>Ga0307510_10001485_pt1 | contig 25874 bp, 26 predicted proteins | sample 12_EM_MG_FD_207224 | JGI IMG/M metagenome (GOLD analysis project Ga0307510, IMG submission 207224) | Populus trichocarpa ectomycorrhiza microbial communities from riparian zone in the Pacific Northwest, United States - 12_EM | ecosystem: Host-associated > Plants > Roots > Unclassified | place... | reverse complement strand
GGGTGTTCCAAAAGGCTTGGGCCTTTGTTGGGTTCCCATCATAGGGATCAGGGGTACTTCCCAAGAGTTTGGGAGTCGCAACGTTTCCTGCCATGATAACTGGGGGTGGGGGTGGTGCTGGGGGACTGGGTGGTCTCTGTGGTGGGCCTGTTCTTCCCAGATGTGGCCGGTGAGGAGGGATCTGCGGTGGTATTCCCTTGGGGTTTCCTTTCGGTACAGATGGTGTCTCTGGCTGGGTTGTGGCGGGTACTGGAGTGGCTTGCAAGGATCTCGAAGAGCTGGCAAGGGTCTGGGGTAAAGGTTCTTCCTTTGCTTTGCCTTTGGACACGGGTGGAGTAGGAAGTGAACTTTCTTCTGGTATTGAAAGTTTGGAGCTTCCAGGAAGCGTACTTGTTGGATGGGATGGGGTTCCTTGGGGACTTGGGGTACTGGGGCGACTGGCGAGTTTCTGGAGGGTAGCAACGATCCTCGTTTCAGCTCCTTGTAATAAGTTGCTAATGTTGAGTGTGTCCTCGTCCGTGGATGATTTACTGTGTATAGACTCTTTGTCGGAGTCAGAGTCGTGATCGGATCCTGCTATGATAAAGCTATCGGCTTTCTTGATTTCTTCGGGGATCCGGGGCTGGGTTTCTTCTGCTTCAGAAGTACTAGGACTTTGGAAATGTACCTTCCAGTTGTTGAGGTATTTCCACTCGGAGTATAGGGTATCCCACTTGATTTGTTTACCGTGAAAGGTAGCAGTGCGTTGTATGAAATCGAAGTTGCTGACTTCGTCAAGGTGGAGGACAAGAAATCGAAATTTGTGTGTAACGAGTGCTTCGTTATTTGAGGTGAATTTCCAGGGGGTTCCTAATCCTTCACACCAAATTCCTGGTGTTAGGAAATGAGCAAAGAGACACCTAGTCTCTTTGTAATCTGCGGCAAAGGCGTCAGTGGCGTAGACTGGGATATATGCCTGTTCTTCTTCTGTAAGTTCTAGTTGGAGTTTGGGCGGGAAGTTATTAAGGACGCTTTCCCAAGAGCTCATGCAAGGGTGACTGTGTAACTGGGGTTATCCCAACTGTAGAAAATCGTACACACTTTAACCAGACAAGGAGTTCTAGTATCACTGTGATGGGTAATGCCTCTATAATCCTCTAGAATACCATTGATTGTGATCGAAGTATGGTATTTCCAAAAGAACTTATTAAAGGCCCTGATATGCGGAGTGATAGTCTGTAACTCTGTCAAGGGGTGGCTAATATGTTTCTCAGTACGATTCTGTAGAAGGAACAAGCAATGTTGCTTGAAGATGTGAAGCTCTGTATGATTTCTTGTAGGGGCGGTGACACCAAGATAGATAACTTCCGGTAGGTAGATCTGTGATGTGGCTCCAACTAGATCTGAATTTCCTGAGATGCTGGTGTGATGACTACGGGGAGTAGGGGGGAGTGGTTGTTCGACTCTTGGTAATGCGTTATATGGTCTGTGTAGGACTTCCTGGATATGATGTGTTACTGGTACCGTAAAAGGGTTTGGGGGTGGGGTTGGTTCTCTATAAACTTGGGGCGATGGAACGTGCTGGGGTCGTCGGTCAACGAAGTTCTGGGTACAACGAAGTCTTGGTCTTCCTCTTTCGTTAGAGGGTATGAAGCGTCCTCATTCTTGGGCTGGGGCTGAGTGATTTCTCCTAGGGCATGGACTGGCCAGATTGTCGGTTGTAGTGGAGACCTTCTATAGGTCCTGTTCTGAAGAATCGGGGGTCCCAGAGGTGGATTCCAAGTGGGGTGGGGGGAGTTCCGGGGTGACGGCTATCACAACGACAAAGGTTGATTCCGCAGAAACAAAGATCTGGGTTGTCATTCGAAAAGGTGATTTCTCAGGCACGCCAATATACCAACTCAGGTGTGCTTGGGGGACTGGATTGAGGGGTACCAACCAAAGTGGGGGGTAATGAACTGTCCACGCTGTCGTGATAGGATGAATCGAGCGAGAGAAGATCGGGTTCCAAGAGGATATGCTGGAAATGTTCCAGGTATTCGGTATCTCTTCCCTGGGTATTGGGCTGGGTGATGGGAAGGGTAAAACCAGAAGAGGGATCGATGAGACTTGTATGTGGGGTAAGGAGATCTGTGGTCCAGGCGCGGTTGTTCCACCGATACGTGAGGATGCGTTCGTCGCTGTAGACGAATTGGTACAAGTTAGTTGAAGTGAATTCTCTGCTTGGGTTTGTCTGGAGTCGAATTTTGTTAAATTCCACTTCAACTTTGGTTTCCGACACGTAAAATCTAGATAGAAATCTGATTCTGTGTCCGGCTTGGATTTGCGTGATAATTTCCGGCCTGTGTGACAGGACGAAGTAGTGCCAGAAAAAGGTTTCGTTGTAGAACAAAGAGATCTGGGTAGCTGGGGATTGGTCGAAGTTATGAGCGCCAGAGAGTTGCCAATATGCAGTGCAACATCTTGCTGCGTTAAGGATGTCAACAAGTTGGTAATCAATGTAATGATAAAAGTGTTGAGCGCTGAAGAGTCGACCAAAGGGGAGGATGTCTAAGAGGTCTTGAGGAACCAAGTGATGTTCGCTCCAATATGTAAGTTGGACTTGTTCCTGGAGATTGGCGATTCTCAAGTAAGTTTGTCTTAAGATTTCTTTGCAAAAACTTGCCACTTAAGACAAACAAGGAAGGGGACGAGTTAAAAACCTTTGATTATTTTACACCAATAAGTCCTTTGTAACTTACTAAAAAGTATTACAAAGGGTTTTCTGAGGGGGGTGTAATGGAATCAAAAGGTCTCATGGGGACACGGGGGGTAGGTACAAAGCAAGAAAACTGGGGGTCTGTGCGAAGCAAGTCCGTAATACGAGTGCTCCGGTTAACAAATAAAATCCCTTGCTCTGTGAAATGTAAGTGGCCGCAAAGGATGGCCGTACGACCGTCTAGGAAATCGTACGCAATGAGGGGGACAAGGGCTCCTTCAAAGTGAGCAAGCCAAAGGGGAGGGAAGCAAGAGAAAACAAACTTAATCGAGTCCAAAAAGGTGGTCTCAATGTAACCGAAGGGGAACTTGGGGGACCACAGGTGCTTGCCTACTTTGGCACAGATGTGGACCGGGGGGAGAGCACCATCGGAGTGGACGTGAATGGAGTGATGGGCGTCGGCGTGGAAGGGAGTGACGAAGTATGGGGGTGCGTTGGTGTCGAGGTCTTGGGCCCGGGGGATGTGATTGAGGAATTGACTGTTGATGAGCTCCTCGGATGAGAACCAAATATGACGACCCTGCTCGTAGTGGACTGTGTACTGGTGAGGGTGGCCGTTGGCAGGGAGGCAAGACGGGGCGGCGAAGAGGTACTCGAAGGGGCCAATGTCGACTGTCGGGTAAAATACTGGGACAGGGAGAGGAGCAGGTGACAGTGGGGCGGGGGAAGCGAGCGCGGCGGCGGGGGCTGTAACGATGGACGGGGGAATGTTCTCAAGGGGGATGTCCTCGAACGGTACGTGGTCGATGAGGTCACCTGTGAGCTGAAGGTGGCTCCAACTATCTTGGGTGAGCGGGGGAAGGAGGGCGTCAAGCTCTGCTTGGGCGAGGCGGATGACATGGGAAGCAGTTTCTTCTCTGAGTTGCTCAAGGTCGAACTTGGCAGCGGTGCGAAGTGCCTCCTCAGTGGGCTCGGGAGTAGGTGGTGATGGAGAGCGGACCATGTAGGGGTCGATATCAATGGGGGTGGGTTCGAGGGTGTCTGGGTTGACGAGGGTGATGCCAGCACTAGCGGATGAGGTGGAGTATTGTGGGGACTGTGGAATGTGTACGTGGTAGGGGCCGGGGCCAGTGGGTTCGAGGAAGGGGAAGCCGGGGACGATGAACTCAGGGCTGGAGGCAACAGTGGGCGACCAGGGGACGACGGGGGACGATGTGGAACTAGAGGGGTACTGGAGACGGGGGCTTCCGGGGCTTGGATAGTTCCAAGTGTTGTGGGGACTGTTGAGGACGTTGTTGACGACCTCAAGGGTGGCGGCGGAGTTTTCCTGGTAGACGGCGTTCAAGTCGGACCAAGAGGCGACGGAGAGGGAAGGTGAGGACACTTCCAAACAGTCAGCTTCAACTTTAAGAGACTGTTCTAATGTCAGGAACTCACTACTTTATGGGTAGCAAGACTCGACGATGGCGCGGAGTTGAAGGTGACTGATCCAGAGGAGCAGCAAGGAGACGTTGAGGAGGAAGAGGCAGAAGGCGAGGAGAGGCGGGACGGAGTAAACTGTAGTGGACAACAGGCAGGGTGCTGCTGACAAGGAGGGAGCTTTGAAAGGCTCCAGTGTGGGGATTGACAAGAGAACAGTCTAAGGACTGTTCACCTAAATTCGTAGGTCTTATATACTAATACAGGGTGGTCTGTGCGCAGTTTAGGGTAGGTAAGTTTACAGGTAACGGGGGACTGCGCAGTCAATGCGCAGCAACTGCAGATTACATAATACATCTCGATTAGGGTCTAGCCCTAATGAGTTGCGTCCTCGTTGATCGAGTCGCATTATGTGTTCGTTGATTGTTTAGTGGATGCGTCTTGTTGATCATTCCCACGATCTGCCACATGTTGATCAACGGGTTAGACGCACATCCAAAGCGTGTCTTGTCAGGTGACGTTGTTGATGACCAGTTCCTTGATAGGTCATGTGTTATCTTCCCAGGGTCACGGGGTCGTAGGTTCCCAGGGTCACATGCTGATAAGTCACGTGATGTACGAGTGGCGAAGGGGTCACGTGATGAGTCACATGTAGGGTCATGTGATATGTTCCCACGGTCATGTGGTCTTGGAGTTACGGGTTTGTAGCTGAGACTGGGGGGCACGAGTACTGCTTGCGACAATAACCATATTAGTACCTGGAGTGAGGATAAGATCTGTCTCAGGTGGCCAAGGTGGCAGTGCACCCACAACCATGGGAGGCGGTGGTGCCATGCCTGCATTCACAGGAGGCAGCGACGTGGGTGTGGATATGGGAACTGGCATGGATGCAGTCGCACTAACAAGAGGCGACACTACAGGTGTGGACACATTCACTGCAGGGAGCACTGTGGATGTCGTTGCATTCATGAGTGACAGAGCAGATAAACTTCTGGTCATGTGACAACTGCACTTACCAGGGACCGGGATCTGAGGAGTCGACATGGTCGAATTTACCTGAGATGGCGCTGCAGACATGGTTACATTCATGAGGGATGAACTCCTGGTCATGTGAAATTTGAGCTTACCTGGGTCTGGAATCTTGTAAGTTGACGATGCTGCGGACATGGTCAAATTGACATGAGATGGTGCTGCGGACGTGGCTGCAGACGTGGCTGCATTCATAACATGAGGGATGAACTTCTGGCCATGTAAAAGCTGAGCTTACCTGGGTCTGGGATCGCGTGAGTTGACAATGCTGCAGACATTGTTAAACCGACATGAGACGGTACTGTGGACGTGGTTACATGCATGAAAGACGTTACAGATGAACTCCTAGTTGTGTAACGGCTGTGCTTACCTGGGCCCAGGATCGAGAGAGACGGTGCACCTAGCGTTTGCGATGCTGTGAACGTGGTCGCACCAATATGAGACATGGCCTTGGGTATGTCGAATTCAGTTGCCTGAAGACTGCTGCAGGCACTCGTATTCATCAGGGTGGACCGGTCATAAGAAGGGCCCAGCCAGGATGGCCTCTGTGAAAAGTGGTCATGAGTTTAGGAATCATGGAAGGTATCATCAACATATCTCATTTGCTAGGGCTTCGGAAATATGTGCGGGTCCTGCTGAGTGCCTGTCATCGAACCATCCATCCTCACTCTCAACACTGCTGTTGTCACCATTCGCATTGTCGATATCTTGAAACCCAGTGGGAGGGACAGTGGGGAATGCAGCAAAGGGATGCATCGTTTGACCATGGCCAGGATAGTAGGACGCTAAAAAATTTCAACTTGTCAGAACACAAGTGATCACGATTGGTAAGCATGAGTCACAAACCTTCATGCCTCAGGCTCGTTCGAGTCAACGTCGATGTCGGTGGGGCCAACAACTCAGATGGACTTGTCAACATGAGAGGCATCAGATGACCACAAGCAGGCCCTTTTATCAGAGTTAGCAATGGTTTTTTTTGCGTCTTTCAAGCACTCACTGATCATTCGTGCTCGCTTTGCAGGATTCTCCACCACTTCTGTTGCTGGTTGGTCAGTGGGAATATTTCCCTCGGTTGGCAGAATGGTACATTTCACACCAGCTTGTTATCATCAGAGGGGTGAAAAGCTTAAAAGTATATCAGACTCACCAGGTGGATTGGCAGTGGGCCCAGTCAAGTTGGCGCCCTTCTGGTGTCGACCTTTGCCCCGGAGTGGTGTGTTCGTAGGGACCTGCAATGGATCTCCATTTCCACTTAGCTGCGACTGCATGTGACTGTTTGCACCAAGTGCATGAGATTGATGTGTGTTCCGTGTCATCAGCAAAGCACAACAAAAACAGAGAAATGAGAAGAGTGAGTGATGGGAGATGCAAAAATCAGTAAGGACAGAATGGGAGGAATGAGGAATGAGGATTTGGACCAAGGTATGTCCCCTTTTATATCTGGGATTCACGGCACCACCTGGACATGTTAAAAATATAAACTGTTTGTATTTAGCCATGGCCGTCCCCATTCATCCCCATCCCTCCGTTGCACTCATGGCTACAGCACGATTCCGCTGTCAAGGATGCAATCAGATCTTCACCCACAACGGCCTTTCCCAACACATTACTAAAACTCAGCGCCCTATGTGCCATGCTGCAAGTGCCATGTTGCAGATGTTAACAATCTGTCAGCCTATCCCCAATGTAGGACCTCCGCTTGTGTCTGACATGAATTCCGCATCACAGGACACTTCTCCTGTCTCAGATGTGCAGCAGTTGAGTGGCGAGACTGCCAGTGCAGATGAAATCAAAGGTAAAGTTTTTCAGTGTCATGCTGAATTTTCAACTAACATATACATCTCAGATGACATTATGAATGGTCATGAAGACAGGATTGATGGAGACCCTGATGCTACCGACACTGCCAATGCCCTTGATGCTGATGCATTTGAAATCCTGACCGACAATGTAACAGCATCTAGTGCGGCCATTCCTGATGAAGTACCACCCATTGAGCCAGCGGAACCTGTGCAACCGCTACCAGATCCACTCATTCAAGCTGAGGAGACGAATTCAGAGCCTATAGCTGAATTGTCGATTACCCGTTTTACGTATGGTAGTCCTGGCGCCCCGATTCCTGGTCCGGCTCAAAGTTCTGCTGTGTACGGATCAAGTCAAGTGGCTCCCAGTAGCTTGGATTGGGCTCCGTTCAGCTCCGAGCTCGACTGGGAGATCGCACGTTGGGCAAAGATTCATGGGCCAACTTCGTCGGCGTTGACAGAACTACTTGCAATCCCAGGGGTATGTGGCCCATGTCTGGCATTAAATGATTCACTAACATGCTGTGTAAGGTCGTCAAAGGACTTGGCCTCTCGTACAAAACAGCAAATGAGTTGAACAGCATCATCGACAACAATCTTCCTGGGCGCCTGCCATTCAAGACTTGGGAACTTGTTATCGGAGGTGAACACCTTGAATTCCACTATCGAGAGATTCTGCCATCCATCCAGGCCATCTTTGGCAACCCGGAACTCACTCATGATATGGTATTTGCACCTGAGCGACATTACCATGACTCTGAACAGAAGCATTGAGTCTACTCTGAGATGCACACCGGAGACTGGTGGTGGTCCGTACAGGTGCATATCAAGGAATTCTGACCCATTCGAGCGCTCACATGTCATGCTAGACATTACTTGAATCTCAGCATCCCGGTGCCACGGTCATCCCACTCATTGTTTCTTCTGACAAAACACAGTTGACTATCTTTGGCAGTAAAATAGGATATCCAGTCTACATAACAATCGGAAATGTATTAAAAGATATTCGCCGAAAGCCATTGCACTGTGCACAGATACTAGTTGCCTATATTCCCACAAGTAAACTGGAGGGTTTGGGCAAGACTGCTCATCGGCGTGCACAGGCAAATCTATTCCATTCATGCCTACAGCTTGTCCTGGGTCCAATCACACTCTATGGCAAGACAGGTGTTGCTATGGTTGGTGGTGATGGGGTTTGGCGTCGCTGCCACCCTATTTTCACTTGCTTTGTTGGCGACTACCCTGAACAGGCGCTTGCGACATGTACGTACTATGGCTGCTGCCTGAAATGTCTAGTATCTCCAGATCAACTTGGTGAATGCTGCTCATTTCCACCTTGGGACCATCGCGAAGCAGTCGGAATTTATTCCCTGGCAGATGGGGGGGTCCACCAATTCCATGCGGCATGCCATGAGGGTGGACTCAAGCCCGTATTCCATCCATTCTGGGCGATGTTTCCGCTGGTGGACATCTATCTGTCAATCACTCCTGATATCCTTCACCAACTGCTTCAGGGAGTCATGAAGCATTTGATCTCATGGGTAACAAGTCCGGGTGTGTTTGGACCAGCAGAAATTGACACGTGATGTCGAATCATTCCACCAAACCACCACATCACGCTGTTCTCCAAGGGCATCACAATGCTCTCTCACATTTCGGGCAAGGAACACAAGGGGATCTGTCGCATACTGATTGGTCTAGTTGTCGACCTTCCGCTCCCTCATAGATGAGCACCAACTCGAGTTCTTAGAGCCGTCCGGGCACTTCTCGACTTCCTTTATTTGGCTCAGTTCCAATCACATACTACTGATACCCTTCGTCACCTTGAGGACTGCCTTAGTCATTTCCATGAAAACAAGGCAGTCTTTACTGATCTTGGCATCCGGAAGCACTTCAATTTCCCCAAAATTCACAGTCTTCTGCATTATGGCTTGTCGATCACCCTCTTTGGTACTACGGACAATTATAACACTGAGCAAACCGAGCGCCTACATATTGACTTCACCAAGGCAGCATACCATGCGACAAATCATAAGGACGAACTCCCTCAAATGACAACTTGGTTGGGTCGGCTCAAGAAGGTACAACAACATGCAGAACTGGTTATGTCATGCCAGGAACTTGGCCAACAACATGGCACCTCTGTGAAGCCAACTGGACCTCCACAACCAACTACCCAGTCTCTGAAGATGGCACTGCATCTGTCTATCAAGGCAGTCTCCTTCGATGACATTCATGGGCTGTATGGAGCCGTTCAATTTCAGGATGCGCTTGGAGAGTTCATTGCTCATGTCAACTATCCCGGCATATCAGGAAATGCATTACATGTACGTGCTGTCAACACACTAATCCCCTTCTGCTTGGTTCCCGTGTTTCACAAAGTCAAATTCATATCAGGTGATGCTGAGTCGGCTGAAATAGTTGACGCTATGCATGTTCGGCCGGAACAGAAGGACAAGCATGGGCGGGTCATACCTCCACGATTTGACATGGCCCATGTCCTTACCCAATCTCAAGGTGTACATGATAGAACCAATCGTGAGTTTCAGTCTTGTTATGGTCTAAATATGGCGTCATCTTCCAAATTCCAAACCAACATACTGCTAAGGTCTTTCTGCCTTCGGTAACTACACCCCCACAACATCTCACATATGTTGAGTGGTTCTTGCCACCCTTGGCCACACAAGACAGTGGCCATGGCTTGTACAAAGTCTTGCATTTAACGGAGAATGGCCGCCAGCAGGCCAGTATCATTCCTCTCAGTTCAATCATTTCAAGCATTCACTTGCTCCCCTGGTTTGGATGGAATGGTCCACAGGGCATGAATAGTTTTACGGTGCTTGAGAAATGTAGTTCTTTCTATGTAAACCCATTCAGTAGTGTGGATAATTACTTAGTATTTTCTTGATAATTATTGATAGATTAGTGATAAATTATGTTTGCGCGAAGTGCTCTGACACGTTTCAATGTTATTGACACTTAGTTTGACATTATTTGAATTGTTTTGGCTACCAGTAATTTACTTAGCCATTACCTCTCGCTAGAGCGGGAGGTTTTTCCTGATGTACTTAAACCCTCTTACCTGGCCTCGGCCAAGCAAGCAATGATAGGCCACTCTTTATCCTTCTCACTCGTGTGCCGTCAACACCTCAAACTTCCATTTTACGCCCCATTACGATTCTCCCCACACATTCTAGGCTTCTTGGGAACGCGGCCCCCCTCTCCCTGTTGTGCCTTTAATTTCCCTCGGGATCGCGAATTCGCATCAGGCAGGAAGCCATTTATTGGAGGAGCCGTTGGGCATCTTCTCCGATTCGCATCTTTGATCTTCCCTGAGGCCCGTTCATACCTGAAGCCTGATAAGCAGTGTAGACCAGACTGAACCCGCCCTGAACATAATCTGGCCCATGTCCATCAGCCTGGAAAATTCGTTGTCGCATGCTGAGCAGTGTGAACCCGTGCTGACCAAAATCTGGCCAGTATTCATCGGCCTTGCAATCGATTATCACCTGCCGAGCAACGCGGACCCGTGCTGACCAAAACCTGGCCAATATTCATCAATCTGTCAATGGGATTGTCACTCACTGAGCAGCATGTACCGAACTGATACAGCCACTGACAAGGACCTGGCCAGTGTACATCGAACTGGCAGGTGTATGGCACCACGGTAATGTTGATCATAAGATGGTCAGCCCCTTATCAGTCTGAGGACATTTGATAAGCTGCTGGTCACGCGTCGCCAGCCTGAAGGAACATGATCATTCTGTGTCTTTTTTGCTGACGTTGGGTGTGACTACGCGAGCTTTGGTTGGCTGGGCGGTTATGAGACCCCATCGGTTGGGGACAATTCAGCGCACGGATCAACCGAAAGGCACCCCATCCCATATGTCCTGCGCACGTGGACACAGCACACGTGATAGTGTGAAAAACCATCGCCATTTCGTGTTGATTTTCAAATGCTGTCTGCGCCCAACGCATTCCCTTATCTTCAGCGCTTCCCCCTTGATCTGCTTCAAACATACATGTACCATCAACTTCACAAAAATAACCCGCAGTTGCTCCACGTTCACCTGTTCGTATGCCTCACTTTCTCCCCACAAGCCGCTCCCAGAGCGCGCTTGCCCGAGCTTATCATCCTCGTCCATTACAGACGGCCTGGGCCTTTCTGTCCTAACAACGCTGCTGCCCCATCCATGGGAGTCATGACGGCCGTGAAGCCGATACAGGATGCTTACCACGTAAGGTACAAACTGGCACCAGGTCGTCGCGAGCAGCTCTGATGGTCCGGGTGACATTGGAGGTGTACATAATTTTGCAACACAGCGGTGTGCAGGTGCACGTCAACAGAGAACTTGGTAGCTGCTATGTAAGCCATGAAAGAGCTGCGAGAGCACCTGGGAGAGCATGACACGCGATAAAATTGTCCTCGTAAAGGAGACGTGGAGATCTGCGTGCACCGAGGGTAGATAAAGAGGAGCAGGGCAGAGCAGTAACAGGCCAAGGCCCAATCGTCCGTATAAAAAACTCTACCTATCACTTTCACACATCGAAACGTAACAGCAATGCCCACCCAAAGTCACGGTTCAGTACTCATGCTAGAGACAGAGTCCGTTCCTTCCTTGGACGTTTCTTGGGGCGTGTCGTCCGATGTGATACAGTCGTGACTTGGAAAAGGACGGACATCCACATGGCAATGAGCAAAGTGCGTTGAAAACTCGGGCCAAAGCAATGTATTGTTTTAAAGGAAGGTACGCCAATCAATTCTCTGAGGCCATGGCAAAGTAGTTTCGGAACAAACATCGCCATGAACCCCATGACGATGTTTCGAAACTCTATCCAGTGCCCTGAAAACATCGATCCAGAACTGGATTGAAGCCAAAGTCACAACCACAACTCACCAAGCGTAGACCGGTCATCCGCATCCGCCTAATCTCCCATAGCCCCATCACCGCACACATTGCTTCCCACAACCAAATCCTGAAGGAATTTGCCACGAATTCCGACAATTTGATGAGAAAAACTGCAGTACCCTAGGAGGAGAGATATATATTCTCAGCATGGGGGGAACAACGGTAGGGATTCAAAATCATGATGGGGATCCATCTACCGCATGCAGGAGAGAGTAGACAGAACTCTTGGAAAAACACCCTGTGCTATACCGTCTGCCCAGTTTCCGGACTTGGAGGGGAAGGAGCTCAGCGAGGGTGGGGCGGCTCGTACTCGAGTCGAGATGGTCGCCGTGGTGCACCGTTCTTGGAACGTTCTTCCCTCCTCTATTTCGAGGCGTACCATGAATTGTGTTCGCTGGGGCTATCGTCACCTAGATTTGGGTCTTAAATCCGCTTCCACCCTCGTTTCTCCTCGTGGGATGCATGGTTTGACAAACGCAGCCTTCCTCCCTACAGTCGGCATGTCTGGATGACCCCGTCATCGATGCATAGGTGAGAGCGTCTTTATGCACATCCTGAGCTATGTGTGGACATTAAAGCGAGCTCGTACCTGAATTGAGGTAGTTCCATCGCTGTTCTGCTCACCCTTCGCCTGTCCGTCGAGGGCCACCACGGACTGTGTCCGCAGGCGACCCGGGATGCGCGTAAATAAGCTACGCTGTACAGACCGAGACGTATGAGGTCGTCTAGAGACATACTGTAGGATGACAAGGATGTAATCATCAAGCCATGCATCGCATGAGAGAGAAATCAGGGTGCGCACCATATTGAGGACTACTTTTTCGCACTTAGGATGGTTCTTCCGATACAGGGTCCAAGGATTAAGGTAAAGAAAGAAACCCGAAAAAGGGAGGAGGGCGGAGGCAATACAGAATACAGAATACAGAAACGGAACACAAGAAACGGGATAGAAAAGACAAACTCTGAAGAAAACGGTTGTGTGTGCACGTGATTTACTCATGCTGTACGTAAGCACACCTCCACATGTTGTGTTGTCGTGTTGAACGGGCTTTCCCCCAGAGACGCCAAACCGACACCAAATCCCCCAATGTTCTCACCCGTACGTCGGAGGAAGTTGACCGTCCACATTCTAACAAAACTTCACTTTTTAGTGGCCCTGATAAAGACGGTGGACTCTATTTCCCAACCCAATCAATCCTTTCTTATACCGTCGGGCTGTCGCCTTCAATGGATTGCCCTTCCGAGAGTTCATCGGTGGCCGAATGCCACACACATCACCCCATGGCGGAGGAATCAGCTGGTCCGGGTCAACGTACGTCTTTCGCGGAGGCCATCCTCCAACGACCACTGACCGTTGTGATGTAGGCTACATTACAATCGACGTGCTTCCGGACGAGGTCCTCCTTGGAATATTTGATTTCTGCGTATCCGTAGATGAAGAACTTGAAGAGCAATGTAATACACGCTGGGAAGTGCTGGTACACGTGTGCCGGCGGTGGCGATACATCGTATTTGCGGCACCACATCGTTTGGACCTGCGACTTGTCTGCACAGCTGGAATGCGCGTAAAGGAGATGCTGGATATCTGGCCGCCACTGCCCATCGATCTATGCGTGTATGACCACCGCACTTTGAACGAGGAGAACGTCACAGCCGCGCTCGGTCACAACGATCGTGTCTGTGAAATCTATGTCGAGAGTTCGAAAAAGGGTACATTCAAACGCTTCAAGGAACTTTCAGGCTCATACAACTATCTCTCTCTCTTGTGGAAATATCTCCCGCCACCAACTGTACCCGATTCGTTCCTGTGTGGATCCGCTCCAGGTCTACGGTCGCTCTGCTTGAAAGGCATGGCATTTCCGGGATTACCGAAACTACTTCTGTCTACCACCAGCCTTATCCGCCTTCGCCTTGAAGATTTACCTTATTTCGGGCATATTTCCCCCTGCGTGATGGCCAATTGCCTGTCCTCGTTGACAAGGCTTGAAGAGCTTCGATTAACATTTCTCTCACGACCTCTTCACGACCAAGGAAGCCCACGCCCACCTCCCCTGACACGAACCATCCTCCCCAAGCTCGCCTCACTTTCCTTCAAAGGCACGATCGAGTACTGGGAGGACCTATTCACCTGGATAGATGCACCTCTACACAACTACATGAATATAAACTTCTTCGACACTGCCATCTTCGACACCTCACTCATGTCCATGTTCAACGTTCGCGAGGAATTGGTTCAAGCACTCGATCGAGCACACATGCACTTTGGTTACTGTGACCTCCTCGATGTCACACTGTCTTCACGAGAAGGGACCACCGGTGTCACATCACTCAAGCTGTCAGTTAAATACGGAGACCCAACCTGGGAGCTTCAATCTCTGTCCCGGTCTCGTCGTCAGTTTTCACCTCCACCAGGCTTCAGCCATGGTTGCTTCGATGCCTGCTCACTTCCTTGGACCGCTGACGTGGAGAAAGCCGAATGGCTGGAGTTTCTGCTTTTTTTCGCTGCCGTGGAGGACTTGTACCTATCTGAGGGAGCTGCGCTATGTATCGCACCCGTCCTGCGAGACCATGCTACTAGGGGAGGTGAAGCAGTGAGGGTATTACCTGCGCTAAAAAATCTCTTCATAGAACCACCCCGACCTTCCAATTTAGGACCTCTCCTGGAACCCATACACGAGTTTGATGTTGCAAGAGAACTCGCCGGTCACCCTGTAGTTGTTCAATGGTGGGAATAGGAATGAAAGTTGTAGATGCGTCGTGAGGCCTATATTGACAAAAATCCTTGCTTCCATGGACATTAATATTCCGATGTCATCTATTTACTGCTAGTGCTGCCATTATCTTGTTACTCGTCACTTCCTCCTCAGACACTAGTTTCCCGACTCTGGCAATCATCAATGCACATGGCCGTGCGCCATCTGAGGAGGGAATGAACTAAATATTAGCTTCGTCATCTGCTTATTTCACCCCATGAAGGCTTGGAAGAACTCCTCTCTTGCACTAGTAAAGGTGATACACGTGTTCCAAGGACATGATTCTGATGACGTACGCATCTTTACCCTCCGCCTTCCCGGTAACCCACTTCCTCCGCGTCGTACATACCGCTAAATCCTACATAGTAGCGGCATTCTGGGATCTTTGTGAGGAAGTAGACTTGGCTGTGATGGGCTGTGCAACATGTGGTGCCGTTCCAATCGAGCGTCTGATCACCATTACCATTCACCCTTGCACTTGAAAACGCAATGGTCAAGTGTAGATGGCCTGCATCGGGGGAATAACTTATTCCTGTCATTATATGTAAGAGTTGAAGACAAACAAATTGAAAATAATGCGTCAAATCTGTTTGAACAACGCAGCGACCAGTGTACGTTAATTGTACGTTACGTCATTTTTTTTAAGTGATTGTCTTATCCCCACCGTAGCGGCGTTAACAACATGATTCCACCCACGAGGTGGACAGGATCGGTTTGCTGTGCACGCACATATACAGGGCTCCATGAGTGCTGTGTATTTGGGTAATTGCACAATTCGCATATAAGCTGCGCCCATGGTGGATGGGTTCAATTCAATCACTTCTTCCTCGATGCTAGACCCGAAAAATGTTTTTACACCGCCGGTATGTCAAGGGAATTTACTGACCCAATTCCTGTGAATAACGAGGTTGGTCTCACATAGCCACGCACAGGATCTTGCCCGAGATGGAGACTTCCGTCTACCTATCAGCACTACTGGGGCTTCTCCCACCGCGTTGTGGAATCTGAACGACTCGCGGCCCGGCGGCCCTCCGAGAAGCCGGTTTCCATGTCCTGGCCGGGCTTGGAGACAATTAACCAGCCGAGGTGGACGTAAGTCTTTCTGCACAGCATCATTCCACGACTGTTGATATGCTGACACTTGGAGAAGTAGAAGATCTAACAATCGACTTACTCCCCGATAATGTCCTCCTGGAAATATTCAAGGTCTATGTGAATGAAGCCACAAGGACACAAGAATGGCACGTACTGGTGCACGTTTGCCGTAGATGGAGAAACGTCGTATTTGCATCACCGCGCCGCCTAGATCTACGACTTCTCTGCACAACTAGGACACCCGTGAGGGCGAGGCTGGCCATCTGGCCTGCCTTCCCTATCGCTATAACTGGCCGAGTCGACCGAACATCGTTGGTCGCGGTCACTGACAACATCGTGGTTGCACTCGAGCACAAGGATCGCGTGTGTCATATCGACCTCAAGCAGATTCCAAATTCGCTTTTGGAAGAAATTTCAGTAGCGCTAGAGCAACCTTTCCCAGCGTTGACGGATGTGGCCCTTGACTCGAATCACAAATTGGAACCAGTACTCCTGAATACACTCCTGGGTGGCTCCGCCCCACGTCTACAATCACTTCGGCTAATTGGCATTCCATTTCCCGCAATACCGAAACTACTTTTGTGCGCCACTCATCTTGTTTCTCTTCAGCTCTGGGACATTCCGCATTCCGCGTACATTTCACCTGACGATATGGTCGCTTGCCTATCAATGTTGATGAAGCTCAACGCGCTTTGTCTTGGATTCCGATCACCACCGCCCCGCACTGACCGAGCAACACCACGTTTGCTTTTTCCCACCCGTGTCGTCCTCCCCACCCTTTCCACGTTGGAGTTCAAAGGCGTCAGTGAGTACTTTGAAGACCTCGCGGCCAGAATCGATGCCCCTCGACTCAATACACTCTTGACATTCTTCTTCAATCAACTTATATTCGAAACCCCCCAGCTCGTCCAATTTATTCGTCGCACCGATGAGCTGAAGGCACCCAATCGGGCTGATGTATTCTTTCATGACGACTTCGTGAAGTTTAGCCTGTTCCCGCAAACACAGACAGCTAATAGCGGAGGACTCGGAATAGTCGTCGAATCCAGGGTGTCCGAATGGCAGCTTTCCTCTGTGGCGCAGATCTGCGACTCATTCTTATTTCCGCTCTCCACTTTGGAAAATCTCGCCATCTATGACCAAAAGGGCCCTTCGCGATTCCCCCTCGGATTACGTTGGCAGGAGAGAATGGACGGTACCCAATGGCTGGAACTTTTACACCCTTTTACCGCTGTGAGGGATCTGTACCTGTCCAATCAGCTCACACAATATGTCCTGCCAGCCCTGCATCGCCACGAGGAGGAAGGACTTGGAATTACGGAATTGTTGCCTGCGCTGCAAAATCTTCTCATAGAAGATTTTGCTCCACGGCTACCTGTCCGGGATGAAATTAGGGAGTTTGTTGATGCAAGAGTGCGCTCTGGTCACCGCATGTCTGTCTACCGTTGGCCAATTCAGTGAATAACAAGTATGTTTACCAATATGTTTCCGAGTCCCACTGTTTTGCAGAAATAAATGAGTAGTATTGTAACTACTGTGATTGATGCGTGAATGCGGTTTCCCAGGAAATAAACTTCAGTTGGAAGGCCGTCAACCAAGGCGCCCAGAACTCAGTATGGATTGTAGTCAGTCGTGTCCACAAGAGTGCAAGCTACTACATGTTGGGTCGCATAAAGGAGTCTTGGAGGCAAGCGACAAGCCTGGAGAGCACAATTCCCACAACCTGTGCTCTGTGAGAAACCCGCCAGCGGTTGGAGAGTCTCTGTCAACGAATGTATTTGTAATGCCAAGTCTAAGTCTAGAACCTAAGACGAGTTGCCTCAAGAGTTGCCTGATGCATTTCCACCTTCAAGTTTCATGTTTCCAAGTCCTGCTTGTAAGTCGGTGATTAAGGGTCTGTCCTAAGTACCATGACGAGGAATCGCTGTCCACATACTTAGGGAGAGGCTGATGTGGAAAAACAGGTGTGTCGCTTGTCCAATCCACTCGCGACTGGCAGTGACACAAGATGATGACTAATACAACATGTGATGCTAACTTCTCAAGGTTCTCCGGTCCGCTCATCCGACGAGACTAGTCCACCAGCGGCAACACCCGGCTGGATTTGTCTTTTTTTCCTAACCCCATCTCACTTGAGCTGGAAGAGTGCCCTCTGGGTCCGTTCTCTGGCTCTATGCGCTTTATTTATTTATTACTGTTACAGTGCCGTTTTATGGTCCCAGGCGCCATCCGATCGTCCTTGCAGTGCTCTAACGTTTTCACCCTCCGCGAAGTCTAGCCTCGTTCTATTTACGCAGGCACAGGACCTTTTTGTAGCGTCTGTGCCCCTCGATTCACCCACAGGCTTCCAGTCTCTGCGTTTCGTGCCTTCCAACCAACCACTCTAGTGGAAACGACGTTTTCTGACCCTTTGAATCGAGTTGACTGACACTTAGACACATACCTGTTCGAAATAAGTGGAAAGCGTGCACGAACCTGAGCTCTGAGCTCTGTCCCACGGGAAGAGTAGGGCTAGACGCCTCATGGCCTTTTGCATTGTAGACCTTTTGTTGCGGCTTCGGCATTTACGTCATTGCGGGATACGAATCGGATTGATCCTATTGATCCTTTCATTAATATTGACGACCCAATTGTTCCCTTTGTTCATTTGTCCTGTAGTACGGTATATATGGCACTTGGGGGTTACATGTGAGAGACATCCCCCTGTTCTGGAGGATCTCACAAGCTTCCTTTGAGTCTTCCTGTCTCACTTCGCGCTCTCGTCAACTTCAAGTTCATTGGTGCTCTGCCCCACTTGATTTCACACTCTGCCTCGGAACCCTTCACGTCAAGCTAGAAGTTCATCACCTGCTCTGTCGCCAAACTCCCATTGAAGTGTTCGTGGTCGTACGTCAACTGGAGGTTACTGTTCCCATTTCTTAATTGACGTCCCCCGTATCAGTGGCCATAATCAGGACGGTTCCTCTTTTCACTTCTCCCAAGTACGTTCCGTGAGTACCCAGTACCTACTTCTTCGCACGACCCAGTGGTCGCCTGACATTGGCTGCCCTTCCGAAAGCTCGTTTTGGCGGGACGTCATACGCATCAGCGGACATGGAGGACCTGACGAGAACATGTCAAGGTTCGTCGATCTTTCGTGCGGCGCTTTGAAATGGCCACTGACTATCGTAACGTAGTCTTCGTTACAATCAATACGCTTGCTGACGAGGTCCTCCTCAACATATTCGATTTCTACGTGGCCCAAGTCGATGACGAAGCCGATTGGGAGACGTTGTTACATGTGTGCCGAAGGTGGCGGGACATCGTGTTTTCAGCATCGCATCGCTTGAAACTGCGGATTGTCTGCACGGCTGGAACACCCGCAAGGACGATGGTAGATGTCTGGCCGGCGTTGCCGATCGTGATACGGGTGGTTAAATTTCAAGAAGCGAACTTGGATAATGTCATCGCTGCGCTCGAGCACAACGATCGCGTCTCTGAAATCTTCATCGAAGGTGTTTCAAATTCTGCTATGGAAAGAATCGGAGCAGCGATGCAGCGCCCGTTCCCTTCACTGACAGACCTCTATCTCGGGTCATTCGACGAGCCTCCGGCTGTCCTTCCTGATATGCTCCTTAGCGGATCTGCCCCACATCTACGATCACTCTGGTTAGACAGCCTCTCGTTTCCGGGTTTACCGAAACTACTTTTGTCTACAAATCACATCGTCAGGCTTCGCATCGAAGATATCCCTCGTTCCGGCTACATTTTCTCCAAGGCAATGGTAGATTGCCTCTCCTCGTTGACCAAACTTGAAGAACTTAAAATCACATTTCTGTCCGCTCGAAATCTCCCCGGCAGAGAAAACCTACATCCGCGTTCTCAGACACACCCCACCCTTCCAGTCCTCACCTCACTTGTCTTCGCAGGCGGAAGCGAGTACCTACAAAACCTTTACGCCTGCATAGATGCCGCCCGACTCAGATACGCCAATCTACTACTCTACCACCCATCCGCCTTTCAAATCTCACAATTTTCCCTGTTCCTTGGTTGCGCGGAGCCGTTCGAAGGGCTCAATCAAGCACACATACACTTCCGCAGCATCTTCATCCAAATCACGCTTTCTCCACGGGAAGAGACCGCGGATCGCCCGACGCTCGTGTTTTCAATCAAATACAGCGACTCAGTCTGGCAACTTTGGTCTCTGAGAAAGTGCAGTCGACGATTCTTTCCTGACATCGAGAGTCCCGATCGCTTCGACGCTTGCTTGGTTGAAGATCGACTTTCACCACGTTGGGTAGATGACATGGTGACCGACAATTGGGTGGAGCTCCTAGGCTATTTCACCGGCGTGGAGGATCTGTATCTATCCGAGGGACTTTCGCAGTGTCTCGCACCCACCTTGAGGGAGTTCGCGGAAGATGGTGTCACAGAGGCGTTACCTGCGCTCAAAAATCTTTTTTTAGAAGAACTTGTACCATCGGGACCTGTATGGGAACCCCTTCTAATGTTCGGGGCCATGAAGCATCTCTCCGGTCACCCTATAGATGTCCTATGTTGGGTAAGAGAATAACGTAAGAGTCAGCTCCGTCAGGCTGTTGATAACAATTTTTTTGTACTTACCGCATGTCTTTCCTCCCCTTCACTCATTGCTTGTTTCTGGAATAGTGGCTACTGTACATTTGCTACGACGGTTGCGCCCGGTCTCCACAGGAGAGTTGTCTCGATTATCCTGTGACATACGATGCGTAGTGTCAAATGAAAGAAACCGCGAGATGACTTCAGAATTGGGTGTGACGCGGGCCAGTCTTGTCTACGTGTCGGACGATGCAGGGAGTAGTGAGGACTAGTGAGGATCCCCACCGTTACATGGTCGTCGTCGTCGTTACACCAAGTTCTACAGTATCTGAGTCTGGAAGGGCGTTTTCATAACAGGGAGTCGCATCGCATGACATTGAGGACATAGATGAGAAGTTCAGGTGTTCAATTACTATGTCAGTAGAGCGATGTCTTCTGAGTAGATTGTAGCGTCATGTATGCGCATTTCCTACTTGTATTACACTTCCCAGGCAAATTGGCTGGGTGCAATACCCTAGTCTCTTCGAGTTGGGCAAGTGGGGCATACACCGCCTCATAGTCGGCTCCGATGGGATATTAGATATATCGAGAAGGACATGATCTTGATTCATCTGGGACTCTAGGACTGAGCTGATAATACTACCAGGACAGCCACGTCGGTCAATTTCACCGACGTCCCCTGCTGCTCGTCCGAGCCGGCCCCATGCCTCTTCATTACGGCCATCCTTCTCTCATTGGCAGACCCCATATATCTCGGGCCTCACGCACTATTTTGGTGATAATTCGCGACTACAAATACCACAGCAAGTACCTCTACCAGTCAAATCACAATCTCTTGGGGCTCTGTGCTGCTCTTTTTGTTGACCTTTCATAGTCAGGGAAAACGAACGGACGCACATATTGGGATTACAAATGCATACAGGCGCGTCAACACGGGTACACAGAACTTATACAGTACCAGGACCGCAGTATGTGGGGGAGGTCTGGGTAGGTCCGATAGTGCTGTTCCACTTCTGCATGTGTGCGAGCTAAGCAAGATCGATTCCAGTTTGCAACACTTTCCCTCCAGTTCCTAGAGGCGACGCTGGGGTGGATGGCACCCAATGTGGCCCATGAGATTACCCCATTAAAGTAGCAAGGGAGGAGAGGTGCTGACGACGATGGGTGGATCAGTACAGCTCAAGAATGAGCTAGCTTTAATGTTGGTACTGATCAGAGTGATTTCCTATATGGATCAATAGAAGAAATTGCCTACTAGGGGCAGCGCCTGTGGCGAAAACATCTTATTCATCGAACCCGTGACTACATTAGGGAAAAATGACTGTAGCGCAGGAGGCAACTCCACGCTTGTGAGTTGGAGGGTTAGTTCTTCAGATCCGAGGCAGGTTCGCAATCCTGAAATGGAAAGCAAAGGCGCGAGGGGGTGAGAGAGGAGAGGGAGGGAGAGGCCGCGTTCCCGAGAGACCGACCGAGAACGCGCGAAGGGAATTGTGGCGGGGCGTAAAGAGCGTCTTGAGGCGATGGCACAGGAGCGAAAAGAGGGGGGGAGGTGGGCTGTATATTGGTCTCCGTGACTGACCCATTGGCAGAGACCGGGCAAGGGGGTAAATACAAGTATGCTACGCGAGTAGAGAAGAACGGTGTCGTCTTGTGTCCGACGGCTAAGCAGAAATGGAAACAGAAACGAGGGGGAACGGGAGTTCTAATATGAAAGAATGGCAAGGAAACGTACGAAAGAGAAAAGGGGAGATCCTAAATCATTAACTACGAGTCCGGCGATATGTGTTCCCAAGCGAGGGCTCAACTGGAGAGGCATCAGCAAAAGTTTCAAACGGAGGTAGTGTAGTTGATGCCTTGTAAGCCCTTGTATAGGTCAACCCACGCCCTGTATAGTCATAACTTTGCCTTGGAAGGGGCCATCTTTGCCTTGGAAGCCCCTTACCTACTTTTTGCACTTTTGCTGATGGGCGTCGCGTACGCTGTTGTCGTGACAGACTGACAGCTCGAGGTGGCGAGGGTGGGCAATCCGGCTGTCGTCGGTAGCCGGGCTTAAGGTGAGACGAGACGAGACTGGGGCGTGCGGGAGAGATCGAGCGAGGCAGATGGGGCAGAGGAGAGAGGAGAGAGGCAATGGTGGTGGTCGAACATTTCGGGCTTGCGGTCGCGGCAAGGATGTGACGTGGTCGGAATTGCCCCGTTCCAAGGCTTGCAGCGATTCTATACCTTACATTTACATGACAGTGCACACCATATTGAAAACATGGCTTTGCACTTCACCAGTATATACTTTACCACCTTCACCACGATGACGAAGAGCCATTATGAAACAGAAGTTGAAGAGGAGATGAACAGACGCCGATGACGAGTGATAAGTATCGATAAGTGATCACTGCATAATCCGGCCAACTTCGCCATGTAATACAGCTCAGGTACTACTAGTACCTACATTACAACCTGAGTTGTGTACATCATTAAATGCATCATCGTTACACCTGTGGTACCATTTTCAAGTTCATTCGGATGCACAACGTGTTAATAACCGTAAAATAAAACAATGTCCTTCTACCAATGTTGATTCATGTTGCTCTAGACCGCTGGACCTGTGGTGTAGCCTGGGCTGCTGCATGCTCTGTGAGGAACCATGCGACATCGGTTTGGCCCCGTTGTGACGCCAGATCAAACGGGGTCGATCCACCCTGGTCCTGGGCTGCTGCATCGGCGTCGTTCTCGAGGAGGAACCGTATAAGATCAAGGTGATCATTGGGAGACGCCTCATGGAGTGGAGCTGCCCTGTCCTGGTCCCGTGCTGACACGTCGGCCCTATGCTCGACGAGGAGCCGTGCAATATTAAGGTGACCATGTTCTGACGCTCCATGGAGTGGAGTTGACCCATTCTGGTCCTGGGCTGACACCCTGGCACCACCCTCAACGAGGAATCGTGCGAGATCAAGGTGACCCCGTTCTGACACCTGATGGAGTGGAGTCGACAAAAACTGGTCCCGGGCTGCCACGTCGGCGCCACGCTCAACGAGGAGCCGTGCAACATTGAGACGACCCCAACTTGACGCCTGATGAAGCGGAGTCGACCCACGCTTGTCCTTGGCTACTGTGTTTGCACCATTTTCGATAAGGAATCGCGCAAGATCGAGGTCGCCCCGTTCTGACGCATGGTGAAGTGGGGTCCGCCCACGGTGGTCCTGGACTTCTGTGCTGGCGCCGTCGCCAACAAGGAGCTGTGCAATATTGAAGTCAACCCGTTCTGCATGGAGCGGAGTCGACCCATACTGGTCCTGGGCTGCTGCGTTGGCGCCGTATTTAATGAGGAACTGCGCAATATCATAACGACCCCATTGTGACGCCTCGTGAAGTGGGGTCGACCCACGCTGGTCCCGGGCCGCCGCGCCTGACGAGGAACTTCGCAAGGTCAAGATGACCCTGTGCTGACGCTGGATGGAGTGGAGTCCTCCCATGATTGTCCTGGGCTGCTGGGTCAGCACTGTGATTGAAAAGGAAGCATGTGAGGTTGAGATCACCCTGTCATGATGCATGGAAGAGTGGAGTCTGCCCATGCTGGTTCTGGGCTGCTGGGTGTTGCAGCCTAATAAATTATGGCCAGACTGGGGATTGAACCCAGGCCTACTGGATATATACCAGGTGCTCTACCACTGAGCTACCTGGCCTGGGGAAATCAATCTGAAGTAGGGATTAGGTATGGATTGCCTCTCTTTTGCCACTTTGAATTCATGGACAGATTGCACATCCAATACTGGGTTGGCACTGCACTTGACAAGATACTTTACAAGATCATGATGACCACATCATGATGTCTTGTGAATTGGAGCTGACCCAAGCTGGTCCTGGGCCAACATGTCAGTGCTGTGTGTTACCACTGGTAACAATAGACTCAAACAATGCTATAGTTTGCTAGATAGAAGACAAGAATATAGACAGGAGATTTGACTTGCCCCTACAACTCCAGATGTCACTCCTATTTATCCTACAACTGCATACCAGATGGGGCTACTCCACTCCCAAGTCCTGTTCTGTATCCTCTGAAACTCCATACCTCTATGGCCCAGTTGCCAAACTTACTCTGGTCCCACTTCCTACTCCAGATGCCAGTTACATCACTCTGCTGCTTAGATTGATTGTCCTCAATCAACAACTTGGGATACTTTCTTCCAGGCCCCATAGCAAAAGGTGACATTGTGCCCAGTGCCATCAAGTGGAGATAACCAATGTGTTTGGATGCTTGAGCCATTTCAAGCCTGGCTTGTGTGAGCAAGTGGGCAAGGTGTGCATCCTCAAGGTCTGCTTTGAGATGATGAAGTTGGGCATGGATATTAGTGATGTGGTCATGATATTCTCTGTATTGGACAGCTTTGGTGTGAACTCCCCAGGAGGTGATGTCACTGAGGGCTTGGAGGAGGCCATGGAAGGCAGGGGCTGGCCCAATGAAAATGTCTTTGAACCAGCCAGGTAGGGGTTCAGTTGGGGTGTTGAAGTTGATGACAGGTTCAGCATAAAGGCCAGAGATGAGGGGGTCAGTGGAGGGTCTGTCAGCAGTGGCCAACATGGCAACTTGTCCATGTCCAAGTCTCTTGATCCACTTGGTCACTGTCATCTGCAGTAGAATAATGTCATCTGCAGTTCCATGGTCCATGGTCTGCAGCTAATGACAAATCAGTATCAAGTAAGGTGAAATGGAGGCATGCAAATGAGGGAAAATAAGAGAAAAAGAATTTCTGGGGGTGCAGGATTGTAACAATGGCATTGTACTTCACCACCTTCACCATGATGGAAAAGAGCCATTTTGAAACAGAAGTTGAAGATGAGATGAACAGCCTGAGGCACCCACCAGGGATGAATTGGGAGAAATGCACACGTTCACTGAGTGGTTGCATGCTCACGTCATTGCGTTTGCGTCATATTTTGCCGATCCCGTGACTATCCCGTGACGTAAACATGCCACTGTTCACAGTTCAACTTTTTGTGGTTGGCGCGGGCGCGGTCCACTTTCTCCCAAGGTGCCATACTACCCCCACCTCTGAATTCTCACCTGTACGTGGAAAGAAATTCACTGTGCCTATTTTTGAAGTAACGAGATTTCAGTGCGCTCTTGGCGATTCCGAGGCTGATCAACGAGGTCTCAATTAGATCCCGCAACAACCAAGTCACCACTTCCCCATGATGTTGCCTCACGTAGACGACCCTTCCGAATGCTCATCGATGGTACATCGTCGCACATACTGCCGGACGGTAGAGAGACCAACCAGACAAGATCGAGGTACTGTATATCTTTTGCGCCGCTCTGCACGGACCGCTGATCATTACAACGTAGGCAAGGTTACAATTGACATGCTTCCCGAAGAGATTCTCCTCAAAGTATTCGCCGTCTACACGTGTATAGTTGAGGAAATTTACGAATGGGAGACTCTGGTACACGTGTGCCGGAGGTGGAGAGCCATCGTGTTTGCAGCACCACGTCGCTTGGACCTGCAACTCGTCTGCACATGCTGGACACCTGCGAGGGAGATGTTGGATATCTGGCCAGCATTGCCTATTTTCTTATATCTTGAAGAGCTCGACGAAATCGACGACGATGTCCTTGCTGCTCTCGAGAAACGCGATC
>Ga0307510_10001484_pt1 | contig 25882 bp, 26 predicted proteins | sample 12_EM_MG_FD_207224 | JGI IMG/M metagenome (GOLD analysis project Ga0307510, IMG submission 207224) | Populus trichocarpa ectomycorrhiza microbial communities from riparian zone in the Pacific Northwest, United States - 12_EM | ecosystem: Host-associated > Plants > Roots > Unclassified | place... | reverse complement strand
TGTCGTTCTTGAAGATCATCTCGACCGAGTGCAGCGCGTCTTCCACGCTGATGCCGTGCAGCGCGTTCGGGAACAGCGCGTGAAACGTCTCGCCGGGGAACGGGCCGAAGCCGAGCTTGTACGGCGCGACCTTGCCGGTGAGCCCCAGCGTCAGCACCGTGCGGCCGTGGTAGCCGCCGCTGAACGCGATCACGCCGCCGCGGCCGGTGAACGAACGCGCGATCTTCACCGCGTTCTCGACCGCCTCGGCGCCGGTGCTCAGGAACAGGCTCTTCTTCGCGAACGCACCGGGCGCGAGCGCGTTCAGGCGCTCGGCGAGTTCCACATAGCTCTCGTAGGCCAGCACCTGGAAGCAGGTGTGGCTGAACTGGTCGAGCTGGGCCTTCACCGCGTCGACGATCTCGGGCCGCGTGTGGCCGGTGTTGAGCACCGCGATGCCGCCGGCGAAGTCGATGTAGCGGCGGCCTTCCACGTCCCACACCTCGGCGTTGACGGCGCGCTGCACGAATATCTCATGGGCCTGGCCGACACCGCGGGCCACGGCGGCGTGGCGGCGGGTCATCAGGGCGGCGTTGTTCAGGTTGGCGTCGCGTTGCATGCTGTTCCTCTCTGGCGGAAGCTGCGAAGTGGCGAGACTGTAGGCACGCGACACGAGGGACACCATGTACAAATCGCCCTCGATGTCGGTGTACTGTATCGGTCCGCCGCCCTGTACATGGAAGCACCGAGTCGGTGCCGCACAATTTGAGCATGCTCACGCTTCACCCTGATGCCACCCTGCCGCTGGTCAGCCAGATCGTCGACGGGTTGCGACGGCTGATCTCCGAGCAAGCCTTGCGCCCGGGCACCAAGCTGCCGTCGATACGCGCGTTCGCGGCGATGCATGCAGTGAGCGTGTTCACGGTCGTCGAGGCCTACGACCGGCTGGTGGCGCAGGGCTGGCTGGTGTCGCGCGCGAACGCAGGCTTCTTCGTGAAGCGCCGCGCTGATGAAGCGGCCACAGCGGCAGTCGCGGCACCGCGCCACGAAGACCTGCGCTTCGACGCACGCTGGTACCTGCAGCACATCTTCGAGACACGCCACCTCGCGCTCAAGCCCGGCTGCGGCTGGCTGCCCAACGACTGGCTGTTCGAGGACGGCGTGCGGCGCAGCCTGCGCCACCTCGCCGGCGACGGCGCCGAGCTCGGCGGCTACGGGCTGCCGCACGGCCACATGGCGCTGCGCCTGCTGATCGCCGAATCGCTCGCCGAACACCAGATCACGGCCGGCCCCGAGCATGTGCTGCTGACGCAGGGCTCCAGCCAGGCGCTCGACCTGGTCGCGCGACGCCTGCTCAAGCCGGGAGACACGGTGCTGGTCGACGACCCCGGCTACCCGAACCTGATGTTCATGCTGCGCTTCCTCGGCGCGCGCGTGATCGGCGTGCCGCGCACGCCGAACGGCTACGACCTGGCCGCGCTCGAGGCGCTGCTGATCGAGCACCGGCCCAAGGCCTTCTTCACACAGCCGCGCCTGCAGAGCCCGACCAACTCGGTCACGCCGGTGGCACAGCTGTTCCGCGTGCTGCAGCTCGCCGGCCAGCACGACGTGACGCTGGTCGAGAACGATCTGTACGTGGACCTCGACGGCGAGCGCGGCCCGTCGCTCGCCAGCCTCGACCAGCTGCAGCGCGTGGTCTACATCGGCAGCTACTCGAAGACGATCTCGCCCAACATCCGCGTCGGCTACCTGGTCGCCCGGCCCGACCTGCTCGACGACCTGGCGCAACTCAAGATGCTGTCGGGCTTGACCTCATCCGACCTGACCGAGCGGCTCGCGTTCGGCGCGCTCAGCGAAGGCCGCTGGCGCAAGCACCTGAAGGCATTGCGCGAACGCCTCGGCGAAGCGCATCAGCAGGTCGCGCAAGGCCTCACGGCTCTGGGCTTCGAGCTCTTCAACGAGCCCAAGGCCGGCATGTACTTGTGGGCGCGGCACCCGGACCTGATCGACAGCGCGGCACTCAGCCAGCTGGGCGCCAGCGAAGGCCTGATGCTCGGGCCCGGCCACCTGTTCCTGGTCGAGCCGCGGCCGACCGGCTGGCTGCGCTTCAACGTCGCGTTCAGCACCGACGCGCGGGTGACGGAGTTTCTCGCGCGGCAGATCGACGAGCAGACCGGCAAGGTCTGACGCGCCGATGCGCGCCACTCACGCAGCGTCGCGGTAACCGCTGAACACGTCGCGCAGCTTGGCCTCGACACGCGCGGCCGGTTGCGTCAGCGAGCGTTCGATCTCGTTCAGGTGGCGCCTCATCTCGGTGGCCGCGCCGCCGCCGCTGCCAGTGTCGAACACACCCAGCAGCTGGCGGTGGCTGTGCGCCACGCACATCGGCTCGCCCGGCGCCTTGTACAGCGCCATCAGCAGCGAGGTGGTGGGCAGCAGCTCTTCGAGCAGGCGCACGAAGATCGGGTTGCCGCTCATGCGCGCGAGCTGCAGGTGGAATTCGCCCGACAGGCGAATCGCCTCCTGCTTGTTCTGCGAGCGCGTGGCGCGTTCCTCGGACTCGACCAGTTTGCGCAGCGTGGCGCGCTGCTCGGTGCTGAGCTTGCCGGCGAGCCGCCGCGCGACCTCGCACTCGACCACGCGGCGCGCATCGAACACATGCTCGCCATCGCGGCGTGTGGGCTCGGGCACCATCGCGCCCTTGTTCGGGCGCAACGTGATCACGCCGTCCTGCGCGAGCTTGTGCAGCGCCTGGCGCACCAGCGTGCGCGAGACCGCGAAGGTCTGCGCGAGTTCTTCTTCGCGCAGGCGCGAGCCGGGCACGAGGCGGTGGTCGATCACCGCGGCGTAGATCGCGTCGTAGACGCGGTCGGCGGCAGTGACCGGGTCCGCAACGACGTCGGACTTAGCGGCCACTTTTCTGCAGGAGCTTCATCAGCGCGAGTGTGCCACCCATCACCGCGAACGACACGATGGTGGTCACGGTGCCGAGCGCGTAGATCGCGGGGTTGGTCACGGTGCTGGTCAGGCCCTGCAGTTCGAGGGGCAGCGTGTTGACGTCGCCGATGGCCTGCGAGGTGCGCGCGATCTCGTCCCAGCTCAGCGTGAAGCCGAACATGCCCACGCCAACCAGGCTGGGCGCGATCAGCGGCAGCACGACATGCCGAAAGCTCTGCCAGAGCGTGGCGCCCAGATCGGACGCGGCTTCCTCGAACGCCGGGTTGAAGCGGTTGAACACCGCCAGCATGATGAGCAGGCCGAACGGCAGCGTCCAGGTCAGGTGCGCGCCGAGCGCCGAGGTGTACAGGCCCATCGCGGTGCCGTAGTTCTCGAGCAGGCCGCTCATGCCCAGCGTTTCGAGCACGGTCTTCAGCGCGGTGTCGACAAGCCGGAACTGCAGGCCGATGCCGAGCGACACGACGATGGACGGCATGATCAGGCTCGCCACAGAGGTGTAGAACAACAGCGCCGAGCCCGCGAACTTCTTGCGGAACGCCAGCCCCGCGCCGAGCGAGAGCAGCACGGTCAGCAGCATCACGACCGCGCCCAGCGCCACCGAGCGCCGGAACGCCGCGGCGATGTCGACCACACCCATGCCTTCCCACAACTTCGCGAACCAGTGCAGCGAGGCGCCACGCATCGGAAACGTGAGCCCGCCTTCCGGCCCCTGGAAGCTCAGCACGAAGATCGTGATCATCGGACCGTAGAGGAACAGCACGAAGGCGGCGAACACCGCGGCGAGCGCGTAGAAGCTGCCGGGGCGTTTGCCTTCTCTGGGATTGCCGGCCATCACAATTCCTTGCGGATGTCGACGAGCCTGGTCAGGCCCCAGATCATCATCAGCGTGATGAGCAGCAGGATCACCGCGTTGGCCGCGGCCATCGGGAACTGCAGGTAGGAGGTCTGCACCTGGATGATCTTGCCGACCGAGGCGATCTGCTGGCCGCCCATCACGCCGATGGTGACGAAGTCGCCCATCACGATCGTGATCACGAAGATCGAGCCAATGATGATGCCGGTGCGGCTCAGCGGCACGACCACGTTCCACACCGTCTGCCAGCCGCTCGCACCGGCGTCGCGCGCGGCCTCGATCAGCGCGCGGTCGATGCGCATCATCGAGTTGAAAATGGGCACGATCATGAACATCGTGTAGAGATGGACGAACGCGAGCACGACCGAAAAGTTGCTGAACAGCAGCCACTCGATCGGCGTGTCGATCAGCCCCAACCCCTGCAGCCCCTGGTTGATGACGCCGTTGCGCCCGAGCAGCGGCACCCACGAGATCATGCGGATCACGTTGCTGGTCCAGAACGGCACGGTGCAGACGATGAACAGCAGCGTCTGCGTGCCCACCGAGCGCACATGGAACGCGAGGAAGTACGCGACGATGAAGCCGATCACCAGCGTGATCGCCCACACGAGAAAACAGAACTTGAAGGTCGACAGATACGTCTTCAGCGTGACGCACATCTCGCTGGTGTTGCCGCAGCCGTTGAACACATCGACATAGTTCTGCGCGGTGAACGCCGGAATCAGTTCGTAGTCCGTCGCCCGCCAGGTGCTGACCGCGACGACCAGCACCAGAGGCAGCACCAGAAACAACAGGAAGACGAGCGCGAACGGCGTGGCTTGGAGCCAGGCCAGAGGACCTCTCGTCTTCATGGCGCGAGCCTTAACGAGCGAGCGCAGCGAAGCGCTCATCAAGCAACGCCAGCGGAGCCGGCTTTGCCGGGCCGCCAGGTGGCGCCCAAGGGCCACGAAGGGGAACCTGCGGTTCCCTGGGGCAAGAGCGAAGCGACAGGGGGGCCAACATCATGCTGCGACGAACTCGTTCCACTTTTGCACCATGTAGGCGTTCTCGTCCATCACGGCGTTCCAGCACGCGATGCCGCCCATGCGCTGCTCGTAGCTGCCGCCGTCGCGCACGCTGCCGGCCTTGGCGAGCAGGTCGCCGTGCGGCGACTTGATGTCTTGCGTGGCGGCCTTGCCTTCCATCCAGTAGGCCCACTCGTAGGCTTCCATCTTGGCCTTGGCGGTGTCGAGCACGGCGCTGTAGTAGCCCTGGCGATTCAGGTACGCACCGGCCCAGCCGTCGAGGAACCAGTTGATGAATTCATAGACCGCGTCGGCCTTCTTGCCGGACACCGTCTTGGGCACGCCGAAGCCCGAGGCCCAGGCGCGGTAGCCTTCCTTCAGCGGCTGAAAGGTGCAGGCGATGCCCTTGGTGCGCACCGCGGTCACGGCGGGCGACCACATCGACTGGATCACGACCTCGCCCGAGGCCATCAGGTTCACGCTCTCGTTGAAGTCCTTCCAGAGCGCGCGGAACTGGCCGGCCTTCTTGGCTTCGATCAAGGTCTTGATCGTGAGGTCGATCTCCTTCTTGGTCATGTTGCCCTTGTCCGGGTACTTGTAGAGCCCGGCGGCCTCGACCACCATCGCCGCGTCCATGATGCCGATCGACGGGATGTTCAGGATCGCGGCCTTGCCCTTGAACTCGGGGTTGAGCAACTCCTTCCACGACTCGATCGGGCGCTTGATCAGGTCGGGCCGGATGCCCAGCGTGTCGGCGTTGTAGACGGTGGGGATCAGCGTCATGAACTGCGTCGGCGTCGCGGAGAACTCCTTGCTGGTCGGCGACGACACGTACATCACCTTCTTCGGCGCAGTGCCCTGGTCGCCGACCTTCTTGCCCGCCACTTCGCCCTTCGTGAACAGCGAGGTGATCTTGTCGGCGTTCTTGATGCGCTTGGTGTCGATGCCCAAGAGGTTGCCGGTCGGCAGGATCTTCTTCAGCGAGAAGTACTCGGTGTCGATCAGGTCGAACGAGTTGGGCGCGGTGACGGCGCGCTTGGTCACGTCGTCGGTCGTGACCGGGATGTACTGGATCGTGATGCCGGTGTCGGCCTTGAACTTGTCGGCGATGTCCTTGTCCTGGTTCACCGCGGTGCCCAGGTAGCGCAGCACGATCGGATCGGCCGCCTTCACGTACGGGAAGGCCATCACGCCGGTCGCCGCGGCGGCGCCCTTGATCAGCGTGCGGCGGCCCAGGCTCTTGGGGGTGCTCGATTCGGACATGCTTGGCTCCTCGTGTTGAATGAGATGGATCAAGAAAATGGACTAGACCAGCGCGTGCGCTTCGTGCGGCGCCCACGACACAAAGGCCGCGTCGCCGGCGGCGAGCGGTGCGGCATCGAACTCGCCGTCGGGGACGGTGACCGTCCAGTGCGCGTCGCTCAGCTCCTGCGGCGCCACGTTGACCTGCACATACGTGCCCTGGTACTCGACCGCGCGCACGACCACCGCGCGTGCATCGCCCGCGGGGCTGCGCACGAGCTTGAGCCGATCGGAACGCACCGCGACCTTGCCTGCGCCGGCCGGAATCACGTTGTGCGCGCCCATGAAGCGCGCGACGAACTCGGAGCGCGGCGCGTTGAACACCTCGCGCGGCGAACCGGTCTGCTCGATGCGGCCCTGGTTCATCACGACGACCTGGTCGGCCAGCGCCATCGCCTCTTCCTGCGAGTGCGTGACGTGCACGAAGGTGAAGCCCAGCTCCTGCTGCCAGCGCTTGAGCTCGGCGCGCATCTGCACGCGCAGGAACGGGTCGAGCGCCGAGAGCGGTTCGTCGAGCAGCAGCACGCGCGGCTCGGTCATCAGTGCGCGCGCGAGCGCCACGCGTTGCTGCTGGCCGCCCGAGAGCTCGCTCGGCAGGCGGTTCAGATATGGCGTCATCGAGACGAGCTGCAGCAGTTCCTTGGCGCGCGCATGGCGTTCGGCCACGGACTTGCCGCGCATCTTCCAGCTGAACGCGACGTTGTCGAGCACGCTCAGGTGCGGGAACAGCGCGTAGCTCTGGAACATCATCGCGGTGCCGCGATCGGCCGCGGTGGCATGGGTGATGTACTTGCCGCCGAGCAGGATTTCGCCGCTGGAGGCGAGCTCGTGGCCGGCGATCATGCGCAGCGTCGAGGTCTTGCCACAGCCCGAGGGGCCGAGCAGGCAGCAGTAGCTGCCGGACGGGATCGTCAGCGCGATGCCGTCGACGGCCTTCGTGTCGCCGTACTGCTTGACGAGGTCGGTGAGCACCAGGGTGGAGTCGATGGCCATGGCCGCCATGTATGCAAAGCATGTGCCATGGGTTTCGCACCGAGTCGGCACGGCCGGCCGCGGCCGCAGCGACGAAACGCCCGCGATTGGGGCATGCGGCAGGGGCGCGCCCCCTGAAACCGGGCGCGCGATTTGCATCTGGCGACGCACCACTTTGTATACAAACTGCGCCTGCCAGCGCTACGCTCGCACCATGCGTCTACGCGTCATCAACCCCAACACCAGCGCCCGCATGACGGCACAGATCGGTGCGGCCGCGCGTGCGGTGGCGGCGGCCGGCACCGAGATCGTCGCGGTGAATCCGAGCTTCGGCGCGCCCAGCATCGAGGGCCACCATGACGACGTGTGGGCCGCCGCCGGCGTCACCGAGCAGGTGCGCATCGGCGAAGCCGAGGGCACCGACGCCCACGTCATCGCCTGCTTCGGCGACCCCGGCCTGCACGCCGCGCGCGAGCTCGCACGCGGGCCGGTGATCGGCATCGCCGAGGCCGCGTTCCACGCCGCGAGCCTGGTCGCCACCGGCTTCTCGGTGGTGACGACGTTGACGCGCACCTGCGTGATCGCCGAGCACCTGGTGCTGCAGTACGGCTTCGAGCGGCGCTGCCGCGGCATCCACGGCACCGACATCGCGGTGCTCGAACTCGACGACCCGGCGAGCGACGCCTACGCACGCATCCTCGCAAGCGCGCAGCACGCCCTGGTGCACGACCGCACTGGGGCGATCGTGCTCGGCTGCGCCGGCATGGCCGACCTGTGCCACCGGCTGCAGAACGAACTCGGCGTGCCGGTGATCGACGGCGTGGCCGCGGCTGTCAAGTTCGCCGAAGGGCTGGTCGCGATCGGCGTCGGCACCAGCAAAAGCGGCGACTACGCGGCACCGTTGACAAAGGATTACACCGGCCTCGCAGCGCCCTTCTCGCCGCGCTGACGTAGCATCGCGGGCATCCTCAGCCTCCCGTGCGCGTCATGAACCGACTTCACATTTCCCTGGTGTCGCTGGCCTGCCTGTTCTGCCTGTTGGGCACCGCGGCGCTGCCCGCGGGCGCGTCCAGCACCACGGCGTCGTCGGCGTCCGACAGCGCATCCTCCACCGCGAGCAGCACGTCGGACTCGCTGAAGAAGTCCAGCGACGGTTCGTCCAAGACCACGACCGCGGTGAACGCCGGCGACTACGAGGTGATGGACGTGACGCGCGTCGCCGAGCGCCCCGGCACCGTGCGCCTGCGCCTGCAGGCCGTGGCCGATCGCAGCGCCGAGAACGAGTTCTTCCTCTACCTGCCGCAGCAGACATTCGAGCAGGCGCAACTCGGCGCCGGCCAGATCGTCGCGGCGCGGCAGCGGCCCTACGGCCTGGAGTTCGCGCGCGGCGATTCGGGCAAGGGCTTCTTCCTGGTGATGGCCGACGACTGGGCGCGCGAACTGCCCTCGCATGCGGTCACGCTGTGAGCGCTTCGCTCGCGCGCTGCTGCTGACGATTGGCTTCGCCGCGCCCTGGCTCGCCTGCCAGGCCGCGCTGCCGCGCTACTGCGACCATGCCGACGAGCTCACGGCCGAGCAGAAGGACAGGCTGTTGCGCTTCGGCGCGGTCATCAAGACCGAACTCGAACGCTCCGGCGCATCGCTCGCGCTGGTCTCGCGCTCGGGCCTGGACCTGAGCCGCTTCGGCCTGCGCTACTCGCACGCGGGCGTGAGCCTGAAGGCGAGCCCGAACACGCCGTGGTCGGTGCGCCAGCTCTACTACGCCTGCGACGAGCAACGGCCACGCCTGTTCGACCAGGGCCTCGCCGGCTTTCTGTTCGGCACCGACGACCCGGCCGTCGGCTATGTCTCGGTCGTGTGGCTGCCGACGATGCAGGCCGACGCACTGGAGCGCGCGTCACTCGACAACGCGCGCGCGCTGCGCCTGCTCAATGCCACCTACAGCGCCAACGCCTACGCGTGGGGGCTGAAGTACCAGAATTGCAACCAGTGGCTGATCGAGCTGATGGCCGGTGCGTGGGACGGGCCGCTGCCGGTCGATACCTCGACGACAGCCGCCCGCCAGCAGTCACAGCAGTGGCTCGCCACGCATGGCTATGAGCCGACGCGCGTCACGCTGAACAACCGCGCGCTGGTGTGGGCCGGCGCCTTCGTGCCCTGGCTGCACGACGACGACCACCCGCCCGACGAAATCGCCGCGATGCGCTACCGCATCAGCATGCCCGAGGCGATCGAGCGCTTCGTGCGCGTCACGCTGCCGCAGGCCACGCGCATGGAGTTCTGCCACACCGACACCCGCGTCGTGATCCACCGCGGGTGGGAACCGATCGCGGAGGGCTGCATCGCCGGCGAGGGCGACACCGTGATCACGCTCGCCGACTGATTGATTGCTTGCGATCGATCGATCGGCCGCCGCGCCATGCGCGTCAGGCAAGGTCCACGTCGACTGGCCAGCCTAGCAGTTCGGCCGTGCGCCGCACCACCCACTCGGCCTCGTTCGCCTCGACCGTGGTCGGCGGCGCGAGCAGCCCGCGGTGGCAGCGCTGCAGCACCGTGGCCTCGTCTACGCCATCGCGAAAGTGCACCGTGCTGCAGTGGTCGGTCAACAGGTTCGCGAGGTCTTCGCAGAGCTCGTAGCGCACCGCGATGAAGGCACGCGTGGCCGTCAGGCGCTGGCGGACATCGAGGTACAGCACGATGAACGATTCCGGGACGGGGACCTGGTTCTCGTCGTAGTCGCCGGCGCCCTCGCCGCTCACTCGAACACCGGCACCACGCCGTCCTTCAGCGTGCCGCGCGCCTGCTCGAAGTCGGGCAGGACCGAGCGCACCACGTCCCAGAAGCGCGGGCTGTGGTTCATCTCGCGCAGGTGCGCGAGTTCGTGCGCCACCACGTAGTCGATGGTCGGCAGCGCGAAGTGGATCAGGCGCCAGTTCAGGCGGATCGAGCCGTCGGCGCTGGCGCTGCCCCAGCGCGTCTGCGCCGACGACAGGCTCAGCCGCGTGTAGCGCACGCCCAGGCGCTGCGTGAAGAGCTGGCAGCGCTCTTCGAACACGCGTCGCGCCTGGCGCTGCAGCCAGCTCTGAACCGCGTCGCGGATCTGCGCCGGCGTGGCCGTGTGCGGCAGGCCGACATGCAGCGTGAGGTGCGGCACGCCGGGCAGCGCCGACGCATCGGTGTTGAGCACTGCGCCGGTCGCGCGCGCATCGAGCACGATGATCACGGTCTCGCCGAGAAACGGGATGCTGGAGCCGTCGCGCCAGTCGACCTTGGCGGCCTGCAGGCGTTGCGCGCGCTCCTGCTGCTCGCGGAGCTTGCGCAGGATCCAGCCGGCCTTCTCGCGCAGCGCGATCTCGATGTCGTGCAGGCCGACCCACTTGGGCGCGTTCACGCTCAAGCCTTCGGTACCGACGATGAAGCCGATGCTGCGCCGCCGCGCGCGCTTGAGCGCGTAGCCGACAACATGGTCGTCGAGCCGGATCTCGCGGTCGGCCTGCGGGTGGCGAAAGATGGCGGGAGTGAGCACGCTGGCGATGGAAACGGGTTCGAACGGGACGACGGGAAGATCGGACAGCGACGGTGGCGCCAACTCGGCCACCTCGGCCACCACGACCGACACCACTGGCTCCACCGGCGCCGGGGCCTCGAACAGCGCGAGCTGTTGCGGGTCCGGGGCGGCGGGGCGGCGTGCCATGAATCAGGCGCGGGTGCCGGGCGGCGTGGAAGGCGGCGTGGCGGCGGGTGCGCCGGCGGCCGTGTCGCCAGGCGGATAGGCCTCCGGGTCGAGCCGCCGCATCTCGGCCTCGATCCAGGTCTCGACCTCGCGCATCAGCTCGTCGGGCTCGCGGCCCTCGCTCGGGATGGGGCGGCCGATGGACACGTCGATCACGCCCGGCTTCAGCACGAAGCTCTTGCGCGGCCAGCAGCGCGCCGAGGTCACCGCGACCGGCAGCACCGGCCGGCCGGTCGAGATCGCGAGCCGCGTGCCGCCGGCCTTGTAGGTGCCGCGGCCGCCGCGCGCCGCGCGCGTGCCTTCGGGGAACATGATGACCCAGTGGCCCTTGTCCATGAACTTGCGGCCTTGCGCGGCGACGAGGTTCCAGGCCTCGGCGCGCTTGCTGCGGTCGATGTGGATCATGTCCATGCGCGCCATCGCCCAGCCGAAGAACGGGATGTAGAGCAGCTCGCGCTTGAACACGTAGCACAGAGGGTGCGGCATCAGACCCGGGAACGCGAAGGTCTCCCAGGTCGACTGGTGCTTGGGCAGCAGTACCACCGGCGAGTCGGGCAGGTGGTCGAAACCATGCAGCCGCGCGTGCACGCCGCAGATCACCTTGGCGCCCCAGATCGCGGTGCGCAGCCAGCCCACGCACATCCAGTAGACGACGTTGCCGCGCGCGAAGATAGACACCACCAGCACCGACAGCGCCCACGGGATCACCGTGACGGCCATGAACAGCACGAACAGGGCCGAGCGGATCGGGTTGAAGAACGCACCCATCAGGCGTGGCTCCCGTAGCCGGAATCGGACTCGCCGGATTCGCCGCGGCGCTTGCGCTCGGCGCGGATGATGTGCTCGGCGAACGCGGTCAGATCGGCATGCACCTGCGTGCCCGGCACGCGCTCGCACAGCGCGGCGATCTGCGTCTCGTCCATCGCCGCGCCCTTGCCGGTGCGCACCAGGTGCGGCGCGCAGCCGACCGCCACGCCGGCCTGCAGGTCACGCAGCGAATCGCCGACCACCGGCACATCGGAGAGCGACACGCCGAAGCGTTCGCCGATCTGCTCGAACAGGCCCGGCAGCGGCTTGCGGCAGTTGCAGGCGTCTTCCGGCGCGTGCGGGCAGAAGAACACCGCGTCGATGCGGCCGCCCTGCTTCGCGAGCAGCTGGTTCATCTTGGTGTGCATCGCGTTCAGCGTCGCCATGTCGAAGGTGCCTCGGCCCAGGCCCGACTGGTTGGTCGCGATCACGGTGTGCCAGCCAGCATGGTTGAGCCGCGCGATCGCCTCGAGCGCGCCGGGGATCGGCACCCATTCTTCGGGCGTCTTCACGAAATCGTCGCGGTCCTCGTTGATCGTGCCGTCACGGTCGAGGATGATGAGTTTCATGGGCGACATGCGGGTCAGCTCGCGAGCTTGGAGAGATCGGCGACGCGGTTCATCGCGGCGTGCAGCTCGGCGAGCAAGCCGAGTCGGTTCGCGCGCAATGCCGGGTCGTCTGCGTTGACCATCACGGACTCGAAGAACGCATCTACCGGCGTGCGCAGGGCGGCGAGTTCGAGCAGGCTGGATTCGAAGTGACCTTGCCTGAACTTCACGTCGGATTTCGGCGCCACGTTGTCCAGCGCGGAGGCGAGCGCCCGTTCGGCAGCTTCGGGCAGATGCTCGTCGCCGCGCTTGAACTTCGCAGGCCTGTCGCCCTCGACCTTTTTCAAGATATTGCCGACTCGCTTGTTCGCGGCAGCGAGCGACGCGGCCTCAGGCAGCGCGGCGAACGCCCGCACCGCCTTCAGGCGTGCGTCCACGTCCACCAGCCGCGGCGGCCGCATACTCAGAACGGCGTCGACCTCCTGCGCGCTGTAGCCCTGCTCGCGCAGCGAGCCGGCAAGGCGGTCGTAGATGAAATCGAGCAACGGCGCGCTCGGGTCGCTGATCAATGCGCCGAACGGCGGGACGGCCAGCGACAGCAGCTGCGGCAGGTCGACGGGCACCGCTCGCTCGACCAGCATGCGGATCAGGCCCAACGCATGGCGCCGCAACGCGAACGGGTCCTTGTCGCCGGTCGGCAGTTGGCCGATGCCAAACAGGCCGACCAGGGTTTCGAGCTTGTCGGCCAGCGCCACCGCGACACCGACATTGCCACGCGGCAGTGCGTCTCCAGCGAAGCGCGGCTTGTAGTGGTCTTCGATCGCTTCCGCAACCTCAGCACTCTTGCGGTCATGAAGCGCGTAGTAGGCGCCCATGATGCCTTGCAGTTCGGGGAACTCGCCGACCATGTCGGTGAGCAGATCGGCCTTTGCCAGCTTGGCCGCATCGTCCACGGCCACGCCGATCTTCTCGTACGGGAATGCGGTGTCGGCAATGCTCTTCGCGATCGCCCGCACACGCTTCACACGCTCGCCCTGAGTCCCCAGCTTGCCGTGGTAGACCACCTTGTCCAGCCCGGCCACGCGCGATTCGAGCGTGCGCTTGCGGTCCTGGTCGAAGAAGAACTTCGCGTCTGCGAGGCGCGGGCGCACGACGCGCTCGTTGCCCTGGATCACGCGGCTCGCGTCGTCGGGGCGGATGTTGCTGACGACGAGGAACTGGTTCGTGAGCTTGCCCGCGGCATCGAGCAGCGGGAAGTATTTCTGGTTCGCCTTCATCGTCAGGATCAGGCATTCGGGCGGCACGCCGAGGAACTCGGGCTCGAAGCTGCACAGCAGCACGTTGGGCCGCTCGACCAGCGCGGTGACTTCGTCCAGCAGCGCCGCATCGTCGATGGGCACGAGGCCCTGCTTCGCCGCTGCGGCGTTCAGCTGCCGCACGATCTCGCCATGGCGCGCCGCGAAGCTCGCGATCACCGCGCCCTGCTCGGCGAGCTGCTCGGCGTAGTGATCGGCATGCTGCAGCATCACCGGGTCCACGCTCGCCTCGAAGCGGTGGCCGTGCGTCTCGCGGCCGGCGGTCAAACCCAGCGCAGTGATGGGCACGACATCGGCACCATGCAGCGCGACCAGCCCATGCGCCGGCCGCACGAAGTTGACGCTGCTCCAGCCATCGGCGAGCTGGTACTGCATGACCTTGGGGATGGGCAGCTTCGCGAGCGCCTCGTGCAGCGCCTTCTGCAGGCCGTCGGCCAGCATCACGCCGGTCACGATGCTTTCGAAGAAGAGCGCCTCGGCCTTGCCGTCCATCTTGCGCTGCAGTTGCGGCACGGCGGACGCATCGGCGCCCAGGCTCGCGAGCTTCTTCAGCAGCGCGGGCGTCGGCGCGCCGGTCGCATCGAGGCCCACGCTCACCGGCACGAGCTTTTGCGACACGGCCTTGTCGTCGGCATTCGCGCGCACCGCGCTGATGTGCGCGGCCAGGCGGCGCGGCGATGCGAACGCGGTCGTCGCCGAATGATCGGTGGCGAGGCCTTGCGCGCGCAGGCTCTCGGTCAGCGTCGCGGCGAAGGATTCGCCGAGCTTCTTCAGCGCCTTGGGCGGCAGCTCCTCGACGAACAGTTCGACGAGCAGGTTCTTCGTGCTGCTCATGCTCAGGCCGCCTTCTTCAGCGCGATCTGCGCGGTGACTTCATCGGCCCAGGCCTTGGGCGCCATCGGGAAGCCCAGCCGCGCGCGGCTGTCGAGGTAGCTCTGCGCGACCGCCTTCGCGAGGTTGCGGATGCGGCCGATGTAGGCGGCGCGCTCGGTCACGCTGATCGCGCCGCGCGCGTCCAGCAGGTTGAAGCTGTGGCCGGCCTTGAGCAGCTGCTCGTAGGCGGGCAGCGCGAGCTGTTGTTCCATCAAATACTTCGATTGCTTCTCGTGCGCGCCGAACGCGGTGAGCAGGAACTCGACATCGCTGTGCTCGAAGTTGTAGGTGCTCTGCTCGACCTCGTTCTGCTTGTAGACGTCGCCATAAGTCAGTGGACCATGGAGGCCCTCGGTCCAGGTCAGGTCGTAGACGTTGTCCACGCCCTGCAGGTACATCGCCAGCCGCTCCAGCCCGTAGGTGATCTCGCCGGTGATGGGCTTGCAGTCGATGCCGCCGACCTGCTGGAAGTAGGTGAACTGCGTCACCTCCATGCCGTTGAGCCAGACCTCCCAGCCCAGGCCCCAGCAGCCGAGCGTGGGGTTCTCCCAGTCGTCCTCGACGAAGCGCACGTCGTTCGCCTTCAGGTCGAAGCCGAGTGCTTCGAGCGAGCCCAGGTAGAGCTCGAGGATGTTGGCCGGCGCGGGCTTGAGCACGACCTGGTACTGGTAGTAGTGCTGCAGCCGGTTCGGGTTCTCGCCGTAGCGGCCGTCCTTGGGGCGGCGGCTGGGCTGCACGTAGGCCGCCTTCCACGGCTCGGGGCCGATCGCGCGCAGAAAGGTCGCGGTGTGACTGGTGCCAGCGCCGACTTCCATGTCATACGGCTGCAGCAGGGCGCAGCCTTGCTGGCCCCAGTAGTCTTGCAGCTTGAGGATGATTTGCTGGAAGGTGAGCATGTGCCGGAGGTCTGCCTAAACCCTTGATTCTAGAGGGCGGCACGGCCCGCGCAGTGGGCTGCGGGGCCGACGTCAGCGGCGCCGGCGCGCGCTGGCGATGACGATCGCCGCGCCCAGCAGCCACAGCGGCCACACGCCGAAGCGCGCGGCCCACATCGCGAACGGCGTCAGCCCGGTGCGGCCCCGCACTTCGCCGTCGAGAACGCCTTGCGTGTGCGGCGCAAGCGAGGCGGTCACGCGGCCGGCGTGGTCGATCACGACGGTCGCGCCGGTGTTGGTGGCGCGCAGCATCGGGCGCTGGAATTCGAGCGCACGCATGCGCGAGATCTGCAGGTGCTGCGCGATCGCGGGCGAATCGCCGAACCAGCCGATGTTGCTGATGTTGGCGAACATCGTCGGCGCGTTGGCGGGGTCGACGAACCGTGCGGCGAGCTCTTCGCCAAACAAGTCCTCGTAGCAGATGTTGGCGCCGATGCGCTCGCCGTGGAACGCGAACGACGGCGCGCCCACCACACCGCGGTTGAAGTCGCCGAGCGGGATGTTCATCAGCTCGGTGAACCAGTGAAAGCCGGTCGGGATGAACTCGCCGAAAGGCACGAGGTGGTGCTTGTCGTAGCGGTAGAAGCCCAGCGGCATCGATGCCGTCGCGGCCGAGAGCCCGGCGGCCGAGTTGGTGTAGCCCACCGTCTCGTCGCCCAGCGGCAGCCCGATCAGCGCCGCCTGCGGACCGCGCCGGAAGTGCTCGGCCAGCTCATTCCAGTAGCCGGGATCGAGCTGGCTCGGCAAGAGCGGGATCACGGTCTCGGGGCCGACCACCAGCTCGCCGCGCGCGACGAGCAACTGCTCGCGCGTCCAGGCCAGGGCCTTGGGCATTTCGGCGAGCGAGAACTTCTCGTCCTGCGACACATTGCCCTGCAGCAGCGTGACGCTGAGCGTGCCGTTCGGCTGCGTGAACTGGCGCGGGCCGAGCAGCGCACCGGCGATCAGCACCAGCGCGAGCACAACCACCGGCAGCGCACGCGCGCGCAGCGCGACGCGCCGCCCCAGCACCGGCCACGCCGCGAGCACCACGACGACGAAGCCCAGCGCATACACGCCCAGCCACGGCGCAAGCGCGGCAATCGGGCTGTCGACCTGCGCATAGCCGCTCGCCAGCCACGGGAAGCCGGTGAAGATGATGCCGCGCGCGAGTTCGGCGAGCAGCCACACGGCGCCGAACAGCAGCGCGTCGCGCCAGGCCACGCCGCTGCGCCAGCGCGCGAACGCGGCGAAGCCGGCCGCGAGGTAGAGCGACAGTGCCGCGCTCAGGGCCGCGATCGACACCACCGCCAGCCACGCCGGCAGCCCGCCGTAGGTGTGCAGGCTGATGAACAGCCACCAGGTGCCGACGCCGACCCACGCGGTACCGAACACGAGACCGAGCGCCGCGGCGGCGCGCGCGCCGAGCCGCGCAAGGCGCCATGCGAGCAGCGCGACGATCGCGAACTGCGCCGGCCAGCCGAGCGCGGTGTGGGTGAACAGCAGGCTGTGCGCCGCGCCGAGCACGGCGGCGAGCAGCAGGTCGAGGAGCAGCGTCAAGCCTCGGGCGCGTCCGCCGGCGCGCGCGTGACCTTGAACCAGCGCACCGCACCGCCGCGCGTCAGCATCACGTTGAACACCAGCTCGCCGATGGTCACCGACTCGCCGCGGCGCGGCACGCGGCCGAGTTCGTGCGCGACGAGGCCGCCGATGCTGTCGAACTCGTCGTTCGGAAACAGCGTGCCGAAGGCTTCGTTGACCGCGACGATGTCGACATCGCCGGCCACGCGCTGGCTGCCGTCGGCCAGCGTGTAGATGCCGGACTCGCCGTCCTTGTCGTCGAACTCGTCCTCGATCTCGCCGACGATCTCCTCGAGCACGTCTTCGATCGTGATCAGCCCGGCGGTGTTGCCGAACTCGTCGATCACGATCGCCAGGTGGTTGCGGTTGGAGCGGAAGTCGCGCAGCAATTCGTTCAGGCCCTTGGATTCGGGCACGAACACCGCGGGGCGCAGCAGCGTGCGCAGGTTCAGGTCGGGCGAGCGCTGCAGCTTCAGCAGGTCCTTGGCCATCAGGATGCCGATGACGTTCTCGCGCTTGCCCTCGAACACCGGGAAGCGCGAGTGGCCGGTGTCGATCACGCCGTGCAGCAGCTCGTCGTAGTCGGCCTCGATGTCGAGCAGGTCCATGCGCTTGGTGTTGACCATCACGTCGCCGGCCGTCATGTCGGCCATGCGGATCACGCCCTCGAGCATCATGCGCGACTCGGGGGCGATCAGCGATTTGTTCTCGGCGTCGGCCAGCGATTCGATCAGCTGGTCACGCGAATCCGGCCCCGGTGCGATCAGCTCGATGAGCTTTTGAAACAGCGTGCGCCGCTCGGCCGGGGCGGCGTGCTTGTCGGCCCCTCGAAAGGGGCGACCAGGGTGCGGGTCGGACATCGCGCGTCGGGGCGGGGAGTGTTGAACCGGGCTAGCTTAACCGAAGCCCGTGTCGCGCCCTGCCGCCGAATGGCGTACGCCGGCCTGTCCCTACCCGCTGCGCGCCGGTCTACGCGGCGGCGACGCGCTGCGCGATCGCCATGCCGAGCTCGGTGGTCGAGGCCCGGCCGCCCAGGTCGCCGGTGCGCGGGCCCTCGACCAGCACCTGCTCGATCGCGCGAACGATCGCGTCGTGCGCGGCGCGGCCGGCGCCGGCGCCGTGGGTGAGGAAGTCCAGCATCAGCGCGCCGGACCAGATCATCGCGATCGGGTTGGCGATGTTCTGGCCGGCGATGTCGGGCGCCGAGCCGTGCACCGGCTCGAACAGCGACGGAAATTTGCGCTCCGGGTTCAGGCTGGCCGAGGGCGCCAGGCCGATCGTGCCGGTGGTGGCGGGGCCGAGGTCGGACAGGATGTCGCCGAACAGGTTGCTCGCGACCACCACGTCGAAGCGGTCGGGCTGCAGCACGAAGCGCGCGCTGAGGATGTCGATGTGCTGCTTGTCGGTGGTGATGTCGGGGTAGTGCTTGGCCATGGCGTCGGCGCGGCCGTCCCACCAGGGCATGCTGATCGCGATGCCGTTGGACTTGGTGGCCACCGTCACATGCTTGCGGGCGCGGCCCCGGGCCAGCTCGAACGCGTACTTCAGGACACGGTCGGTGCCGAGGCGCGAGAACACCGCCTCCTGGATCACGATCTCGCGCTCGGTACCGGCGTACATCACGCCGCCGAGCGCGGTGTACTCGCCCTCGGTGTTCTCGCGCACCACGATGTAATCGATGTCGCCGGCCTTGCGGTTCGCGAGCGGGCACGGCACACCTTCGAACAGCCGCACCGGGCGCAGGTTGATGTACTGGTCGAACTCGCGGCGGAACTTGATCAGCGAGCCCCACAGCGAGATGTGGTCGGGCACCGTGGCCGGCCAGCCGACGGCGCCGAAGAAGACCGCGTCCATGGTCTGGAGCTGCGCCTTCCAGTCGTCCGGCATCATCTGGCCGTGCGCGGCGTAGTAGTCGCAGCTGGCCCATTCGATCGGGGTGAACTGCAGCGCGATGTCGAAGCGCGCGGCCGCGGCTTCGAGCACGCGCAGGCCTTCGGGCATCACTTCCTTGCCGATGCCGTCGCCGGGGATCGTGGCGATCTTGTAGGTTCGCGTCATGGGGCCTCCAGGGTGCGCAGGATACGATGGCATGCCATGCAGGTTGACCTTCGTCGAGTTGGCCCGCATGTTGCGTAGGTCTTCATGGCCCGTGATCATTCCAACGAAAGGTCGCCTGTGCAAACCCTCGACGAGATGCGCAACCTCCACCTGCTGACGCCCGATCAGCACGCCGCCATCGGCGCCTGGATCGCCGAACGCAAAACCCCCGAAGCCATCCTGCAGATGCCGCCGCACCTGTGGCGCGCGTTCGCGATGGCGAGCATGCTGATGGGCTTCGATGCCGACGTGACGCAGCCGCCGCTGATGGAGCTTTGAGCGGCCGTCTTCTGACCGGCGCCCACGGGGTCTTGACACATCTGCTACCTTGAAGGGAGACCGGCGGCCCCCATATCGGCTGATCGCCCCCACAACGCGCAGCACACTGCAAGGCATCCCCATGGCACTCATCCCCGCCACCATCCTCACCGGCTTTCTCGGCTCGGGCAAGACCACCCTCCTCAAGCGCGTGCTCACCGAAGCGCACGGCCAGAAGATCGCCGTGATCGAGAACGAGTTCGGCGACGAGAACATCGACAACGAGATCCTCGTTCAAGACAGCAAGGAGCAGATCATCCAGCTGAACAACGGCTGCGTCTGCTGCTCGATCCGCGAAGACCTGCGCACCACGCTGTCCGACCTGGCCGAAAAGAAGCGCAAGGGCGAACTCGACTTCGACCGCGTCGTGATCGAGACCACCGGCCTGGCCGACCCGGGCCCGGTCGCGCAGACCTTCTTCATGGACGACGAGATCGCCGAGAGCTACCTGCTCGACTCGATCCTGACGCTGGTCGACGCCAAGCACGGCGACCAGCAGCTCGACGACCGCCAGGAAGCACGCCGCCAGATCGGTTTCGCCGACCAGATCTTCATCAGCAAGACCGATCTGGTCGACGGCGCCACGGTGGAGGCGCTCGTTCACCGCATCAAGCACATGAACCCGCGCGCCAAGCAGACCAAGGTCAACTTCGGCGACGTGGCGCTGGCCGACGTGTTCGACCTGCGCGGCTTCAACCTGAACGCCAAGCTCGACATCGACCCGGAGTTCCTGAACGCCGACGCCCACGCCCATGGTCACGATCACCATGACCACGATCACGAGCACGGCGAGCATTGCGATCACCCGCACCACCACGCGCACGACGACGACGTCAAATCCTTCGTGTTCAAGTCCGACAAGGCCTTCAACCCGGCCAAGCTCGAAGACTTCCTCGGCGCGATCGTGCAGGTCTACGGCCCCAAGATGCTGCGCTACAAGGGCGTGCTGAACATGAAGGGCAGCGACCGCAAGGTCATCTTCCAGGGCGTGCACCAGCTGATGGGCAGCGACCTGGGCCCCAAGTGGGCGCCGGGCGAGAAGAAGACCAGCAAGATGGTGTTCATCGGCCTGGACCTGCCGCGCGAGATCTTTCTGCAGGGCCTGGAGGGTTGCCTCGTCTGACAGCTTGTCAAGCCACTTTGCACAGGTGAATTTGGCGCCGACTTTTACCGTTCGCGCACAGGTGCAACGTGGCTACAATCCGCGGCGGCCAAAGCCCCAGCCCATAGCGAAGGGTATAACCGCCGATGCGAGGAGACTGCTGTGAGCAAGACACCGGCCCGACAAGCGCCCCCCAAGAAAGCCGCCACCGGCAAGGCCACTGCGGCCGTGTCGAAGACGGTCAAGGCCAGCAAGACGGCGCCGGTCAAGAAGCCTGCACCCAAAGCCAAAGCGGCGCCTGCTCCGGCCGCCAAAGCCCATAAGGCGGTCGTCAAGGCGGTTGCAAAACCCGCCGTCAAGGCCGCCGCCAAACCTGCCGTCAAACCCGCACACCCCGTGAAGGCGCCTGCCAAAGCGGCCCCACCTGCCGCTGTTGCCAAGCCGAAACCGACCATGAAACCCGCGCCCGCGCCCATCCCCATCCCCGTCGAGACCCCGGTTGCCGCGCCCACGAGCAGCCTGGCGCCTCTCGTTCCTTCCAAGAAGACCGGGCGCGGCGCCTCCAAGTACGCCGCACCGGCGGTACAGGCTCCGCTGCCGCCGCCCACGTCCCGATTCGCCGACCGGTTTGCGCCGCCGCGGCCCCCGACCCGACAGATGAACAACCTCGAACTCGACACCCCCCGCCAAGCGCAGAAATCCGACCCGAAACTCGCCAACGCCTGGAAGACCAAGGCCGGCCGCGACCTGACCGAGCCCGAAGTGCTGGCCATGCCCGAGTCGGAGTACATGAACGACAAGCAGCTGGAGTTCTTCCGCTCCAAGCTGCAGACGCTGAAGGACGACCTCCTCAGCAACGCCGGCGAAACCACCGAGCACCTGCGCGAAGACACCTCCATCGTGCCGGACCCGGCCGACCGCGCCACCATCGAGGAAGAGCACGCGCTGGAACTGCGCACGCGCGACCGCGAGCGCAAGCTGCTGAAGAAAATCTCACAGTCGCTGGGCCGGATCGAGTCAGGCGAGTACGGGTTCTGTGATGAAACCGGCGAACCCATCGGTTTGGGCCGTCTGATCGCACGCCCCACCGCTACACTGTCTCTCGAAGCCCAGCAACGTCGCGAACTCAAGCAAAAGATGTTCGGAGACTGACGCGGCGGCGGCCATCCACCAACGAACCGCGTGATGTCGGACCCCAAAGACTCGAGCAGCTTCTTCCGAAAGGTCGTGAAGTTTGTGGCCAATCCGAGCACGGATTGGGCAGAGTTGGGTGCGCCTTCCGAAGAAGCTCGCGAGAGCGACTTCGCCAAGGGCGAGCTGAAGGCGATGATCGAGCGCAAGCGGCGCAACGACTTCGTCCGCAAGCGCGAGTTCGACATGCTGCGCAAGGTCCGCCGCGAAGGCCTGACCAGCGAACAGCTGGCGGCGCTGGGCGGCTCCTCGCGCATCGACGACTCCGAAGCCAAGCTGCCCGACAGCGGCGCCAAGGCCGATCAGGGCGTCAAGGCCAAGATCGACGAGATCGAGCAGCAGATGGTGGGCGACCACCAGCACTACGCGCCACCCACCAAGCAGCGCACGCCCGAGTTCTACAACGCCCCGACCGAACCGGCCGCGATGGACGCGCTGCAGACCACGCGTCCGGCCTCGATGCGCATGCCGTTCGACGGCGGCGCCGCGGTGGCGGGCCATGCCGGCGGCCGTGTCGAGGAATTCGCCCATGAACGCGCGCTGCCGGTGTCGGCCGCCGTGATGGGCGGCGGCGTCTCGCCGCTGACCTCGATCGACCTCGATTCCGGTGCCGCCGATCTGGTGCAGCCCTTCGGCCAGGAACTCACCGAAGTCACGCACGACCCCGATCTCGACGAAGCCGTGATCGCGTTCGCGAACGCCGACTACGAGCAGTGCGAGCAGGCCATCGCCTCGCTCACGATGCCCGGCGGAGCGCGCGCCCAGCACGCCGAGAGCTGGCTGGTGCTGTTCGATCTGTACCGAGCCATCGGCCAGCAGCACAAGTTCGAAAGCCTGGCGCTCGACTACGCCCAGCAGTTCGGCTGGTCGGCACCGCAATGGTTCTCGATGCCCAAGCTGGTGGCCGAAGCCGCCGCCGAAGACCGCCCGCGCACCGCGCGCATCGAAGGCCAGGTCGGCTGGATCAGCCCCGAGCACCTCGATGGCGATGCGGTCGCCAAGCTGGCCTCGCTGGCGATGCAGATGCCGCTGCCGTGGGTGTTCGACTGGAACGCGCTGCGCAGCGTCGATGTCGAAGGCTGCGCCAAGCTCTCCGAACTCTTCCGCAGCTGGATCAACCAGACGCTGGACATGCGCTGGCTGGGTGGCGAACACCTGTTCACCGTGCTCCAGGATGCCGCGCCCACCGGCGCGCGCGATGCCGACCCGGCCTATTGGCAGGTCCGCCTCGATGCGCTGCGCATGACCAACCGGCCCGACCAGTTCGACGAGGCCGCGATCGACTACTGCGTGACCTACGAAGTCTCGCCGCCCTCGTGGGAGCCGGCGCGCTGCCAGGTGCGCGTGAGCGGCACCGGCAACACCATCTCGTCGCAGTTGTCGGTGGTGAGCGATGTCTCCACCAACTTCCTCGAATCCAGCCTGACCGACGACGCCGGCGCGACCAATGTCGGCACCGTCGAGCTCTCGGGCCAGCTGGTCGGCGACATCGGCGAGACGCTGAAGAAGATGGACACGCAGCTCGGCGAAGCCAGCATCGTCAACGTCTCGTGCGCGCGGCTGATCCGGGTCGACTTCATCGCCGCCGGCGATCTGCTCAACTGGGTGCTGGCGCGCCGCGGCGAGAACCGCAGCGTGCGCTTCATCGAGGCGCACCGCCTGGTGGCGCTGTTCTTCGGTGCGATGGGCATCAACGAGCACGCCAAGGTCAAGGTCCGCAACACCTGAGCGCCTGAGCGTGGCGGGCGGCTCATGCCGCCAGGTATCTGCGTGTGAAATCATCGGCGTCGCCTTGACGCCCACCGATTCACCCTTATCTTCCTGACATGGAAAACTATCACGGCACGACCATCCTGAGCGTGCGCCGCGGCAATGTCGTGGCGCTTGGCGGCGATGGCCAGGTGACGCTCGGCACGATCGTCGTCAAGTCTTCGGCCCGCAAGGTGCGCAAGCTGTACCGCGACCAGGTGCTGGCCGGTTTCGCCGGCGCCACCGCCGACGCCTTCACGCTGTTCGAGCGCTTCGAGGCCAAGCTCGAGAAGCACCAGGGCCACCTGGTGCGCGCGGCCATCGAACTCACGAAGGACTGGCGCACCGACCGCGTGCTGCGCCGGCTCGAAGCCATGCTGGCCGTGGCCGACCGCGAGGCCTCGCTGATCATCACCGGCAACGGCGATGTGCTCGAGCCCGAGCACGGCATCGTCTCGATCGGCTCGGGCGGCGCCTACGCGCATGCCTCGGCGCGCGCGCTGCTCTCGAACACCGAGCTGGCGCCCAAGGATGTGGTGAAGAAGTCGCTCGAGATCGCCGGCGAGCTGTGCATCTACACGAACCAGAACCACATCATCGAGACGCTGGACTGAGATGACCACTTACGACACCGACAGGCGGGCCGAGCGCCGGGCCGCTCCCAAGGCGGCCCGCATCCCCCCGGGGGATCGGCGAACGTACTCGTTCGACGAGGGGCCGACATGAGCAGCATGACCCCGCAAGAGATTGTTTCTGAACTCGACCGGCACATCGTCGGCCAGGCCAGCGCCAAGCGCGCGGTGGCCATCGCGTTGCGCAACCGCTGGCGGCGCCAGCAGGTCGCGGAGCCGATGCGCGGCGAGATCACGCCGAAGAACATCCTGATGATCGGGCCCACCGGCGTCGGCAAGACCGAGATCGCGCGGCGCCTGGCCAAGCTGGCCGACGCGCCCTTCATCAAGGTCGAGGCGACCAAGTTCACCGAGGTGGGCTATGTGGGCAAGGATGTCGACTCCATCATCCGCGACCTGGTCGACATGGCGGTGAAGCAGGAGCGCGAGAGCGCGATGCGGCGCCAGCGCAGCCGCGCCGAAGACGCCGCCGAAGACCGCGTGCTCGACATCCTCGTACCGCCCGCGCGCGGCACGGGCACCGAGCTCGGCTTCAGCGCGCCGGCACCGGCCTCCGACAACACCGCGCGGCAGGTGATGCGCAAGCGGCTGCGCGAAGGCGCGCTCGCCGACAAGGAGATCGAGATCGAGGTCGCCGAGCCCAAGGCCAGCCTGGAAATCATGACGCCGCCCGGCATGGAAGAGATGGCCGAGCAGCTCAAGGGCATGTTCGCCAGCTCGGGCACGGCCAAGCGCAAGCTGCGCAAGGTGCGCATCGCCGACGCGCAGAAGCTGCTGGTCGAGGAAGAAGCCGCCAAGCTCGTCAACGACGACGAGGTCAAGGCCGCGGCGCTGCACAACGCCGAGCAGAACGGCATCGTCTTCATCGACGAGATCGACAAGGTCGCGTCACGCTCCGAAGCCAGCGGTGCAGACGTGTCGCGCCAGGGCGTGCAGCGCGACCTGCTGCCGCTGGTCGAGGGCACGACGGTGAACACCAAGTACGGCATGGTCAAGACCGACCACATGCTGTTCATCGCGTCGGGCGCGTTCCACCTGAGCAAGCCGAGCGACCTGATCCCGGAGCTGCAAGGCCGCTTCCCGATCCGCGTCGAGCTCGGCTCGCTGAGCGTGGCCGATTTCGAGGCGATCCTGACGCAGACGCACGCCAGCCTCGTCAAGCAGTACACGCTGCTGCTCGCGACCGAAGACGTGACCCTGGACGTGAAACCCGATGCGATCCGCCGCATCGCGCAGATCGCGTTCGACGTCAACGAGCGCACCGAGAACATCGGCGCACGGCGCTTGTCGACAGTGATGGAGCGGCTGCTCGACGAGATCAGCTTCGATGCGCCGAACCGCGGCGGGCAGACCGTGAGCGTCAACGGTGCCGAGGTCGATGCCAAGCTGGCCGACCTGGCGAAGAACGAGGACCTGTCCCGCTACATCCTCTGAGCGCCGAGCCGCTTCGCTCGGCTCAGGCGCCGGTCCACACCGGCTCGCACACCACCTCGGTCTTCACCGAGTTGGCGATGTAGCACTCCTCGTGCGCCTTGTGGTGCAGCTGGTCCAGCTCTTCGCGGCTGGGTTGGCGCGCGCCCGAGAAGATGACCTCGGGCCGCAGCGTCACCAGCGTCATCGCCAGCTTGCCCTGCGCGTTGCGGGCCATCACGCCGACGGCGGCATCGGCGTAGCGGTCGACGACGAACTGGCGCTTGGCCGCGATCGCGAGGAACCACAGCATGTGGCAGCTCGACAGCGAGGCGACGAAGGCTTCTTCGGGATCGACCGCGCTCGCGTCCGACATCGGCAGCGGCACCGAGCTCGGCGCCGATGAACCGGGAATCTGGACGCCGCCATCGAAGCGCAGCAGGTGCTTGCGGCTGTAGCGGTTGCCGAGAAAGTCCTGCGCCGGATCGCGCTCCCACAGCACTTCAGCGGTGTACTCGGACATGGTCGACTCCTAGAGTGCGA
>Ga0307510_10001483_pt1 | contig 25903 bp, 17 predicted proteins | sample 12_EM_MG_FD_207224 | JGI IMG/M metagenome (GOLD analysis project Ga0307510, IMG submission 207224) | Populus trichocarpa ectomycorrhiza microbial communities from riparian zone in the Pacific Northwest, United States - 12_EM | ecosystem: Host-associated > Plants > Roots > Unclassified | place... | reverse complement strand
ACATTTGCTAGCAGAGCACCAATATATATATATATATATATATTCGTTCGTTGTCCATAATAAGTTAATAACCGCCACTTTTTATTTCAGGCAACGGTCAAGTTAGTATCTTTTAATTAATTATCCGGAACTAGGAGCTGCTTGGGATTTCTAGATTGTAAGACTTTTCATGGCATTTAACTGGTCCATGCGAAGGAGATTTCAAATGGATCATTAGGGTTTAAATTGCAGGCCGCATATATGTTATTTCTTAATTCAAACACGAGCTAGCTACTTATCAAATTCAAATTAGTCGGGCAAATCCAACTCAGAGCACCGACTTTGATTTCTTAGTTATTGTTGTTTTTTGGTCAAAATTATCTTGTTGAATAATAGTTGTAATCTCGTACAAGAAAGGCATGCGTAGTGTGAGAGCAATTCCATTCAAATGTTTTTTTTTTTTTTTATCTCGATAGCCTTTAGAAACAGGACTCAAATATTATTCGGTAAAAATTTATTTTTTTATATTTTTAAATTGTTTCAATATAGAATGGGTTTTAAAAAAAAATATTTTAATATATTATAAAATAAAAAAACTTTAAAAAACAACAATATCAACAGTAACAGTGCCAAAAGCTAGTAGATAGGATAGGAGATATACTTGAGAAAAAATATAAAAGAAATTCAAGGGTAAAATATGGCTAGCAATGTCAACCGCAAAACGACTAAACCGTGATGATGTACGTGCACGTGTGGTGTACTTATGATGTCATGTGGGAAAAATAAAAAACCAAACAAAGACTAGCATCATTAGAAAAATCCCCACCATTTTGACTCATGCCCACCAATGATTCATCATCATGGTGGCTTTGGCCAAAGGCAGGCGAGGCCATCCACAGAAATGTACTGGTGGGGGAGGTGCTCTTCTTTCTCCATTCTCTAGTGGAGGAGGTTCTCTAGAAAGAGGATGACGGCAATCATCCACCGCCGGGGGGATTTTGAATTTTTTTTCTCTATATATTATTACCACTTCACTTGACTTTAAGAGTTGTTCTGGTGAGAGACAGAGAGATTTGACAACCGAGCACTAACATTAAAATCATACTCCCATAGTAACTAACACCCGTTTAGTCAAGTTTCAAGAAGGATCCCTCAGGGGTGTTCGGCTTAAAGCACGTACTCTTCCTTTTATATTCCCGGAGGAGAAAGGTCCACCGTTAACATCCGCTCTTCAAACCGAAATAAGATCCTAGCTCGTGGCTGTCAGCTCGACTAACTTCTGACCTAGTCTACGATCTAGATCACCGTATAAACTCGTGGGTCTCAGTACTGCTTCAATCCTAAAATGATGTCAAAACTCTCCTTGAAAAGTTTGTGTGGAAAAACTGTATCACGCATCAACTCACCTTATCAGTCGGGTCATTATCTAGAGCAACTAAAAAAAAAACCCAGTTTATTCGAGTTGAGTTTAATAACTACTACTCTTCCCAGGTCGGAAGGATGATCCTTTAAAATAACAACAAAACGTTAGCGTTGAGAATTATTAATGTAGTTAATGATCAATTCATTTTGTGGCTCAACTATACAAAGAATTAATATCGGTGCAAGAAAAAAAGAGCTCATTACAGGGTGTCTTTACCATTTTATTTTATTTTATATAAAAAAAGCCTATAGATCTAGCAATGTTGGATCTCGAGATTTCTGTGGTTTAAGAACTCGTATACCAACCGAAATGTCTCCAAATAGTGGTGATGTGCTTGATGTTACAGACCGAGTGGAACCCAACAAAATGCCACATTTCTTTTTTCATCGTTTTTCTCAATTCCTCGTGTATAATAAATAACCAACAAAAAATGCTTAAAAACTTAAAAAAAAAAAAAAAAACAAGATCTCTGGAAACATCAAGATTGATATCGAGTAATTTTAAAATATAAAAAGCCAACATGAAACATGCTGAACCATGAAGGTGAAAAGATAGTTTAAACTATGCTAATTTGTTTAGGCGAAGCTTGCAAGAGATTCTTGATGCCCGGTTAACAATTTGTTTGAGTATGTTTTAAAAAAAATATTTAGCTTGAAAATTAATTATTTTGTTAGTGTTTTTTTTATGGGCAAATGTTAAAAAAATAATATTATTATTTTAATATATATTTTAAATAAAAAATATTATGCCTAGCAATACCACACATACACTCGAAGAGAGCTTACCTCCCAAGATGGGAAAAGTGGTTATCTTTTTTTATTTTTCTTATTTTAACATAGACATGGGGGAATAGTCCAAAAAAAAAAAGTCCTCGAAAAAAGATTTGTCGGGAAGTAATTGACTAATTGCAAGTTTCCCGAGGGTTAAATACATAGTCAAATGCATGGGCATCCCAACCTGAAAGATGGACTAACAAGCATACAAACCTTTATATAAATATATATATATATATATATATATATATATATATATATAAAATAAAACACTGTAATCTATATACATATTTTTTCTCTAAACAAAAATATATACATTAAATGTTCAGATTTGTTTGGAAGTATAATTGCAATTATTTTTTAAAATATTTTTTATTTAAAAATATATCAAAATGATATTTTTTATTTTTTTTATTTTTTTTTATATAAACACATCAAAATAATCTAAATATATTAAAAAAATATTAATTTAAAGTGAAACAAATTTTAAATTTTTTAAATTATTTTTAAAACACAAAAACAAATATACTCTTTATCTTATAAAGGTTTCTTCTTATACGGGTTTCATGGTAACAATCTGATTATTTATTATGGGAATCATGTACTTTTCATTTTATTCTCGGAACACATTTATTTGGTTATATATATATATATATATATATATATATATATATATATAACATTTGGCATTGTATGAGTGACGAATGACCACCTAGATGGCTTCAACTTGCAAGCAAGCAAAATGGTCCTTGATTCTTTGATTTAAAAAAGAAAAAAGAAAGAAAAGTTAGAGGATCTGGATTTTTTTCTTAATTCTTTTTATAAGAACAAAGCAACATTTTGTTTTTACTGTTACATGATAGCGTTAGACCCACTTTCTTACCCTAAAATTATATATACCTAGAAGGGATATATATTTTTATTCTTTTTTTTAAGTTATTAAACTCGATATAATTCAAAATCTTATTTGAATCAATATAAATCAACAACGTAATTTTAATTTTTAAGAATTAAAATAATATTGTTTCAAATAATCTGGAGCTGAATCCAATCTACATTAGAGAGTGGATTAGTTAGATATCAAATATACTTGCGAAGTGTGGCAAAGAGACTGAGCTGTAAAAGATGATGAAAGAGTAAAAAGAGAGAGAAAGGAAATGCAGGAAGTTGAGTAATTCGATGGCCAAGAAATGCATGATTGCTTGCATAAAGCAACCAACTAGCTTTCTCTATTCAACCAAAACGTGCCCTTTTTTTTTAATTTTTTTTTAATTTATTTATGTCACCTTTTACTACTCTCAAAGTCTCACAACTATCCCATTCCACCTTCAGCAGCAGCAGCAGCAGCAGCAGCGGTCCTAATTCAAAATCCTATAATCTCTCTAAGAAACCCTCTTGCGTCTCTCTCTTCAATGGCGGCCGAGAAGAACACCACAAGTAGACTTGTACTGCTCTTAAGCCACCCGTTTCTTATTCTGTGTCTGAGACTGAGTCACTCCCTTTGACATTTTTTTTCGGCCAAACAAAACCCACATTTTACTCTCTAGAACATAACAACACCACAAAACAAAAACAACACCTCCCTCCACTAACGCCTCTCTCTCCTGTTCTTGGTTTTCGTGTTCCATTTCTACTTTTGTTAAAAACCCATTACTTATCTCTATCATCCCAAGAAAGAAAACACAAAAAGGAAGCATCTTGGAATTTCAAAGGCTTTCTTTCACTTTGAGATCTGTTCTTGTTTTTTTTTTTTTGCTCTTGCTCTGGTTAGTTTCTTTGAGTTATTGAATTTGTTTTCTTGAATCTTGAAAGAAAGATTCTTAGAAGTAAAAATGGGAAGTAAATGGAGAAAAGCAAAGCTGGCTTTGGGTTTAAATCTTTGTGTTTATGTACCGAGAACTCTAGATGATTCAGCAGCACCTTCAAGTGAAAGATTATCTGATGCTGCTTTGCTTTCACCTACAAATTGGGATTCTAGGCCAATGACACCAACACCATCTTCACATGGCTTAAGGTTGGCCAAGAGTGGAAGCAAACCATCCAAGGTTTGTTTGCTTTATATATATTTTCACACTTATATGTTTTTATTTGGAAAGGATTGGACTTTATTGTGCCTTTTCTTTTTTCTTGATGGGTTTGGGTTGTTCTTTGTTGAGGCTTTAATGAAGAAGTTCTGTCTGCAGTTTTTGCTTTATTCTGGTCTTTGTGCTTCATGGCTAGTTCATAGTTTAGATGTCTGCTTTTGCTATGCTCTATTATGGCTTATGCTGTTGCCTGAGCTTGTGATTTTCAAGTAAATATAGGCGATGGACCTCTAATTACCTGTTTTGCCTTTGATTCCTCAGAAAATAGAAAGAAAGGTTAAACAACACCTGTTTTTTTGTTGTTTTGCTGATCCTTGAAACCCCAGCTCGACTAGCTCTAATAAGCCAAATACGTGTACTACCGTTAATTGAATGAATGTTTTCCCTTGTTTGGTGTAGCATAGATAAAGAATCTAGTTTCCCAGATTTTCATTAATTTTTTTGCCCGACGTCGTTTTCACCTTCAAATTTGGGGCACTGGATTCTTTATAAGCATTTATTTCCTTTGTTTTTTTCTCACGACATGGACAGCTGAAACAGTTTAGGCATTTATAGGTGTTTTCCATCTTCTTTGTTTTATTTACGTTTTAGAGATTTTGCACCATTAATCGTGGATTTTTTTGCTGTTTTTCCTGCTTCTAATGAAGTTGTAAGAGCTTGTGTCTTGATTTCTTGTTGGGCTCTAATGCCCATTTTTAAATCAACATCCATCTGGTTTGATAATTTTTGCCGGCATATCATCTTTGTGCAGAAAAAAATAGACTGTAGAATTGAATGAAATATTTGTACTTGGTCTGATATTATATCAGTAGTTTTGGCAGTTTCTGAGTGCTTGAAATTATTGAGCTGTGTGGCTGATGTCACGTTGTTTTGCTTTCTTTGACCTTGTGCCTTGTGGGGTTACTGCTTGAGTCCCTTTCTGAACCATTACCAATTGCCTTAATAGTAAAAGGAACACTACAGGCTTCATCTTTCCTTTTCCTCGTTCCCTTAGAAGCAAGAAAAGCAGCTTGTGTTGTGACTTGAACTATTTTGAGTATTTGGTTGCAAGTTTTCTAGGCGTGAAAGTTCTCAGAGAAGTAAAAGAAAAGACGGGAAAAGAATCATCATAAAGCAACTTAACATTTCCCTTCCTTTCATAGATGTGGATTTGGATTTAGCATTGTTTCTCCTGTTTCTGTTGAAAGCTTGGGTTCATCGGTATCCACTGTGTAGTTGCTTGATAACCTTCAGAAGTCCCTCTCTTATTGTAACTCTACATTTCCTAGTGTGCCCCATATGTCTGATACCTAACACTGACTTCCGTTTAATCTTAATGGTGATTTCTTGCTGCTTTTCTGCTTGCCTTTTTTATAGTACTTTTATGGCCTGGCCCAAGGCCCTGAAGCTTTTCACACCTAAAATTGTAATCAGTTGTGAGTAGTGCTACCTGATCAACACGAAATAACCTTATATTCATCTTTTATTGAAACCAGAGAGAGAGGAATAAGAAAACGGGAGGATTATAAGTCACAATCTTTAAAATTTATTTAGAAATTCATTTTATTCCGTGACAGATTGCCCAGAGATTACATTGATATGCTATCAGTATATTGTCATGCCATGTGCTTTTTGTTATGTTGAAAGTCTGTTTTCTTGATTATTAGATGTCAAAAGTAGTTTCTGATTTGCAGTTCAAACTGACACATGCAGCCTCTCAATATTAGATTCCAAGTTCTGGGAGATTCATCTTAAACTAACCAGCCAATCACAGATTTTGTGTCATAATCATGCTTTCAAAAGTTGGTGAAAATACATTTTTTTTTTGTTTATCTTCATAACTCTGTTATGTGGTTGGAAGCTTTTGAGTGGACCACTTTGTGAGTTTATCGTAACATGCTTCCAGATTAACTCCTTCACTAACCTTGAGTGGTCTTGTGATATGGCAACTTCTACCAAGTTAATATTGTTGTTACCATTCTTTACCAAGTATTGAGATTTATCAAATTCCTCAATGCAACAATTAATTCTTTTTCTGATTTGTGGATCAATTTTATGTTCATAATTCTTTCCTAGACAAGTGTTGTTGATGAGATTACTGGTGTGCTATAGCATCCGCATGCTCCTAATCTATGCTGCTACTACTGTCATGACTGTTATGAGGGTATTTTTTTAATTATTTCAAATTTCATCTGATACATGTCCTTTCTGGCATGTTTTTGATTTGCAATTTCAGCAAACCTGCTCAATATGCCTGACTAAGATGAAACAAGGTGGTGGACATGCTATTTTTACTGCAGAGTGCTCACATTCTTTCCATTTCCACTGCATTTCTTCAAATGTCAAACATGGCAACCAACTCTGTCCAGTTTGCAGAGCGAAATGGAAAGAAATCCCCTTTCAGGCACCAACTTTGGAACCCCTGCCTGGGAGAGCATCAGTAGGTTGGCCTCAAACTGATGCCATGATGACTGTGGTCCATCGATTACCTCCCCCACCACGTCGAGATCGGCGGCATGTTGTGCCATTGCTGCAGGTTCCCGAACCTAGTGTGTTTAATGATGATGAATCCTTAGATCTCCAACCTGCATTTGCTGATAGAAGCTCTGGAAACAAAATTGCAGCAGGCCACAATGCTGGTAAAATAGTAGAGATCAAAACATACCCAGAAGTGTCAGCTGCATCACGTTCTAATTCTTACGATAACTTCACTGTCTTGGTCCACCTCAAAGCTGGTGCAACAGTTGCAAGAGAAAACCCCAGAGGGAACCTGGCTAGCTTACCTCAGCTATCTCAAACTCCCCGTGCTCCAGTTGATCTAGTCACAGTGCTTGACATCAGTGGTAGCATGGCAGGTACAAAGCTGGCATTGCTAAAACGAGCAATGGGGTTTGTTATACAGAACCTTGGCTCCAATGACAGGCTCTCAGTTATTGCCTTTTCTTCCACTGCCCGCCGCCTCTTTTCCCTTCGTAGAATGTCTGACGCAGGCCGGCAGCATGCACTTCAAGCTGTCAACTCTTTGGTTGCGAATGGTGGGACCAACATTGCTGAAGGTCTGAGAAAGGGAGCCAAGGTAATGGAAGAACGAAGGGAAAAGAATCCTGTGGCAAGTATTATACTTCTATCTGATGGGCAGGATACTTATACTGTCAGTGGTAGCAGTGGTAACCAGCCTCAACCAAATTACCGGTTGCTCCTCCCTTTGTCGATTCATGGCGGTGACAATGCAGGATTCCAGATTCCAGTGCATGCTTTTGGCTTTGGTGCAGACCATGATGCTTCGTCAATGCATTCCATTTCAGAAATTTCTGGAGGCACCTTCTCTTTCATTGAGACTGAAGCTGTGATCCAGGATGCATTTGCACAGTGCATTGGAGGCCTTCTGAGTGTTGTAGTGCAGGAGTTGCAAGTGGGAGTTGAGTGTATGCACCCTAGTATCCGCCTTGGCTCATTGAAAGCAGGAAGTTACCCTAGTCGTGTGATGGCTGATACCCGTTCAGGGTTTATCGATGTTGGAGATTTATATGCTGATGAAGAGAGAGATTTTCTGGTTTCCATCAATGTTCCAGCAGAGCCCTCCATGAATCAAACATCACTGCTAAAGGTGAGATGTGCATACCGGGATCCTTTAACTAAAGAAATGACAACATTAGAAAGTGCAGAAATTAAACTCGAAAGACCTGAGATATCTGGAGAAGCAGTAGTGTCAATTGAAGTGGATAGGCAACGCAACAGGCTCCAAGCAGCTGAAGCCATGTCACAGGCAAGAACCGTAGCTGAACGGGGAGATCTAGCTGGTGCAGCTTCTATCCTTGAAAACTGCCGAAGGTTATTGTCAGAAACTGTATCGGCCAAGTCCCATGATCGATTATGTATTGCATTAGATGCTGAGCTCAAGGAGATGCAAGAAAGAATGGCAAGCAGACATGTATACGAGGCATCTGGGAGAGCATATATTCTATCAGGCCTAAGCTCGCACTCATGGCAAAGAGCAACTGCGAGAGGAGACTCCACTGATGGTTCAAGTCTTGTTCAATCTTACCAAACCCCATCGATGACTGAGATGCTTACTCGATCTCAGGCTACGTTCCTGGGCAGTCCATCAGCTCAGAGACTTGTTCAACCGTTATGGTCATTTGGATCACAACCAAAGCCAAGGTGATTACTTAGGACTATTGTGGGCATTATCTTCAAGTAGTTTTTTTCAGTGCCTTCCCTTTTTGTTTTCAAATATTATTTGGGGTTAAAAGGATAAAATTGGAGGTAAGAAGAGAGTTTTTTTTGTACTGTGATTTTGCTGATGTCACGTGTAAATGAATAAAAACTTGGAAAAGGTGTGGGGGGATATATTTGGGAGGAAAGAGAAAAGGAACACTAGGTAGGTTTTACAACTTTTGCTCTCTTATTTGTGTTGTTGGGGGTGATGTACATAAGGAGCAATGGTATTTTCTCTGGGATAACTGGGTATAAGTTTGTAATTGTGGAGATGGTTGGGGTGAAGTTTTCGCCTAATATAGTTTACCTGCTCTCAATTCTTTTAAGAGAGTTAATTTCTTTTGCCAATTTAATTCTCTCTCTCTCTCTCTCTCTCATTTGTGTACATGTACATGCGTAATATACCTACTTGGGCCTGCATGAGGTCACCCTTCATATCATTTATATCAAGCACTGCCGAAGGAAAAGAAGAGAATCATGTTCCATGTTTCTTCGGTTATAGAATAGAATGAATCTTTATACTGTAGCTATTAACTTGTTGCCATGCCTGCTGTGGATTACTTGTTGGACAATTGTATGTCCTGAAACTGCGAGTGCAAACTATGATCAGAGGAATGAGGAAAGTGAAAGAAAAGGCCAGAGCAGAGAAACAGCGAAACATTAAGCGTTCATTAAGTCATAACTCAATAATGGTGCAACAACCAGACAGAAGAAATGGAATTTCGTCAGAAATAATGCCAGATTTTTTATGCACACACACCGGGTTGTTTCGCTCTAGAAAGATGGTACCATCATTGTGGATTACTTGTCTGGGGCCTAAGCCTTGCGTTATCATTTGTTCTTTAGCACGGAATTCTTGAAATTTGCAGCAAGTTAATATACACTGAGGGGTTGTTACACTGCTTCAATCTTGGATACAGTCATAATGTCTATTTTTAATTTTTACATTCAGAATTCAATGGTTGAAAAGGAAATAGACATTGTGCTTGTGATAAACTAACAAGAAATCCTTATTAGTTGATGGAAGAAATAAATATGAGATTAGGTACAGAAAATTGAACCTAAAGAGAAATACAGGTGATTTTGACGTAATACAACAGGAATGGTGGATGCACGTATCATGGAAGGGAGTTGTACCAAATTACTATCCATGTTCTATGTAGTATTCTAAAACAAAAACTCTCCTCGGGTAAGGCAAAACTTCTCGAGCACCCATCTACAGCAGGCCTACTAATTCACCTCCGCTTCGAAAGGACAGATGGATTCACCTACACTGCGAGAAGCGCCACCACCTCCACCAGGAGGCCTGCCTGCTGGACGTTATAGACGATTATTTTCTTGGTAATGCCTGTTTCATTACCCTCGCCTCTATAACATGCAAAGGTAATATCAGTTGCTACGATTATTTTGTTTAATTTTACTTTCCTTTTTCTTTCTTTTTTCAATTTTTTAAAAGTCCAGGTTCTGGTTTCTGTGCTGATGTAGTCTATTTACAAGTCGCTGTCCATGTTTGTTTCCACCCGAACCCCCACCTGCAGTGTGACGACTTGATTATGTAATATGCATGTGCAAGTTCTTATAAACAATGATCACACTCTCAAGTCTCAATGCCGATCCTTCATATGAAGTACCATCGACAAATGCACAAGAGAGAGACTAGTATGATTCTGTACTAGTTTTGCTCTTTGGAGGTGGATAGTGTACTTGGTTGTTATAAGGGTCTTTTTTTTTTAACACGGATAATCAAATATTAACATTCAACCTCTTCAGGCAAAATCGGATGCTTGTATCACATCTATTCACTATTTAATGCTGAACAACTGGGGCATATGGAGGAGTTTCACCCGTAAAACTGGAAAAACAGTACCGCTCTACAAGTCATACAAGATCTCGTGGACTTTACAGCTAAAGTGAAATATATAGTGACAAAAGCAACAAGCTGAAACTAGCAGCAGTAGCCCGACAATTTGAGTTATGCTATAGAAATGTCTACTTTCGCTCGTAAGTTGTTTATGTCTACTTTCTTCTGCAAAGCCTGTAAAACACAAAGGAATGTAAGCTATAGAAATGTCCTTGGAATTCTTTTATTAATTTGAGTTATGCTACCAGAACCATGATCACCTTTAACTCCGCCTCCAATGATATCTTTTTAGGCTTGTATGATCCTGTTGGTCCCGATATAGATAATGCTTCTTTTGTCTCAATAATCTCCCATTCTTTATCATCTTTCACCTTTGCAATATCCTTCCTGGACCATAGACTCCCACCACATTAGTAGAGAGGATTATGAAATGAAAACCTGAAGATAATGATGTGGAATGAGGCGCTTTTAGGCACCGGAACAGTGTTTAAAACAGGCATTTTTTCATGCATAAAGTTAGAATGAAGACTGCTGATTGTTATACGATCACAAAAGCATATATATAGATCATTTGCACAACAGCTATACCATGAACATGATACGATGAAAGCCATGCCGGAGAAAAACTAGCTATTTTGCAACCATTTGGATTATAAGATCAATTTATCAGTTCTGGTCCTACTGTAGTAAAAAGCCATGCCAAAGATTAAACGGCTTGAAATCATTTAACGGTCTTAGTCAATCTCTTCCAATGAAGCCACAGGATCCAACTGACTGTTTTCACTCATATTTCGACGTTACCACACAAGAAATCTACGTGAACAAAACTGGGTAGTTTTTTCATGGGATACATTAGAGATTAGAAGGATATTGTTTGGTTGTTGTCTCGGGGAAAAAAAAATAAAGACAATGAGAACATATCTCCCTTGCTTCTGTTTTTAGATTTATTTTATATCTTTATTTATATCTCTTCAAACAAATATGTTTTTAGTTCTAATCTCTTATCTTTTCTGAACTGGACACTGACTAAACGCAATTAAAAATCTTCAAGTTACATCAAGAAGTCTTATGCCAACTAACTCCTTATTTTTCATAAAGCAAGACTTCTAGACAACTAGTTAATGCATGGATCAAGGAGGGAGAGAACAAGCAAATCTCCTACAAAATGTGATCTCCTCCATAAATGATAGTTCAGCCATGAAAAATCCAATCCCAAGAAGCACCAGTCACCACCAGAAAACAAACCCGACCTCCTAATTTCTCCCAAAGCAAGACTGTTAGACAACTTATTGATCTCTAACTGATGCTACATATATCAGAGTAGCAAGAGAATAAATATTTCCTTTAAAATGTAATCTCCTCCATTGATGACAGTTCAGCCATGGAAATTCCAATCCCGAGAAACCTCAATCTCCTCCAGAAAACTAGCATGGCCAAAAACAGATACCAACAGGTTTCCAAGTTACCCCAACGTACAAGAACTACCCATCTGCCAGCCTTCAAAGAGAGTAAAATAACAAAACACTGACTATACTAGCATCTTAATATATATACTATATCAACCAGCAGCAATTCCTGTCTGCAACTATTTGCCAACATGAGCCTGAAAAAAAAAACCTTAAAATTAGGTCACTCCCTATTTTAAATAATTCAAATAAGCCAAACCTAAGCAATTTGTGACGATTAAGAAGGGAAAGTGAAAACTTAGCATCACACCTGCTAGCATGATTATCCTTGAAACCCTCACTGGGTTTTTTTTAATAAAACCACATCAGAATATAAAAAAACCGCATAAACTCACAAACTTTTTAACAAAGTTAACAAACCACGAACAGAAGCTAACATCATCAGCCCAGATTCAGCACCAGCCTAATATAAAAACAAAAACTACGAACTGGGTTTTTCATATAACCACAAAAAGAAACTGTTCTGAAATGAAATTTTTACAATGTTACATTATTACAAAGGTCTCATCTTTCATCATAGGATCTATAAAGCTACAAACTTTTTCATAAATTGAGAAAAAGAAAAGCGCAAACCTGCCATGCAAGAGATGAGCAAGTCCTAAAGCACCCAAAACAGTGAGAGAAATCATGGGGAGACCGTATCTGATAAAGGGGTGGCCTCTACCTGAACGATGATACCAATGGTGTCTCAATCTTTCTAGCTGTGTTGGTAATTTTTTGGGGCCGGCTCATATTGGTCTCAATTGTTGACATTTTTTCACTAAATCACTCACAGTTACGTGCATCAAAGGTTAGAGATTCTTGGGTTTTTGGTCAACAATTGGAAATTTGCCGATTTTGTGTTTTGATTTTCGATTTTCTTGGGTTTGATTTTGGATTCTGTCTTAGGCATCGATCGGTATTGCTATTCGGCTATTTTTTAAAATGTTGTTTCTGAAATATAAAAAATACTTCGAAAAAACACTTTCGTTGTCAAACACGCTTACAGATTTTAACTGCTTGATTTGAGGAGACTTTTACATGTTTGGGGAATTTGAATCTGCCGGGCTGAGCTTTTGTTATGGTTTAACTTTAAAAAATTTAGATTTGAACATGAATTGAAAAAAATGCAAACTAAGTGATATTTGTTGAAGTTCTCAATAAATTACAATTAACAAAAGCATCGTTGCAAGGGAGGAGTAAAATAAAGAGCTGACACAAATCAAGCATTAATGGCCTCGCCAATAGCTACTGACAGAGTAAAAGGGTCTGAACACTTGGTATTTGCTGCATTAGCAGGGTTTTGGTTGAGATCTAACCGCATTGCCCCTTTTTGATGAATGAATGATAACAATCAAAGTTTAAAGAGTATTGAAAACAATGAAGCATTTCTAAAAAGTTAGCGATTGATTCAATTGAGGCCAACTTGAATTCCTGAATCTCAGGAAAAGCTGGGTCGAGAATTCCCACCTATTGGCGGGGGAGGTCAGATTGCGCGATATAGGAGCAATCCATCATCTTGACCCCATCTTTTAAGTTGACTCTATAATTTGTTAGAAGATTGTACAATTGTTTCTTTGCACTTAAAGTTTACATTTAAAAGCAAAAGGCAGTGTTTCTTTTGATGATCCACAAGCTGATAGGCATACTCAGGGAGTTAGATTCTTAGTAAATTATGGATGCTTGAATGCACAAAGACCACATATTGAACAATTATGCATTGGCGAGTAAAGCAGTTTCATGTTGTCATCTGCTCCATCAGAAACAGCAGGGAGACCAAAAACAATTGAAAACAGAAGCAGAAAGTTATGCTGAAACAACCTAAGATTCTGGTTTGCGCGCATGGGACATGGATTGAGAGAAACGAATCTAATTTGGAAAGTTTGTGCTGAAAGAGGACAGAAAAACAAAGATAATAAGGAAGCAACCAAAATTATAAGATCAAAATGAATCCGAGAGAATGTGAACGTCCTACAATATAAGTTGTGAATATATCACAGGATAAGTTAAACCAACTTCTAAATAGCAAGTAGCGACACCTAGACAGCTTAAGCAAAACTCAAGAAAGGAGATGTCTTCTTCTTTTTTTCTTTCCGGAGAGTTTGATGTTCATTCTGCTGATTCATTATTCTGATTTTCTCCTCCATTTATGAGTGGTGCTGAGGACGTTGGTAATTCTTTGGTATCCGTTGGTTTTGATGCTTCTGGATCCCCGTATTTTGACTTTGATCGACTAAAACCAAACTTTCTTAACAAGATGTTCCAACTCGACACCTTTGTTTTTCCCAGCTTCTCAATCTCTTGTTTCATGCTCAAACACTCTTTCTCAAGCTCGGAAACTCGTTCTTTCATGTCATCTACCATGATGCGGCCATGTATGGCTCCTGCTTGAGGATGCAAATCGTTTCTCGCAAGAGCAAGATTCCCACTTAGGTTTTGTGAGTTATCAAGGTTTTCAGAGACAAAGAACCAGCCAGAAACAGAGGTGCGAAGCCGTAGTTGTTCAAAGAATAAAACTTGGACAATGACTCTAAGAGGTAGCCTCTCATTCTGGGCTGCGTGAGTGCTGGCTTCCAATGAAAACTTTTGACAGTTCATGAGCCTGCAAAGTTGTTCCCTCTCAGAATCTGTTAGCCATGGATGAGCCTGCAGTAAAAGAAAATATTAGTGACCACTGAAATAACGAAGCATAGGTCCAAGTCGCATGAAAATAGCTTTGTAGGGAAAGAAAAACAATTTTAAACATGCTCCATTTTGAACAATGTCATTGGACAATGAACAAAGAACTCTGTAAGCTTGAATTATATCATCAAATTTAATGATAAACTTTGGCAAGGAAACCAGATAAAGAACCATTTGAAGATTATTGCCTTTACCTTAAGATATATATCAATTGCTCGGTAAATTCCATCATCTATTGGCCTGGCATAATCAGGGACTACAGCAGCAAGAGACTGAAACTTCGCTAACTTCAAATTAACATCAGATGCTACCTCTGCTAGATAACTATCAATCAGATTTGCCACCATTGTTATTGGAACGAGCGAATGCGAACTTTCCGTTATTTGCCCTTCATGTTCGACGTAATTTGATGTGGGATCATCACGATCCATCAGCATGAAATGATCGAGAATTCGCTGAACACAGTCGATATCATAAAGGGTTTCCACTGAGTAGCCTGAATTTGGTATCAGAAGGTCTTGAAGAGATGCTTCATCCAACTGGGTTCCAACCCGTTTCTCTAAGTTCTGTCGGCATGATGGACTCGCATGTATTATCATGGCAGTTCGCAGAAGCCTAAGCAGGAAATTACTTGGAGTAACACCCTTTTGATCAGGCAACAATTCCACTATTTCTTCAAGGAGACTCCTTTGATCTGATTCAGACGTAGCAGAAATAGTTGATCTAGATGCAGCATAGTTTCCACTCTCTATGCTTGATTTCCTGCCCAACAAAGGGAGATGCTTCTTTGCATAGTACATTAGTGCCCCAGCAACCCTCCCTGGATTCATACCATTTGAACCAACTTCCAGAATTAGCCTTTTGTACAGAGGTAATCTAAGGAAGGAAACATCCTCATACCACCAATCCTCACCATCAGGATGCGGCTTGGCTGAAGTACGTATTCCATTCCAGATTACAGTGCCATCTGGGTTCCTAATGTCGCTGCCTCCTTGCATGGGCCAACTGAACAAACTTGGATCTGCGCAAGCTTTCATTGCCAGGGAATTTATGCATCTCGAAACAATATGAAGCTCTTCTGCTAGTAGAGGAACCTCTTCGCAGGTTTCAAGAGCTTTAAGGGAGTCTGTCCAGCTGCCAAATACTTCATTGAGAAAATTTTCTGTTTGTGTGATGAGGTTTTCCTCCCCATAGTCTTCACTCATTCCAAGATACTCAGCGGCACATCTGAGACTAACTACATTCAATGCAGTGAGTTCCATTTTTATACCATAGCAGAATTTGGCAGCAAGCAAGAAGGTTTTGGCTCCACCAGGTACATCATGAAGTTGTAGAACACACCTTTTCTCGTCCTCGCTAGAATGCTCTCCAATAAGATTTTCTAGTACTTCACTTCTGGAGAGCAATGGAAACTGCAGGAGATAAAAGAGAGAACTCAGCTCAATAGTAAGTAAATAAAATCATAAAAGTGGATACTAGCAGGTATTTTATCCCTATCTACCACAGTTTTAATTAGCTAGGCAGAGGAGAAGCCTTTTGTTCTTCCCCGATGAATGTTAGAGCACACCAAGGCCAAGGCGTAAGAGTCGTATCATTATATCTGAGAATAAGAAGCATAGAGGAAACAATCGAAGAAATAATAACAGGATGGAGATAATTGCTTCCAAAAATTCTTTCCATTTTACTAACTCCATTCATTAAAATTTTCATAAACAACAAAGAAAAAGGTATAAAAGATATTATCATTGCTAAATCTAGTTTTGATCCATGATATCCTAAATATTTTGAGGTGAAATGAGCTAATTCAGCACACGGAAGCAATATCTTCCAAAATCAGAACACGACAGATGAAATCGTCGTATAAGAAAACAAATAAGATTAAATGCCAGTATGAAATCCTTTAGCTAACCTGTAGTTATAGGAGATAACTAAAAAAATTAATGCCGACTAACTTTTCTCTAATTAATTGGAAGAACCAACAATGATCAAGTACACACTTTTCTTTGATAAAAAAAAGGTGCGCATTTTCAAGCTTTCCAAATAGCAGGATTTCCCCAAAAACTTCCAGTATAGTCTGCTTCAAGTATGGTCTGTTTTATTAAATAGTTGACGAAATAATAACTTGGTGTGAGCATGCCATTCTAGTTAATTTCTAGTCTATTTGCAAAGGTCGGACACAAGGTGAACCATAAGGTATGAGACATGCACTTCCAGGCTTAATGTTGCTCTTAAAGGAGCATGCTTCGAATGTCACCTCGGATTGAACCTTGAAGCAAGCCTTTGAGTATGGTGTTTATATAACACAACAAATTTTGGTAATCAGGTGATAGAATAAAAGTACAGTTTGGCCATGTAACACACACCTTGTGGAGATGGAAAGACATGTCCCCAATTTCAATAATGACATCACTTTGAAGCCCGGTTGAGCAAAGCCTGCACCAAAGCACATTCTGGTTTTATTTAAAATGCAGATGGAAATCTCTAAGCAAACTCTGTACACATAGAAGTACAGTTAGATATCAAGTGAGTTTATACATGCGCTCTTCATAAAAAAAATTAGCATCCATTAATGATACAATGCCTGAATAATCCTTTTTGTAATCCAAAAGCAGGTGAAAGTAAATCCAATCGATACTGCACACGGTAATTAGAAATGACTCCTCTAAAATTTTCACCTCAGAACTGAAAAGGGGAAAGACCCCACTTATTCATCTGATACCAGTTATCATTATATTGACTACATCAAAACCACTGCATAATGCCAGTGATCATTGTAAATAATCATCTTTACACACACATTTCTCGAACATAATAAGCCGTTATAAACGCACAACAAGCACACGTTAATTTTCATTTAACACTGTCATAATCAACCCAAAAACTCATCTCAACATAAAAACAAAATAAACCCATTATATGATTTCCAACCTTGACAAAAACCCACATTCTCAGATCATCATTGCAGCCAGTCCTTAACCATAATCAAATACATCACATTCATCCACACACAGATATACAAATATATATGTAAAGAAAAGAGTGACAGACCAGGTATGGCCATCGAGATGAAAGACTTCTGATTTTGATCCCAGCTTCATGCAAGCCATGTATAGCCTAAGCTATTACAAACGTTGTCAAAGCAACAATCTTTTTCTGATGGAAATATCAAAGAAACAATCTTTAATGAGAAAAGGCGATGGAAAAGGTGATTTCTGAATCCTGATAGGATGGAAAGGGAAACGAGTGGAAAACAAAATGTGGGCTTTGGTCTTTGTTGATAAATTTTGCAGCTTTTCGGGTAACAAAGTAAAAAACAATAAAGATTTAGAGTAAACAAAGAGTCCCGAGTCCAAGGGAAAAATCCAGGAGCAGAATCGGTTGCTGCTTTTACAAGCAGAGTTTGTTTCGGTCATCCTTTATAAGCACTTCCTGTTTTCTTACGTTAGTACTAGAGAGGCAATAAACATTTTGCATTTAAAGCATGCTTCGTTTGTTGTTACTATTCATTCTGGAAATTATCTCCAATTTAATAGTTCATGGTATCAAAAGAATTGTCCTAGCACTTCTATTTACCACGATTGATTTCCTTAAGAGCCAAACAGAGCATTATTGAATTTTTACCTGCAATTTTATTAGCATAAAAACAGACAAATGATGTTATTTGGAAACAAAATAATCACCTAACGTAAGTAGAAATGTTTGGAGGAGTGCAAAGTGAAATTGCAAGATTAAGAAATTTAAGAGTTAACATTTCAACTTTGAGCCTTGCGATATGGGACTTTGGGATAAAGGATCTTTCATGGGGGAAAAAAGTACTTTGTTTACTCTCTTTTTTTTTTTTTTTTGGACTCGTAAATAAGTGTTTAATATTATATAGCATTTTAATAGTATTTTTTTTTAATTGAAGATGTATTAAAATAAAATAAAAAAATAGATTTTTTTTTTAATTTTTGACAATAGCATGTTCAAATCTTCCAAAAATACACATTAATTTGATATTTTTTTTAAATAAAAAACAATTTAAAACATACTTTAAAAAATATACAAATCAAATTTAATCTGATTTTTTTTTGGAACCATTATTATTCTTAATAATTTCTTTTACTCCTATCACCTCAAAGATCATCTTAACATTTTATCTTCAAAACTTACTTTTTTAATATTAAATCTCCAATTTTAACTTATAGAAAATACAATATAAAAATATACATGGTATTTTATTTATTTAGATTTATAATTTTTTAAATTTATATAATTTATAATTTAAATAAATTTGTATTTAAGAAAAATTTTGGATTAAGAATTGTTATTAGATTCATGTGAAATCAGCCACTCGCGCTCGAGACAGCTAACACCCACTCAATGAACAACTAATGATTCCTCAGTATACCAGCCCAGTCAGGATTGGGGGTTCGAGAGGCGAAATTAGGGTTTTCCTTCTTCGGATGGGTCCAGACTAGTATCCGTTAAGGCCCATATTGGCATCCCTTGCTCCACGTAACAAAGCCGAAGGCCCAACGCTTCTCTGCCTGTCTGTCTTGTCTGTTCAAAAAGCCCAAATGTGCCCTCTCCTGTCCTCCATCGCCACTGCCATTTATATCTCGTAACTGGTAGAAGCAAAGACAGAAGAGGACTTGACAGTTTACAAGACATGGCGAGTTCAACATCCATGGAAGCAGCGGGACTCACTCTACCTTTCTTGATCCTCACATTTCTCACAATTTCCGCTGCATCCTCAACTAACCAGATCCAAATCCTTAACGCTGAACGTAGAGTAAGAACAGCCACGTCTCTTCGCTCAATTTCAAAAATACAAACTTAAGAGGAAGAAGATGGTATATTTCATGACTTCTTTTTTGTTTGTTTGTGTGATAATTGGTGCAGATTGACTTGAGTTCACATATTGTTAAGGTCTTCTTGACTTTAAAGGTATGCCATTTTTTACATTGCTTTGTTTGATTCTTTTTTTTATATATAATCAAACAGATGGGTTTATGAAGAATTTGCAAAAAAATTTAATTTTGGGGATTAAATCTGTCCTTGGTTCTTGAAATTTGCAAGCTTTCACGGCGCAGAAATCAGATTTTGATATTCTAGCTTAAAATTCAATGATAGAACATTAGCTCAAAACCTTCTGGCATGGTGACTAACGGTTTGCTTCGAGTTATGTGAATGAGGTAAATGTCGTAGGTGCAAACACTCTATATTTGTGCAATAGTTGCAAACCGTGATCCAATTTCCTACACGGTACTTGCCATCTTGATGGTTTGTATGTGGTCAAATGGTCCGTCAACCTTTGATCATATAGAAAGAGTTGAGTGTGAATGATTATAAAGTCTACAATTGGGTCAAAAAATATCTAAGGATTTTGGCTAGTATATTCACGTGTGGAGATATGTGCATTGCAGATAGGAAGTTCTTTTGTGTTTGTGTTTCTCCTTTTTATGGATACAAGTACGAATTTGATTCAGGTTGAGAATGTCGGGACAACCCCTGCTTCAGAAATCGTTCTTGCATTTGCACCTGCTCAAGCTGATCATCTAGCACTTGTCAAAGCACAAGCAGCTATAGGCAAGAAGAAGAAGAAAAGTTATGTTCATCTTGATGTAAACCCAACAGAGCTACCCGATGCGCCAAATGGAACTAAATATTTCAGTATATCTTTGCTTAATCCGTTAAGTTCAGGTGAAACTGCAACTCTGGAAGTGCTTTATATATTAACACATTCTCTGGAACCTTTCCCAGCAGAGATAAGCCAATCGGAATCACAATTAGTATATTTCCGTGACAGCGCATTAATACTGTCACCATATCATGTTAAGCAGCAAACTACTTTTCTTAAGACACCAAGTACAAAAGTGGAATCATTTACAAGAGTGGAACCCACCAAGCTTGCTGGTAGAGAACTAAAGTATGGACCATATGAAGATCATCCTCCATATTCATTTTCTCCAGTAATTGTTCATCTTGAGAATAACAGCCCATTTGCTGTTGTTGAAGAGCTTTTAAGAGAAGTAGAGATATCTCACTGGGGCAACCTTCAAATAACAGAGCATTACAAATTGGTCCATGCTGGTGCTCGACACAAAGGCGTGTTTTCCAGGTTGGAATTGTGTCTGTTTTTCCCTCCCTTCATATTCATCCAGTTTGCTGCACCCCCCGCCCCCTGTTCTCTTCTTTTTTTTCAATTACCTACCTTTGAATTGAGGCCACAATGGAACACAAAACGATCAGCATAATTGCACATCAGCAAATACCTGTATGGATAACGCATAGCAAATGATTTTCTAACCTATTTCTGATCTAAATAATTTTTGTGTACCTTTCTTATTTCAAGGACCATGGTCAGCAGTCGGCCATTTGATGAAGCTAAAACTGTAAACACATAGTTTATATGACTGCTTTTTCCTTTTCATACGTGTTTCATTTCTGTAATTAGATCATTTTAATCTCATCTTTTGAGACATCCTTCTGGCAGAGTTGAGTATCAATCTAGGCCATCTTTTAGTGGCACATCTTCCTTCAAACACCTTCTAGCAAGTCTACCACCTAGGGTGCACTCTGTGTATTATCGGGATGACATTGGAAACATCTCATCATCACATTTACGTTCAGATAACCGTAAGGTATTGCCCCAGTTTTCTAGTTATATACCTGCATTGTAATGGAACTATGGTTATATATTGATTGAAGGAGAGATATGGGAATGCTTAAAATTGAGGAAAAATGGTACTCTGTTATTTTAGGGACTACAGTTTTCATTTTCCTATGTGCTGACTCGACACATTTTAAACAGTCGGAACTTGAAATCGAACCACGGTATCCTTTATTTGGAGGTTGGAAGGCTACTTTTGTTATTGGATATGGGCTACCACTGGAAGACTTCCTTTTTGAGTCACCTGATGGCAAGCGTTACCTCAACTTCAGCTTCGGCTGTCCTCTTGCAGAGACTGTTGTGGACAAGTTGACCATCAAAGTGGGTTTGCTTCTATTGATCATTTGCATTCATGATGCTGTTGTCTGATGTTTGTCCATTAGTTGCTTCAGTCATGTTTTCCACGTGCTAATGCCAGAAGATGTTTTATTTCAGGTTGTGCTACCAGAGGGATCAAAAGACCCTTCAGCTGTTGTTCCTTTTCCAGTGGAGCAGCGTCTAGAGGTACTAATCCCTGCACAACTCAAAATATTACTATTAAAGTTTAACAAGTTTGTAGGTACATTGTTAACATATTTCATTATTATGTAGTATAAATAAACAATAACAAGAAAATTGCATAAAATTTTTAGTATAAAAAACTGGAATGATATTTAGCTCCCCCCTTGTAAGAAGTATTCGATCTATAAAATTGAGCTTGGTGCTTTGCTTTGTTGTGACATAAAGGCACCAATGTGTGTGTTTATATTTTTGGAAATTTGTTCACTTTGAACTGAGATGTCTTCTATGTTTGGATTTTGTGCAGACCAAATATTCATACCTTGATGTTGTTGGGAGGACCGTTCTGGTTCTGGAGAATAAAAATGTAGTTCCTGAGCACATTACTCCTTTCCAGGTGATTTGCACTTCCCTTGAACATCAATGTGTTACTGCCCTTGTATCTCAGTTTTGATTTTCCTAGGTATCAAATGAAGGGTCGTAATAGCTAGGTTTCGAATGGCAATTAAATACCAATCAATGTCACCTTTTTAGGACTAGATTTAGGCAGTTTTAGATGCAATCATTTCGCTTATTTATGGATGCTGATTTTTGGTTATGAAAATAAGAATTGTTGAGGATTGCACCAGATACTAACTGCACCAACTCTACTTGAGTGCTATTTGCCTCTGCAATGTTGTGGATTGTGTAAGTTTTCTAAGCAAGCTTCATGATTCCTGAAAAAATAAGATTTTAAATTTGAACAGTTGAGAGTTTTTAAACTGCATGATTATGTGCTCCAGGATAGTACTATATATTTCTACTTATAATGACTGTTATGCTTTGCCCACATTGGTTATGGCTTCATTTAGAGTTGTGGAAGATCTCTTTGGTGGTATGAATTTTGGGATTCGAAATGCTTGGCTGACTCTGTCAAATTAGTAATATGCCTGTGACTTGCATGAATTGTAATGTTCCACGACAATATTAAGTAATTTCCATTTTGATTTTCTCGTACAAAACACCCCCTTTGATTCCCGTATTTGTGAAAGCTTAGTAACATTTGTCTTGTGCTTGCAGGTTTACTACACTTTCAAACCTATATTTATGCTAGCAGAACCATTGATGTTGGCATCTGTATTTTTCTTGTTTTTCATGGCTTGTTTAGCTTATCTACACATTGATCTTTCCATACGCAAGTAACAAATGCTCCAGAAAGGCCAGATTATGCAACTTAGTAGTGATGTATGTACCAGTTTTTGACATTGATATGCTCATTCTGCCATGAGAAGGGTTTCGGCATTACTTGTTTAATCATGAATTGAGCAGGTCAGAATCTGGGGCCCATCAGGGACCATTTTGGGCTACTTGTAGACCTTTTAGATTTTCTGCAGTGAAAGTAGTTTTGAACTTGAAAGGTTTCTTAAGCACGCAACAATATCAGATAAAATATAATCAGGAATAAAATTGAAATTGCGATCAAATTCTGCAAATGCTACGTTATCAAGCGATCTTTGTTTAATTTATGTAGTTTCATTGAATAATGTTAAACACTAGTTTTTTGAATAAAATGCAATTAAAAAAATAAAAAATAATTTTTATTTTTTATTTTACTAGATCAAACCTGTTTAAATACATTTTAAATTTTGGACCGGAACCGGTTCGGCGGGAATAGTGCAGCACGCGAACAGTGCAGCAAGCTGCACTATTCCTGCTAATTAACAGGCTAATTAATTAGCAGGATGTGCGCATGCAGCAGAAAGGCAGGAACGCGACGAGAGAAGCGGATAATTTCTGCTTCAACAAAACAATATTTTTGATGTAGTTAATGGTAGGGTCCACATACAAAAATCACGGTTGATTTCATAACCAAACACTAGATTTTCACTGTTACATAACAAACACAGTTGTAAACGCTTAGACAAACGGACCCTTCACACATGAAAATATAAGAATTTTGCGGTGGTTTGACAGGGGAGGCAACCTGTTTCCTTTTTCTTTTTTTCCCCCCTAAAAATCATGGCTGGGAATTGGGATTTGGCTAGAAACTTGGTAATATCATTTTGACCTCAACTTGAAGTTTCGTAAACACGTTGTTTGAGCAACTATAACTCCCAACAGAGTAATGCCCAAGTATGGGGCTTCCCGTATCAAATGGATTCAGTTTTCATCGTCAATCCTTTGTAAGACGACCTGCTCGAATTGATAAAAGTTGCAACCTTGCAGGGAAGTGGAAGCCATGATCCTTTTCAGGGCTAGTCAACTATGTTGTCTCTAAATTCATCTGCTTGTCCATGTTCTCCTAATTGAGCATGAAGAAAGCACAAGTGGATCTGGGGTTGTTGACAGTTTAGCTGTGCTTTGCATTTTCTCCAAAAGTAGCTGTCTTATTCGGATCGTGTCAAAACACCTACAAGTAGATGAACTACTGGGTGAAATTGGGTTTAGTCAAAATCTTTCGAGTAACAGAGAAAATAAATAAATAATAGGGTGACAAAGAACTTCAGCGCTACCAGACCTCGTCAACTCTAGTGAACAAGGATTGGGGCAAGCAAGGACAGCCGTAAGGGGGCACTTTGTGGTGAGATAAGTGCAACAAGATGAGACGGATTTTCTCTTCTATTTGCTTTGCCGGCTCTTCATGGGTCATTCAAGCCAGAAAAGGACATGTAAGCTAGTCTAATATTTCCTCCAACTAGGCGAAGTAACTTGCCGCATTAGTTACTTGATAGGCTTCAATGAGTAGCTTCCATCTCATGTTTATTCACTCTGGCAAGAAACAGCATGTCTCTTCTTGAAATGCGAATCTGTCATTTCATGTCTTTATCAAGACAAGGGAGAAGGGGAGGGAGGGGTAGAGGTTAGGCAATGGGTGTATAAAGATAACATAAAAAAAAAGATGTTTTTCAGGTCAAGCTAACTGATGCCTGATGGGTTAGGTTATAAAATCAAGTTAGTAGATGCTAGTAGTCTTGAAGCTTAAGAAACTATAATTAATTAGCAACTCATGGAGCTTAGATTCCGACAACATTTCTTCTAATGATGTAAGAACTCTTTCGTGCTTGGATATCTAAATTTAAAAGAACGGTTGAGAAATGCTGTTGCCCTCTGGATGGAGACGAGTTCGGCATAATTTCAAGATGCTACGATGCCTCAGTTGACCCAAGAGCCAGAGGCTATTTGCTTGTATTGATTATTTTTTATCATGTGCGTCTAATCAACGAATTTAGTGCAAAAGTTTAGTCCAAATGGTAAATAAATAAATTTAGTTTGAATCATAAGAGCATTATTAAGAAAATGTTTTTCATAAATACAATTTATGTGGCTGCAAAGTTGATGATGAACATGAAGTGTCTGCGAAGATCGCATGATATATCGAATAGCTTAAAGCATGAATTTCTTGAGCAGTTGTAACATTGCAGTATCCTCGAAAACTAAAGAAATCGTGTTCTTCATAGGTCATGCAGGTAAAGACAACGTGGGAAACTTGATCGCGGCATAGTTTTTGTTTTTTTTTAAGATTAATATGAGTGTTCGGGCTAATTTGCATGTATCTAAATTAATCCTACGGGCCCTGAAGTTAACGATCATGCAAGTTTCTAATAGCCTTAAAATTTATGAGATTCAAACTAGTGATCTTTAGAAAGCAAATTCAAAATCTGACTTATTGAGTTATACTCTCGAGATTTCTCAGCATAGTTTTTGAACAACCCTGAAAGGAACCATAAATTTATCCCATGGAACAACCTTAGAGTAGTCGCAGGTCGGCAGGTGGTTTGACTCCATGGTTCAGTTGGCATAATTCACGGTAATTATGGTCAAAATCTATGCTGAGAATCGCCACTGTGATGATGAACTTGCCTTTTGTTTTTAGATGATGGGGGAGAGATGGTATTTTGTCTGACATTGTATAAGTTGAGAGAGAAAAGACAGAGAGGCAGTACATTGATTTTTGGTAATCTTTGGAAGGACAGGAAGGAATCAAAAGAATGGTCACCATCCACTTGGATGATTCTACAGTCTAAACATCTTATTTTAAGGTAAAAAAAAAAAAAACAGTATATATTTTGTCTGACTAGCTAAGACGGTCATGCTTTTTCCTCGCAAATACATCTAATTTCTTTCCCAGAAAAAACAGAATAAAACTACAAAAAATCATGATCAGTTGCAAAAACAATAGGTGATTGGTAATTAGTTACAGCTCATTTCTGCATTCATGTGTGTCTTCAAAGGTTGTCCGCCTCGCATACATCTGCAATTTGAACTTCGAAGTAAAAATGACGCATCATGCATATTTGATTTTACCATACTGCCCCTTTCTCAGGGC
>Ga0307510_10001482_pt1 | contig 25906 bp, 32 predicted proteins | sample 12_EM_MG_FD_207224 | JGI IMG/M metagenome (GOLD analysis project Ga0307510, IMG submission 207224) | Populus trichocarpa ectomycorrhiza microbial communities from riparian zone in the Pacific Northwest, United States - 12_EM | ecosystem: Host-associated > Plants > Roots > Unclassified | place... | reverse complement strand
TCCGCTAAACATGAGAGGGTAAGCAGCCCGCATTGGGAGTTGTTGAACGTGAATACATACCTTTCTCGAAGGTAAGGGGCTCGCTTGCGATCTGAACATACGCCTGTCAGGCAGTATTCAAGAATCTAGGATTCAGAACTAACCAGAATTATGTTCTCGCGCTTGTCTGTCTTGGACATTTTGTAATGACCACCCTCCGCGTATTCACTAAACGTCGTTCCAGAAGAAAACCACTGCAAGACGACCACGTCAGACTGATGGCTTCGGAGGGAGGCAGGGTTGGCGAACAGTGTACGTACTAATGAAGCCGCTGCATCATTCCGTGAGGAGACATATCGGGTCGCGACGACACTGACTCCATCCGTGACACAAAAGTTCATCAAGCTAGGCTGCGTAGCGATTGCGCAGTTTGAATCCCAAAACCTTACGAGTCTGGGACGACATACCTCATTCACGCCAGCTTCTTCACTGAATTGATTGATAGCTGCGATGGTCTCCAGCATCGCATTCTGAAGTTCGACATGGGTGAAAGACTGCGCATTCGGGTGGCGAAGCTTCCGTATCCCCATGAGCTTCCAAACATGCGACGGAAAAGTCGCGGATGACCGACCTTTGAAAGGAATAGCGCGAAGGCCCACTCGGAATCTGTGTTCCCATTCACAACGTTGAATATCTCATCAGGTAATTCTTGTTGTAACCGCCTCTTGATTTTGGAAAATTGTTCGATGCCCCCGTTGTGCATAAACTAAACAAGAGATCAACGGAAGGTATGCGGGAGAAGGATAGGAGCAAACCATGATCTTCCCATGAACGAATGGGTGACAGTTGTCGAGGGATAGGGAACCCGCAGTCGTCGCACGAACATGGGCGCTGGGGGATCGTTGAGACACTAGAAAATGAAGCGAGACTGGACGAGGCGTACAAAACCAAGGGAGATTTAATCTTCTCGGCGAGTCGTATCAAGTTCACATTATTCCAGGCCTTTTCTCCATGAGTGCATGCGTCGGGAAGCCCATGACAAGACGGCTTACCGGGGTCACAGAAGTATAGATACAAGGTTGATGCCCAAGTTCCTCATCGTATACCGAGTCGTACCAGCCTGTTTGAAAAAGCTCCGAATTAGTAGTGCCAGTGGTAACAGGAATGGGCGGAGACGCACCGACCCCAAACCCATCTCCATTGATAGGTCTGCGTAGGTCAACTCTCAGGCGGGAGTCGAATGCCTGATTTATGATCGAATGAGCTGGTCTCGTGAGAAGCTGCGTACGTGTTCAAATGTCGGTATGGTAACTTCACGTCTGCGGGGTTCGACACTTACGTGGGAGAGCTGAACAGGCGATGACCCTTTGTAGATGAGAAGTCGGCACATTTGTTATGAAAGGTGGTCCGTTTCGGGTGACGAGTCAACGACGGTGGGACGTTGAGCTGTTCTGACGTGCGCCACATGTGTACCATACTAGTACTATACTCAACAAGATATTTACAGTAAAGCATTTTGAGTTTAACTGTAATGGTGGCGTGAGGGGAGTAACAGCCGCAATGCCGCCTAATTGGATGATGTACAATAATACTCTTACACGTCACACCTATAATCAGATCAACCTCAAAGGAATTCCCTCGGGCGAGCGCTAGGATCCCCTCCAACCTCGTCATAAACCAGTCCCGCCACACGAAAGGCCAGCTCTGCTCTCCAAATTAGTACGAGTACGAGCCAACAACCTGTCGAGAAGGGTTACATACCGTCAGCTTGAGACTTAATGGCAGCTTCGGCATATACGCGCACGACATCTTCCGTTCCACTGGGCCGCACAAAAGAGCGTCCGCCATCGTAGCGTCTTACCAAGTCATCAATCTTGCTCTGCAGCCCTTTCGGGCTTACCAACTGGCGCTCGGCGTCCTCAGTCTGAAAAGCATGTCTATCTTCTACAACCACTTTGACCAATCTGTTGGGCAAGTCGACATAAAGCGAATCCCACTCAAGGCCGGAATACGATCGATGAGTAAGCACAGTCTCGACGAGCAGTATGTCCGAAATCGAATCGCCGACAGTCTGGTTGATAAGTTGGGTCAGGTTCATAAGGTGATTCAGTGCGGTCGACTGGGCAGGGGTAGTTGGTTCGTGGGAAGCAAAGATCTCCAGCGTCCCAGACGAAAACAGGACTGTGCCGTGCCCATTCGCTTCAAAGTACACCCCGATGTCAAAGCGCTCGGCAGCATGGTGAAGGTGTTTGACACCCGTTGGAACACAACGAACTGGGAGACGCTGATGTGGGACGTTAGCAAGGGTGAGACACGCTAATGCGGGAATCCATCACCTCAGCCAAGTATTTCGTCGAACTTCCGTTGGCGTACGCCGTTTGGACCACACCCACTTTGGTCTCGGCGTCGAGGTTAGCGGTCTTGACCAAGTCAACAATAAATCCTGCCACGAGCGCCGCGATTTTGTCTCCGTCCAACATACGAAATTGGTTCCGCTCGTCGATATAGAAATACATTAATCGGTCCGCATCGCCATCAAGGCTACAGCCCCTCTGACCCGTCTTGAGCTGGTTTACCAAAGATGGAGGTAGCTTCTGAGACGTTTTCACGTAGTCAGCTCCACACGAGTTGTTGAGGGCACCAGGGGTAGAAGTGGCAGTGTTATGGGGTATCAGTCTCAAGGTGTCTCCTAGTCGGGGAGCGATCTTGTTGATGGCGTCTGCACCAACGCCATTTGCACAGTCAACGATCAGTGGCGGGAGTGTTTGTTTTCCGGCCTATGTATTTGTTTGCTCCATGGGGGAATGATAACTCGCAAAAAATTACTTACCACTAATTTTTTGAAGGCACCGCTAAGCTTGTCATAATAAGCGTCCTCGGAATCATCGCCGTAACTATCTTTGGTGCCCTTGGTGTTGATGGCGCGCACGAGATAATGAAGGATGGGGGTGGTTACTATTCCAGCATCGCGTGCCTCGGCCTCGATTGCCGCTAAACCATCCTGGAGTGCTGCGACCAGAGCGGGTCCGGATGGCCGGGTATCACGGCCATAAACGACTCTAGCCGGTTTCGATAAGTCAATCCTTGCAGACCGGACGACAGTCTCGATGGCTTCAATGAGGTCATCTGTTGTTGCAGCGTTGGCTAAGGTGGAGGCATGCGCTTCCCAGGATGCTTCAAGCATCTCTCCACGGGGGTCAACGAGTTTGACGCCATTATCCTTTCAACATGAAACATGAAAGAAGTGATATGTTCCCGAATGAGATGTACGCACTTCTTCAGGATTATGAGACGCAGTGACCATCACGCCGATAGTCTTGCCATCCAACTTTTTGCTCCGCAAACCTGCAAGGATACCCACCCGAAATAGAACGGAGTCCAGGACGGATCCTCTATGTTCACTCCCTAAGTACCACACGAGTCCACAAGATCACAGTAGACGCACAGTGTTCTGAAGCCTGCAGTACCATACTGATACCTCAGGTGTGCTGGCTTTGGGTGAGCATCCGATAAACGGGAGATTGATTGGAGCTGATTGGACATGATCAAGCTGTGTTAATGATGTAGGGCAGTCGTATCATAGGTCGAGGTCGATTATGTCAGCATCGGTCGCACTCTTCAGAGCCACCGCAGCGCCTTGGGTTAGCGCCCCAATCTCATCCAGTTACCAATGCCTTCCAAGTCACCAGCTCAGACCCTATTAGAAAAGGCCGATAAGAAAGCAGGCGCATCTACCGGCTGGTTCTCTTCTTCCTCTACCAAGTTCGAGGAAGCAGGGGACTTGTATCAGCAGGCAGCAAACTCGTTCAAACTCGAGAAGCTCTTCAGAGAAGCAGGGGATGCATTTTCCAAGGAGGCAGAGTGCCGAGAGAAAAGTAAAGAGACGAATGATGCCGCTAATGCTTGGTGGAATGCCGCAAAGGCCTACAAGAGAGGCTTCCCCGATCGTGCGTTATTCGGCTACCCATCGTCATTATATCGCTCAGTGTTCTCCATTCAGTTGCGATCCAAGCCCTGTCACAAACAGTCATACATTTAACTCAAGCCGGTCGCTTCCGCCAGGCTGCCGATCGAGAGAAAGAGATTGCCCAGATTTATCTTCAAGACCAAAATGACCTCCGCCGTGCCTGTGAGAGCTTTGAGCGAGCAGGTGAATGGTATGCTCAGGAGGACGCCGCTGCGTACGTCATGCGCTTTAGTGATTTCTTTTTAGAGTCTCACAACACAAACTTGGACATGTAACAGTACTGCCAATGCCTGCTTCAAAGACGCCGCAGACCTCCATGCTGAACTAGAGGAGTATCAAATTGCCGTTGCTCGCTACGACCAAGTTGCGAGTCAATCCCTCGGCTCAGCCCTGACCAAGTACAGCGTCAAAGACTATTGGCTCAAAGCCCTTCTCTGTGTGCTTGCATCGGCGGTAGGTTGTCATTCGGGTACGTGGTGTACAACCGCTAAGGATCCACCAGGACTACGTGAGCGCTCGTCGAAACTTGCAACGTTATGGACAGCTGGACATCACATTCCTCTCCACGCGCGAGGCTAAATTTGTCACTGCCCTGCTTGATGCTCTTGAGGAGGGTAACGAGGAAGCGTTCACAAATATGGTGTTCGAGTATGACCAGGTCACGAAGCTGGATAACTGGAAAACTGCGATCCTGTTGAAGATCAAGAGGGGCATTCAGCAGGCCCCTGGATTAACTTGAGGACCAATACATACCATACGTGACATGGCTTGTGGGCGTTTCTACTGCCACCGTTATATACTCAGACGTTGTCAATGTACATTACTCAATATCGAAAGCTGCGTGAATGCCGTAAGTGTAAATCGGAAACGAGTTGCGCTTTAGCCACGTCGTCCATTCCGATTCCGAGCGCTAATTATGTTGGTTATGCTCGCTCCAGCGACTTTATAGAAGGCTGCTCGATACACCCCACATCGTCCCATAATTATACTCTCACACTCCCTTTCATACTGTCTTTGCCTATGGCCTTGGTGGTACGGCTTGTCCTCTGCGCTCTCCATTTCTTTTATTCTCTCTTCCTCTATATCTTGTCCTTCCGCAGTCGTTACTTCCGTTCCGCCCCTAGACCACTCGCTGCAAAACGAAACAAAATACCTTCCCACCTTGTTTTGGTCCTCGCATCGCAGGAGCCGGATTTGTGCGTCTCGGGAGCACAGGAAGCATTCCTGGGGTGTATAGAGAATGCTATAACCTGGTGTCGAGTAGCTGGCATCCAACGCCTTTCAGTGTATGACCGCCTAGGTGAGTGACCTCATCTCGACCCATTTAACCTTCTCAGTAAATGCGTAGGTATTTTAATCGAGGCCTTCGACGTAGTCAATGAACGTCTTGAGGCGTGTCTTCCTCCTACTCGCTCCCTGGTGGAGCCCGTCTTCCCTCTCACCCCGCCACTGTCTGACGATTCGGATGTTTCCGACGATGGCCATTGCAAAGGAAAACCGTGCATCAAGACGATTTGCGCGGGGGAGACCGCAGATAGACTGAGAAAATGGAGTCGTAATCGACCTCGAATTCAGCGTCACCGTGGGTCCAGTTGATGTGCAACATGGCCCTCAGACAAGCTGAGTCGAAATATAGAGACGTATGGGCACCCAAGTTCTGAAACCTTCACGCTGCACCTAGTTTCTCGCGATACTGGGAAACCCACCATCGCTGCCGTCACGGATGACCTTATTCGTAGAGCTGCTGACGGGTTACGTCGTAAGGCCGTCTCCATGGACGATAATGCAGAGGGATTCAAGATCTCGGTGACCGACTTGCAAGCCATCCTCGAAGGTTTGGAAAAAATGATACGTCCTGTCACCTTTCCTAACGATACGTATTTTGTCTTAGGAGACTGCGGATATGGTCCACCAGATCTCATGATCGTTCATAATGTGACCGTCCCAAGACGACAGCACACACCCCTGGAGTTGTACTCTTTTCCGCCGTGGCAGGTCAGACTTAGCGAGATCTAGTGAGTCGTCATTTTTCAAAGTGTAGACGTCGACTGAACCCATGCTCTAGTCACGATGGGTTCTCCGGATTATGGGACCGGTGGATCCGAGCCAGGTTACCTCTCCGTGGCAAGGCATGGATGATGCTCAGTGAGACCACCTTCCGTAGAGCTTTGGATGAGTACTCGGGCGCCGAGTTCCGGCTTGGGAAATAGTAGTATGAGTGCCAGTGATGCCATATTGTATCATAGAATACTCAATCATCCTTTCGTCGTTCACGGGGATTGAGGTGTGCCGGTGATACTAACTGGCCATCAGATCATCGACTTTCCCCAAACTACAACAAGTGTGCGAGCCACAAAGCCGTCATGACTTCTGTTACTGTATAGCAAAATGAGCTCAAGGACTCGTGTTACTAGGTTTCACGTCATAATCAGGGTGCCTGGCGTCTACACTGCAGTGAGCGAGTACGGGTAACACGGACATTCCGTGGCTGGCAAAAAGGTCACCCCATCCACTTATGCCGTGCTACTCTGTATTGGATTACAAGTGCTGTGACGAGCGCTCTTTTCAGGGATACTGTACGCCAGCCTGAAGGAAACAAAAGGGGCTCATCCCGAGGATGGCCAAAGGGAGGCAGGTCAAGAGACGCATGTTTCATCATCGTGGATTCCCCACAGGTCGTGCCATCCACATGGATATACACCAGAAGTCAATGATCGGATCACGACGGTCATTCCGGTGTGTAAACGAAGTGCCTTCGTTACACAGCCTTTCCGCCGATATATCCTTGGATGTTGTGTACTTAAAGCAGATATGAACCCTAGGTTCTACTCCGCATAAGTCCCCACGTACTGAGATTGTTATGGATACACCCACTCCGGCCCTCAACCTTTCCTCGACTCCGCATTCAAGCTCAAGGAACGTGCATATAATCGCCCAGGATGCAGCCTCTATGATGAAACGTAGCCCTTCCCCTCGCACTGCCGGGAGGTCTTACACAGACACAACTCAGAGGCCTCCTTCCCTCAAGGTCAAAAAAAGACTTATTGTGTGTTGTGATGGGTGGGTAGTTCATTCCAGGCAGGAAGCAGTCCAATGATGGCTGAATAACCACCAGAACGTGGCAAGATGGTGTGATAATTAGCGAGCGATGGAAATATACGAATATCCTTGTACGTCACCACAGGTTTTTTTTTTTACACATAAAGGCGAATCCTCACGTTTCTCGTTTGCCTTGTTACTAGAGGTTATCCCGGGCCATACACCACGTTGACGAGCGAGTGTAAGCCTTCACCGGACTGCAGGTCCTATCCTTCGTTAATCTTACAACTTCAAGTACACCACCTGTGCCTCAAATCGTGTTTTATCAGGCTGGTGTTGGGACAGATTCATCTCGTCTACAGCATGTCCTCGATGGTGAGCTGTCAATTTGCTCATGTTAAGTCCCACCTCCATACTGACCTATTATGTTGTGCAGGTGCCGTAGGGGCAGGTCTCGGTATGTGGCTCGGCCATAGATCTCTAGGCTGAATCCGTCTGATGTCCCATCCCAGGTGACAAGGTCCAGGAGGCTTACGCATTCATTGCACAGTGAGTCTTTTGTTCATGTCGCAACTTTTACTCACCTTTAAATGGGGACTAGTAATTACGAGCCAGGAGACGAGGTCAGCCCATTATTACCTCAATCACGTTAACATCTAAATAGGCTTTAGATATTCTTATTTGGCTTCTCCAGGGTAAAGGAACTTGCAAAACTGAGCCCTACGAGTCACAGCTAACTGCGGTGTTGACAGGGCGCATATACCGCACGCATGATAGCGTCGATGATTGTAAGCGGGCAGAAGCTGCAGAGCACTCCATCGGAAGCCGCTGACTATGGACTAGAAGGAAATTGGCGTGCTAGATCGAAGGGATATGGACCATTTTGCAGATATTTTCGTCAACCTCCAAACGCGCGGCAAGTCCCAAGATAAAGATCGTGAGTTCACCTTTCAAGTTTTCATGTGAAATCTAAGGGTTGTGTTTAACAGAATTGGAGTTGTTGGACGCAAAGCTTGCTCCATGGACACAACACAATTCGCCGGGTAAGCTCCGAGTGGACTCTGATGGCGACGGCTTTTCGATCAAGTATGTAGCATAACCCAGTGCATGCTAAGACTTTTGACCAAACGTGGGTGAGGTGTGTCGGCGTTTTCGACACCGTAGGATCTCTGGGTCTACCTGAAGAACTCATTTTGGGATCGAAGAAAATAAAAACGCTTTTTGGTTTCTCCGACTCAGTGCTAGGTGATGATGTCGAACGAGCTTACCAAGCTCTAGCCCTCAATGAAACTAGGGCCGATTTTGTAATTCCTTCTTTGCGGCTTGTTCCAAGCTTATGCTGACGTGTCCATAGAACTGCAATAAGTTCCAGCTATCCGACAAGGGAAAGGAGAAAGGGCAGGTCCTAAAGCAGGTACGATAAATGTCACTATCATATTCTGCACATCACTAATATTGGTATGTAGTGTTGGTTTGCTGGTGAGTGCGAATGCTAGTCACCTAGTCTTAGCCGTTGATAAACCAAAACCCAGGATGTCATTCGGATGTGAGTGAACAAAACCATTCTGGCCTGCGTGCTGTATTCATTCTCGTCACAGATTGGTGGAGGCTACAAAGAGCACGACCTATCAGATATAACGTTACTCTGGATGGTGGTATGTTGAATTGTATGGGGCGATTAACGACTATTGATATGGTTCCATATCGACTGAAGGCTAATATTGAAGACACTCTTTCAATTGACACCAAGTACTTGTTCTCTCTGTTTCAGCCCAGCTATCCCTGGGGTACTCAGAAACCACACGAGTATGTATTCCACAATTCCGGTCGACTCTTGACTGACGCCTTTGGACGTAGCTCGAGGAGTGGCGTTTTTGTTTTGGCAGACACCATTCAACGCCAGTTCCCCACGTCCTTTGACCCGATCACTCACGAACGCATACACCCTTCTGTTCTCATGCAGAGTGCTATACTCCCGCAACTGGCAAATACCCTCGCCACTCACCCAGACCTCGTCGCTCAGTTGATGCCCTTGGAGCAGCAAGCTAAGCAACAGTGGCCCTCTACTTCAAGCGAGCACGCCCGCAGCGATCCTATGCCAGTGGGTGTCAAGGAGGTTGAGGTGGCCAATCAGCGCCGCCGGTCATTCATCACGAGGACGGTTGGTAGCTTGAGGAGGCGAGGCCGCCGCGACGGTCAAATTACCCAGGCCCAATTCACTGGGGTGCTGGTTGAACACGCAGATCCTGCAGCTTCCGTGACCGCAGGAGACAGAGGTTGGCTCTTAAGATTGATGCATGAGAGTAGTCTCGGGGTCTTTATTCGCGATCTAGTCTAGTTCTCTTACCATTTCGGCTACGATATCTTTAGGCATATTTTATTGGACTTGTACATACTTTATGGAACATGCAGACTAATACAGACTAATTCGACAGTCAACTATTTTAGTATTCGCCTTATCTCGAGTCATCCTGTCTTGCGCCTATAAATGGGAATTGCTGATGGGGAGGGCTTTGGAGCAAGTACCGAATATCACCGGGTATTCTGGTACCCTGGTGCAAGTACACTAGAGAGGTGTCAGATATCCTTGATTTTGATATTTTCCAGACTCGGATGTCACGTCCCTTTTGATGGTAAGTCTAAACGATGTTTCACTCGCATGTGACACGCGCGCCTCTGACAGCTCAGCTCACCACTATTATTGGCGATATCCTACCTTACTTGTAAACGTCGATCAATATGGCCACCGATCATCCGCAAAACCTTCCGACCATCACTCGACCATCATCTCATCCGTCTACAGGGCACCAACACGCCCCATATCCTTCCTCGCACAAACGACCTTCCACTATGTATGAAGACCGTGATAACTTGAAGTGAGGTCATTTGACGGATGCCAAATTCTTATGTGACTTAAACCTAAACAGTTTTCCTACCCCCACAAAGGACAGTAACGCCTGGTATCGCCCTTCTCTCGAAGGCGCGTCCGGCGACGAAGAAGGCCCTATTGATGTTATGAAGGGAAATTGGGGTCGGAAGACTTCCAAAGGTGCTAGATGGCTTCGAAAGGGCAAGTTAGCCGCATGGGGTCCCGGCATGGAGGAGTGGGAGGTGCGCGTTCGCGGTCCATCCTTCTAAACAATTATTGAAGGCTCGTTTCAGGCAGATGAACGAGCCCGAAAACGTATCAAGTCCTTACTCCCCACCGACAATCGTTCCCCGTCACCCCCCGTCTTACCCCATCTACGGTCACCCTCTCCTCCGCTCATGGCACCATATGTAACCCTTCCAGCTCAACACCTCAACTATACATCATTTGTGATGGACAGGGGGGTCACACACTCTTTTCGCTCCCCAATGCTAGAGGACCTGGAGCGTGCCACTAATGGGCTAATCGAAGGGGAAGCAGAGATGAAACGCGCATTCGGCCGTCTTTGGGAGGCTCTCTCAAAAGATCCTGATCAGGCTCACAACAAGGATGCGGTCATCCCAAAGCGAGAGGAAGAAGGAGAAGATGCAAACGCGGAAGGAGAGAAAGAGAGGAGGCTCGCACGGGCACCAGACCTCGCACCTCCTCCAACCCAAAAGCTGTTTATAGTATCCTACCCAAATGGGGGATCTCCGGTCTTTGACCCCTCCCATTTTGTCCACCCGGATATGCAACGAGAGAACCTGGAAAAGTCGCTCTCAACGCTACGGGAGCTTCAAGACGATGTTCGGGAGTACGTGGAACGATTACAGGAAGTCCGGGAAAGTTTGGGTGATATCCGAGCACAGCGGGATGAGGTCTGGACGATGGTGAGGATAAGCGCACTACAGGAGTTGCAGAGGGTGGCTGGTGGGCAGGCAGTCCAGTAACCGTATTGTTTGGTTTGAGACTGTTTCTGGTTGGCGCCCTGGTGGTGTTGTGAGGGGCGTTGCTTGCATAATACAATCCGAGTCTCGCTCTCCCATTCCTTTGCGTTCTATCATCGTAAACCAGCCTCACGGGTCCATTCACCTCGTCAAAATGGGTTTGAACAGCACCATTTCAACTTATCATGATCCAGGCCCCCCGCCCGTAGAGCATGACATCGAAAACGCCTCTGATCGTTACCTACTCAAGCTCAAGTCCTACGCAAAGGGACTACCGTATCCCATCGAATCGAACTCAAAGATGCAGGAGCTCCTTGACTTAATCTGCATGCGCATTGTGCAGACCGTCCAGGCTAGGGACTATGACCCTGGATTCTTGCAGTGGGATAGCATGTTAACTTAGTGCGCATTGCAGTACTTTCGTCTATATGAGAAACTTAAAAAGTATACGCCAGCTGGTCCTACTTGAAATATCCAATCCCAAAAGAAAAGCGAATCCTATTAGTAAATCTGTACTATAGCATGTGCACTATGCCGGGCATGCCGCTCCATATCGTCGCCACTTGCTCTGATGCTTTGGAAATCCTGACAAGATCGAAAAACAAACTGAGTATCCAGGACATCAGACTTCCTTGGATGCCCATATTCGACATTCTGAGACACGACTTGTTTCTGACCAGGCGCCAGTTTGAAGTCAGGTTTGTGTGGCACCTCTGATTCCGTACACAATCCGCAACTGACTTTGACTTTGCACAAGTCAAACATCCTACTATATGGGGGCAATCGCTGGGACCGTTCAGAGGTTTTTCCATCCCGCAGCTATTGACCAGATGCTTGAAACGTTTGTGCCGTTGATTAATGGGACCAATCTGAACGTATGTTCGAATCCTAATAGAGAGCGTGTTGGTGAATTATTCTGGTGCTAAATTTGGGTTACAGAGTCTCTTGTCATCGCAGTTTTTCATGTTGACATTCCTCCCCCAAAGTCACCCCCAATCCTATCTGCCTATGCTCTTCCGTTTGTGGGAGTCAATCAACTCATATTTGTTCGATGAACGCATGCTTCACTTCCTTGCTCAACTGACGGAATTGCACGTGGATCCTGCGATCAGCGATCCTAAAAAAATCGAGGAAATACCTGATGATGCGAGGTCAGAGGACGAAGACAGACCGAATTGGAGCAACAGCGATCTCAGTAGCACCGGCCTCTGGCACGGACTTTACAAGGACGTCGGTATATTCACCGATTACGACTGGCATTTTGTCATGTGCAAGTGTTTGGCTTCTATGGGTTAGTGTCTCCCTGGATTTCTTTTGGCGGACGTTTAATTGAGGTACCACAATCAGAGATTCCGCTTGCGGACTCGGGATCTCTTACCACAGGCCCGTCTGCAGACAGCCAGGCAGGGTTTGAGATTGGTCGCCTTCCTAAGCCAACCTGGCGCATTGGTTAGTCTTTCTTGGTTCGTACTTAGCGATAGGATTCTGACATCCTCAAGCTTCGTTGGCGCGTATCATCGTCTATTCCATGGTCCCGGACGGGCTTCCCACTGCACCATCTAGTACCCCTACTCCTCTCGGGACACCTTTTGCGTCTGGAATGAGCACCCCTCGACATCAGGGTGGCTCTGTGGGTGAATACTTAGCGGCACCTCTTGGAAAGCTCCCATCTTTCAGTCTCAAGAGTTATGTTGGCGGCTCGAAAGCTCTCGACTCACTGGTAAAGTTGATTGCCTCTACGGAAAGCTTTTTCCACCCTTCGAACTCGGGGGCCTGGACCGCTGATGTATGTCCGATGTCTTGTATACCACACCGAGCGAGGTCTCTCCTTTCGTGTGTGGTGCTGAATGAGTTACGCGCTAATGCGTCTGCACCAGCTGACTGCATTTATCAAACACGTTGCGTTTGAGTTCAACAAACGTAACCTAAACCTTTCAGCCTAGGTTCTTCGCTTATCATTACTCCACAGGGTGGCATGAAGAGCAGCGCCCCGATTGCAAAACCCCAATGGTTTGTCATAACCCTTACTAGAATCTGTTCAGATCACCTTAATTTGTGCCACAGCATCGCCGTCTCACGCGAGGAATGAAACGCGAGCTCGTGAGGAGCTTTCGTACAGTTGCGCTACTGGCAATGTTCTCCGAGGATTCGACAACATCTAGCAACATTTCTAGTTGTCTGAAATGGATGAGTCTTATGGAACCCGGCCTCATCCTTTATCCGATATTAGAACGGGCTGTTCCCTCCCTCGAAACTTTAGTCGAGGCAAGTGACTATCCTAACGTTTATCTAAAGACGTTCACAAACCTCTGGGCAGACGCAACGTACCATTGCCGTAATTAAGGCATTGGGTGCTATTGCTCCAGCGCTCGTTTCCAGAGAAGTCTACTATCCAGGGGCGAAGCACCTTGTTCCCATACTACAGCTACTGATACCTGGGATTGATCTCGTATGTAGCCAACGGTGGTCTTCACGACGTATCACACTGACAAGCAATATAGAATGACCCGTCGAAGACGGTAGGATGAACTGCTCTGTGCCTGTATTACGTGTCTTGACGGAGACAATTTGGTCATACAGCTCTGCACCACGACTTTCCTTATAGAAATCTCTCAATACATCAAATTCGGAGATCTGACATCAAGGAGCATTTCCTTGTCGGCTGACGTAGATTCAAGCACCCCTGCAAACGTTGACATCCCGAATGGATACTCAACTGTATCGTTTGATGATGTGCACATCGAAGCGGACTTGGATGATGGCCCCACACTAACCATGGATGAGGAGGACGCTTTATTGCGAGAATCGACGGAAGGCTTTACGGACTGGATTGCTAGCTTCATTCGGAGGGTTATCCTTCTCTTCGACAATTTGCCAGAAGAAGCCGGCGGCGCGACAGAAGGCAAGCAATAAATACTCTCACTACGTCTCAGCTGACACACCCCATCGTTTTCAGTACAATTGGTGGATGCCGTTACGAATGCATGCAGTCAAATCTGCATTCACCTGTCGGATTCTCTGTTTGATCTGGTTCTCAATATGATCTTCGATTATGCTAGCACGAACGTGCGACCGAATGCGGTCCGAGCCGTTCATCAGCTTGTGGAATGTGTCGCGAATGCCCATCCAGCAAAGACTTTGGCTAAATTTGTTCCCTTTTGTATCCGCAATATCGAGGTAGAGCTTGAGAATGGAGCGAGCTCAACCAGAACGACGTCGACCTTCTCCACGCCATTACCTTCTGATGCGACTTTTCATTGGAGTATGGAAAGATTTAATTTGACACATGTTTTGTATTGACACAGATCCTTTAGATCTGGCAGTGTTACGAGGTGCTATGTTCAAGTGAGTCCTTTGGTTGGATTGTGACGTTGAGTGTCTAACTGGGATGCTAGCGATGGCAAAGCAGTATGTCGAAGAGATTTGACATGTTATGGGTGCTGACGAGAGGGGCAGGTCCTAAAGTACAAGGGCCAGTTCATTTCTCTGCTCAAGCGCCTCCGTGACAAAACGTTCTCAAAGCGCGGGTTTTCTTGGAGCGGCAAACTTCTCTCTAGCCTGCTTTTGACTTTGACGCATACATATCCTCTAGAAGATAAATTTGTGAACTGCGACGAATGGGACAGCGAAGGTAAAGATACCTTGTAATGATGTGTGTCTTAATTGGACATCTTCATCAGAATTCCGTTTCGGCCATCACAAATTTTGGGGTAAACTCTATACTGCTGAGGATGTCACGGTGTGTATACATTCTGCCTACCATGACCCGAGATATTATGTGTATTAGGTTTCATGGCACGTACCAGACGAGGAAGAACTGGATTTCGCCTTGGAACTCTGTAAGGAGGTCGTTGAACCGACACTGGTGAGGCTGGAAAACCTCTTGGAACCAGGCATGTGTCATTACCAACTTATAGATCTGACCCAGACTGATTGACTGCCTATGTGTCATAGGTGTTCCTAGAGACAGTCTATGGCGAAATGACTTCTGTCGGTTAGTATCAGCGTGTTTCAGGACCCCATTCTTTCATTGACAGAAGACTGGATTAGGTATTTGAGCTTTGTCCGAAACGCATTTTCAGGGACGCCTACACTGGTCAAGGAAGTTCTCACTCAAGAAGAACAGCAATATGGTCTGGAAACAAGCGATATCCTGTAAAATTTTCTCCCCCTTCTATGATCCTCACTCACCTTGAACCAGCAATGAAATACCAGAGATGATAGCTTCCATAGAACCCATTAAATCAGGCTTTGCCATTACAGACCTTCAAGATCCACGTGCCCAGTACTACCTGAATCTACGGCAGCGCTTCGGCAAACTTCTTCACGAGGCATCAGTGTCATTGCGTCAACAAGGAGAGGAGAACACCGTTGATGCTGTCCATTCTTTAGTAAGTCGGTTGCCGTGATCGCTCCTTTCCCGTCTAAGCTGGTGCATTCGATTTAGATACAGTCCATCCGTACGTATTTAGTGGACTATGGTGACAGTAAAGATAGGTTAGATGGCAACCCCTCCCAAGAATGCAGCCTAGTCACTGAGGTCCATCCAGCTATTACGTCCAGCTGGAGCGGTACGGGTCGGAATTAAATTACGCACGACAATATACCAAGCAAAAAACATGGCCAAGAGCGGTCTTCATACGGCGCGCACGGTAAGGGGGTTTGTTGTGCCCTTCCATCAGACATTTATCTCCAAAAAGGCTTTACCACGCAGCTCGGCTGAGATGGAACTCGATTGAAAGGAGACGTACACCCGCCGAGGATCAACTGATCGATGATGTCACGGAGTGGGCCCTGTGGCACTATGCCACTGGTGAGTGTCACAAATGGGATTTTGAGTGCATGCTAACCATTATTAGTGCGAGAGTACGAGTTCATGAATCAATGATCCGTGAATCCTATTAATGTTTTTACAGGTCTAGTCAGTCGTTATTAGACTCTCTTTGTGGGGTATGACTACTCGCCACGTGACCCATCGGTGGTACTGAATTGTCTTGAAGGCCTACGACGGAATTCGCAGACGCTGCCTACCCCTGATATATGCAGCCTTGGAACCTGGTACAGAAGACGACCGGATGAAAGGAGCATTGTGGACGTTGAATTCTAGCGCGTTTGGTGAGTGTATCGCCGGTAATAAAATGTCCAGCGTAAACCTTAACTTGTTTGGTAGTCAAATATGCAATGTCCGGTGGGTCCTCTTGCACCCAAGTAGGATGAAATTTGGTCTCTGACCTGCTTAGAACCTACATTGGCCACTGAGTTGCTCAAGAAGCTATTCGGGTGTCAGGCTAATGAGAAGGTATTTCGCCCACCGAAAAATGCATGGTTGCACCGTTTAATATAAGATGGCAGCCGTCCATACAGGGTGCTGTTTCGTCCGTTTGCGAAAATGGTACTGCGACCTCCTGTCCACATTGCACCATACTTCACACATTTCACAGGCATAAATAGCTTCGTTGAACCCAATTTCCACGTCTACGAAGTCCATCATCCACTCCTCGACAGAGCATTGACCAAATTCCGCGCCAATCTGCCTTTCAACGCAGAAGAGGGGTTGTTGGTTGATCGTTGCAGAGAAGGCCGAATAGGACGCATTCTATTGTGCGAGGAGCAAATCAAGGAGGCGGTTCGCTGATATGTATTCCTGGAAGGTGCACTCGCTGATCAAACCACAGACCTCACTAGTTCTCGAAATTGCTCAGGCAAAGTCCACCCACTGGCGTTATGCCATCTTTGCTACTCGGTGTCTGCGTACTTTGGTCAGGAAAGATGCGCCTATTTCTGCACCCCATATGAAATATTTCCTTGAAAAGTGTTACGACAATCACCCTTCATTGGTACGTGTTTTCCGGGTTTCAAAGTCTTCTTTGGCAAGTTCAAGTTCAAACTAACACCACTACTTAGCGTTATGTAGGCAACCTTGACTCCACCCGTACCTGAGTCTGACTGGCTCGTAGTATTCCCAGAGAGCCGTGATGAAAGTAATCCGTTATATAAAATTACGGACCTTCGCTCAGGGACCTATCGACCTCATCTTGGAACGGAATAACAACCCACTGAAGCAGTCAATGGCAGTTGGGAAGCCATCTCATGACTTCACGCGCAATTTGCTTGCTCAATTTCAAGTACCTGTTGATCTTATTCAAGCTGGATCAAACACGTGAGTTGTACCTCTATATCAGTGGCAATCAGTCGAGTGATTTGTACTGTCCCAGCCTTTTAATCGAAGATGTCAACAGCGGGTGGGTTGCGTGGAAAGATTCAATTGTGGCTTATGCCTGCCCCCACGTATCCAAACCATCATTGCCACCGTGGGATCCGGAAAGCCAGGAAGCTATTGCTGCCGTAAGAGAAGCCGCGGGCGATTCTTCATTCTGGAGGAATTTGTCGGTACACTTCAGCTCTGAAACGCACTCCGAAGTAGTCTCTTCAGACAACGTTGCTTCGATTAAATCGATAGGTATGTTCTCTTTGATTCTTAAGATTCTGACATATACCTAACCTTCAGTGGTTAGTTCAGCTACTAGAGGCCGAGACGTTTGCCCCTCTCCAAACCCTGATTGAGGAGTTGATTCAGAATCCTGACCAGAACAAACAAAGGGGAGCGGCTGAGTTCCTGGCAGGTCTGTTGAATGGTAAGATTTTTGTGTTTTGTAGGCTACAAGTCTCTCAAAATACATAGGCGCAAAGCACTGGCCAATGCATAACCAGAAAGAACTTTGGGATTGGGCCATGCCTTTATTAAAAACCACCTTCGGCAGCAGAATCAAAACCGACACATTACCTGTTTGGATGTCATTCTTGGAGGTAGGTCGTCTGGGTTGCACGCCCCTCCTTGTTCTGACGGACACAGTACATGTTTCATAAACGAGATCCTCGTCGATATCAAGCACTCGTCGACTACCTTGTGCAGGAGTTCTACTCTACAGATTACAACGGTGAATCGTCGCTCAATGCTGTCAAAGCGCTGTGTTTTTTCCGAGCCTTCTACGAAGAGCAAAACTGGAAATTCTCCGGGTGGGTAGATCAGGCAATTGAACGTGTGTGGGCAGAAATATCCAGCGAGCATGACGAGGCATGTCTCCCTCGTATTTCATGACAGTCGAGAATAAGTAACCTGTCTCACTGTCACAAGGTCCGCGCGTACATCAGCGAGCTTCTTGCCTTTGCGAGTAAGATAAAGGTGAGGAAGCCCACCCCTGCTAGAGCATCATGCTCACGCACCGGTAGCGCCAACCAAAACCTTCGATTCCATCTGCCGAGGTCTTTGTCCGCGAGTGCCGGATGACGTCTATTGACGTCGATTTAATGGGGATGCGCGGGATCTACCTTCAGACGCGTGTGCAAGAACTCGTCCAGCAATTCCCAGGGTGGCGTGCCGAACGACTGCCAGGCGCTCGTGCTTTTCAATCCACATACGACAAGTTGGTCCTTGCCTCTGTTCTTCGAGTTGTCCTTGATATGTGTGAGCAGAGTGGCAACCACAATATGTCGTTGGTTATTCCAAACGGTGCATGATACAAACGCGATATCGGCGTTCGACTACATCCTACCGCTCATGGTACGCAACGTGCTTTGATATGTGTCGTTTTCTAACCTTCATACTCACTCTATCACAGCCTGAACTATTTCGTTTTACCGAAGGTATTTCGGGCGGAATTTATTGCGGCGTAGTTTAAAATATCTTCCTCAGTGAACGACAATGACGAGCTCCTGTCGAGAGCACGCATGCTCCTCGTCCGCATGTGTGGAGTGACGCCGCCACGCCCCCTCATAGGACCGATATTGAACGCTATCTTTGATACAATTCTGAATTCTCCGGTAAGATGGTGTCCATCCGATATTCGAAGGCCTTACTTATTCTATTGGTAGTCGTGGAAAGTTCGGGTACAAGCTTTGCCTTTGGTTCAAGGTCCGTCCCACCTAGTTTCTATCCAGTACGAACGAAAACCCACTCTTTCACATAGTGTTCTACTTCCGGCAAGTTCCTCTATTGAGTGATGCCAGAATAACTGAGATACTTGAGGTAGGTAAATTGCTCTACTTGATTTCGACGTGTCATCGAGACCCGCCAGATGCTCTGCAAATGCCTTGATGATGAGGTAGTCGAAGTGCGGGAGATGGCTGCCACGTGAGTTCAAAGTTGTCCCCTGAAATGATAACCTCATCCCGCATTAGAACGTTATCTGGGGTCCTACGTCTCTGTCCACGTCGTAGCCAATTGACACTGAAGGTATAACTCCCAACACTTGGCCACCTTGCGCACACATCCTGACCTATCTACAGGACCGTTTTGTCAAACTTCTGCGTCGCTCACCCATTCCCAATCGACAGTCGCCAGTCTATGGTGCTGCCATTCGTCAGCGCCACGCTGCTATCCTCGGTATTTGCGCTCTTGTAGATAGTTACCCGTACACGGTCGAGCGCTGGATGCCCGAGTTGCTCGCAAATATACTCGCAGAGCATGCTTATGACCCTGTCCGTACCCTCACCTCCCATATTGTATTGGTCTAGCTGACGACTGGATTTCATGCAGATACCGATTTCACTGACAGTGCAGAAATGTGCGAGTAATTTCAAAAAGACACACCAGGATACTTGGCACGAGGATTCGAAACGCTTCACTGAGGATCAACTTGCAGCGCTTTCAACATTACTAACTGGTTCATCGTATTGTGCGTGATTCGTTCCTCGCATTAGATTGATCAGACCCTTATCTGTGGTCACGCGCAGACGCTTGAACTTAACCTTTTCGACTATTACCACTTTGCTTCTTGCTTGATCTGACAAGTACATGTACCATGCTAATCTCATAGCAACTTAATTACGGAACCCATGTCCCTGGGTATAGGAAAGTGGCTCGTAACAAGTCCAGTATTGTTCGACGAATACTAAGAAACAACGAATGAAAATCCAAAAATAAAAGTCGTGAAACGTAGTATGTATTACAACACATGCGCAAGGAAAGTACATACTCAGACTTGGGATCTGCCACGAGACGTCGGTGACGACGGGGTGAGGTATGAATGACGAGAACCACCAGGGCGTCTTTGTCCCTCTACGTCGTCAGAAGACGCAATTGACGACTCCGTTGTCTCGAGCCCGTCAGCAGTACCAGATCTTGCCCCAGCACCTGGGACGAGATTGATGGGTGCTTTTTGCCGATTTTCATATCCTGATTTGATCCGATTGTTCGACACGGACTCGCTGTTGGGCACCATACAAGGTTAGAGTGGTCACGAACAACTGACGTTGGCGTCTTTCAATACTTACCGAATTTCAGCAATGAGGTCATCAATGTCGTACCAGGCAAGGGAGCTGTAGGCTACACCGCGGAACCACCCCAATTGATCGGCGGGACGAATGAACGCATGCGCGTGTACGTGATCCGTGACGGGGATACGTGGGTCCCGGAAGGGAGAAGTAATAAACCCTATGCTAAAATTAGGTGGCCGGTCATGTATTGGTTGTGTCAGCGTCACGGCAGAGGTCGGCGAAACGGGGGACGTTTCCACAGGGGAGAGCGAGCTTAGCAGCCTGGTAGCTATTTCGCGAATAAACGTGAGGAGGGGGAGATCGCTCGAGGACTGGAATGGAAAAAGACACGCGCGTCAATAAAACGTTCGATTTATGAGGGTTCACTCGATTGACACACGAGCGTGTAAATGGACGGGACGTGGAGACTGATCGCCCGACTGTCAGAACAAGAGAAGCGTGGAGGCAAGGCAACGAACGCACTTGAAAGCAATGATTATGTGGCCTTTGCTCGAGACGGGATTCGTCCTTTCGCGGTAGGCGGTAAAGTTGTCATCGTGCCAAAGGACTTCAGGTTGAGCGTTTGGTCGTGACGGGGATGGGGATGGACTCGGTGAGGGTGAGGGGGCGACGACGAGACCGTCGCGCTGACGCTGGGCTTGTGAGACGATGCCACACATTGGGCAGCCGGGTTTCGGTGCGAAGGACATCGTCGTTGGACGGTTTCCAGGCCGGTCACCGTGGTCGTTGTTGTCTTGTATCTCTATTACTCTGTCTCTCGCGTAGGTGGTTTTCCCTGTACGGCATCCTCTTGCCGCCGGACCACGTTCTGTCACGTGTCGGCGGCCCTTCGATGTCGTCGCATTCCACCACGACAACATCAATCTCTTCCGCCTTTGAGTCATTTCGTGAGCACTTGGATGAACATTATGACAGGCGAGAACGCATCATCAAGGTATTGCACTAATTTTATGACTTTTGGCTTTTTTCACGGGACATGCATATTCTTCTTCCTGTCGGATCTAGGTCAACCGGGATGTATCGGTGGCCTCCAAGAAAGTCATCTTTCTCCTGCAACGAATTTTGAACGAGACATCCAACGACGACCGCATTCTTTCTCTTCGCGCCGCCAACGAAGCTAAGAAGAAGTTGGCCGATCCTCGTGCCATGCTGAGGGGTATCGCCCGCGAACTTGTCGGGCCCAACTTCTGGCGCTATGCACATCAGATCTCCAGTGGACTTCAAGAGTACATCGAAGCTTTGAGCTTCGCCCACTACGTCGAACACGGCGGGCTCGTATCTTACGAACAAGTGCAGGCAAACTTGTGTGACGATAGCAGTCAACCAGTGGGTCGCGCGTATATGCTGCCATTCGCACCAGCGTTGATGAGAAAATCACCTCGGTTTCGTCTACAGCTCTTTCCGCTGCCATTGTCAGACTACGTCCTTGGAATATGTGATCTCACCGGGGAGTTAATGCGTCTTGCTATATCTTCGATTTCCAAGCCCAATGGCCGCGTGAAAGCCTCGCAAATTTCCCTATTCGTTAGAGGCTGTAAAGCTGGTAAAGATATGTTTGAATGCATTGGTGACTAGATCCCGCAAACCAATTTCTAGATTTCGAGACTCTTACGCCCTACATCAATGACTTGCACAAGAAGCAGGCAGTCACTACCCAGTCGCTTCGGAAAGTCGAAGAAGGTCGACTCATTTCTATGTTTCGTATATATTCCCTGATCCATACTTTCCAGCCGCATATGCGATCGTTATACGCAGCTCAGAATACGAGCTCTCTCCCCCAATGCTGGACCACATCGTCGATCAGGTTGCTTCTGGTAATGAATCATCGGAATAATCTGGCCCGTCTTCCGATCACATACCCCTGAACAACATCGGGCGTGGGTGAACTGATGAACAGATAGCATATGTAAACTAGTCATCATAATCTACGGTAGCCTTACACAAATCGGAATCGTGACGAACAAGCGTGGCATTAACATGTACATACATCGTGATTGCGAGTGTACAATAAAGTGTGGCATGATCGGTCGTGTATATACGCGTTCCATAATTAATCGTCAATCGTACAAAAGCCATGTCGAGGCGGAGGATGTGAGCAATATTACTAGGTATACAAGCACTCAGTAGGGACGTCCAATCTAAGCTGATCCAGCCACGTAGATTTCCACCTTCCCACCGTTGACATCTCCGCCGCTCCGCATGATGATCCAACCGTGGTTCAAAGACGTAATCTTCAGGTTCATGAGTTCACCATTTAGATGAACTTCGGGGACCGAAGGCCGGGAGTCTTGTTTCTCGTTTGAATCACCATTCACGTCCATCGTAAGCTCGGTATGCAACAACACTGAGAAAGAACCCTTTGGGATGCTGAAGACCCGAATTGGTCGCAGTTTTTCTCCCACAGAGGATGCAACTTCCGTCGCTGAATCCGATCCGACTTCGGATGCTGCGTATTCGACCTTGGGAACCTCGGACGACGTAGCTTTGGACCCGCCCACACGTGCGCGGGTCTGCGCTTCGATAGATCCGCCCTTTGGATGTGGTTGGCGGAGGAACGAAATGAAGGGTGATACTGGCAGACCGACCATGGCGAACAAACGCATGATCAGCGCGCGTACCAGTAGTCCAAGTGTGCGCCAAACAAGCGGGATGAGAAACTCGACGGTACGCCGCGGATTGAGGCAGAGTTTGGGAACCGATCGCAGTGTCAAAGGTGGCAGTGGTGGTGGTGTTCGTGGTTTGATCTCTCGGCTCAAGAATTCCGTCTCTGAATCGTACTCCAGTCTGCTGCTCGCTTCAGCCGCTCGTTGTTCGGTCGGTTCGCTGTCCAGCTCCGGCTTGGTCCCGAGAGTAGAATGCGGCGTCACATATGCGATTCTCCACGGAGCTTTACCAAGTGGTGAGGGCTTGTCGGCGGGCAAAGGGTACACCGGACTGACTACGCACGAACCCCCGGCTCGTCCGACGGACATGTGTAATTGACGGGACCCCCAGTCGTCGGAATCTAGAACCCCGTTTGACAAGGGGCTGTATGCCACGAAGCGCTGGTGCTCCGGTAGAAGTCCCCGTGACGCGATGTCGATGCTCACGGTTGTCGGACGTTCGGTGGCGGCGGGGTCGACGAACAAGGGCACGGCGTGGATGCTGACCGGTTGCTCTGGCGCGGCTGATGTGATGAGCGCGTAGCCTTCTTTGACACCGAACCAGTGAAGGCCCAGGTCGGGAATGGCGAACGATAGTTCAACTTCGGATGAGATGGCGGTGTACACGCGGGTGGGGGTAGACGAACGACACGTCACGACGCCTGAGGAATGAAGTTTCAGACCTGCGCCGTGAAGGATGATGGGTTGGTGGAGCGCAAACGTGGAGGGTCCACGCTTCGGAACAAACACGAGGAACGCCGCTTCGCAATCGGTTGCCTTCCCTTTGGGATAGTACTTCACACTGCGCAGACAGACAGATAACCCGTCAGCCCCTGTGGATATCGAAACGATCGACAGCTTTGCACGAACCTTCGTGGGCCGATAGCCCAGCAACCCCAAGGTTCTCTCATGGTGATAGAGGAGAATGTGCGATAAACGTCTCCCGAGGATGGGCTTGCTGGCGCGGGAGGAGCAAGCCATGGGTCAGTTTTCTTGAGCACGCAGCGAAGGTCACGACCGTGATACCCGAGCCATTTGACCTCGCCGTTGGGGTACAATAGCCGGTAGGTGACCAGAAAATCTGTCTCTGTTTGGTATTGGGGCAGAGCTCTTAGCCTGAGGGTCAGGAACAATGTGTGGGGTTCGTCAACGATATTGTCTCCTGTTGGGGCTGGGAGAGGGAATGGCACGATGGACTCGTCCAACTTGGCAGGAGTAGCAACCGGTGCCTCCTCGAAGTTGTACGCTCCCCATTTACCATCGGTATGGTCATTATCCACGGGGGCATTGGTCCATGCCTGGACTTTGACACCGTCTCTCTTGAGTTGTTCTAGAGCATTGGCAGAACCTGTGCGTGCCCTGAACAGTAAAGAGAGGCCACCGGCTCGTGCATTGGATGGGATGTCGACCACGACGGTGGAATCGAGCGGAGGGAAGAACATGAGGGTGTGAACGGAACAAGGATGAGCCCTGATGGCCCGGGTGACAGTAGACTTATAAATTACGATGGGGTATGTACATGTACACCGGAAACGCGGATAAGCGCAGGCGAACGACTCGAGGCGTCCACGTTGGTTCAATCCCGCCTTCTACGCCTAGACCGTCGCGCACGAGGTGCTGGCTCTCCCCTACTATCATGGCGCCCAACGGCAACCCGATTTCGTCGATTTCCTCTTGACCTTCTATGATGGTTATCGTGATGATGATTGTTGTGTCCTCGCCTTCGGTTAGTCGGCTCCCTTCGCACAGCCGCCGCCTCTTCCTCCCTCTCACTTACGGGGCTGCCAGAGTGACTGCTTCCATCGCCTGAACTTCCTGTGTCCTCCCCGACGTAGGCTGAGCTACCAGGAGAGCTACCTCTCGGTACATAGGGCGCAACAATGACGGAAAAAGTCGGCGCCTTCTTTCTGACTTTCATCCTGGTGGAGTCGGCCTTCCATCTCCTGCATACAGTCGCGTGGGTTAATTTCATCAATTATCATGTATGGGCGCTCACTCTTTCCTGTCCTGCCACTCTTTAAACTTTGTTCCAGCACTTTCCCATCCCTCGATCCCGCTGGTACGGAGCGCTGCCACGTGCTTCTCTACGGTGTTGTCCACCGCAAAATTAGGTATCATGGGAACGTCAAGGGATAGGCTGGCCCGACATATCGCACAGGAAGGTGCCTCCCTCTGCCATGTGTAAGAAGCAGTGACGAAGCCGTTTCAGGGGACTCACATGTTTCTTGATCCAGCGCCACCCACACTCACCGCAGAAAGTATGACCGCATGGGTTTCCCAAGTGAGCAAAGGTGCTAAGAAGGAGTTCATGTTCGTTTGGACCATGGATACAAGCACGGTTTCCCTTACAAAATGTCACAGCATCTAGAATCGTGAATGTTAGAACGCGATTGTTAACAGGATGCTGCACTGATCCTGACATGGGACAGATAATCTCATCTTCGATGTTGTTTAGAAATTCCTTGAGTATACCCCTAGGGGACTCTTTCTGCTTCCCTTTGTGCCTTTTGGGAGACGATCCTCGTGTGGGGGGCGGAGACATTCGGTGTACCACCTTTGTTGACTTGAACTCTGATCCTGAAATCGGTAAAGAATCGCCCCTGCTGTCCTCTGCATGAGAATTCGGACCGTTGGCCCATTCATGGGAGCTCTTTGCTGAGGGGTAACGATGGACAAAATGTGAGGAGGAAATGTCTCGCGCCACCTGCAACTCTGTTCCAATGAATGTATAAGACGTACCACGGCAATCTTAGATGAGAACTCCTCACCATGAAAATATCTGGACGTCGTTGCGCTTCTAGAATTTGAATGGGTCGATGTCTCCTCTCCCCTGTCTTCCCTTGAGAACAGGCCTCCTGCCACCTGTTTTTGTAATAGCCCTTGTTCCGCTTTGTTCAACTCGTCCAGGAATGAAGCATCCCACTCGTCGAATGAATATTGCGTTGATGTAGAGCTAGTAGCTCGCCCAATGGCTAAAGGCGTAGGATGCCTTGGTTCCACCGGTGAAGGAACGCTACCCGAAGTCGAGGCGCTGGGCTGAGATGCAGGAGGGACGGTGGAGAGTCCTGGTACTGTGTTCCAATCGATTCCAGAAAAGGGGTCGGGAAGCTGGTCAAATTCATCTTCGGACATGATATCGGATGGAGAG
>Ga0307510_10001481_pt1 | contig 25913 bp, 23 predicted proteins | sample 12_EM_MG_FD_207224 | JGI IMG/M metagenome (GOLD analysis project Ga0307510, IMG submission 207224) | Populus trichocarpa ectomycorrhiza microbial communities from riparian zone in the Pacific Northwest, United States - 12_EM | ecosystem: Host-associated > Plants > Roots > Unclassified | place... | reverse complement strand
CGTTGGCGTTGTCGTGGAGGATCCGGTAATCGGCCGAGAGCAGGATCTTCAGCTCCGGGGTCGGCTTCCACAGCAATTTGCCGCGCAGCTCAAACCGGTCATAGGCCCACAGATCCTGGTTGTTGAACTTGTTGCGGATGAAGCCGTCGCGGCTCTGATAGGTACCGCTGATCCGCGCCGCGAGGTTCTCGCCCAACGCGATATTGGCGTTGGCATTGGCGTTGATCTCGTTCTTCGTACCATAGCTGACCGATCCGTCGACCGAGGTCTGGCCGAGCACAGGATTCTTCGTGATGATCTGGACCACGCCGGCCGAGCTGTTCTTGCCGAACAGCGTGCCCTGCGGCCCTTTCAGCACCTCGATCCGCTCGATGTCACCGAGCGACTGATAGCTCGGGCCGGCGAAGGACACTTCGGGCAGGCCCTGGATGACATCGTCGATGACCAAAGCGACCGATTGCTCGGCGGTCATCAGCAGCGACTGGGTGCCGACGCCGCGGACGTTGAAGCCCCCGCCGAAATTGGCGTTGTAGTTGACGCCCGGCGAGAGGAACTGGATGTCCGCGACGGTGGTGAAATTGCTCTTGACCAGCGTGTCGCCGGAAACCACCGAGATCGCCAGCGGCACGTCGTGCAACGACTGCTCGCGCCGCTGCGCGGTGACGATGATGTCGCCCCCCTCGGTAGCGGGCGGCGCGGTATCCTGCGCGGCGGGGGCCGCCGGCGCCGTCTGGGTCTGGGCCTGCGCCGACTGCACCAGGCCGAACAGACTCACCGAAGCGAGCAGTGCGCGCATACCGAACGAATTCATCATCATCCTCCCCCATATTTGCCGCTGTCTCTCAACGGACTCTTTGGCGTTCCGGATGCATAGACATTCACAGGGTTGGATGCAATAGTGGTTCGTAACCGAGAGAATCTGACCAATTCCCCTGATTTTTTGAACTTTATGCATGCAACTTACGAAAGGAACCGGAAAATGACCAACACCATGACGCGGCTGTCGATCACCCAGGCGGCGAGCGAGCGGCTGATCGAGGCGGCGGCGGCCAAGGCGACCGAGATCGGCGTGCCGATGGTCATCGCGATCGTCGATGAATCCGGACTGTTGAAGGCATTCCGCCGGATGGACGGCGCGCCCTCGTTGTCGATCGACATTGCCACCAACAAGGCGTTCACATCGGTGAGCTTCGGCATTCCGACGCATAGCTGGTTCGACTTCATCAAGAACGATCCGCCGCTGCTGCACAGCATCGTCCACACGCCGCGGCTGGTGGCGTTCGGCGGCGGCTATCCGATCAAAGAGGGCGACCACATGATCGGCGGGATCGGCGTCAGCGGCGGGCATTATGATCAGGACATGGTGGTCGCCGAGGCGGGCCTGGCGGCGCTGGCGGGCTGAACCGCGATGCGCGGCGGTGGCGGCGGGGATCGACCGTGCCGCCGCCCGCATGCGCCGCGCGCGGCCAAGTATCGCGCAAGTCGTCGCGGCGCGCGCGGCCAAGTAATCGGGGAATTTTTCGGGGTGACGTGGGGTGCGTTTGCCAGTGGATTCGTCACTGGCGGGCAAAGACGGGACGACGACGAAGCGCGGGAATCCAACAGGCTGTTCATGGACATGACTGGCGCGGGCGCACAAACGGGGCGCGCCGATGACGGGCGTTTTACTTGTCGAATTTTTCGGGGTCACATGATCTTCGGGCATCATAGTATCGGCCTCGCGACCGTTGCGGCCGGCCAATCCAACAGGGACGGGCTTCGGGCACTATTGGTCGGGGGCGCAGCATTGCGCGATGGGCGCTGCCTGGTGAATCAGGATCGTCCGCATGGCTGAGATGCGCAGCGCGATCGTCACCGGCGCGGGTGCGGGGATCGGGCGGGCGGCGGCCTTGGCGCTCGCCGCGCGCGGGTGGCGGGTAATGGTGTGCGATATCGACGGCGCGGCAGCGGCGTGCGTGGCGGCGGCAGCGGGCGGCGATGCCGTGGCGGTCACGGCGGACGTCACCGACGAGGCGGCGCTTCACGATGTGATGCAGCGTGCGGTGGAGGCCGGACCGCTTCGCGCGGTGGTGCATTGCGCCGCGCTGTTTCCCCGTATCGACCTGGCCGTGACGAGCATCGCCGACTTCGACCGGGTGATGGCGGTCAACCTGCGCGCCGGGGTGCAGATCTCGCTTGGCGCGACACAGACAATGCCGGACGGTGGGGCGCTGGTGTTCCTCACCTCGGGCAGCGGATTGACGGCGGCCGCGGCCGACCCGCTCCAGCGCGGCTTCGCACTTTATGGCGCGTCGAAGGCGGCGCTCGACCGCTGGGTGGCGGGCGTCGCGCCGGAGCTGGCCGAGACCGGCATCTTCGCCACCACCATCACGCCCGGCGCGTTCGTCGCGACACCGGGCCTGGCAGGCACCGGGATCGCCCCGCCGGCGGGCGCGGCGACGATTACGGCGGAGCGGGTTGCTGAGGCGGTGGTGCGGCTGGCCGAGGATCGCTCGGGCGCGTTTGCCGGGCAGCGGCTGAGCGCTGCGGCGTTTGGCGGAAGCTGGTCATGATCACACGGCGCGTCAGGGCGTCGTCTGCTCGATCGTCCTCGCCAGTTGGCACAGCCCCTTCGGCTGCCAGTCGTGGATCAGCGTGGTCGGCGGCATGGTCGCATCGTGCAGGATGAGGGCGAAGCCGCGTCGCGGTGCGTTGCCGATCGCCATCAGTAACATTGGCGGACCGCCGCGAATGACGAGTTTGTTGCCACGCCCGCGCCGAACGGTGATGCCATCCGGGTTTTCCAGGCAGGTGTCGCCGCTAACGGCGTAAAATGCCTCCGGCCCGGAATGGACGTGCAGCGGCGCGGTCATGCCCGGCGTGAAGATGGAGCGCAGATATTCGGCTGTATAGGAAGAGGCCGGCGCGACCGGCAGGGGGCCGATATCGGTGACATGCCTGCCGCCTTTCGGCCGCCATCCCTTGCGGTCGATAGTGAACAGCCAGATATCGCCAAAGGCCTCGACCACCGTGCCCGTTCCGACACCGGCCTTACGCGCCGCTTCAAGCGAGCGGAATGTGTCGAGATGCCAGTATAGCGGTCCTGCCGGCAGCGCCGCGATCTCCTGCCGCGCCATCAGGCACGCGGCGCCGGGCACCTCCTCCACGCCGCAGGCACGGGCCGTCGCCTGCCCGAAGGCAGGGCTCGAGGCGAGCAGGATGAGGAGGGCGGCGGGCCATGCAGGAAGGTGTCGCAAATCCTCGGCTCCGATCGGCGGTGTCGCTGGCAACGCGCCACGCGCTCGGCAAGCGTACCATGAAATCCGTGGCAAACCAGCGGTTTGGCTGTGATGGATAGAGAGCGGTGCTTCCGTCGCCCAAGGCCGTTGACGGCTTCACCATCTGTTGTGTAAACACAACAAATCATATTCGATTCGCGACGATGTATTGTGTCGAGCCTGTATAATCGCATTGCCGTCTTTCGGGCCGAGCGCGGCGTGTCGCGCCGCGAGCTTGCCGAAGCCGTTGGCGTGAACAGCCAGACGATCGGCTATCTCGAACGCGGCGACTACAAGCCGAGCCTGGAACTGGCGATGAAGATTGCGGCGCATTTCGACGTGCCGATCGAGCTGCTGTTTTCCTTTCGCCCTTTCGAATCCGTCGCCGACACATTGCGCCGCGCCGCCGCGGCGGGAGAACGACCGCAATGACCCTGCTCGAGAAAATGGACCGCCTCGTCTACGCGACGCGCCTCGACCATGTCGTGTTCATGAAGTTCCAGCCGCGCAACCTGCGCTGGTCGCCGTTGCTGGTGATCGTCGGCCTGGTGGCGGGCTATGCGGTAATGGTGAAGGCGCCGGTCGTCACCCTGCCCGGCTTCTGGATCGGGTGGCTGTTATATTATGGCGCCTTTCTGGCCGCGTTCCTCGTCCGCGCATTCGGCCCGCGCTTCACGCCAACCGCGCGCCAGCCGCTCGATGAGCGCGAGCTGATGATCAAGGCGCGCGCGCACGCCATCTCCGGCATGGTGGTGGCGAGCTGCGCCATGTTCGGCTGTTTCTACATGGCGAGCGCGGGCGCGCCGTTCCTGTGGCACCCGCATACGCCTTATGAGTGGATCAATCTCGGCTTTGGGGTTCAGGCGGTGGCGATGCTGCTGCCGACGCTGGTGGCGAGCTGGTTGCAGCCGCGACTGGGCAGGGACCAGGAAGACTGACCTTCATCGGCGATGGCGTGTGCCGCTGTCGCCCGATCAGAACATGAAGGCGATCAACGACCAGCCGTTCGCCGCGACGTGCGCCATTTCGCTGCGGAGGCGCCGGAAGGCATCAGGCACATCGGCCGGGAACCAGCTGCCCGCTTCTACCGCCTCGTCGCGCGCCTCGCTTATGGCGCGTTCCAGCGCGGCGTCGCCGACGCGCGCAAAGGCGTCGGCCATCCGCCGCACTTCATCGGCCGGATAGAGGCACATCGGATGGGTCGGCCCTTCGCCCACGACGCGATCACCGATGATCGCCGTGGCGAGCGGCGCCAGCGAAGCATCCGCCGCGACCAGCCTCTGTAACACCGCATGCAGCGCCGGGAAATTCTCGCGCACGAGGCCGAACGCGGTCTGATGGCGCAGCCATTCGTCGCCCTCATGCTCACCGTTTACGGCAGCAATGGCCGTGGCCTCGTCGGCCGGGTCGAAGGCCAGCCCGATATGTCCGGTGACGCCCATATGCTCGCTTCCCGTCTGATCCCATGTTGATAGCAACTGCCTGTGCTGTCACCGAAATTCGGCATCGTCGTGAGATACTTTCACGAGTGCTTTACCCAATGGCTGATATCGCAACCAGGCAGCGCGAGAAGGAGCCGGCATGAGTGGAAGTGCAACCCATGCGACAGGTCGCGCGCGCCGCCGGCGCCGGCTGGCCGGTCCCTTGCTCGCCGCATGTGCGCTGCTTTGCAACGCCTGCTCGCGCGCGGAGGCGCAGTCGTGGCAATGCCATGCGCCGGAGGGCACCTTCGCCGAGCATGATGTCGCTGTGCCCGGCAACGTGACGGTGTTCACCGGCGAGATGATGATCCACAAGGCGAACGGGCTCAGCCCATGGCGTCCGACGGCGAGGATTGCGTTCAACGACCTCGGCGCCGGCGCTGCCTCGTGCCATTGTGACGGTGTCGTCGCCACATGGTATCCGGAGCATCCCGATACTTTCCTCGTTTCGCTGTTGGTCGACGGCAAAGCGATCCCGGCCGGCCGGGCACCCTATGACAAGCCGGTAAAGTTCAAGCTCACCTTCACCTGGGATGCCGAGTTGAAGCTCGAGGTGGACGACAAGGTGGTAACTGCCACGGCGCCAAACCCGACGCGCAACAACCTGCACATGAGCTGTTCGACGGCCGACGTGGATTTCAACGTTACCGTCGTTCCGCCGGAAAAGCCTTCTGTGGAACGGTGCCCGTTTGCCGCGCGCGAGCAATGGTCGGCGGAGGATGTCGATCGTTATTGCAAGACGCGGGGATAGGTGGGGAGAGCGGGCGGCTCAGCCAGAGCCTTCCGCCCGCCACGTCGCGACGAAGACGTCGCGATACGCCGGCATGTCCGCGTCGATGGGGCGGATCGGCGTGACGCCGTGCATTACCCGGTGGTCGTCGAGAAGCACGGCGTCCCCTGGTGCCGCCAGGGTGAAACGGTCGATCTCCGGGCGACCGGCGATCTGGATCTCGGTAACGCCCTCAGCGGCGTTCAACCGATCGATCAGCATCACCAGCACCCAATCGACACCGTCGCGATGCATGCCTTCAGGAGTCGGACGACCCTGTTCGTGCGCCGTGGTCTCGACCCGAAACTGATGCAGTTCGACATGCCACTCCGTGGCGAGGGCGTTTTCGCCGGCGCCCTCGAAGCACATCGTCGCGCCGCGGAGCAGTCGTCGCATCATCGGGCTGTCGGCGATGGCGTCTTCCATCGGTTCGAACCAGCGCTGAACATCGCCGTTCAGCCGGTTATAGTCGCGGCTCTGAAAATGCGGCTGGTGCGGTTTTCGCGTGATACCGTCCGGCGTGATCGCCAGGGCAGCGTGACGGCGTCGGCGATAGCGACCGCCATCGGCCATGTAGCGATCGAGGCCGAGCCGGTTCCACGATTCCGCGAAGCTCTTCCAGCCGGCATCCAGGGCAGGATCCGGCAGCCAGTCGATCGCGTCAGGTGCCAGACGGACGAAGCCCTGCGCAGCAAGCTCCTGGGCCAGAGGAGGGTTGGCCGTGCTCACGATATTTTCCGATGGTCGAGACACAGCGCAGTCACCACATGAACAACTGCCCCGGTAGCGAAGCAATATGCTCCCCATATAAGCGTTCATGCGGCGAGATCATGGCCTGCGCGATGGCGAGGCCCTAGACGCGCATCCCGCCATCGACCTGGATCGTCTGCCCGGTGACATAGCTGGCATCGTCGCTGGCGAGGAAGGCGGCGACCGAGGCCATCTCCTCCGGCCGGGCCGGGCGGCCGAGCGGGATGCGGGCGGCGACGACGCGTTCCATATGCTCCGCGGCGGTGCGGCTGGGGTCTTGTACTGCGAGGTGTTCGTAGCGCTGCTTTACATAGGGCGTCAGCGTCATGCCGGGCGAGAAGGCGTTGACGCGGATGTTGAGCGGGGCGAGTTCGATCGCCAGCGTACGGGTTAGCGCGATGACGCCGTATTTCGCCGCGGCATAGGCCGAGATGCCGGCGACGCCGTGATGCGCCGAGATCGAACAGGTGCTGACGATCGCCCCGCCGCCGGCGCGCGCGATGCGCGGCGAGGCGTGCTTGGCGCAGAGATAGGCCGAGTCCAGGCTGATGCGCAGCGTGTAATCCCAGTCGGCGCGATCGAGTTGGGCGACCGGGGTCTGATCGACCGGGCCTGCGCCGGTGCCGCCGCCGGCATTGTTGAACAGATAGTCGAGGCGGCCGAGCTCGTCCTCGGCGCGCGCCATCAGCGCGGCGACCTCGGCCTCGTCGGTGACGTCGGCCTTGACGGCCAGGACGCGCACGCCGGTTTCGCGCAGGCGCGCGGCGATCTGTTCCAGCTCTTCCCAGCTGCCGAATTTCTCGCGCGGCACGTCGGGCAGGTCGCGGCACAGGTCGGTGATGACGAGATCGGCGCCCTCGCGTGCCAGGCGCTGGGCGATCGCCTCGCCGATGCCGCCGATCCGCCCTGCCCCGGTGATGACCGCGACGCGGCCCTTGAATCGCATAGCATTTCCGCTTGGCTGCTCGGCCATGGCTCTCTCCTGTCGTTGCGGCAATGCCTATAGGCCGGGCAATGTGGATGCAATACTGTTAACGGGCGACCGAGGCACGGTGACAGATTTGCCGGATTTTATGGTGCGAGCCTGCCATTTCTGCCAGGCCGCGAAAATCCATCTTGCATGCAAATATGCCTGGTCTATGGCTGTGGCAAAGCGCGAAAGGTGAGGAGCGATCGCATGGCAATGCTCGAAGGACGTGTGGTCGCGGTGACGGGTGCGGGGCGCGGGATCGGCCGCGAGATCGCCCTGCTGTGCGCGCGTGAGGGCGCGGCGGTGGTGGTCAACGATCCGGGCGTTTCGTCCGAGGGCGAAGGCGGCGATGCCGGACCCGCCGCGCAGACCGTCGCCGATATCGTCGCCGCGGGCGGGCAAGCGCATGCCAATACCGCCAGCGTCACCGATCCCACCGGCGCGGCATCGATCGTCGAGGAGGCGGTGCAGCGCTTCGGGCGGATCGATGCGGTGGTCAACAATGCCGGCATCCTGCGCGACCGCATCTGGCACAAGATGAGCCATGAGGACTGGCGCGCGGTGATCGACGTGCATCTGGGCGGCGCGTTCAATGTGTCCAAGGCGGCGACGCCCTATTTCCGCGAGCAGGGATCGGGCAGCTTCATCCACTTCACCTCGACATCGGGGCTGATCGGCAATTTCGGCCAGGCCAATTATTCGGCGGCCAAGATGGGCATTATCGGGCTGTCGCAATCGATCGCGCTGGATATGGCGCGGCTGGGCGTGCGGTCGAACTGCATCGCGCCGTTCGCGTGGAGCCGGATGATCGCGACCATCCCGCCCTCCACGCCCGAGGAAGCGGCGCGGATCGAGCGGATGAAGTCGATGACCGCCGACAAGATCGCGCCGCTGGTCGCCTTCCTAGCCTCCGATGCATCGGCCGAGGTAACCAACCAGATCTTCGCGGTGCGCAAGAACGAGATCTTCCTGTTCTCCAAGCCGCGGCCGATCCGCTCGATGCACCGATCGGAAGGGTGGAGCGCGGAGAGTATCGCCAGCGATCTGCTGCCGGCCTTTCGCACCAGTTTCTCAGGCATGGAGCGATCGACCGACATCTTCCCCTGGGACCCGGTCTGATGATCGACCCTGCCGCCTTGCTCGCCCGGCCGCCGATCGAGACGCGGCACCGGCTGACGGCGAAGGACACGATCCTCTATGCGCTGGGCATCGGCGCCGACGAACTGCCCTTCGTCTATGAGGCGCAATTGCTGGCGCTGCCGATGATGGCGGCGACACTGACCTATCCCGGCTTCTTCTGGCGCGAGCCCGAATATGACGCGGACTGGAAGCGCATTCTGGCGGGCGAGCACAGCGTAGCGATCCACCGCCCGTTGCCGAGCGAAGGCGACTTTGTCGGGCGCACCCGCATTCTGGGGGTGGAGGACAAAGGCGCCGACAAGGGCGCGGTGGTGATGCTGGAGCGGCGCATCGAGGATGAGGCGGGCACGCTCTATGCGGTCGACCGGCGCACCGCCTTTCTGCGCGGCGATGGCGGGTGCGGCAGCGCGGGCGCGGTCATCCCGCGGCCCGATCCGGCGCCGGCCGATCGCGCGCCGGACGAACTGGTCACCCTTGCCACCGCTACCAACCAGGCGCTGATCTACCGCCTGTCGGGCGATCTCAACCCTCTGCATATCGACCCTGCGGTCGCCCGGGCGGCGGGGTTCGAACGGCCGATCCTGCACGGGCTGTGCACTTATGGCGTGGCGGGACGCGCGGTGTTGCGGGCGCTGGCCGATAACGACCCCGCGCTTCTGATGCGGCTCGACGTGCGCTTCTCCGCGCCGGTATATCCCGGCGAGACGATCGAGACGCGGATCTGGCGCGAGGACGACAGAAAGGCGCGGTTCGAATGCCGGGTGACGGAGCGCGACGTGCGGGTACTGACCCATGGTTATGCGGAGCTGAGATGAGCGAAACGGGTATCCTCGGCTTTGGCGCTTATATTCCGAAGCGCCGCTTGCAGCGCGCGGCGATCCATGCGGCCAACAAATGGTTCGCGCCGGGTCTCGGCGGGCTGGCCAAGGGCGAGCGTGCGGTGGCCAATTGGGATGAGGATGCGCTGACCATGGCGGTCGAGGCGGCGCGCGATTGCCTGACCGGGGTGGACCGCGCGGACGTGCAGGGGCTGACGCTGGCGTCGACCACTCTGCCCTTTGCCGACCGGCTCAATGCCGGGGTGGTCAAGGAGGCGCTGACGCTGGACGACGATGTGCGTGCAGCGGACGCGACGGGGAGCCTGCGCGCCGGGACCAGCGCGTTGCTGGCGGCGCTGGGCAGCGGGCTGACCCAGTTGTGCCTCGCCGCGGATTTGCGCAAGGCGCGGCCGGCGTCGGAGGGCGAGTTGACGCAAGGCGATGGTGCGGCGGCTTTGCTGGTCGGCCGGGGCGAGGTGATCGCGCGGGTGATCGCGACGCACGGCGTGACGGTGGATTTCGTCGATCACTTTCGCGCCACCGGCGTCGATTTCGACTATGGCTGGGAAAGCCGCTGGATCCGCGACGAGGGGTACACCAAATTGCTCGGCGGGGCGCTGCGCGATGCGCTCGCCAAGGCCGAGATCGCGGCCGACACGATCGACCATGCCGTCATCCCGATCAGTGCGCGCGGTGTGGCGGCGGGGCTGGCCAAGAAGCTCGGCATCCGTGCAGAGGCGGTGATCGACCCGCTGCAGGCGAATGTCGGCGATACCGGGGCGGCGCATCCGCTGCTGCTGCTCGTCGCCGCGCTGGAGAGGGCCGTGCCGGGACAGCGCATCCTGCTCGCGGGTTTCGGCCAGGGTGTGGATGTGATGGTGTTCGAGACGACCGATGCCCTGGCCCGCCTGCCCGCGCGGCGCGGCGTCGCCGGCCATCTCGCCGCGCGGCAGGAGGATGGCAATTACCAGCGCTTCCTGTTCCATCGCGGGCTGCTCGACATGGAGCGCGGGATGCGTGCCGAGCTCGACCAGAAGCAGCCCGGCTCGACGCTCTATCGCCACCGCAAGGCGGTGCTCGGGCTGGTCGGGGGGCGCTGCACCGAGACCGGCACGGTGCAGTTCCCGCGCTCCGACATCAGCGTGAACCCCAATGCCCGGGCGATCGGCACGCAGGAGGATTATCCGCTGGCCGAGCGGCCGGCACGGATCGTGACCTATACCGCCGACAGCCTGAGCTTCTCGCCCGACCCGCCAAGCTATTACGGCACGATCGATTTCGAGGGCGGCGGGCGGCTGGTGACGGTGTTCGCCGAGGTCGGCGCGGACGATGTCGAGGTCGGCAAGCCGATGCGCATGGTGTTCCGCATCAACGCGGTCGACGAGCAGCGCGATTTCATCAAATATTTCTGGAAGGCCACACCGGCCGACGAAGGAGGCCAGTGATGGCACGCGGCATCAAGGACAAGGTGGCGATCCTCGGCATGGGCTGCGCGCGCTTCGGCGAACGCTGGCAGGACGATGCCGACACTTTGATGGTCGAGGCGTTCGAGGAGGCGATCGCCGACGCCGGGATCGAGACCAGCCAGATCGACGCGGCGTGGCTGGGCGTGGCGTTCGACGCGATCAATATCGGGCCGTCGGGCATTCCGCTGTCGATCGCGCTGCGGCTGCCCAATATCGGCGTGACCAAGGTGGAGAATTACTGCGCCAGCGGGACGGAGAGCTTTCGCGGCGCGGTCTATGCCGTGGCGTCGGGCGCGGCCGACATCGCGCTGGCCATGGGCGTCGAGAAATTGAAGGACACCGGCTATGGCGGCCTGCCGGTGCGCAGCCGCGGATCGACCTTCGACATGGTCGGGGTGACGGGATCGGCGCCGGGCAATTTCGCGCAGCTCGCCGCGGCCTATCGCGCGAAGCATGGCGTGGGGCGTGACGATCTGAAGCGGGCGATGGCGCATGTCTCGGTCAAGAGCCATGCCAATGGCGCGAAGAACCCCAAGGCACATCTGCGCAATGTGGTCGACATCGACACGGTGCTGGGCGCGCCGATGATCGCCGAGCCGCTCGGCCTGTTCGATTGCTGCGGCGTGTCGGACGGGGCGGCCTGCGCGATCGTCACCACGCCGGAGATCGCGCGCGCGCTGGGCAAGAAGGATCTGGTGACGATCAAGGCGCTGCAGGTCGCCTCGTCGAACGGCTGGGAGCTGCAACAGGCGGGTGGCTGGGATGGCAGTTATTTCCACACCACCCGCGTCGCCGCGGCCAAGGCCTATGAGGAGGCTGGCATCACCCGCCCGCGCGAGCAGATCGACCTGATGGAGGTGCATGACTGCTTCTCGATCACCGAGTTGGTGACGATGGAGGATCTGTTCGTCTCGAAGGAAGGCGAGGGCTGGAAGGACGTGCGCGACGGCTTCTTCGATGCCGACGGCAATATTCCGTGCCAGATCGATGGCGGGCTGAAATGTTTCGGCCATCCGATCGGCGCCTCGGGGCTGCGCATGATCTATGAGAATTACCTGCAGCTGCTCGGCCGCGCGGGCGACCGGCAGCGCAAGGACCCGCCGGCGATCGCGCTGAGCCATAATCTCGGCGGCTCGCCGATCCAGAATGTGTCGGCGGTGGCGATCGTCGGTCTGGCGGATGCCTGATGTATCAATTGCTTTCCGGCCTCACCGTGATCGAGGCATCCTCGTTCGTCGCCTCGCCCACCGCGGGGCTGTATCTCGCGCAGATGGGTGCCGAGGTGATCCGCATCGACCAGGTCGGCGGCGGCCCTGATTTCCGCCGCTGGCCGCGCGGGCCGAGCGGGTTCAGCCTCTATTGGGAGAATCTCAACCGGGCCAAGAAGTCTGTCGCGCTCGACCTGTCGCGGCCCGAGGGACGCGCGTTGATGCAGCGGCTGGCGGCGTCGAGCGGGCAGTTCGTCACCAACTTACCGGTCGACGGGTTTCTAGCGCATGACAAGCTTGCCGCATTGAACCCGGATCTCGTCACGGTGCGGATCATGGGGCAGGCCAATGGCGGGCCGGCGCTCGACTATACCGTCAATGCCGCGGTCGGCATTCCGGGTATGACCGGGCCCGCGACGCTGGGCGATGAACCAGTCAATCATGTGCTGCCGGCCTGGGATCTGCTGAGCGGCTCTTACGCGGCGTTCGCGATGCTTGCCGCGATCCGGCACCGCGACGCGACCGGGCTGGGCCAGGAGGTACGTATCCCGCTGGCCGATGTCGCGATCGGTACCGTCGCCAATCTCGGCATGCTGGCGGAGACCGTGCTGGAGGGGCAGGACCGCGCGCGGCTCGGCAACACAGTTTATGGCGCGTTCGGCCGCGACTTCACCACGCGCGACGGGGCGCGGCTGATGCTGATGGCGATCACCCCGCGCCAATGGAGCGGGATGGTCGAGGTGCTAGATATCGTAGCGGAAGTGGCGGCGATCGAGCAGACGCGCGGTGTGTCGTTCGCGCGCGATGAGGGTGTGCGGTTCGAGCATCGCGATGTGCTGTTCCCGTTGGTCGCGGCAAGGGTCGCGGCGTGGGACCGGGCGGCGCTCGAGATGGCGTTGACGGCGAAGGGCGGTTGCTTCGGTTTTTATGGCAGCATGACCGAGGCGGCGCAGGACCCGGTGCTGGTGACGGAGAATCCGATGTTCGGGCGGACCGATAATCCGAGCGGGCTGGATTATGCTGCACCGGGGCCGTTCGCGACGTTGCCGGCGGAGACACGGGGAGCGCCGCAGCGGGCGCCGCGGTTGGGGGAGCACAGTGGGGAGATGTTGTCGCGGCTGCTTGGGTTGGGCGATGGGGAGATTGGTGCGCTGGCGGCGGATGGTTTGGTGGGACTCGACTAAACTCTATCCGTCACCCCGGTCAGTTCCCCGAAAAGCTCGGCGCGCGCTTGTCGAGGAACGCGGTGACCGCTTCGTCATGGTCGGCAGTGGCGTGGCTCAGCGCCTGCATCGCCGCCGACAGTTCGAGTATGCCGGCCAAGGTCGCGCGGTGTCCTTCACGCAGCAGGCGCTTGGTCATGCGCACGGCATGGGGCGGGTTGGCCGCGATCTTGTTCGCGACCAACCGCGCCTCGTCCATCAACCGTTCGCCGGGCACAACGCGCGACACCAGCCCGCAGGCCAGCGCCTCCGCCGCGTCGAGCAGATCGCCGGTCAACGCCAGCTCGCTCGCCCTGGCGAAGCCGATGATGCGCGGCAGCAGCCAGGCGCCGCCGTCGCCGGGCACGATGCCGAGCTTGACGAAGCTCTCGGCGAACTTCGCGCTCTCGCCGGCGAGGCGGATGTCGCACATGCACGCGAGGTCGCAGCCGGCACCGATTGCCGGGCCGTTGATGGCGGCGATCACCGGCACCTCCAGCGCCTCGAACAGCAAAGGCAGGCGCTGGATACCGGCGCGGTAATTGCGCCGCGTCTGGGCGGGCAGCACATCGCGCAGGCTCGACCCCGGCGTCGCCATGGCTTTCAGGTCGCCGCCCGAGGAAAAGGCCGAACCTGCGCCGGTCAGGATCACCACGCGCACATCGATATCGGCGTCGAGCGCACGCATCGCCGCTTCGAGCGCGTCGATCATGTCGAGCCCGGAGATCGGATTGCGTTTCTCGGGCTGGTTAAGGGTGACGATGGCGATCGCGCCCTCGCGCTCCACTCGTACGAGCTCGCTCACTTTCGCCTCTCCCGTCGTCATTATTGGATGCAGAATCATTTGTAGCACGCAACATTAGCGACTAACAACGCACTATTGCATCCAATAATCAGAATGCCATCCGGAGCCGCTTGCATGGATTTTCGATATTCCGACCGCCAGCGGCACTGGATCGAGCGCGTGTCGACCTTCATGGACGAGTGGGTCCATCCCAACATCGCGCGCTATCATGAGGAGCAGGGCAAGACCGCGGAGATGCGCTGGCGCACCGTACCGTTGATGAGCGAACTACAGGGCAAAGCGCGCGAGGCGGGGTTGTGGAACCTGTTCATGCCGCCCGCCGCGCTGGCGCATGCGGCGAACGGTTTCCTGTTCGACACGCCGGGACTGACCAATCTCGAATATGCGCCGGTCGCCGAACTGATGGGCCGGGTCGAGTTCGCCTCACGCATCTTCAACTGCGCGCCGCCCGACACCGGCAATATGGAATTGCTGCTGCGCTACGCCTCGTCCGAGCAGCAGGCGCGGTGGCTGACGCCGCTGATGGAAGGGCGGATCCGGTCGTCCTTCCTGATGACCGAACCGCAGGTCGCCAGTTCGGACGCGACCAATATCGAGACCAGCATCGTCCGCGATGGCGATGATTATGTCATCAACGGGCGCAAATGGTGGTCGACCGGTGTGGGCGACCCGGCCTGCGCGCTGCTGATAGTGATGGGCAAGTCCGACCCGGACGCCGCGCCGCATGCGCAGCAGAGCCAGATCCTCGTACCGCGCGACACGCCGGGCGTGCGGATCGAGCGGATGCTGGGCGTGTTCGGTTATGACGATGCGCCGCATGGGCATGGCGAGGTCGTGCTCGACAATGTCCGCGTGCCGGCGGCGAACTTGATCCTCGGCGAGGGGCGCGGTTTCGAGATCGCGCAGGGGCGCCTCGGCCCGGGGCGTATCCACCATTGCATGCGCACGATCGGCGCGGCCGAGGTGGCGCTGGCGGCGATGTGCAAGCGGCTCAAGTCGCGCACCGCCTTCGGCAAGCGGCTCGACCAGCATTCGGTATGGGACGAACGCATCGCCCAGGCGCGAATCGATATCGAGATGAGCCGGCTGCTCACCCTGCGCTGTGCCGACCTGCTCGACCGGCATGATGCGAAGGACGTGCGCCACGACATATCGATGATCAAGATCGCGGTGCCGCACGCCGCGCTGGCGGTGATCGACGATGCGATCCAGGCGCATGGCGGCGCCGGGGTGGCGGCCGATTTCGGGCTCGCCGCGCTCTATGCCAAGACGCGCACGATGCGGCTCGTCGATGGTCCCGATGAAGTCCATGCGCGCGTCGTCGCGCGCCACGAACTCGCGCGACATTAGGTCAGGAGAGAGACATGCCGAGGCTGCGACTGGTGAGCCGTGCGGAGACGACCGATCCGCTGGTGCTGTTCATGTACGACCGCAAGTTTCCGGGCCGCGATCCGGCGACCGATCCGGGCGTCACAGCCTCGGGCGCGCCGGGCAATTTCGAGGCGGTGTTCGCGCATTCGCCCGACGTGCTCGAACATGCCGTGCGCGGATTCTATCTCAAACAGACCAGGAAGCGGAAGCTGCCGCTCAAATATATGGAGCTGGCGATCACGCGGATCGGCTGGGCCTGTGGCTGTCGCTGGATGTACTCGGAGCACAGCAAGATCCTGCGCGGGCTGGGCTATGCCGAGAAGGCGCTGGCAGCGATTCCCAATTGGGCGATCTTCGACGGGTTCGACGCGGCGGAGCGCGCGGTGCTGGCCTATGCCGATTGCATCGCGCTCGACCATGGCCGGACGCCGGACGGCCTGTTCGCCGAGCTGCAGCACCATTTCGACGAGGAGCAGATCGTCGAGCTGACCTATATCGCGTCGATGTTCATGATGAACGCGGGCATGATCCGCGCGCTCAGGCTCGAGCATGACGATGATGACGAGCGCGTCGCCGAGATGCCCTCGCCGCCCGAATATCACTTCGTCGATCGCGAACCGACACCGCTGCCCAGCCGCACATGACCGACGCGCGCGACCAGGCACCGGGGAGGCGCGGTTCGGCCTATCCCTATTATGTCGTCGCCTGCCTGATGCTGGCGAGCGCCTTCTCGTTTCTCGACCGGCTGGCGCTGAGCCTGTTGATCGACCCGATCCGCCACGATCTCGGCCTGACCGACAGCGAGGTGAGCCTGCTCGCCGGCGCTGCCTTCGCGTCATGTTATGTGCTGTTCGCCTTCGCCTTCGGGCGCTGGGTCGATACGCGCGGTCGACGCGGCGCGATCGTTGTGGGGATGACCCTATGGAGCCTAGCGACGGCGGCATGCGGGCTGGCCGGCAGCTTCGGCCGGTTGTTCGCCGCGCGCGCCGCCGTCGGGGTGGGCGAGGCGAGCCTCAACCCGGCGGCCTATTCGATGATCGCCGACTATTTCCCGGTCGGGCGGCGCGGCGTCGCCACCGCGATCTTCGCATGCGGCGCATCGCTCGGCGGGGGTCTGGCAATCCTCGCCGGCGGACAGGTGGTGCAATGGGCGCTTACCGCCCGCCCGCAATTGCCGTTCATGCAGGGCGCCGCGGCCTGGCAGACCACGTTCGTCATCATCGGCCTGCCCGGATTGCTGGTCGCGCTGCTGATCGGACTCACCGTGCGCGAGCCGGCGCGCATGCGGACGAACGACGAGGCGCAGGATGCGCCCGGGTTCGGCGATGTCGCACGCTATATCAGGGCGCATTGGCGTGTGTTCGTACCGGTGTTCGCCGGCTTCTCGTGCATCGCGATCAACGGCTATGCCTTCACCGTCTGGGGTCCGGCCTATTTCATGCGCCTACACGGACTGACGCCCGCGTCGGTCGGGTTGCTGTTCGGCATCGGTTATGGCGTCGGCGGGACGCTCGGCGTGCTGGCCGGCGGTGCGCTGTCGGATCGGCTGGTGCGGCGCGGGCGGGTCGAGGCGCCGATCCTGCTCTCGCTCGGCGCAGTGGTGGTGCAGGCGCCGCTGTTCGTCATCGCATACCTCACGCCGAGCGCGCTGGTCGCGGAAGTGACCTTCTGCCTCGCCATGTTCGTCGCCAGCATGGTCGGGGGTTTGCAGATAGCGATGGTGCAGAGCCTCGCGCCGGGCCGCATGCGCGGGTTGCTCGCGGCGCTGTACGGCGCCTGCGTCAATGTCGCGGGGCTTGGCGTGGCGCCGACCCTGACGGCTTATGCTTCGGATCATCTGTTCGGTGGGCCGCTCGGCATCGGCAAGGCGTTGGCGGCGACGTCGGCACTGTCGCTGGCCGTGGCGCTGGTGTTGATTGTGCTCGGCCTTGGCCCTGCCCGGCGGTTGGCCGCGCGGCTGGCGAATCAGCCCATCGCGATGAGCATGACGTAGCGGTCACCTATTGTCTCCCCTCCCGCCTGCGGGAGGGGTCGGGGGGGCGCCCGGCCAATCACAGGCGGAACGTTGGAGGAGAGCGCGAGCCCACCCCTGCCCCTCCCGCAAGCGGGAGGGGGAGAAGAGGCGACCGCATTTTCTATACGATTGCATTCATATAGGGAGTCACGCTTGTAACTACCTCCTAGAATGCAAAGGTAATCCGTGATTGCATGCAAAGACTCGTTGCAATCTGGATGCAATCATGTAGCTATCGCGACCAATGGGACGGCTCAGAAGAGCCGCGAAACACGGAGGGGCCTGAGCCATGACATCCAATCGCCTGCTGACATCCACCGTCGCGAAATCCGCGGTGGCGTTCGCGTTGCTTTATGCACCCGCTGTCTGCGCACAGGCGGCCGCACCGGCCGATCAGACCGCGCCGAGCGCCAGCGATCAGCCCATCGCGCTCGGCGACATCATCGTCACCGCGCAGAAGCGCGCGCAGCGCCTGCAGGATGTGCCGGTGTCGATCACCGCGATCCAGGGCAAGCAGATCGACGCGATGCAGATCACCGATCTGCGCAGCATCCAGGCCTATGTGCCGAACCTCGCGGTGCTCAACTCGGGCGTGAACCCGGTGGTCTATATCCGCGGCTTTGGCTCGGGCCCGAACAATGTGGCGTTCGACCAGGAAGTGTCGGTCTATTCCGACGGCATCTATGGCGGCCGCGGGGCGCAGTTCAGCGCGCCGTTCTTCGACCTGGAGCGCATGGAAGTGCTGCGCGGCCCGCAGGGCGCGCTGTTCGGGCGCAACACCGCGGCCGGCGCGATCAGCCTGGTTTCGGCCAAGCCGACGCGCACCTTCGAAGGCTATGTCACTGCCGGCTACAACGTGTCGCGCCAGGGTTTCGAGGGCAGCGCGGTGGTGAGCGGGCCGCTCGGCAATACGCTGTCGGGTCGTCTCGCGGCGAAGCTCACCCATGAAGACGGCTATATCCGCAACCTGTACGACAATCAGAAAGACCCGCAGCTGCGCGACGAGCTGGTCCGTGCCACGCTGCTCTGGACGCCGGCCACCGGCATCGACATCACCGCCAAGGGTGAATATGGCCGCCATCAGCTGAACGGCGGCATCACCGTCACCGGCTCACTGACCGACCCAACCAATTTCGACGAGAAGGGCGGCTATCGCTATATCTCGGACAATTATGCCGGCTCGGGCATCCCCGAGCAGAGCGGTATCACCAGCTATAACGGCGCGCTGACCGCTAATGTCGAAATAGGCACGCATACGCTGACCGCGATCGGCGGCTATTCGCATTTCACCACGCGCCGCCTGTCGGCCTATGACGAGCGCAACCCGGACGGGACGATCCAGCCACTCGCCGGCAACGCCAAGTTCGGCAACGCTTTCCCCGAGAATTTCACGCAGTGGTCGGGTGAGGTGCGGCTGGCGTCACCGACCAACCAGTTCTTCGAATATGTCGTCGGCGCCTATTACGACAGCTCCAATTATCACCTGCATCAGGACAGCTATTATCGGCAGATTGCGGGGACGATCACCGGCCATCAGTCGACCGATTTCCAGCAGGACGGCAATTCCTTCTCCTTCTACGGACAGGGTACCTTGCGCTTCTCGCCGCAGTTCCGGCTGATCGGCGGCCTGCGTTACTCACACACCGGCAAGGACGCGTCCTTCACCTCGGGCACGGTCTCGGGCACGGCGCTGAACGCGATCGGCCCGGATCAGGCAGGCAAGCTGTCGGAACATTATCTGGATCCGTCGGCCACGCTGCAGTTCAATGTGACGCCGCATGTCATGGTCTATGCGACCTATGCACGCGGCTCAAAGTCGGGCGGCTTCGTGTCGAACACCTACAACGTCCAAGCAGCCGGCTTCCAGTTCAAGCCGGAGCGCTCGACCAATTATGAGGCGGGCATCAAATCGAGCTTCCTGAACGGGCATGCCACGGTCAACCTGTCGGTGTTCCGCACCGAGTTCACCAACCTCCAGCAATCGGCCTATGACCCCGATCGCCGTACCTTCTTCACGCGCAACGCCGCCGCGGCGCGATCGGACGGCGTCGAGTTCGAGCTGCAGCTGCTGCCCGCGCCGAGCCTCAGCTTCAACGCCAGCATCGCCTATCTCAATGCGCGGTTCCTCAATTATCCGGGCGCGCCGTGCCTTGCCTATGAGACGCTGGCGCAGTGCAATTCGGCCGATCCGGTGAGCCTTGCCGCGCATAATATCGCCGGGCTGCCGCTGCAGTTCGCGCCGAAATGGAGCGGCAATGTCGGCTTCGAGCATCGTCTCGACATAGGTGAGTATCGTCTGACCTCGGGACTCAACGCGCAGTTCCGCGGCGACTATTTCGTCGCCGATGGCTACAGCCCGATCTGGGGCGTGCAGGATGGCTGGGTGAAGCTCGACGGGCGGCTGCAATTCGGGCCGCGCAGCGACAAGTGGAACATCGCGGTGATCGGCCGCAACCTGACCGACAAGCATACCGTCGGCGCGGCGATCCGCTTCCCCGCCTCGATCACCTCGACCGCGCGTTCGCTCAATTCGATGGACGAATATCGCTCGGTCCTCATTCAAGGCACGGTGCGCTTCTGACAGGATGCCGCCGCGGCGCGTGGCGAAACGAAGGAGAATTTGGTGAGTGGCAGGCCGTCGGACGGGAGCGAACCGGGGTTCGATCCCGAGGCGCTTCGCGCGAAATATCGCGAAGAGCGCGACAAGCGGCTGCGGGATGAGGGCGGCAACCAGTTCGTCGTACCGACCGGCGACCTGCGGCACCTTGCCGACGACCCCTATGTCGCGCCGGGTTTCACGCGCGCGCCGCTGGCCGATGAGGTCGATGTCCTGATCGTCGGTGGCGGCTTTGCCGGCCTGTCGGCAGGGGCCGCGCTGCGCAAGCAGGGTGTCGGCGGCATCCGCTATGTCGAGAAGGGCGGGGATTTCGGCGGCACCTGGTACTGGAACCGCTATCCCGGGGTTCAGTGCGACATCGAATCCTATATCTATCTGCCGCTGCTCGAAGAGACGGGTTACATGCCGAGCGAGCGTTACGCGCATGGCCCGGAAATCTGGGAGCATGCCCGACGCATTGCCCGCCACTTCGATCTTTACGAGGACACGCTGTTCCAGACGGCGGTCACCGAACTGCGCTGGCTCGACGACGAGCGCAAATGGCTGGTGCGCACCGATCGCGGCGACGCGTTCAAGGCGCGTTACGTCATCCGCACCAGCGGCATTCTCGACCGACCCAAGCTGCCCGGCATCCCCGGCATCGCGGACTATAAGGGCCATCGCTTCCACACCAGCCGCTGGGACTATGATTACACCAAGGGAGATTCGACCGGCGGGCTGACCGGCCTGGCCGACAAGCGCGTCGCGATCATCGGCACGGGCGCGACGGCGATCCAGGCGGTGCCGTACGTCGCGCGCTACGCAAAGCATCTCTATGTCGTGCAGCGCACCCCTTCAGGCATCGACGAACGCCGCAACGGGCCGACCGATCCGGACTGGTGGCAAGGACTCGAGCCCGGCTGGCAGCGGCGCCGCCGCGACAATTTCGTCGCGCTGACCACCGGCGTGCCGCAGGACGAGGATCTGGTCGGCGACGGCTGGACCGACGCGATCCGCGACCTTGCCGGCGCCAATCTCGGCGACCTCGCGCCCGACGACCTGTCGGCGAAGAAGGAGCTCGCCGATTTCGTCAAGATGAACCAGGTGCGCAGCCGGGTGGACGAGATCGTCGAGGACAGCGCGACGGCCGAGGCGCTCAAGCCCTGGTATCGCCAGTTCTGCAAAAGACCCTGTTTCAACGACGATTTTCTGCCGGCCTTCAATCGTTCGAACGTCGACCTGATCGATACCGGCGGCCGCGGCCTGGACGGCTTCACGGCCGAAGGCTTCCTGTTCGAAGGCAATCTGTATCCGGTCGACTGCGTGATCTTCGCCACCGGCTTCGACTTCGGCAATGCCTATGGCGCTTCGGCGCAGCAGAAGGGCCATCCGATTCTCGGACGCGGCGGGCTCTCGCTGGCGGACGAGTGGGGCGAGGGCATGCGCACACTGCACGGCTTTTACTCGTCGGGTTTTCCCAACCTGTTCCATATGGGCGGGTCGCAGAACGGTCTGGCCTTCAACCTGACCTATTGTCTGGACGAGCAGGCCGAGCATATCGCCGAGGTGGTGAAGGTCGCCGAGGAGCGCGGCGCGACATTGATCGAACCGACCGCCGCCGCGGAAAGCGACTGGGTCGCGACGATCCGCGCCAAGGACAAGAGCTTCCAGGATTTCCAGCGCGACTGCACGCCGGGCAATTTCAACGACGAGGGCAAGATCGGTGGCAGGATCAGCCGGTCGGACGAATATTATGGCGCCGGGCCGATCGCCTTTTACGCGCTGATCCGCGACTGGCGGGCCGAGGGGATGGCGGGGCTGACGATCGCCTGAGCCGGTCGGGTTCAGTGCCCGGTAAAGGTGGCGATGATCCGGCCCTTGGCGAGGACATGGCCCGCCAGACCCGCGACGACCGCCGCCCGGCTCGCCTGGTCGGTCAGGCCGAGCCGGGTGTCGAGCGCGAACAGCTCGAAATGATAATGATGCGTCGTGCCCGCGCGGGGGCGTGGCCCGGCATAACCGATCGCGCCGCGCACATTGAGGGCCTGCGTCATGCGCGGCACGGCGAGGCCGGGCTGGACGCCCGTCGGCAGCGCGCGGGTGGCGGGGTCGATATCGAACACCATCCAGTGACGCACCGGGGCACCATCGCGATTGCCGTCGGGATCTTCGACCAGCAAGACGAAGCTCTTCGTGCCCCGCGGCGGCTTGCTCCACGCCAGATCGGGCGAGACATTGCCGCCATTGCCGGATGACGCCTCCGGCACGATGCCACCGGCCAATATGGTCGACGAGAGCGTGATGCTGCCGCGGCTCGCCGCCTCAGGCAGGTCGAACACCACCGGCGATGGCGGGACGAACGGGGCCGGCGTGGCGGACGGCACGGGCGCCGGTGCCGTCTGCGCCGAGAGCGGGAACGGCGCGGCGATCAGCAGGGCGGCAGCGACGAGCGCGCGCATGTCAGTGGATCCCGGCGAGATAGGCGATGAGCGCCTGTCGCTGATCGGCCTCGGCGACCGCCATCGCCATGCGCGTGCCGGGCACCATCTTTTGCGGGCCTGCCATGAACTGATCGAGTTGCGGGCCGGTCCACACCTTGCCCGCCGCCTTCAGGGCCGGGGAATAGTCGAACCCGGCGAGGCTGCCCGCCTTGCGACCGACCACGCCGGCAAGGCTCGGGCCGACATCGTTCTCGCCGGGCTCCACGCTGTGGCAGGCGGCACAGCGCTGCTCGAAGATCGCCTGCCCCTTCGCGGAATCTGCGGGCGCGGCCATGGCAACCGGCAGCAGCGCGACGACTGAAACGCCCAACACGGCAGCGGCAAGATAATGTCTGGCCAGGAATTTCATCCGCTCGATCCTTCGTCACGAGGTCCGCCTGACGCAATGCCGAAAACGCCGCGCCGCCGCCAGCCCGGCGCGGCGTGATGAGCGAATTTATCGCCGCGCCGGCCATGCGGGTGGCCGGCGCGCGATCTCAGCCCTGTACGCGTCTGGCCACGAACGCCTTGAACGCATCCAGGCGGCAGGCCGTCGCAGCCACCGAATTTCCGCAACCGGGAATCGGCATGTATTGGCGATACGGTCCTTCCGCCCCGGTCAGGTTTCGCTGGTTGCGCAGCTGGTCCATGGTCTGTGCGCGGTAGAAAGCGCGCACATAGCGCGTGCCATTGGCCGTCTTGAGCAGTTCGAAGCCAACCGCGCTGCCCGGCGGCACGTCGTCGGCAGGATAGCTCGGCACGGCCCAGTGGAACTGGAAGAAACCGCCCATGTCGGCGATATTGGTGTCGTGCCCGGCGAGCAGGGTGACCGGCGTTCCCGACGGATCGGTCAGTGCCTTGACCACTTCACTGGCGAGCGGTGCGGCGGCGCGGGTGGCGATATAGGCCGGGCGATTGGAATATTTGAACTTGAGCGGATGGAAACGCAGCATCCGCGTAATCTCTGCCGGCGTCACCCGACCCCAGGCGACATCCTTCATCGGCTTGCCCTCGAGATATTCGAGCAGGAAGGTCTGGCTGATGGTTGAGCCGGCGTCGAGCGGCCCCTCGAGATCGGGCCGGTCATGCTCGGACGGCGTGAGCTTGTTCGGCGCCGTGAGGATCGGGCAGGCCGGCAGCTTGCACCCCAGCGCGCGCGAGAGGATGGTCAGTTCGGGCCGGAAGGTGCGCGCCTCGGCGGCGATGCCGCCCTTGGGCGCCATGGCCAGCGACTCGCGATAGGCGCGCTGGCCGTCGAAGCTCGCCGGCGCATCATCGAAGCCGTGGAAGATCGGATCGGGATCCTTCTCGCCGGGGTGCGTCACCGACGCGGCGCAACCGGGCATGAACCCTTCCGCCCAGCTCTCCGCGGTGCGGATTGCGCGCTGCTTGCCGCTGGCGATCAAAGTGATCGACGGGCACCCTCTTTTGGTCAGGCCGGCGCGATCGAAATATTGCCGGTCGGCCGCGCCGAGCAGCTTGACGCCGGCAGCGCCGCGCTCGGTCAGCAGACCATAATCGACCGACCAGCTCGGCCAGGTCTCGCTGGTATAGCCCTTGGGCGCCGGGGTCGCGCTGGTCGGCGGGCGGATGCCGTGGCGCATCAGCATGACCACGCGCTCGAGTCGCAATGCGGGTGCCGCCGCGCGTTTGGCTGGCGCAGCCGTTGGAATGACAGCGACCGATGCCAGCAGGCCGACCGCGATGATGCCCATTTTCATTATCTCTCTCCTCGAACCGCGCCACGTTCTATGTAACGTTTATTTCATTTATATGGCAGAATGAATATTGATTTCACAAGCCAATTCGCAACCGCCTAACCCCGTCATGCTGACGAGATGCCTGTTTGCACCGTCAGCGAAGCGTCAGAATCGCGGCCATCACCCGCCAGTCATGAGACCGTCATGAACCTCACCTAGCGGGGGCCGTGGAACGTGCATACCGATTCGGATATGCACGATAAATTCTATTTCGGTTGTAATATGGAATTTCTGTTCGTATAGCACCGGCAAGGTTGGCCGGCATGGCTGCGACCAGCCGGTGAAATGGGGAGGAATGATGATGAAGATCACGACGCGCCGCAGTTTTGGCCTGTGCCGGATTCTCACAGGAGGCAGCCTGATGGCGCTGACCTGCGCGCTGGCGGCACCCGCGGCGGCGCAAACCACGCCTGCACCCGCTGCCGCGCCTGCCGAGGGCAGCGACGTCGTCGTGACCGGCCAGCGCGCCGCCCAGCGCGCGGCGATCGACATGAAGCGCAACGCCGATTCGGTCACCGAAATGATCGTCGCCGACGATGTCGGCAAGCTGCCCGACCAGAATGTCGCCGAGGCGGTCAAGCGCCTGCCCGGCCTGTCGGTCGCCAACGACCAGGGCGAAGGCCGCTACGTCATCATCCGCGGCGTCAACCCGAACCTCGTCAACGTCACGGTCAACGGCAATACCCAGCCGGCGCCGGAGCCCGATGGCCGCCAGGTCAAGCTCGACGATATTCCCTCGTCGCTGATCCAGGCGGTGACGATCTCCAAGTCGCTGACCGCCGATCAGGACGCCAACGCCATCGGCGGCGCGGTCGACATCCGCACGCTGTCGGCGTTCGACAAGCGCGAGCACTTCTTCGTCACCGCGCGCGGCGAATATGGCCGCTACAACCTCAACGGCAAGAATCCCTGGGGGCTCGATGGGCAGATCGGCGGGCGCACAGGTAATTTCGGTGCGGTGCTATCGCTCAGCACTTCCTATCGGCCGATCGAATCCGAGAATTTCCAGGCCACTACCGCCTATGATCCGGTCACCGGACGCCCCGACCAATATGGCCTGCGCGACTATAACCTCGTCCGCAAGCGGACCGGGGCGGTGCTCAACCTCGACTGGAAGCCAAGCCCGGACATCACGCTGTTCCTGCGCGGTACCTATTCGAAATTCTCGGACAACGAGGTGCGCGATCAGAACCGCGTCGACAGCTTCTGCTATCCGACAGCGACCGCGCTCTGCAATTTCTCGGCCCTGCCGGCCGCGACAAACACGTTTCGCGGCCGACCGTCGATCCTGATCCGGCGTCGGATCGAGGACGACAACACCAAATCGCTGTCAGGCGGCGGTATTTTCCGTATCGGCGGCGGCGACCTGTCGCTCACCGGCGCCTGGGCCAGCGCGGTCAAGAACGATCCACTGCGGAGCGAATATAACTTCCGCGGCAGTACAAGCGGTGCAAATTCCGTCACCGGGACCTACGACTTTTCCGTATCGCCTTATAATATCGTGATCAGCCCCGCCTTCACGACCAATTATCTGCTCAACAGTGTCAATTACGACAACCGCCATGCGCAGGAGGATTTGTATCAGTTCCGCGCCGATTATACACACCCGATCGCGCTGGGTGACGGTTCGACCTTCAAATTCGGCTTCAAATATCTCAACCGTCACAAGACGAACGACCGTCAATTCCAGGTATACGGCCCGGTCGGCTCGACCTTCACGGCCTCGGTCGCGTCCTACACCGGCGATACCGATTTCTATAACGGGATGTACACCTTCGGCCCGCGGATCAACTACGACACCGCCCAAGCCTATATTGCAGCGAACC
>Ga0307510_10001480_pt1 | contig 25930 bp, 45 predicted proteins | sample 12_EM_MG_FD_207224 | JGI IMG/M metagenome (GOLD analysis project Ga0307510, IMG submission 207224) | Populus trichocarpa ectomycorrhiza microbial communities from riparian zone in the Pacific Northwest, United States - 12_EM | ecosystem: Host-associated > Plants > Roots > Unclassified | place... | reverse complement strand
TGCTTGGCATTCCTATGCCTCTGGAATATCCAGAGTGCAATATTGCTGTCCCATGGGCAGCATCCATTGCTGAGTGGTGCCTTGATGGTGGTGGCCACAGTGACAGTGGCAATGGTGGTGGCAATGGTGATAACAGCAGTAGCAGCGACAGTGATGCAAGAGGTTGCATTGCCAGGGCAGGGTGATGCGATAACAGTATGTGATACAGTGCAATGTTGCTGTCCTGTGGGCTGCATCCGTCACTGCATGGCGCCTTGGCAGTAGTGGTCACAGTGGCAATTGCAATTGCAATAGCAGCAACAGCAGCAAGTGCAACAATGGTGGTGTGTGATAGAGATGAAGTGGGGGTGTACATAGCTGACAACAGCAGCACTGACACAACAGCTGAATAATTTGGGCTGAGCTGTGGGGCGAATAGGGGTGTGAGCCTTGCTGGGCTCATTAGAAGGCTGGAGGAAGGAAGGGAAGCATGGTCAGCAGTGGCCAATGCACCTGTGTCCCATACCCCTCTCAGGCTTGCTCACATGGTTGTGGACACTGACACAGATGCAAGGGAAGTCAAACCCTCAGGACATTGACTTGCCTGGATAAGGGGGAGCACTGCTGGTCATGGGCACTGCACTTTCTATGACCAAGGGCGCTGCTGGCAGGGCTGATAAAGCTACTATTGCAGCACCTAAGGCGTTGGGGCCCAGGGTGGATGGTGGAGCAGGGCAGGCAGGTACAAAAGGCCACTGCATGGCAAGGCCTGGCACAGGGTCAACACACCACTGCAAGAGGGCAAGCAAGCACTTGTTGAGTCAGAAAAAATGCAACCCTTGTAAGGGGCACTGACAAGATGGGGCCCACAGAAGAAGCTGTCAGGACACAGAAAGAATGTGACTGAGTGAAGGGGACTTACCTCTGGAGACCACAGAGGAAGGGATACATTGCAACACAGGAGAAAAGTGACCAAGCAAGGAGTGCCAATGCATGGAAAGTGGCTGAGTGAGGGTATATACCATCTGAAGACTACAGAGGGAGGGACACATCAGAACATGGAAAGAAAGTGAATGAATGAGGGACACTTACCGTCTGGAGACCACAGAAGGAGAGACATGTCAGGGCATGATAGAAAGTGACTGAGTAATGACTGCAGAGCAAGGGTCTTGTCCATGTTTGTGGATGGGTGCATACAGGCATGTGGTCTGTATGAGTATGTATACACCAGTTCATATGTGACAGTGACAAACCTACAGACCCTTAAACCCCAACCTTAACCACAGCATCCAAACACCACTCTGTTGCTTTCTTTCTGTCTTGACACTGTCCCAACAAGGCCCTTACTCTGCAACCCATTCCACTCTCCCCTCACTCTACTACCTACAACCACAATGGAAGCCCCCCTCAAACAAGTTCTTGAGCAACCCAACTTCATTGATGATTCAACTTCTGGTTTCACCTACAATTCCCTGTCTGGGCACGATTATCTCCAGTATCTCCATACCAAAGCATTTGGCATGCCCTCTCTCCCTCTGCCATCTCCAGGGGGTGGATTGCCCTTGCTTGGCTGCTTTCTTCCTATGTCCTCACTTCCCCCTCTGCCATCTTCAGAAGGTGAGTCCCCCTCACACTATTGCTTTCTATGTCCTGACAAGTCCTTCCCTCTGCAATCTCCACCTTGTGCCCCTTGCAAGGTTGCTTTCATTCTGTGTCCCAGCCCATTGAGCACTCACTTGCCCTCTTGCAGCAGTGCCTTGGCTCTATACCAGGCTTCGCTTTGTAGCAGCCTTTCATACCAGCTCCCTGCCTTGCCATACACCTTGCACTGCAACACCTTGGGTGTTGCAGTGGTGGCTTCTCAGCCCCACCAGCAGACCCAGTGCCAGCAGTGCCCTTGGCCATGGCAAGTGCAGCACCTATGACTGGCAGCGCTCCCCCTTGTCTGTGCATGTCAACACTCAAGGGCTTAACTTCCCCTGCATCATATCAGCATTCACAACTGTGCTAGCAAGCCCAAGAGGGTTAGGAGATACAGAAGACAGGTTTATTGGCCACTGCTGACCATGCTCCCCCTCCTTCCTCCAGGCTTTTAATAAGCCCAGCAAGGCTTGCACTCTCACTTGTCCCACAGTGTAGCCTTAGTGCAGGCAAATTGTTCAGCAGTTGTGCCAGCACCAGCGTTGTCAGTCACATATGCCCTTGCTTCATCCCCACCACACATTGTCATCTCCTCACCACACCTTGGCAGTGTGACCTCTTGTGTTGCTGTTGCTATCACTGCTGCTGTTATTGCCATTGTCATCGCTATTGCCACTGTGGCCACCATTACCAGGGTGCCATAGAGCACATTCTCATTTGCCCCACAGTGCTGCCCAAGTGTAGGCAAGCTGTCTAGCAGTTGTGCTGGCACCAGCATTGTCAGCCATGTACACCCATGCTTCATTGCCATTGCACAGTGTTATTGCATCGTGCCACCTTGGCAATGCAACCTCTCATATCACTGTTGCTGCAGCTGCCATTATTATCATTGCCATTTCCACTGTGGCCACCACCACCAGGGCTCCATGCAGTGACAGACACAGCCTACAGGACAGCACCATTGCATTACCAGAGGTGCTGTGGAACAGGAATGCCAAACAGTGCATTGCAGAAGGGATTGGGCAATAACCGCCACTGCTGTTTCAGGATGGTATTACTGACAGTGAGCAATGACGAACTCAGGTTATCATTGGCTGCCAAGGGAGGGATGTGCATAGGAGCCAGGAGGGTGGTTCCCAGCTCTGGGTTTCCAAGAGAGGGGGGTTGCTGGATTATAATGTAGCAGAAATATTGGGTGAGCATATTATAATAGCACTGCCCAGAGATAGAGAGGGTGCATTATAATGTGTCCAGCACTGGAAGCTCCCAGCAATCAAAGGGGGGACATTATTATGCACCCTCCTGGAACTTGTAGGCTACATTACAAAACTGCTACATGGATACCTCATTAGTCAGCTTTGCTGCTAATTGCCCTTGACTTCTCTACAGTACATCCTCAAGGTCATGTGCAAGTGCCTCACTCAATTCCAAGTCATATCAACTTGTGTAATCTTCATTCAACTCTAGACAAGTCATGTAATGCATCACATGACCAACTTCCTCTTTAGGAACAACCCCTATCTAGAATCCACTTCAATTTTCAACCAAAGACCCCAAGATCTCCAAGATCTCAGAGCAACCTGACATGGTGACCTGACCATGACACCTGCACTACATGTACCAATGGTTTTGTTATGTCTTGACATCAGTCAATGCAACATGGGCAATCTGGAAGTCTTTGGCCAAGAGTGCTTGGTGTGTGGTAAGCAGGGCTGCTTGGCTACTTGAGGGAGAGTTACAATCTCTTGACAACAAGGGTGAAAAGCAGGACAATAGAGAGGGGTAAAGTTGACATGAAGGAGCATGAGTGGGCAGAGAACAGAGTGAATGTATGGCAGGCTTGGGCAGTTTGGGGGGTGTCATATGGTTGGCAATAGCCAATTCCAAGGTTACAGTATATGCATACCTTACAGCAAACTGCAGATGTATTGACTAAAGTGTTATCACATCAGAAGCATAAGAAGCATATGAAAGACATGAGTCTTGTATCCATTTGAGGGGGAGTGCTATAATAAGGACAAATTGGATACAAGTGTGCAGTTAATGTGTATGCTTACACATTAGTGTAATGCTGGGATATGCAGTGGGCTTGGAAATGAGTGCTGTCTGGCCTGGGTCCCACCATACTAAGAGTGAACCATCCTTTGTGTTGTGCATAACTGTTTTGTATGTGAGCTAACTTGATGCATATGAGGATGTTACCACACCACTGCCTCAACTTGTCAACCATCAATGCCATCAATGTCCCTGCCTTGCCTTCCTTGCTCCTCACCTTCATTGTCCCCCCTTCTATTGCGAGCGGTACTTGCATCCCCCAGTCTCAGCTACAAACCCGTAACTTCAGCATCACATGACCATGGGAACATATCACATGACCCTACACGTGACTCATCATGTGACTTCTCCGCCAGTTGTACATCACATGACTTATTAGCACGTGACCTTGGGAACCTACAACCCCATGACCCTGGGAAGATAACACATGACCTATCAAGGAATTGGTCATCAACAATGTCACATGACAAGACATGCTTTGGACGCACATCTAAACTGTTGATCAACACATGGCAGATTGTGGGAACGATCAACAAGACGCGTCTACTAAACAATCAATGAACATGCAACATGACTTGATCAATGAAGACGCGACTCATTGGGGCTAGGCCCTAATCGAGATGTATAATGTAATCCGCAGTTACTGCGCATTGACTGCGCAGTCCCCTGTTACCTGTAATTGTACCTACCCTAAACTGCGCACAGACCACCCTGTATTAGTATATAAGACTTATGAATTTAGGTGAACAGTCCTTAGACTGTTCTCTTGTCAATCCCCACACTGGAGCCTTTCAAAGCTCCCTCCTCATCAGCAGCAACCCGCTCATCGTCGCCAACAGTCTACTCCGTCCTGCCTCTTCTCGCCTTCTGCCTCTTCCTCCTTAATATCTCCTTGCTGCTCCTTTGGATCAGTCACCTTCAACTCCGTGCCGTAGTCGAGTCTTGCTACCCATAAAGTAGTGAGTTCCCGACATTAGAACAGTCTCTTAAGTTGAAGCTGACTGTTTGGAAGTGTCCTCACCTTCCCTCTCCATTGCCTTCTGGTCTGACCTGAACACCGTCTATCAGGAGAACTCTGCTGCCGCCCTTGAGGTCGTCAATAACGTCCTCAATAGCCCCCACAACACTTGGAATTATCCAAGCCCCAGAAGCCCCCACCTCCAGTACCCCCCCAGTTCCACATCGTCCCCTGTCGTCCCCTGGTCACCCACCGTTGCCTCCAGTCCTGAACTCCGCTTTGAGTTTGTCGTCCCCAGCTTCCCCTTTCTTGAACCCACGGGCCCTGGCCCATACGACAACTACATTCCCCAGTTCCCCCAGTACTCCATCTCGTTTGCCAACACAGGTATCACCCTTGTCAACCTGGACACCCTTGAGCCCACCCCCGTCGATCCCAACCCCTACTTCATCTGCTCCCCGTCCCCGCTCACTCCTGCACCCACCATTGAAGCCCTTCACGCTGCTGCTGAGTTTGACCTCAAGCAGCTTGGAGAAGAAACCACCACCCATGTCGTCTGTCTTGCTCAAGCTGAGCTCAACTCCCTCCTTCCCCCACTCACCCAAGACAGCTGGTCTCACTTCCAGCTTACCGGCGACCTCACTGACCACATCTCAATCAAGGACATTCCCATCAAGAACATTCCCCCACCCATCCTTGAAGCACCCATTGCCACTATTGCTTCCCCCGCCCTGCCGTCACCTGCTCCTTGACCGCTCCCTGTATTTTATCCTACGGTCGACATCGCCCTCTTTGAGTATCTCTTCGCCACCCTGCCTTGCCTCCCTGCCAACGGTCACCCTCACCAGTACACCGTTCACTATGAGCAAGACCGCCACATCTGGTTCTCATTGGAGGAACCCGTCAACAGCCAGTTCCTGGACTACATTCCCCAGGCCCAGAACCTTGACACCACCACACCCCCATTCTTCATCACCCCATTCCGTGCCGATGCCCACCACTCTATCCACATCCACTTCGACGGCGCCCTTCCCCTGGTCCACATCTGTGCCAAAGTAGGCAAGCACCTGTGGTCCCCCAATTTTCCCTTTGGCTATATCAAGACCACCTTTTTGGACTTGATTAAGTTTGTCTTTTCTTGTTTCCCTCCCCTTTGGCTTGCTCACTTTGAAGGAGCCCTTGTCCCCCTTGTCGCATACAATTTCCTAGACAGTCGTACGGCCATCCTTTGTGGCCACTTACACTTTATAGAGCAAGGGATTCTTTTTGTTAACCGCAGCACACAGATCACAGACTTACTTCGTACGGACCCCCAGTTTTCTTGTTTTGTACCTACCCCTCGAGTCCCCACTAAACCTTTTGATTTCATTACACCCCCTTCTGAGAACCCTTTGTAATACTTTTTAGTAAGTTACAAAGGACTTATTTGGTGTAAAATAAATCAAAGGTTTTTAACTTGTCTCTTTTGTTTGTCTTAAGTGGCAAACTTTCATGAAGAAATCTTAAGACAAACTTACTCAAGAATCGCCAATCTCCAGGAACAAGTCCAACTTACCTATTGGAGTGAAGATCACTTAGTGCCTTAGGATCTCTTGGATATCCTCCCCTTTGGTTGTCTCTTCAGTGCTCAACGCTTCTACCATTACATTGATTACCAACTTGTTGACATCCTTAACGCAGCAAGACGTTGCACAGCATATTGGCAACTCTCTGGCGCCCATAACTTCGACCAATCCCCAGCCACCCAGATCTCCTTGTTCTACGACGAAACCTTCTTCTGGCATTACTTCGTCCTGTCACATAGGCTGGAAATCATCATGCAGATCCAAGCCGGACACAGAATCAGATTTCTATCTAGATTTCATGTGTCGGAAACCAAAGTTGAAGTGGAATTTAACAAAATTTGACTACAGACAATCCCAAGCAGAGAATTTACTTCAACTAGCTTGTACCAGTTCATCTACAGCGATGAACAAATCCTTATATATCAGTGGAACAACTATGCCTGGACCACAGACCTTCTTACCCCACACACAAGTCTCATTGATCCCCCTTCCCATTTTACCCTCCCCATCACCTAGCCAAATACCCAGGGAAGAGACACTGAATACCTGGAACATTTCCAGTGTATCCTCTTGGAACCAGATCTTCTCACGCTCAATTCATCCTATCATGACAGTGTGGATAGTACTTTACCCCCCACTCTGGTTGGTACCCCTCAATCCAGTCCCCCAAGCACACCTGAGTCAGTATATTGGCGTGCCCAAGAGATCACCTTTTCGAATGACAACCCAGATCTTTGTTTCTGCGGAATTGACCTTTGTTGTTGCAATAGCCATTACCCCGGAACCCTACCCACCCCACTCGGAATCCACCTCTGGGACCCCCGATTCTTCAGAGCAGGACCTATAGAAGGTCTCCATTACAACTGACAACCTGGCCAGTCCATGTAACCAGAGAAATCACTCAGCCCCAGCCCAGGAACAAGGACACTTCATACCCTCTAACGAAAGAGGAAGACACAGACTTCGCTGAACCCAGAACTTCATTGAACGAAGACCCCAGCCCGTTCCCTCTCCCCAAGTTTATAGAGAACCAACCCCACCCCCAAATCCTTTCACTGTACCAGTAACCCATCACCTCTAGGAAGTCCTACATGGGCCATATAACGCGTTACCAAGGATCGAACAACCACTTCCCCCTACTCCCCGTAGTCATCACACCAGTATCTCAGGAAATTCTGATCTAGTTGGAGCCACTTCACAAATTTACCTACCGGAAGTTATCTACCTAGGTGTTACCACCCCTACAAGAAATTGCACAGAGCTCCACATCTTCAAACAACATTGTTTGTTCCTCCTACAGAATCATACTGAGAAATATATTAGCCACCCCTTGACAGAGTTACAGACTATCACTCCACATATCAGGGCCTTTAATAAATTCTTTTGGAAATACCGTACTTCGATCACAATCAACAGTATTCTAGAGGATTATAGAGGCATTACCGATCATAGTGATACTAGAACTCCTTGTCTGGTTAAAGTGTGTACGATTTTCTACAGTTGGGATAACCCCAGTTACACAGTCACTCTTGCATAAGCTCTTGGCAAACCGTCCTTGACAACTTTCCGCCCAAAGACCAACTTGAACTCACAGAAGAAGAACAGGCATATATACCAGTCTACACCACTAATGCCTTTGCTATAGACTATAAAGACACTAGGTGTCTCTTTGCTCTTTTTCAAGAACCAGCTATCTGGTATAAAGGAGTAGGAACTATCTGGAAGTTTACTGCAGATAACACAGAACTTACCACATGGAAATTTTGATTCCTCGTTTTGCACCTCAATGAAGTCGAACATTTCGACTTTGTACAATGAACCGCCACCTACAACGGCAAACAAGTCAAGTGGGACACCCTATACCCCGAGTGGAAATACCTCAACAATCAAAGGGTACATTTCCAAAGTCCTAGTACTTCTGAAGCAGAAGAAACCAAACCCTCTATCCCTGGAGAATTCAAGAAAGAAAAAAGCGATAAATCAGAAGAATCTGATAAAACAGACGAATCAGACAAGGAATCTACACACAGTAAATCCTCCACCAACAAGGATACACTCAATGTTAGCAACTTATTATAAGAAGCTGAAACAAGGATCGTTGCTACCATCCAGAAACTCACCAGTCACCCTAGCACCCCAAGTCCCCAAGGAACCCCCTCTTGTCCAGTGAGTATGCTTCCTGGAAGCTCCAAACTTTCAATACCAGAAGAAAGTTCACTTCCTACTCCACCCATGTCCAAAGGCAAAGCAAAGGAAGAACCTTTACCCCAGACCCTTGCCAGCTTTTCAAGACCCTCGCAAGCCACTCCAGTACCCACTGCAACCCAGCCAGAAGCACCACCTGTACCGAAAGGAAACCCCAAGGGAATACCACTGCAAATCCCTCCTCACTGGCCATGTTCAGGAAGAACAGGCCCACCACAGAGACCACCTAGTCCCCCAGCACCACCCCCACCCCCAGTTGTCATGGCAGGAAATGTCGTGACAACCAAACTCTTGGGAAGTTCCCCTGATCCCTATGATGGGAACCCAGCAAAGGCCCAGGCCTTTTGGAACACATTGGCCAACTATTATACAATGAACAATGCAGTCTACAATACTGATGACAAGAAAGTACCAGCAGCATTGACCAATTTCAAAACTGGTACTTGTGGAGGAGATTGGGCCAGCGATTGCATCGCTGATGCTTTAGCAGCTAATCCAAACAATTATGGGACATGGGCCCAATTCCAGACTGCTTTTCAGAAGCAATTCATTCCCCCTGAAGTCCAACAAGAAGCCATTAAAGGGATGCATGACACATATATGGGCAACCAAGAATTTAACAACTGGTACCAAGATTGGACCTACCAGGCTCAACGATCAGGCGTTGATGACAATACCAAGATATATGCATTCAGACGATGCATTAACCTGGCACTCCAACAGAAACTAGTTGCCCTATCACCCCAGCCAGCCACACTCCCAGACCTTGTGGATAAAGCTTGAGATCTGGATTGTTCCTTCTACATGTTCGCACCACGATCCTATACACCCTCTACTGGAGGATGCGGAAGAGGTTGTTTTACCCCTCGAATTCGAGCAATCAAAGAAGAAGAACCCACTGCAGAAATAAATGCAACTTGCAGATGTGGTCAATTTCAAGGACATAGCCGTAGAACCTCGTTTTATCAAGGAAAGCTCTCCCCAGAAGAAAGGGAACACCGCTTCAGAGAGAAACTCTGCATGTACTGCAGCAAACCAGGACACATCGCCACCAATTGCAACTTAGGCAAACACCCTGGGACCTCATTACGTCAAATGGACTCTACCCCGGAAGACAGCATGGATAAAATGAGTATCCATGATAGCGTGGAAGCAAACGAGCTGTCCACCAACTACTTTGCACCCATCGATATGGACATCACCCTCAAGATGCTATCCATTTTCAATATGGACCCCCAGAACATTGATGCGGCCCACATCAATCACTTGTCTTTTTAGCCCACTCTCCTGTTGCATCGTCAGTGAGAGTTGTGCCACCATACTGTTGTAATTCTAGCAATCTCCGAAATCTCCAAGTTCCCAAGACTCCCCATGTACCAGTAGATACAATTTGAAATATACACTCCCTGTCAATTCAGGTTAAAGTTCAAATCGTATGCCACAGGAAAAAAATCAATGCTCATGCAATACTTGACAGTGGAGCTAAGGGCGTCTACTGTAACATCTCATTTATCAATGCACACAAGATCCCCACAAGTACCCTAGCAAAACCCATTTACCCAAGAAACGTTGACAGTACCTTGAATAAACAAGGACCAATCCACCATACTGCCATCCTGCGAATGGAGATGGGCAAAGAACACAAGGAAACTACTGAAATGGCCGTAACCAATATAGGACAGCATGATATACTCCTAGGAACTGATTGGTTCAGAGCACACAACCCCCAGATAGACTGGACAAAGAACAAACTACATCTCGATCGCTGCCCCACCTCTTGTTACCCGAATTATCCAGACGAAACATCGGACTTAGCACACCTCCTTCCAACTGAAGATTTGGAAGCACACTATGATGACCTCCTTGAATCCAAGTACCAAGGCATAGATCCTACACAATGCATTATAGCCCACCTCCACAGAGAATACAAAGACATGATACAACCAAACGAATCAGTGGTCTTGCCTATGATATCATCTCCCAAGACAAGCATAGTTGCATTGCAGCGCAATATGGCTAAACATGAACCAGTGGTTACACCCACAGTGTTGATTACATGAAGAACAGGACCGGTGGTTACGTCTACAGTGCCTCCCAAGAATGCGTCATGGCACGCTACCCTGTCACATACCGACACGTCATGGCACGCTACTCCACAATATGAACCGGTAGTCGCACGAACTATGGTGTCAACTACTCTAGCCAAAGCAGAACAACCAAAGAATGTCGAAATACCCCCTAAATTCCATCAATACGACAAAGTCTTCTCAGACAAAGAAGCACAGCGACTACCCAAGCACCAGCCGTGGGATCACAAGATAGACCTCATCCCAGGCATGGAAATGAAGAAAACCACAGTTTATCACCTAACACCTATCAAGAAAGTCGCCCTTAAAGAATACATTGAAGATGGCCTAAAATGAGGCACACTCTGTTGATCCAAAGCACCCCATGCATGCTCCTTCTTCTTTATTGACAAGAAGGATGGCAAACTACAACCAGTACAAGACTATTGCCCACTGAATGCAATTACAGTTAAGAATGCAGCTCCAATCCCACTCATCCCCAAACTTGTTGACAAACTATTGGGAGCGCGATTCTTCACCAAGTTAGACGTATGATGGGGATATAATAATATCTGAGTACGCAAAGGCGATGAATGGAAAACGGCCTTCAAAACACCTATGGGATTATACGAATCCACAGTCATGACCTTTGGACTATGCAATGCACCTGCGACATTTCAGACATTTATGGACATAGAATTTGGTCCATTAATCAAGGAAGGACATGTAGTCATCTACCTTGATGACATCCTTATCTACACAACCACAATCACGGAACTCATCTACTGGACACACAAAGTCTTCCAACTTTTACTCAAGTTGGACCTATACCTTCAACCCGCCAAATGCTCTTTCAACCAGACATCGGTTGAATACCTAGGATTAATCATCTCCGAAGGTGAACTACGTATGGACCCTGTGAAACTCAAGGCAGTGCAAGACTGGCCTAAACTGAAGAAAGTCAAGGACATACAGCAATTTCTAGGATTTTGCAACTTTTATTGTCGTTTCATGCAAGATTACTCCATGTTGGCACAACCTCTGTTTGACCTTACAAAAAAGGATATACCTTGGGCATGGACCCATTCACAAGAAACCGTGTTTACTGCGTTATAGCATGCACTCACCTCTGTGCCAGTCTTAATCCTACTGGACTACAACAAACCATTTACCCTGATTACCGACGCCAGCAACTATGGCACAGGCTCAATTTTGGAACAAGACGACGCATTAGGATGGTTGCACCCAGTCGCTTTTTACTCCAAGTCACTCCAACCAGCTGATCGAAACTATGAAATTCACGACAAAGAACTCCTGGCTATTATTCATGCTCTCAAGCATTTCCACCATTACCTCCAAGGCAGTGCCCACCAAACAAAGATATTTTCGGACCATGCGAATCTCAAGTACTTCACCACAAAACAAACGCTTACACGTCGCCAAGCGCGGTGGTCCCTATTCCTCGGCACTTTTGACTACATTATTATCCCCAAGCCTGGCAAAATTAACAAGGCAGATGCGCTGTCCAGGCGTCCAGATTATAAAGAGGGGATAGCATCCGAGAATGCGGAAACAATTTTGCTCACACCAGAAAAATTTCTACTTAAGCCAGAGCAATTCCATATATGGGCACTACATAACATGGCAATTCCTACAGGAATCAATGAAGAGCTCAAGGAAGCTATACAAGAAGCAATAAAGACAGACACATTGATGGGCCAGAAACTCAAAGATATCCTCACTAGTGGCCCAAGACAAGTAAACAAAGGATTACAAGAATAGAACTACAAAGATGGCCTAATCCTTTACAAAGGATTAATATACATTCCAAAGACAAAGAATGAAGAACTCAAATGAAGAGTCACCCAGCAATTTCATGACAACCTAATGGGACACCCAGGACAATGGAAAACCATTGAACTAATCTCACAAGAATATTGGTGGCCAGGCATTACTGAATTTGTCAAAGCCTACATACGAGGATGTGCCACATGCCAAACTACAAAGATACAACCACCAACCAAAGTACCAATCAAGCCCAACAAGATCCCTGAAGGGATATGGGAAACAATCACCATGGATTTCATCGTAGACCTCCCAGTATCACAAGGATATGACAGCATCCTCACGGTCGTTGACCATCATAGCAAAGCCATCATCTTATCCCCCTGTCATAAAACCATCATGGCTGAGCAAACAAGCCAACTACTAGTAGACAATGTCTGGAAAAGAACAGGCGTTCCCAAGGCGATCATCTCTGATTGAGGACCACAATTTGCTGCACAAGTAACACAAGAACTATGGAGAAAGCTCAGAATCAAGCAGAAATTGTCCACCGCATTTCACCCTCAAACTGATGGAGAATCAGAATGGGTTAACCAAGTCATTGAGCAATACCTTCATATCTGTGGAAACTTCCAACAAGACAATTGGACCACGCTCCTCCCTATTATCAAATTTGCACACAATGCACAACCACACTGCAGTACCCATAGATCACCCTTCGAAGTCTGGTATGGCTTTCAGCCAACCTTTAAACCACCCTTGCAACTACAGACCAGACTACAAAGTGTGGATGACCGCATCCAATACCTAGAGCAAATACACAAAGAAGTCACTGCAGCACTCATAATCGTGGCTAAAGAAATGCGAAGTGGAGGACCCGAAGAACTATCCTACACATTCCACAAAGACGACCTAGTACTCTTGGAAGCCACAAATTTACAAACAACACACCCTAAAGCGAAACTCGCTCCACGAAGATAAGGACTTTTCAAGGTCATATGGGCTTCACCAACAAATTGCAAGCTGCAATTACCCAAGACCATAAGAGTTCACCCCATATTCCACAACTCATTGCTGAAACCCTACCATGAAACACAAGCACATGGACCCAATTTCGAGCAACCCCCTCCAGAAATCGTTGGAGGAGAAGAAGGACATTACGAAATTGACAAAGTCCTAGCAGCACATCCCACAAGAAATCACAAGAGTACACAGTACTTTGTCCACTGGAAAGGCTACACAGATGCCCAACAACTCATGGATCCCAGCTGGAGAACCAACACATGCTAAAGAACTAGTCGCCGAATTCCACACCCGTAATCGCCCTAAAGAGGGGATATGCATACGAGCCTTGCAGGTGCAAGGAGATCCTAAAGAGGGGATACTGTCGCGAGCGGTACTTGTGTCCCCCAGTCTCAGCTACAAACCTGTAACTTCAGCATCACGTGACTGTGGGAACATATCACATGACCCTATACGTGACTCATCACATGACTCCTCTGCCAGTTGTACATCATGTGACTTATTAGCACATGACCTTGGGAACCTATGACCCTGTGACCCTGGGAAGATAACACATGACCTATCAAGGAATTGGTCATCAACAATGTCACATGACAAGACGCACTTTGGACATGCGTCTAAACCGTTGATCAACATGTGGCAGATCGTGGGAACGATCAACAAGATGCGTCTACTAAACAATCAATGAACATGCAATGCAACTCGATCAATGAAGACGTGACTCATTGGGGCTAGGCCCTAATCAAGATGTATAATGTAATCCACAGTTACTGCGCATTGACTGCGCAGTCCCTCGTTACCTGTAATTGTACCTACCCTAAACTGCGCACAGACCACCCTGTATTAGTATATAAGACCTACAAATTTAGGTGAACAGTCCTTAGACTGTTCTCTTGTCAATCCCCACACTGGAGCCTTTCAAAGCTCCCTCCTTGTCAGCAGCAACCTGCTCGTCATCGCCAACAGTCTACTCCATCCCACCTCTCCTTGCCTTCTGCCTCTTCCTCCTCAACGTCTCCTTGCTGCTCCTTTGGATCAGTCACCTTCAACTCCGTGCCATAGTCGAGTCTTGCTACCCATAAAGTAGTGAGTTCCCGACACCTTCCTTGTCTATCTCATCCCCTCTCCTTGTTTGCCACCTTTCAAGCCCCTGCTTACCTCACCTCAAGTCACTGCTGATGTTAAACATATTGCCTTGTTTGTTGGTGGACACCACAAGAGTGTGCCACTTTGACTAGTGTCATGTCGCAGAAGTGGCAGCCAGCCAGGACCACTGGATCAAGACCACAGTGTAAAGTGTGCACATGCTGTGGCCTCAGAATCGGTCATTTCTGACCATGTGACAGTCCCCAAGTTGCCCAAGCCTGACAACATGACACAAGCAATGCAAAGTCAACATGTCAAGTTTCTTATGTACTTCCCCTCCTCCTCATCCCATTGTTCCTCCCATTTTCCCCACCTCCTGCCTTTGTTATCAGCAAATCGGACCCTGGCCACATATAGTCAAGATGCTCTGCCCACCACTCACCAAGCCTCCTCGGCTGAAGAGACTCAGATTACCCATATCAGACCAGCCAACAACAAACCTGAAGATGACACCACCCCTGGTTGCATATGCAGCACACTGCCCTTACCAACTGTCCCAAGGTCTGGACTGATAAGGAAGGATTTGGAGTAGAAGGACTTGGGTTTTGTTGTATATTTTCCCCTCTTTTGTTCTAGTTCACTTCCTTTTCATTCTTCATTTTCTCCATTAGACTTAGAGGTTGGCATTGATTACCGCTGTATCATTCCTCACTCCTGTTGCCTTCTGCTCAACATTGCACCCTTCACAACAACTCAGTAAATTTCAACATCACTTCCCACTTCCATACAATGCTGCACAGCCTGTTGCTGGCTTAGACATTCATTCCCTTTTTTTTCTTTTCTCACTTACTTCATGTGTAGAATATCTGTTGTAATCTGTATATAAAATACCATACCCCTGGCCTTGTCAAGAAATGAGAGAGAATACAGAAGGCAATTGCAGCCTCATTCTCCCTCTTTTCCCATGTGATCCCCAACTGTATAACAACTTGTAAGCCCACTGCACCATGACCATCTTTTTCCATTCTCCATTCTTCTCATCTCATCTTGTGTCTGTACCCCTTGCCCTTGCTTGCCCTTGCCCTCACCCTTGTCCATTCTTGCCATCATCACTTGTCACCACCATCACCTTCTGCTATTGCCACCACCTCATCATGTCAAATGCCAACACACTGGCATCTATACTTCTTCCAGTTCTTATCTGTGCATTCTCAAGCACTTGAGAATGTGGCCTTTCTCCCTCTCCCTCTCTCTCTCTTTTCACCTGGGGACATCCCTGAACTCAGCACACAGGCACCATTCTGCATTACAAACTTGAGCCTACTGCAAGGGTTGGTTGTCTTGCTATCAGATACCCACCCTAGTAGGACAGCAATCTTGTCCAAGCTCACTGTCTAGTTTCTTCATTTATTTCTTGGTTCTGTCTCTGGTTGCCTCCAGCAACCCCTCATATGCCTAGTAGAGCTCAGCCAAGGAACCACTTAGGACATTTTGTCTGTAGCATCCAGCCCCAACAAGAAGAATGCGAACCAGCTATACCACAACCCAAAGTCACCCAGCCCAACACAATTCAATGCCTTTACCTTGCCTTCCACACCCCACTTATGTCAGACATTCCCATGTCTGAATTCATTTCGAATATCGCCCAAGCTCTTCACCTCAGTTCACCAATACCCAACTCCTCCAAATCACCTCCAAGCCTCCCGTTCACATTGGAAAGTGTTTTGTCTTCCCCTGCCCACTATGTACCACCTCTGCACTATGTGACTAACCTATCTATACCCACCCCAGCATTTGACATGCCCAGTTCTGACCCACTCCCACTGATCTCTTCACTGCTACAACTACCCAACACATTGTTCAGCATGCCACAACAGTCCACACATCTTAGTGACAATGACCTGTCCTATGCTGATAACAAGCAATTTATGCAATTACCTCCACCTCTCCCTCTACATCCATATTGAGCACCACCTCAGCATCTGATATGACTCCTGTGTGCTAGATATTTACTGCAGCCACTGCACATAAGGGCCTTGCCCCAACCACCATTCATACCAATGCCAGCACCTGCTGTGCCATACACTCCAGCATATGGCATTGGAGCCATGCCGTCCATCTGATCCAGACTTGCACCCTGCTTTACCAGTGATATCAACCAACCAATTGAAGACTTCCTAGAGGAGTACAAAGAATTAGCAGACAAATGCAGCCTTACCAGCCTGTAGAAAGTGGAAACAGTCATTTGGTATGTTGACCACTCTCAGCACCACATTTGGCAAAACTTGCCAGGGTACATTGCTTGTAACTGGCTGGATTTCCATGACAAGCTATGTGACAAATACATCAGCCCCATGCCTGAGGGACAATTTTCAAGGCAAAAGCTTATCGACTTTGCCACCAAGTATGCCTTGGAAGCGCATGGGAGACAAAACCGACATTATCAACTACTAGCAGCAGTTCAATGCACAAAGAAAAGTTCTCCTTGGCACCAGTAGGATGACAGTAGGTGAACACAATGCTATCTTCTGGCGCGGATTCCATCCTGAAGACCAGCAAGTGCTCTATAAATGCCCCATTGTGATGCACCCCAACATGCCCCAAGGCCAAGCCTTTGATCTCAAAGACATCTTCAATATCACATGGGCTATATTCTCAGGTGACAACAATTTCTTGTTGCAAGAGCCATCTCCCTGTCCTGATTGTGTGCAAGCAGAGCACAGCAGTCCACATGAGTACTTGTCACCATGTGTCGAAACCTGCACTGTCTGATTCCATAATGACACCTACAAGGAGGACAAAGAGGTACTCAAGAGTTTTATTTATCAACTTCATGCCCTCCTACAGCATGATCCAAAATACGTGTTCTTATATATGCAGTGCGCTGCATGTTTCCCTAACCATATGACAAGCATCCCTAGGCCAGGATATCAGGCTGACACTGCCACCACCTACTTGTATCAAGTGCCGCCACTGCTGCCAATATGGAGCACACCAGCTACCATACCTGTCCCAACTCCAGTCATGCCTGTCGTCAATACCATCACCCCTACCCCCTTCTTCCAGTTCAGACCTCACCCCAAGATGTGCATTTTCTGTCATGCTGATGGCCACTGACTCTGTGCTTGCATCATTGCCAATGAATACATCAAGTCTGGACATGTGACCTGGATCAATAACTGGATCTAGGGATTGTAAGGGGTAACCCTGGGGTGTTTTAGGGAAACCCTGACCCACACCCACCAAAACCCACACCCACCAAAACCCACACCCACCAAAACCCACACCCACCAAAACCCACACCCACCAAAACCCACACCCACCAAAACCCATACCCACCAAAACCCACACCCACAAGGATGGATGTGGGTTTTTGCTGGGTTGGATCATGGGTTTCATGAATCCCATAGGTCAGGAAAACCCATATGGGTATAGTCAATGGGTACTAGTTTGAACAACTAAGTCTTGACTCTTAAGGATGTGATCCTGAACTAGCAAGAATATGCAAGATGATAAGAACATGAGAAGCAAGGATGTTGGTGTATTGGTGTTGATGTCACTGACTCCCTTGAGATGTTGATGAGCAGAGGCAATGGCAATGGCAGAAAGCAATGGCAGGGGTAAACATTGAACAATGGCTACAGCAAGGGACAGCAAGGGCAAAACATAGAAAGTAGGACTGCAAGGATGGCTATGGCACAACAGGCTTGCAGATGTCATGCAGTTGAAAGTACACAGTGAAGGCCACAACTGCCTGACCTCTTGACAAAGCCAGACACAGATATTTTATATGCCAAGTGCAACTGATACAAGTACTCTACATGCAAAGATAAGTAAGAAGAGAAGAAGGAAAGAGACAAACATCTATTGCTGGCAACAGGCTGCATAGCATTGTATGTGAGGGAAAGCAGTTTTGAATACTGAAGAATTGACATGAGGTGCACAATGTTGACCACAAACGCGATGAGGGTGAGGAACACAGTGGTGAATAAAAAAGAGATTACAATACCAGGATGTCATCCCAGCCAACAGCAAGGCCATCCTCCTCTACATCAATCTCATCTGCACTCAGAGTGGCTCTGATATCACCCTGCTTCATGAATCCCTGGGAGCTCCACATCCCAACACAGAGAAATGCATGCATCAATTGACAGCAAGGCAGCCATGAAGGTAGGGGAGGACAAGACAGCCACAGCTGAAGACATGTTCTACATCAACAGTTGTGGCTATGGGACAAAGCATTCAGCAGTTAAGTTAAATGAAAGAATACTAGCTACTTACTGGGAATAGATAGGGCAGATCAGCTCCAATCTCCATGATCGATTAGATTAGAAATATGACCAATACCCACAAGACCCACTGTCTGGGTATGGGTTTTTGGTAGGGTCAAAAATATAAACCCTGACCCATACCCAGCTATACCCTACCTGCCACCCACATGGGTTTACCAAACCCCTTACAATCCCTAACTGGATTTATCTTCTGAATGGGCAACCAGTACCCTTTGATAGCTTAAGATGTGGAATTAAAGCAAGTATCGACACTTGGCTGACTTTGCAGACCACCACCACCGCTGCCTCGACTCCAGCCCAGACACAAGCAGTCTTCACGTGTGATACACTGCCACACCTCAACAGCACAATGCCTCTGCCAAAATTGAGAAGATCATTGAAGCTCACATGTTACAGGTCTGGGACACAGTCATCCCTGATGAAGACCCTGACAAAGATGAATTTTTGCAAGACATTCTCAAAGTGTTTGCTGCCAAGAGGGAGAGATGTATGGACAAGGCTTCTGAGCTTTCTGCGCCATGCCTGAAAACCCCAGCTCCAGCACTGACTCTGGTAGTTCAAGCACCCACTGCCGATCCCAGCCATTCGTAACCCAACACACAGTATTGGTACCAGTCCAATGCCAAAGACCAGCAGTTTCTGAGCTTGAAGACTATCTTATGCAGGGCAAGTTAGAACTTACAACTCCTGCTCATGTTCTCACTGCTAGCCCTGCCATCCACAAGGATATCATCAACAAACTCAAGGTGCAATGCATCAAGACCAATAAGTATAAAGCAGTCTCCACAGCTGACCACTCCTCACAACAGCCCATGCTACTCACACATTGTAAGGCGGTACATGATGACTTCTCCAATGATCGCCCTCTTGCCAACGACTACCAGCCAGCCTTCTGCTTACCCTTGCAAGAGCTCAATGTATTAGTCAGTGGCAGCATCAACATCCCAACAATCTATGATACCAGCTCCCAGATCATCATCATCAGGAAGGACATCATCCAATTGCTTGGCATCTACATTAACACCCAGCAGCTTATTGAGATGGAAGGAGCAAATGGTGCCACCAATTGGATGGTAGGCTGCACTAAGAACTTATTGCTGCAGGTAGGCAATGTCCCATTCAAGATTCATACACATGTTGTCAAAAATGTGTCCTTTAGCATCCTCTTTGGCCACCCCTTCCAGCAAGCCCTTCTCTGTTGATTTGAAGACCTCCCCAGTGGCAAGGTAGAATTGTTAGTATGAGACCCATCCAACATCTCTTGCCAAGTGTACATTCCAACACACCCTCACATCAGACATGCACCAGCTGTCAAGATTATCTCTGTTGTCCATCGCATGCCCCTGCCTACACTACCTCCTCCTATGCAAGTCACTGCACAGCACCTGCCTCTACCACTTCCACTACTCCCACTTGCAGATGCCCTTACTCCTCCTCTTGAAACCAACTCCACTGCTTCCACTCAGTGCACCCATCCTTGCCATGACCATCTTCACATGCAATTCCATACTGCCAAGCACATCTCCAAGGCTCAACAAGGCAAATACTCTTGCTGGCTGGCCTTTGCACATTTTACTTGCTTGACAGATTCTGCCATGACTTGCAGATCCCCTGACAATCCCCCTCTGTTCGCACCACCTGTGCCTGAAGCCCCATCTGCAGCCATCACCTATATAGACCCCACCTTCAGATTTGTGCAAGATATCTTCTCCTTCTCCAGGATCACTCTGTCACCCCTCTCTGACAATCCTTTCCCCTTCCCCCATTCTGATTCAAGACATACAGACTCAGTGTCATGCAAATTCTTAGTGCACCTAGCAGACCCCAGCCTAGCTCACACTTGCCTAACTTGTTCAATAACATGTCTGCTCATTTCACCTCCCAAGTGCTCTAATTTGTCTTGCCAGCAGATTATCTTAGCATCAGATACTGACATCAATGAGTCAACCCAGGAGGGTTGATTTTTAAACCCCCCAGAAGGTGTAAAGCATGTACACACTGTGGCCTTGGAATCAGTCATTTCTGACCATGTGACAGTCCCCAAGTTGCCTGAGCCTGATGATGCAACACAAGCAACACAAAGTCAACATGTCGAATTTCTCATGCACTTTCCCTCCTTCTCATCCCATTGTTCCTCCTGTTTTCCCCACCTCCCGCCTTCGTTATCAGCAAATCAGACCCCAGCCACCAATAGATGCTGCCAATTTTATATACTAAGTTACAGTAAGGCTGACAAAATAAAATGGACTTGAGGACAGTGGGGCTGTAAGAACAGCATTACTATAAAAATAGAACTAATAATTAGATAAGCAGGTAGATACAGGCAGTTCTACTAACTTGTTAACTACCTGTAGAATAGTGCTACTAACTTTACAACTCCCTGTTAAATAGTTATACATAGTTGTTGAGTACCAGGAGAAAAGTACTACTAAGTCATTGACTACCAGTAGAATAGTACTACTAGGTTATTGACTATCTATAGAATAGTTCTACTAGATTCTTGACTTCAAGTAGAAAAGTATTACTAGGTTATTGAATATTAGTAGAAAAGTACTACTAGGTTCTTGGCTACCAGTGGAATGCTACTACTAGGTCATTGAGTTGAAGTAAAATAGTGCTACTAACTTTATGCTTATCTGTAGAATGCTACTACAAGGTTATTGAGTACCTGTAAAATAGTGCTACTAACTCCATGATTATCTGTAGAATAGTACTACTAGGTTATTGAGTACCAGTAAAATAGTGCTACTACCTTTGTGATTATCTGTAGAATAGTACAACTAGGTTCTTGACTACCAGTGGAATGCTACTACTAGGTTATTGACTATCTGTAAAATAGTAGTATTAGGTTACTAAATACCAGTAAAATAGTGCTACTAACTTTATGAGTATCTGTAGAATAGTACTACTAGGTTATTGACTATCTGTAAAATTGTACTACTAGGTTATTGAATACCAGTAAAATACTGCTACTAACTTCATGATTATCTGTAGAATAGTACTACTAGGTTCTTGAATAACAGAAGAATAGTTCTACTGGGTTCTTAACTACCAGTAGAAAAGTACTACTAGGTTATTGACTATCTGTAGAATAGTACTACTAGGTTCTTGAGTGGAATGCTACTACTAGGTCATTGAGTTGCAGTAAAATAGTACTACTAACTTTATGATTATCTGTAGAATGGTACTACTACAGTTTGTGGCAGACATTTCTAGCATCTGACCAAAGGCAAATTTTGTTTATGTTACTCCTCCCTCAAAACTCCACCAAAACACTTGAAACTACATGCATTCAGATCACATTTAGATGTAGAATAGTGCTTGTACATTACTTTTTGTTTTTAACTTAAGCGCGTATGTACCTGGACTTGTTTTGAAACAAATTCAAAGAACCTTGTTTTTAGACTGTGCACACTTAATAAAACACCTAGAATGAGAAATTAAGGCTGTTTACAACAGAACAGGGCCATTTACAAGGGCTTTGAGTGTGTGCAGGTAGGGGGTGTTTCCTAATTTGGACCTACCAGGCCATGAGCCATTATCTTACTGCTACCCCACATATGCGCATCATACAGTATGTGAGTTATGTACAAAATATGGACGATCTCTGTAGAAACTCATTTGAATACAAAGTATAAATGCATTCAGATGTTGCCTTTATCATTAGAATCAACTATATCTCTTGGAAGACAAATATTTCAATGAGATTTGTACTTCTTGTTAGCCAATGCAGCTTGCTTTGCATCAAGTCCAGTTTGGTAGGCATCAATATACCTCCAAGACTTCTGGAAGAACCACCTGATTGTAATAAGCTTACATGAGTCAAGGCACTGTGGTACAAGGACTTTTGTGGTTGCAAATTTTCCATCAGCCAAGCTGTGGTATCCTGAAAGGTAAGGTAAAGCACTGCATCATCCATCACCATGCATGCAAGATATGCATGTACAATGTTTCCTGTAGCCCCACAACATCTCAATCAGGTTTAATTTGCAATGGAATCGTGGAAGGAATAAACAGATGTGGCCTGCATCTTTGATAAGTGACTGAACAAGGGGCCTCTCTGTTCAAAAATCCTCTTGCAATGAGAGGACATGCTGCATGCAGCACCACATATCATCTGAAGTGGGGAGCATCACCAAGTGTGCAACAGTCATATCATTTTCAGATGCAGCATCTGCCTGCCCTGCTGCCTCTGGGAAGATAACGCAGTGCTCTGCATCCTTCTGAGTTTGTGACTTTGAACATGATGAGCACTTCCCAACAGGCTTCATACCACGCTCCATGCATGTTGTTGTATATTTGTCCCAGATGGACTTGCACTCCTCCAGAATGTTCTTGATTCCCTTCACTTTCCCCCTGAGTGCCAGATTAGGGTGATCATCTGGGAAGCATATCTTCTGCACCCAACCACATGTGCCTTCTTTACTGGGTGCACCTTCTGGGTTGCTGGGTGGGACCACTTTGTTGTGCAGCTTCCTTTGCTTCCCCCCATGGCCCATGTTCATATTGTTGACATTGAGGGTATCTTCCATGAAGCCCTCATGAGCAGAGGACCGATCAAAGACAAAGATCACAACACTATCCAGTTGTATATGCCCAAAAACCTTGATTGTGTGCTTAAGCTGTTTGACCAACTGTGGGAGATTCCACCATTCATCAAAGCCCTTTCCAGGGTAGATGATCTTTTGTGCTTCAAACACAGGTAGATGCAGCTCAGCAACTTGATCTTCTGATAATTTGATCTGTCTGATTGTCTCAGATATAAAGTTGGAGACATGCACCACCCAACCATTCCCCTTCTTCCAGATTGGTTGGTGATCTTCTGCAAGCCACAATCACCAGTGATATTCATTAGTGTGGAATATAGACTCATCCTGAAACACCAGTACATGCTCCTTTATTCCTGGTGGAAGCATTGGTGGGATACAATCAAGTGTTTCATCATCATAAGTTGCCATAAATCTTTGAAATTTAATGTAGGTCAGTGTCATTGCACCATGGCTGGAAATCATATGTGACATATGGTTCATATTGATCTATCTTACCAATGAACCCCTCCCTCTCTTTGATCACATCTGCACATTCATGGCCATCAATATATATTCCTTTCTTTGCCTCCTTGCATTCATAGCCAAGTCTAAGCTTGAGCCATCACCAGGTGGTCGACTCAGAGATTGTGGCCTATATCTCAAGTGCAGGGAGAATAGTCTGATTAACATGGGTGCACAATGTCTACAGGGTCACTGTGCCAAGGGACTGAGCTGCAAGATAAATGTGCATGTTGTGCAAGACCATCTCATTGTCAAGGAGTGAGTATTGACCATGCCAGGTGTATTCTTTACAAGGGGGGAGGTGATGGTGCTTCCGGACATATAGCTCATTGTAACGAATTTGGCAAGCAAAGTAAAGGCCCTTGCCTATCTGATGTGCAATAACTATGCCCACCTTGAGGGATGGTTGTTTGCACACTTTGGTTGACTTGTACTTTGCACGTAGGTTGATATATTTAGATATGGCAACAAGTTGGGAAATGGCCTTGATTGCACAATCAGGGTTGTGCCAATTCAGTGTCTTCACATCCTTGAGACAAGAGTGAATGATGTCATTGATGTCCCAGGACCTGTCAATCTCCAAGTCCTCCAATGCAAACAACCTGCATGCAGCCTCAACTTCAGGTGTATCCAATGGGAGCAAAGGCTCCTCTGAGTCTCTTATTGTATGTGCTTCTGCAGCCTGTGCCCTCTCTGCCACGATCTCTGCATTCTGAATGGACCAAGCATGGGTATATTATCATAAATTATTTGTGTCTTAAATCTTACCTGGAGTTCATCCTCAAGGTGATTTGTGCCTGCTGCCTGATATTCCTCATTGCCCATTATCAGAGTACTCTCCAATTGGTCAATACAGAATGCAGCAAGATCTGCAGTCAATTGATCTATAGCATTCTTGATGGAAGGGACTTGGGGCATAGCATCTACTGCCAATTGTGCAAGATCTTCCCCTGGCTCAGCAACAGTGAGGTCTTCAATAGACCTGGCAGGTGCATTGCCTGGCATGGGTATAGCACAATCGCTCCCCAGGTTTGCTGACTGTGCTAATGTTATGATCCACCCCAATTTTTCTCATCCTCATCGGACCCCCTCCTTGTCACCCTATCCAACCCTTCACCTATGGCCAAGCGACCATTACCATTGAACCCATCATCCCTACCAGATCTGCCACCATTGCTGCCCAGTGAACCATCCAAACCATTGTCACCCCTTGATTAGCCCCCAGTCGAGCCCCTCGTCCCCGTCCCCTGGAACATCCATCATCGGGAGTACTCCTCAATGGAGATGTACCAAGAGCCAACCCCAGTAGAGAACCCACTGGAAGACCCAGACAGTCCCATGGAGGACGTGCCACCCTTAGAGCCACAACCAGTCACCTACTATGAACCTGATGTCCCTGGAGGACAGACACACACCTTGTCCCTGGAAGAGTCCCCTATCGAACCCTGGGAAGCATACCTCACTCAGCCCAGCAGTCCTGTGTCCCGCAAGCACTCCCTGTCACCCACAAGTCCCTCCTCAGCACCTATACACCAACGCACCAGTAGAGAAGGCAGTTACCAGTCAATCACCCCTTCTGCCTCATCGCCCATAGCTGGCACCTCGCCCCAGAGTCAGGGCTACCAGTTGACCTCTCCTGGAGGATCCGCAGACAACCCCTCATCCATGCAGAGCTCCGCAGACAATGCAGATAGCAACATGGCCCTTAATTGGGTCACCATCAATACGGACTACCTTAAAGGGTAGTTGCTTATGCTAGACGCCCATTAGACCAGAATGGGCACGCAGAGATCAGATCTCCTCGGATCAGCTTCAAACCTCGTGGTTGTCATCGCATCATGACGACGCTTCTCTTCTTGGAATGACCTGCCACCATTGTTCGACCCTTAAGGATGGATTAGGCAACTTGTCAATCTATCATTCGCTCTCGCTCATTCTCTATTGTTCGACTCATACAGACCGCAGCACTTATCCGCGGACCTTCATACGTCACAGACAGGCCCCTCTTGACCAGAACTACCTACCTTAGTGATAGTAGCACGTGCACCCGCCTGCCTGTATATAAGTGCCCTGTATTTTGACAGTCAAGCCCTAAGCTTGACTTGATTCTCAATATCTTTTTTTTTTTTTTTTTTTTGAGAGCGCTTTATCTCGATGAGTATCTATTTTAGTTGCCTATAATAGATGTTGTCTTCGAGGATAAGTGATAAGCAGCGGGAGGGTA
>Ga0307510_10001479_pt1 | contig 25932 bp, 21 predicted proteins | sample 12_EM_MG_FD_207224 | JGI IMG/M metagenome (GOLD analysis project Ga0307510, IMG submission 207224) | Populus trichocarpa ectomycorrhiza microbial communities from riparian zone in the Pacific Northwest, United States - 12_EM | ecosystem: Host-associated > Plants > Roots > Unclassified | place... | reverse complement strand
TTTTTTTTTTCGGGTACGAGTCCCAGTGCTCGTGGCAAGGGGCGAGGAGGGTACGGTAGGGCGCAACCACGTGGGTGGAAATGACGGCTTTAAAGGAAGAAGGGATGGGAGGAATGTGGGGCAAGATGTCGGGGAAGTAAGCGTCAGATTGGTTCCCAGCTACCACCACCACCACCATGACGAACCAATTCTGGTAGAAAGTGGGGACGAAGAATGTTGTCCCGATAAGATGTCCTAAAAGCCGAACTAGAGGAAGAAAGATGCTGGCGCAAGGCTTCTCTTGTATTATATCTCTATGATATAACGGCCAACTGGTACCTGATTGCCGGTTTTAGGTTGCTATGAGCCGCTGTGTTTTGTTGGGCGATGCCCACAAACCCTCGCTTTCACTCTAAGACTGTTACTAATGAGGGGACAGGCATGGGCGACCAATATTAGAACCGGGTCGAAGAAATAATATCATAGAATTATAAATGCACTGTCACATGATCTGCTAGCTTAGTCAACATAGTTAAAATCTTATATATAAAAAACAGAGCAATAAAACAGAGCAATAGGAACATGGATCGAGAGTTTGAAGAGGTTATAATAATAATTCAGCAACTACAGTATACACATAAGCCATACGAAGCGAATATAAGTAATTTAGCACCCATATTAGCACTCTCATTTAATATAGTAAATATGGTTTGAGAAAGGTATAACGTGGTTGAAAGCCCGGCTAAAGAGGCTTGACTTAATGGGTCAAATCAGAGTTAATCTTATTTTTAATTTTCATATTATCGTATACGAGTACAGTAACACCAGCTCTCAATACTGTCGTGATTAACTTCAACAATAGCGAACTCCCCCTATATCATACTCGTAGATATCTAGACAAAAGCCTTGGTATTCTGTTACGTATTCCTTTCGCCAATTCGCAATTTTTTGAGGCGCTCCCAGCCGCAAAGGGTGTCAGTTGATCCTCAAAATCGCCCCGAACAGGAGTTGCTTCTGTTGATGCTCTTGGAAACAGTCTGTCTCACCACCCCATAATATTACAACAACAACAAAAAGTTACACCATAATATCATTTACCGCCGAAAGCGGCAGGCATCCTTACTGTAACCTGGGAATTGTGTTTGAAGGAAAAAATCTCCGTATTATGGACGAACAGACAACCCCCCCAGGGCAGGCCACCGGAAAATCTTATGAATGGGGCGGGCCGATGTCCGGGTGTCAGCGCAACCGCCAACCTAGCTTGCCTGGCTCTCCAGGCGGATAGGTCGTTCTAGAAAAGACCTAGAAGGTAAAAAGCCATCGTACAACGGCACTTTTCTCCGGCAATTATTTCACTTACTATACAGTTCGTATGCCTTACGGTTCGTCGTGGGGGCAATATCAGGCAACTTTGCTGGAAATACAGTACCATTCCAGCGCGGTACGAGTGCCCACACCCCAGAAATCGCACCAAAACCTAGCCGGGGTGAGTGAGACTTTGGACCAGAAATCTCCTGCCGGCAATTGAATAGCGGTCTGAGGAAGTCACCGGCAGGCCCCTTGAGCTAGGCCACTGGAGATAAGAACCGATAGCACCGCGGAGCTTGACCCAGGGAGATCTGCCCTCTATCGCGCCTAACGGTTCCAAGTCAGGTGCGCTCCATGCGGAGAGCGGTTGCATCAGCTTTGGAGACAGCCTTAGCTAATTAAGACTGTGCGAAATGGAGCATTAGCATCAGTGTTTATAACTGTTACACACTGTATACAGATAGGATCACATGGGTTCTCTCACATCAGCTACTCTCTCAAGCCATATTAAATACAGCACGAGTATCGGATACCATTGAATGCGGGGATGACCCAAATATTTAGATCCCCACACTCGTATAAGTTGTTATATGAGGGGGGCGAGTGCGGCTTGTTCCTCCGACCTGCGGACCCCGGCGACACTAAATCCCGAACTAGATGGCCCCACTTCGAGTGTGAAATAACGTCAGATAGAGATTATTTGTAGGGCAAGATTTCATGGGCACCATGAAAGAAGTAGAACACTCCCGGTAATTGGGAGAAACAGATGCTGGGATTTTCGGCTAGGCTCGGCAAGATGCTTCCTTTTGCTCCCCAATAGTACCGGTGCGGTATCCGCCAAAGAGCTAGTCCTTCAGGCAACCGACACCAGTTGGTGGTAATGAGCCCCAATATAATGAGTCGCAAGCAACCTAAAAAGTGCCCAAGCCAAGTTCCCGCCTCACCTCTCACCCGCCCATGCGGTTGGGGAGTCCGAGCACGAGGTCCGGATACTTTTGCCAGGAAGACGAAAGCTGATACGGCTCTTGAACACGCCATTACCTCGGTAACACAGGTGAATAGCTAGGGCAGGGGTATTAATGTTCGGGATTGCGAAGTATTGCACGATGCTTGCACATGGGAGTACTCCGCGGACCCTGACCCAATTAGAACTCACTTTACCGCTCGCGCGGAGTCCGAGTGAGTCTATGTGATCTCAGCAGCCGCCATCCATCCCTCCCCCAGACAGAACCCTCGGAGGTACAGACGCCCTTATACCAGTGGACAATCATGTGGTTTGTTCTAAGGAGATCGATACACGGACACCAATCGCTCCCATATTGATGACAACTTCGCTACTGGTAGTAGTCACCTGTCCACTAGAACTGTTCATTAGAAGGAATAAAGTCTCAGCACCCCCTACTGGCGCTGTACCCCAGGAGTTCTTGGGGACAATTAGTATATCGAATAACCTGGGGCTATTTTCTGTAACTAAGTGGCCTAATGCTGTGCCGCAGCCTAAGGAATTCCAGGCTCCCTGCGAACCAAGCCGTGACAGGATGGCTACTTCTTGAAATGGGCCAACAACAATACTCCGGCGAAACCAAGTCGTTGGATAAACGACCATTTGAAGTGTTGCAGGTTCAGAGCCTCTTCCCCGCACCTACCCACCCCATGGTATATAATCTGCAAATCAGACGATCCTTGCTTGCTTTTGTCGCCCTAACCCTCGTGATCTCGGGGTTGACGGCGGCGGCGCAGATTTCTCCCATGAAGGTTTGTTTCTCCCTTACGGCTGACGGCTTCTCTAGAGAGCAGGATGATTTCCTCACTAACGGCAAAAAAAACTCCTAGTACACCACGTGTCAAGTTCGTGATGGAACATCAGTGTTGAGATGTGCGCTGTTAGGGCTTCCTTTTTCCCCCGCATTTCCCTCTCGCGTATGATGCCTAGAGGCTGAAATGTTCTGAAGACCATCCATTCGAGTTTGAACCGGCCAAACCCCCTCGCCCTTGTGCCCCCAGTGCTACAAGAGCATGACACCGAATACCCAAGTGATTTAGTCCGATAGGTCAACTCATGAGGTCCTTCAAAGACTGGTGGATTGTATTTACGGTAAGGTAGCCGCCTCTCGTTCTCAACCCGGATATATCCCTGACTGTGGTTTATTTCCCCGCTGTTGGTGCCTTCTCCTGCAGCCTGATGTTCATCTGACCGCTCTTACACACTATGTGGGCACAGTACATGATTAGTTAAAAGTACCGTATTGTTTTCTAACCACATATCGACGCTGGATTTGAACTGTTGTCCCCATCTCCACAAATCTGCATGCCCCTGGCCATTCGATTCGATCGGGCACATATTTTCCTGTGACCCAGAGCCAAAACGACCCATCGGGCGATAAAAATATACTATATATATAGTGGAAATGCGCTCAGAGTGAGGTTGGGCGAAGGATCACGAGAACATGCCGTTACGCCTTCGAAACCTTTGTCAGATTAATAACTCTCATGAGAAATCAATTGGCTACCAGTGTAGGATACCCATGAGTCCTCAACCTGTATTCCCTCCAATGTGGCGATCGGGACGCATGGGTTCCGTTTCTCGACCTTGTCGTACTTGTACCGTACTTGCCAATCCATAAAGTATCCAGGCACCTTGGCGCTGGTCGACACACCACCACAGCGCAAAGCGCCCTATACGTCATGAACCGGCAAGTACTGGACGAGCAGTCTCTTGCTCAGCTGTGGGCAATTATGGCAGAAGTCAGTACTTAACCAGAAGTAAGCCCAGCGAAGGTAACCGGAACTCAATATGAGTATTATTGAGAAGTTATGAGGCTCAAGCAATGTTTGGCACACTGTTGCCGCATCGGTGCAAGCAGCGTGACACCAAAAAAAAAAAAGTTTGATGAACTACGGTAACTTTACCGAGGAATCCGGCCATAGAGCTACCCCACTCACATGAAACATGGAGAACCATCATGGGGCCGATCTTAAGATTCGGTTTACCGAGGCCTTCAAGTTCTATGAGCAAGCCCGGTGCGAAAAGGGCCAATACCATAGCCGTTCAATCAATAAAAATCCCAACATTACCCTGGCAATAGTTCAGCTGCTAAGCTACCGGATGTAAGTCTCACAGCACTGTGCCGCGCCGTATTGTCTACCGTGAGCTGGCCACTGGTAGGATGCTACATGAACTGAGTCTGGTACGAGTAGAGTTAACCGGTGCCCGAACTCCAACCAACCCAACCTCCCCCCGCGGCAAAACCACACAGCGCAAACCCACAGGGGCACTCAGGCTCGGAGGTGAGTTCCTGACGATTTAGATTCTTGTTGGCTCGGGACTAGTGCTTCCTGCACCTTTGGACTTCCAAAGTGAACGTGTATTGAAATTTAAATAAGCCACCTAGTTTAGAAGGGATACCCGGAGATCGAGGGTCTAGAGTTCCAACCTGCTATGATACGGTACAACAGGGCTATTAGATCCCTGACCTGTTCAAAGTAGTTCCAACTGCCGATCGCCCTAAAGACGGTCTCGGCCCGTTCAAGAGGAACGTCAACTGAGCTGGGGATGTGGGGAAACTTATGGCAGGTAACAAGGGGGGCCGGATACTTTTCTTAGAAAAAACCGCTGGGCGGGCTGCCCCCCACAACGTCAGGATTGCAGTGTGATCAAGACCGGTACCATACTATGGTGAGAGACTGCTGTAGCCGGAGCAGGCGGACGTTCATTCTGGCTTAGTAATAGTATGTTAGTTTTCCAAGAGTGGCCATTTTACAGGTTAATATCTTGGTAAATATCTATTGACAAGTTTTGCCAAGGAAATTAACGGCAATTAACAAGTCCAGGGCGCATCCCTTGCTCCTACAAAAATTTGACCTGCTCCTAAACTCCAATATCTTAGCGAAAGCACGAGATGTTTCTATTTTATCTTTACCAATACATAGAGGACTATCCACTCTACCCCCTAATAGAGCTATAATTCCCAAAGGAGTGGTGATTGAAGGTCCTTTGGTGGTTGAAGATGGGCAACGTTTTCCCCGCCAAGTGCTCCGGTGACAAAGACGCCTCTTACCATGCTCGAGGGATGTGAAAGCATGATACCATTCCATACTACCGTCGCACCGGCAGTCTAACTCTTAGCCCTTAATAGTTAGATATCATTACGGAATCGATTTACGGTACATTATCGAGAAGGGGTCCGTTCAAACTCCTCGCCAAAATGGTTTGTGCTAGTAGCAGAATCCACGGTGTGCACTCCATGTTGTTGTTGAGACGGCAATCAGACCACAAGGCGGAGAAAACGAACGAGAGAATATCAGTATGTTGGCCTGCAGTCTCAGCAAGGGGTGGGCTGCTCCGAGCTATGTGTGCAAGATCTTGGAGAAGCATCACAGAGAGGAAGTGCAGTTCCAATATGCCGGTGGGGGAGGTGTACGGTGGTTGCCATTTAGACGATGTAGAGGAAAGGGTTGTGTGCATCGTCGTCGGAGCGAGATGTATTTTAGGCATAGAGCTTTGACGGCATCAATAATCATTGCCATTCAGAGCCCAATGAGATTGCCGATGTGCCAAAAAAGAAACGCCTGGATATGTGGTTTCATTCGGAACTGAACTAGTTATGTTGGTGCGCTCTTTCTTTTTAGAACTTGCTCTACCTGCAAAGGTTTCCGCAGTCATTTTACTTGTACCATCCGAATAGAAAAACAAAGAATCCCATAAAATATGGACTGAACGTAGATAGGGTGGGTAAATGGGTAAATGGGGTTCATGGAGGAGGACTGGTCACTCGTCCCGAATTAGCAAGACTGGTTGCACTCAACAAACACGAGTGGGCAATGTGCCATGATATCGCGGTGCTCAGTCAGACGTGGCCGGATACGAGAACATCAGGCTTTACTAGAGAGGGGGTACCATTCACAGCCGAAGAGCTATATAAAAGGCGAGGGGGAAGATATCGGGTGATAGCGGGTAGGATGAGCAGAAACATCTACTCAGAGTATTCCTCAATGATCCCAACACTCTCGACCATGGTGCTTGCAGAGTAGTGTAACTTAACACTGAAACAACTGTCAAAAAAGGTAAATGAAAGTGTTTGGCGATAACTAGTCGATAGTTGTTGACTGAGGGCGGACAACCAATAATTACTGGTAACAATATGGAGGACTCTTCGTGGTAGATCTCCTTGCCGAAGTTTAGAGAAGCCGATGGACCACAGGCTATCAGCATAATTGGACACAAGGACAGAACTTCATCTTGCCAAGAGCTGCAGAAGGGCATCTGGGCCCAAAGTGTGCATTGGCCCCCAAACTTGGAATCAAATCGAATCCCAGCACCGTGGACCTGTCGCCTGCCGGGTTCCCACCCATGCCCGTCTCCAACTCCACGGCTGCATCTATCTGGTCTCCCGCACCTGTGCCAGATTCGTGCCAATTCTCGTGAAAGTGCAGCCAAACAGAGCCTGTCCTGCCCGGCATGTTGTGTATTGTCGGGGCCGGAATCTCGGCCCAGAGTCAGGATTGTTGAGGAAACAGAAAAAACCACGAGGGAAAGGACAAGTATCAATTCAATTGCATCATGACTACCACATGTAGCCAACATACTCTCAGTATCTCTGCCCTTTTGATCGACTTCACCAGTACTGGAGAAGCATCCAACCCGTGGAAAGGGGGAGGTAAAGGAGAGACACGCAGGAGGAAAGAGGAGGAGAGGGGCGGAGGAACAAAGGGAGGGGATTAAACATCTTTACGCCTCGTTTGTGAGCCTGTACATCCAATCCGCTCCCATCTAAGCCGGGCATGGGCTCTCTGTCTACTGTCTCCTCGATTGATTTGACCCAATCCTGCATTCAGCATCGTCAGAGTCGGTCGGTGTGATTACTATGAAAAGAACAACCCACCCGCCCTCGTCCTGATCTTCTCTTCCCCATGTTCTACTAAAACCACAGCATGCCCCCCTTTTTTCCGCTTCGGATATCTCCAATCCACATACCGGTACTTCTCAGGCCCCGTGGATATCCCCGCTTCTCTGCGGCTTCGACTCGTCACTCGCTCCTATCTCTGCGGGCTCAGTATTTGCAATCAGCCTTACGGAATCCCCTGCCTGCTTGGTAGCTACACATTCGGATTCTCTGTTCACTTCACTGAGGCCAAGGAGTCATCTCCTATTGCATACGTGGGGGCAAACACAAAAAAAAAAGTTCACACCACCTCTTCTTCCCGAGATATTGGTGGAAGAAAAATAAATATACATCCCCTTCTCTGCCTCAACCATAAACCACTCATTACAATTGATTGGGTATTTTCTGTTAAAACAAACAAAAAAACATATTTATTCCATCTATTTCGGCGGACTCCACCGCAAACAGCTATTTTCACTCTCTGACTAACTGGGACTCACGTGGACTCGTTCTGTTACGCGAAATCCGCGGCATTTTATTTCTCATTTGATTCGTGATAGTTGGTGGGGGGTTGATCCGAAACGGAGCAGTAGCGCCCAAGACAGCAGAAGAAGGTCGAAACAGCAGATATACAAAAGAGAAAAAGCGATTCCGACAAACGAAGACGAGTCCGCGAGTATTCATCCTGTGTCGAAAATCACAGAAGAATCGTATTGCGAGCAAGTTGTGGTGGAAAAAAGGCAATAGGACACGACAAGTATTTACTTTTTTATATAATTATTTCCGCGCCCTTCGCACGCTTCCTTTTGGGTGTCAATCCTGGCTTGAGGCGAATTCTGCATGTGGCAGCAGCTTAGTGTCATAACTTGGTGAGTGCAAAAGTCCAGGTACCGCCTATCCCTCACCCCTCTCAGCCTTTGCAGGGCCTCCCCTTTTGATAGCCAGTCATCTGTTATCATATCCCGACATGAGTGGCGGTTTCGCTTTGGCCGAGGAGAGGAGAAAATTGTGGATTTTGCCTTTAGTTCATATTTCCCCATGCGGATTTCTCGAAGGCCTGCTGACCACAAGAAACACCCCAGACAAGATCAGAGGTACAGTACATACACGAGGCAGCTCTAGGTAGAGCAACTGCTCCGAAAGTAGTTAAGGTTGTAGGCGCACAAGATCCTCCACTCGCCCGCCGTTTCAGCCGTTTATATGGTTCGGGGATCTCGCGTTGCGTAAGGGGAATTTGTCTATTCTTCGTATTTTCCTACTCTCTTTTTTTCCCGCGAAGTCACCTGGTTAGGGGTGGGTGATTCTTTGTGTCGGTTTTGTGCCCCGCGTTTTTGTCTTTGAAGGAGGTAAGGATTATCCGGCTTTCCTTGTTCGCCAGCTACCGAAGTGCAACTTTCCGCAAATTGACATTTCAGAGCAGGGCCTCACCCATCTTCATCCCTTTGAGGGAGATTAGATTTGAGAAAAGCGAGCTTCCTTGACTTCGGCTCTTCCCCGCAAATATCGAGTGTTCAGTAAGCTGGGGCGCATCGTATGAATCCAAGTTTTGGGGCTAAAGTGGAAGGAAGTTAAGCCCACTCACTTAGAGCTCTGAGTTACCCCAGAAGGGTACTGGTCGATATTCGAGAAGAACCTGGGGTAAGTACCGTATGGTGCAGTGCGGTACGGTACTGGTATGATCAGGTAAACAGGAGGTGGAGGTCTTACATACTAAAAACAACAACAGAACCAAATCTTCAACCCTAACAAGAAGCTACAAAATTAAAAGAAGGGAACTAGGTGGAGGTCGAGACTAAGGGGCTAAGTGTGTGCGTGTCTAGAGACCTCGCCGGGCCGGCTTGCCTCTATCGATATTCCTCATCTCATCCCATCTCCTCCGCTTCGTCTAGGGGAAATTGTGTTTCCAACGCGCACAGGGGGAATCTTTACAGCACGGAGGTATCAGGGTTAGATATAGGATACGGCACTTGGGGCGAGAGGCAGGAGGGCAAGACACGTCGGATCGTTACCGGAATCGAACACGTGGAGAAGATAAAGACTTAAGTCACTGGGTAAAGGGAGGTCAGATTGACATTTGCGACATTCAGACCTCAACTCCCGGTTAACTGTAGACATTTGACACGTCGGGATTGTGGTGCATGTGCTCAAGGAGTAGAGTACTGTAGTGTAAGTCATCATCCTGGACCTATCTCTGGATTCCTCCTCCTTCCAGAGATTATTTCTTCCTCCTTCCCTCACTCTCGCCCGTCCCCGCTTCAGGTGTTTGTTGGCCTTTCTTTAGTTCTATATATGTCTACTATGCTCTACATACTTTGTAGTTGCGCCAACATTGCTATCGAACCTCATTGCCCCCCCATCCGTTGCATAACAATTTCCTTAATCATGTTTCTGCCATATCTTCGTCGATTCAAATATTGATCCACTGTTACTTTAGTAATTTCACAGCGCATAGTCGGACCATTCACAGGCCGCCGTCTTTAGACCTTCTATCCGACCTCGAACTCGATATCGAGTCCCTCCGACGCCGATTGGTGGAAATTGGTTGGCTCTGCACTACTTTTTCTTGGCTTGATTCGCAAGTTTAGCCAAACTTACTGTGGTAGTTAACAGTGGTAAGGTTACTGCATGCGTTTCCAATGCCACACCCCTCCTGTTCCCTCTTTTTTCTTCTCCAGTCGCATCCATCTCGCCAGCATTTGAGTATTGATATCGACTTCAACATTCCCATCTCATGACTCTTGCTATTATCCTATCTATATCACCCGCCTGCCCTTATCGGTTTGAGTATCATGCTAAAACGCAGCTACACGCCATAGCAGGAAGTCAGTATAAAGCACGTGCAACTACCCGAGAGGTCCCAACTCGAGTACTATTCTCTGGTGGTTGAATTTTGGCCCTCTCGGCCAACCCTGTCTACGCGACTTTCTATATCCCCGCCACCTGAAAGGGCGTAACGAAAACGAAGGAGATTTCCTGTCGCTTGTCTGTGCGATACAAGGAGCTCTTGGACCTAGTGCTTCCTGAATTCTTCGCTACACTGTTAGAATTTTCCGCCACTAATAACCAGGCCTAGCTTCCTAGCCTCCTATTTGGATCGCTGGGCGCAGGCAGCTGAATACGTTTCTAGAACCCTGCTTCTTTAGGATTTAGTAAAGGATTGTTTCGTAGCTTAGACCGGTGCTCGATTGCCCTACTTACTCCCTATATCGTCTCATCCCCCCCCTCCAGACCCTGCACCACACCTTGGACAACCATAACAACCGCAACAGCCACGAAAAAGGAACTGCATATTGTTTTGAACTCGACTGCTTTTCAGCAGCTGTAGGTCTCATGAAGCCAATTGGGGGAATTGTGACAAATAAAAAGTCCATCCCCGATAACTTTCGACAGGTCGAAACTTTCACAACAGAATATCTGAGCAAGTTATGGAAGAGTGCGTCACATTCATATCCCTTATTTCTTTTATTCCAACCCCTCATTTACAATTATTGACTTAATTCAATATTACTTACAACCAATATATCAGCTACCGAGATATATAGTTTGAGAAAGAAATAAAAAAGCACCCTGCTGACCGCTTCGCAATATAGTTTACACAGTAAATCGCGATGTGCTTGACAAGGGTCGCCGCCTCGAGAACTTGTTTTGGAGGATATGGGGTAGCGAACGAATACAAAGGACTTTCTCCGGGAGGACTGTATCAAGAATATTCCTCATGATACATGAGGGTGAAGGGCCATTTGAGAAAACAAGATTCCGGATACCGCCGTTGCCAATACCAACCCCGCCCCATCCACCTGACCCGGAGTCCACACCAAGGCCGTCCTCAGAAATCGAATGCCCTCCGACACCTCCCCCGAGCCCTATACCTCCAGTAACATCAATAGCAGGTTCCCAGTTTGGGTCATCTTACCTTTCAAAAATTCCTTCAGAAATGTCAATCACTGCTTCACTTCATCAGGCCTTCCCACCTCGACCACTGTCACCCCCGCCGCCATCACAAACTGCTTCCTCGGCGGCTGGGCAATTAGTGGATTCAGCGCCGCCACAAAACAATTTCCCTGGCCCAAGGCTCGCACTCCCTTCGAATTCCAAGGCGACAGCTAGCGCGGACGCGGCTGGAAGTAAATCCAGTAGTTTAGCATCCAGTGAGAATGAGTCTGTGTCTTCCAAAGAAGGTGGCCGCGGCAAGAACCCAGTCAAAGAGAAAAGGGCCAGGACAGAGCGCCCCGCGAAAGGTCGCCGAAAAGTCGGAGTGTCCGCTCGGGTGACGGCAACTCGGAGGTCGCGTCCTGCCGGTCCGCGGCGGAAATCATCCTCGTCGTCAAATACCGCTGTAAACACTGCTTTTTCCAGCCCCTCGCAGACGCTAGCTGGGGATATAGCGAGGTCCCTGCCAAGCGATAGTGTGCGCCAACAGCACAAGGCTTCATCGACCGATGGTGGCGATTCCGAAAGCGATGCCACGGGAAGGAGAGGGGATACGGCTGATAATAATTGGATTGTGGAACCCGACTTTCGAACGAAGTATCTGGAGCGAAAACGGAAAGAAAAGCTAGTGGCATTGACGTCTGTGGCCTTTGTAGCGCCATTAGTGGCAAAGGCTGTTCCAACTGTTGCCGTAGCAGAAAGCCAGGCGACAGCTTCAACAAAGATATCTCGCGGGAAAGGAAAGGGCGTTGTTTTGGTGGATCAGATTGTTCCATTGAAGGGATTGCCGGAGGAAGCTGCGGACTCGCAAGTCACCAGAGCCCTAGTTGCGAATGTGAGGGATGAGGATATCGACGGACTGCCCACTACTTTAGTGAGGAGGAAATCGGAGCTCACCCTCATGTTTGAAGCGGAAGCGAAGAAGTCTGGAGAGAAAACAGTGAAAGGAAGTTTCGGGAAAGAGAAGGTTATAATCGAGGGGAAATGACACAGTAATCGACGAATCGGGCGATCAGCCGGAGGGAGGTTAGGTGGTCGGAAGTACACATAGTGGAGGAGTGGTAGTGAAGTGGTTTGGAAGAGACGGAAGGATGGAAGGTCGTGAGAGGTATCATACTGGGGTCATCTTTTCTTGCATTTGCATTTGTCAGGGAGGGGGGCTTGGTGGCGGGCTCTTCCCTTGGCCGGGGGTTCGGCGTCACAATTACCTTCTTGTCTCTAGGTATTTGAGAGCCTTGGGTGGGGATACGGAAAAGTTTTGTTATGCCTTTGACAGCACCGGCGGAAATTGGGCCACAACTTAATCGATAGCGATCGCATCTGTCCTTTGTTTTGTTTTTATCGTTTTTTTCCTTGCCTTTAATGCATTGTTCGGGGGAAAGGGTTCTTGCTGTTTTTTGTCCTGGGTATTCATCTACTTATCCACTTCAGCTCTGCATATGCTTGGGGACCCGAAGGGGTTTCAACGTTATTTTCTCTTCCCCCTTGTTAGTCTTCGTGGTTTTGAGCAGAGCGAATATCTTGCGCTGTGTTTGGGCTTTTGCGTGGGCTTGTGTGTGAAGAGGTCATTGCTTGTGTTTTCATACTATATCGTGGGCTGCTCATTTGGATCGATTTTTGGGATCGTGGAATCTTCGTAAACACTAGCTATAGTTTTTCCACATGGAACCCCCCCCTCCCCGCTCACCCATCCATTCATATGCCATGCATCACTCATCTCATCCGCACATCTGTTTTTATCTTATCTGCTTCTGCCCCACTGTGCTCGCATGATTCGCTCTCAATAGGATGAACAAGCTAGACCAAACACAGCCGAAGGCAGGGAAGTTTATATTGGAAAGCGCTCTGCAGATATATCTCCCCTTTCTCCCCTCCACTTTCTCTTCCCTTCGTGGGCTATGATTGCAAAAAATGGAGTCAAAAGCCAAGTGCTTGCTTTCTGATGTGGGCTGTTCACTCAATTCCTATTGAGCTGGTGGAATGGCCAGACTCTCTTCTACCGGTACTCACAGTACGAAACGATCACGCCCAAGTTTTACCCCCTCCTTCCTCTCTTATTCCCGGAGGCCGGGCCGGAGTATGTGTGTGGTGGCTTCTGCAGCGCTACTGCCTGCTCGTTCGTTCGTTCGTTCTCTCATTCACTCACTCACATCTGCCATGATCGATTGGGCAGGAACAAAAGACAACCTCAGTCGGGAGTTGGTTCATGTCCCCCAGCCCCAAGTCCCTGCCTAAGTTGCCTACAATAAGGCAGGTTAGCCCATCCTTAATATTATGTTCCCCCGCCGCTCATTCTCTTATTTGCTAGATATTATGCTATACCCTAGACGAGTACAGTACAGACAGACAGACGGTACAGCACAGTACAGCACAGTACTGTACCGTACGTGCAACCATAATTGAAGCTAGGTGCCTGTGTCTAGACAGGGTAGCATGATCGGTCGTGATCGGGTGGATACCACCGTATCGAATGTGTGATTGCACTTTTTTAATTTGTATGGCACTCACTCACCCATTTCCTTTCCCCGCCAACTACGCCCCCCCCCCAGCGCAATACCGGCTCAGCTCAGCTGGATTGGATTGGACTGGACTGGACTGGCGCTTGTTGGCACGATAGATACGGTAGGTAGATAGATAGGCAAATAGATAGATAGCTATATCGCACTTATATTACTTTACCCTACCTTATCTTACTTCCTTACCTCCAGCACTATATTCAATTTCCTATCGATCTAGCCAGCTAACCGGACTATATCCCCAACTCGAGCGCTAATACGATAGCGATTTCGCCCAACTATAATACTCCCATGAGCGAGGGGGGGAAAAATATCAAATAATATACAAAATATAAAAATATAAATAAAAAGGGTCAAAAAATGCCGAATATCAAACCAACGATCACGATCACTATGATGTGTGAGTTAAGTGAGCGAATATTTGTGATCCACCTTAACCTGAAATTGCACCTATCCATCCACCCACCTACCCTACCTACCTACCTACCTACCTACCCTCTTTCTCTCTCTCTCTCTCGATCTCGCCTTCGTGATCTGTCGACAACATCACGCCTTCAAGTTCCACCGACACCACACCATATAGGAGCAGTAATTTCAATAATAATAATAACAACAATAACAACAACAAAAAGGATGATCGGTCGGTCGGTTGGTCCGTTCACACAGCCCACCGAACCAACCCCTCTCCACTCCACTATCGCGGGATAAAATGATGGATGGATGGGTGGATAGATTAAAAAGAGAAAGAGAGGGAGGGATAAGTTGAGGAAACGCTATCGAGATGGTGAGATGAAACAATTTTACTGTGGCCAATGAGCGGGAGGGAGGGAGGGAGGGAGGGAGGGAGGGGTATTTGTTTAGCCAGCCAACCAATTGCTGATTGGTGGTATTCTACAGGCTCTACACTGGCGTATCATGCAGATTTCTTTTCATTTTCTTTCTTTTTTTGTTAGGTTGCTGTGGTATGGTATGGCGTGGTATCCCTTGGGCGGTCTTAAACAGTAAAATTCGTCGCCAGGCACACAAGAAATTGTCATTGGTTGCAGTTTAATGGTTTCCATGATGCCGAGCCACTAAAACCTTAAAGCCCTGATTTCTATTACCCGATATGGCTCGGGCCTAACTGATTTGAACATTCTGGTGGCTCGGCATCATGGAGGCCATTAAATTACAACGAATCACAATTTTGTGTGTGCCTGGTGACGAATTTTACTGTTTAAGACCGCCCAAGGGATAGTTATCATCCACTTTCGTGATCGGTGGAGGGAGGTGATTAAGTCAAGTCAATCAATGGTCAACAATTCTCACCCAAATATATCCAAACTCATCACCAAAGCTCTTTACGAAATTCTCTATTTACTTCTCCTAGCGCACAATAGTCGCCATCATCCTGCAGCAAATGCGCCACCAGTAATGGTGTGGTGGATCTAAAAGGAAGCCTCGAAGCACTAGATTGCGGGGCCGACAAGTACCCCCTATCCCCCTCCACCGGTGTAACAAATTCCGAAGATGACTCCGGCTCAGGTAGCAACCTCTGAGCTCGCCGCTTCCCCACCCCCGCCCCCTACCAAAAACTGGAAGCGCAATGATCCCAAAGTCTTTTCAACGACAATACCGGAAATCCTGTACTTGCACTAGGCCACCACGGCACACAAGCACTCCATAATCATCAGAGCGAAACCCCCTCAGTGGAGATCGACGAGAGGAAGGTAGAGGCGAAGGCTCGTATGGTACTGGGTGAGGAGATGAGGAAGAATTTGGCGAAGGGGCGGGTGAAGGAGGTTGTACTGTACACAAGGATGGCGAGGTGGCGAGGAAGGCGTTGGACCTGGAGAAGGTCTCGAGTGGCTAGGTGGGTCATTTTTGATTGGGTTGACCGATTGTTTGTATGGATGTTAGTTTGCTGAGGGTTGTGTGCTATGGAGAGCCGGGCAAGTTTTGAGTGAAGGGCTGGTATTTATTCAAGACCATAATCCGAATTTTCAAGATTGTCGTTACGAAACATGCATTTTGGTGTTTGAGAGGTGTTTGGGAGGAAGTGGACATGTATGCTCAAGGCTGTCTCGCAGGCACATGTCCAATTATATCGAGTGATCGGAGGTGGTTGTTAGGTGAGACATTCTGTTACGAATTGTGTTATGCGAAACAGACAAGACTTGGGTTTTATTGGGTGTTCTTAGTTAAGAGGAAGGTCAGGGGAGCAGGGAACTATTAGGGAAGAAAAGGTAAGTAAATGACCAGTGTGTAGGAATTGGCACCCACACATAAGTTATCTGTCTTCCTGCAGCAAGAGAAAGCAACACAGCGTAGTATGAGTATCTAGGGAATACAGAGATCAACGACACCGTTGATGAGAGTAATATTAGATCCGCATAAAAATACCTTCCGGTAGTAAACCAGGTACAGGTGCTTCAGTAGGGTGACACTATTTGTTGATGGAAAAGAAGGGCGGGAACAAGGTCGTTTCCCTCGCTAGTTTCGGCCATCTGGATTTGTAACGAAGTCTGCCCTCAATCACCGTAGTCTGGGTATCATACAGAATCCTTCGGTATGTGAGCTATCATAAGAGCCATGTCCTGTGTTGGGGGTCCCACAACGGTGGTCAAACTCCCCGGGGTGCTCGGTTGCCCGGTCAGAAACTTTATAAAGTATTTTTTTCTTCCTTGATATCTTACCAATTCTGCTAACAGCGCCTGGTAGGTTCCTACTATTCTACCCTTTTAACCTTGTACGGTAATGTAGTCTACCTCATTGTGTTGTGCGTCAAGCAAGTGTACCTGGGTTTTATATCAGATTTCATATCAGATTCCATATCAAAAGGATTATTTAGTTGCACTATTTGAAAGACCAAGTATCGGAAAGGCTTTCCTTGTTTTTTTGTGACCAATTCTAGCAACTCCTATTTCCAAATTTCAGAGCTAACATTTATATACAGCTGTGTTCCTAAAGTTCTCGTACCCTCCCGAGTACCATGAGTAATTAGAAACGCTTTGCTAACCCTCTGCCTTGATTATTTGGTATGATAAATGATGATAAGGGTTTACAATGCCCCTAGGTGTATATCTGAAAAATAGTTATCAGAAGGCTTCTTGTTGTCCTGTTGTTGTAAATAGGTATTGTTCCTCAGGTACTCGGGGTGGCACAAGAATTTTGCAAATGCGGCTGGTTTTGGCACACCCCTGTTTCGGAAAACCTCTTCAATTTTCCTGGGACAAGTAAGAGTACTATCTGTCGATGCAGTCCAAATTGAAAGTTTGAGTAACCTAAAGTCTTCGCTCAAATATCTGCCTCTCCTTGACCCTCTCTCTTCCATCCATATCAAGTGTAAGGATTTTCAAAATTTGATCACCGGGTGGAGGAAATTCCCCCTGCTGATTGAAATTGCATTTCTAAAATTGTTGTCAGGATGAAAGTTTTCAATCTGGAAGATATGGCAAATATGCTACAAGAACTAGAGTGGAGTGGCTCAAAACAAAAAGTACCAATTTCCTCCCCATCAACGTTCGGTCAGTATCATAGAATGGCTAACTACAAGCCCCAGCAGTATCTTCTCACCAAGTCCACTGACATGTCATCAAGACCCGAGTCATTTGGATAATCCCCTTCCCCCTGCCCCCTTCCCTCATAGGCTTTCTGTCTTCCCCCTTCCCCCTTCCTCCTCCTCCATCCTTGTCCATCTCCCAGCAGAGATGTGTTTCCTAAAACCTCAACTGCCTTCTTATGCCATAGTGTTTCTTAATGAGGGCTGCCTCTCAGGTGTTGAACACTCAGTAGCTTTTCAAACTGCTCCGGATCTTGAGCAGTGGCCTTTTCAAACTTGTGGAGAATCTGATTAAAGTCGTTGTAGAGGTTCTCGTCCGGTTTCTTGAAAAATCTGCATCTGTTTGCCATTATTGTTGCACGTTTGTTGATCATTTCAACCATTGCTTTGGATTCTGGTAGCTTTCAAGTTAGTAAACATATAAGAGCTGCATAGGAGCTGAGTAAATACCCAAATAAAATTGTGCTGTAATGTGTGTAATTCCGTAAAGTTCATAAAATGTATGCCAGTCAGGGTCATCAATTTGCCAATATCTTATCAGAGGAAGATCAATGATGATGTCACCATGATAGGCGGTGTGGTTTTCGGTTACTATGGGTTCCTCCTCACGATCCACAGATCCCCTGGCCATCCATTTCCTGTAGTCGGTGAAAAGGCGGCGGCGTTTTTCAATGGCAGCAGCTTCCAGAGGTGGCATTGTTATCTTCCAGTCTTCCATCATTGCTGGCTTTCTGTCTAATTCCTCCAAGATGTTCCGCATATCTGTCCTTGCCTTCTCTAACTTTCCTTCTAGTGATTTCCACATCTGCTCTGTCTCCTTAACAAAGTCAAAATTGTGTAGGAAACATAACCCTTTGGTATTGGCAAATATGTGCTGAGAGCAAATCAAGCCACCATAGCGGTGTTTCTGTATCTCCTTTGTGGCTGCATTAAGTGCCCTGACCATCAACATTTTCTGCCGCTGTGGATCCTTCTCTCTTGTAACTTCGCAACAGATAAGGGCCCTAATTCTATCAGGTAGAAGGGGCTGTTGATGGAGAAAAGGTAGCCGATATGCGGTAGCGGCGGTGACAGGCAGTTTCGTGATGTGAGAACACTGGGAGTGAATTGCGGAAGAGAACTGCGAGCGGAAAAGTGGTTTGAGCTGGACAAAAGTACCCCTGCGAGGGGATCCTATTGTGGTTAGCTTCTACCCCATTTTAGGCAAGCATGTTAGCAGGTTACAGGAAGTGGTGCTAAAGGCTTTGGATTTTTCTTAGGGTTGGGGTAAAGGAAATAAAAGGATACGGGTAGGGGAACTAGACTCGGAGGTTGTGGCTTGATTGATTCAGATATGAATACTTTTTTCATCAGGTGAGTGACCTCCAGAGTGGGAGAAATTTCTGGCAGGAGCAAGATTTCTAGAGAAACAAAGAGAAGTAAAGTTACCTATGTCTGGAGCCTGTGAGTGGGGAACATTTTCAGCATAGCACTGCAGAACCTTTTGACTTGAATTCTTGACATTCACGATATTATACGCCAACAATAAACTTCACTACACACATATTATATGAATACAAGGTCCCTACGCCATCACCCACTTTATGATTGACAAGGAACTTTGACCGTGCTGAAGCCATTAGCACCACTGTTTCCTGAGAGACTATAAAATCTTTAGATGGACCAATTTCACATAGAAACCGGTCATGTAGTTCTAGCTGCATGTTCTCTTCTCTTATGATAGGTCACCCCCCTCATGGTGCCGCATGCTAAAACACTGACAGAGACCCTGGAGGGTGAGTGCTACTCAATAAGAATAAAACCTTCCGAGAAATTTTCAAACCATGTTTTATAAACAAGCAAGAGAGATAAGAATAAGGACCTTATGTAAGTTAGCAAGACTACCAAACAGGCATATGAACGGGAAACTAGTGAAACCACGGATATCCCATGCCCAACCCGGACAATGCAATTCCCCCGAGCCCATTACCACAAACCCACCCCATCGGATCCCTAAATCAAATGTCTCAATCAGTGTTATATCCAGCAGCCAGTCTGATCCCCATTCGTCTTTTCCATAAGACTAGTCGCAAGGCTAACTCCCGGTGGAACGATCCCTCTCCCAATCACCTCCGAGTCTCCTACCAACCTTCCAACCAATCTGCCATCACTTCCAGTGCTGCTACCGCTCTCATTGGCACTAGTAGCTGCATTCTTGCACTCCCCTACATCAGAAGGGCTAATGCCTCGGGCGGTGCTTTCAGACACTGCACTCGCAGCCATCAGGGTTATTTTCCTTGCATCGTTTTGAGTGTGTATTCCCTCACGACCACGGGAGTGAGACCGACGGCCGAGGGGAGTTGTCAGGATGAAAGAAGTCCAGCCAAAGGCCGGGATGATAATTACCAGTTCGTTTACGGCGGCTATGTCGATTTTGTTAACGAGCCTTGCTACGGCGGCCCTGTAATTCTGGACTGCAATATTGCAAGTGCGGCAGGGGCAGAGGAGTGGGGGAGGTGGGGAACTCACGAAGAAACCATCTGTAAAATCGCCCCACCCAGCAGCATCACTGCAGCAAACGCTGCCCCTCTCGGGGTAACCTTCTTGAAGACGGGCGCATAGGAATAACCGGCACGCAGGAAATAGCAGTAGCAATCCATGCAGTCCATGTAGTCCTAAACCTTCCTGGCTCGGATGGGTGCATAGAAGCTAGCCCTCTTGGGGTAGATGCCCCTTAGGGCAACTAGTGGAGAGATTTAGGGGGCTAGCGCTGCTAGCAATTGCGCCCATAACGCATCACTTGGTCAGAATAAGCATAGGGGGGTACAGCGCCTAAGTTTTGTATGTTCCACAAGCGAGGTTTGCTGCCCTTACCCTGTATGGAACCTACAAAACTTAGGAGCTGTACCTCCGTAGGAACACAACTTGAATGCCAGGTGCCAAATCCAGCCCCGGCAAACAAGAGCATCTTAACCGCACGCACTCTAATCAGGCCTAGAAGTTCATCCTCACGTCGGTCTATCTCATCGTCACGTCGGTCTATCACACCACTGTATCGCCGTAATTCCCAACCCAATTCATACGCTAGAATACGGAAAAGAAAAAAGAAAAGAATGAAAGAAAGAGGCTATGGATTTCACTCTTCTCCACCACTCTAATTCAGTAGTCAATGGAACAGTACGGTGCTGTGGGCCCCTCAACCCCCAAACCTATATTCGAGCATCCGTCGTATCTGTGTTGGAAGACTCTCCCCCGGATATTCCTTGGAACCTTCTCATAGCGATTAAGAAAGAGTTCTGTTATTGGTTCGCCGACTTTGGGCACACCATCCGGAGGCGTTTGCCCGATTTCACCAGTCATGCTAATGGTCGCAAATGCTTTCCTTGTTCTTTATGATCAATTCTAGCAAGCGCTTATTTCCAAATTCCAATCCCCAAGAACTAACATTTCCTAATATAGAACAAGGGTTTGCAAGGTAAGTTTTAGGATTTGCTTCCCCCCTCTTTTTTTCTACATATTTGGTGAAACGCGAGGATGCTGCCAGTATTAGACCACTTTTATATACTCGTCCCAGGCAACAAGTACTCAGTATCCGGAAATACGAGTGGTGAATTAGTGATATATGGAACAGATCTTTTGCCATATATTTTGCGCCCGGCTGTTTCCGAAAGCTTTCTAGCCTGGGGCAAGTACTTATCTGGGGATCTGCAGGTCATGCAGTCCAAATTGAAATTTTGAGTAACCTGAAGTCTTGGCTCAGACATCAGCCTCTCCCGCACCGCTCACTCATCCATCCATATGAAGCATGGGGATTTTCAAAATTTGTTGCCCCTGCCGAGCGATCTCCCCAGCTCATTGAAATTGCATTTACAAAATTGTTGTTGGGATAAAAGTTTTCAATCTCGAAGATATGGCAAATCTGCTACAAGAACAAGAGTGGAGTGACTCAAAACAAAAAAAACAAAAAAACAAAAAGTACCAATTTTCTCCCCATTGACACTCTGTAAGTATCATAGAAAGGTTAACTACAAGCCCCAGCAGCATCTTCTCACCAAGTCCGCTGACATGTCACTAATACCAGGCTTATTTGGATAATCCCCTTCCCCCTTCTCCTTCCTCCATCTTTGTCCTCCATCTCCCTGCACCCATGTGCTTCCTAGGGCCTCAACCGCCACCTAAGCCTTCATGATTCTTAACCAGGCCTGCCTCTCAGGTGTTGAACTCTCAGTATCGTTTTCAAACCGCTCCCGCTCTTTGGTACTGGCCTGGTCAAACCAACGGAGAACTTGATTAAAGTCGTTTTGGAGGTTCTCATCCCAATTCTTGAAAGATGCGGGCCTGTTGGTTTCCATTGTCGAACGTTTATTGCTCATTTCGACCATTGCTTTAGGTTCTGCTATCTTTAGTAAAGTCCAAGAGGTGCAAAGGTGAGGAGTAAATACGAATATAAGATTGGGTTCCAGTTACGATGGGTACCTCGTCACCATTTCCAGATCTCCCTACCTTCAATTCCCTCGAATGGGTGAAAGTGCCGAGGCCTTTTTCAATCTCAGTCGATTCCAAAGGCTGCATAGTCAACTTCCACTCTTCCAAGAATGCTAGCTTTTTGCGAAATTCCTCCAAGGTCTCTTTAGCCTTCCCTGCATTTGTCTCTGCCTCCTCCAAGGCCTCTTTAGCCTTCCCTGTATTTGTCTCTGCCTCCTCCAACTTCTCTTCTAATTCTTTGAACCGCTGCTGTGATTCCTTATAAAATGCCTCAAGATTTGTTTGGAAACATAACCCTTTGGTGTTGGCATATATGTACTGCGAGCGAATCAAGCCACCAAAGCGGTGTTTCTGTACCACATTTCTGGCTGCATTTAGTCCCCGGACCACAAACATTATCTCAATTTCGGTATCCTTGTCTCTTATCACTTCACAAGCGGTAAGACTCTGCGCCCTAATTCTCGATAGTGATGCTCTGATGGCTGCTCGCTCACAACCAAGTGATGACCGGGGTAGCGTAGATAACGGCGCAATGCTCAGGAGAGAAGCACGTCGGTGGTGGTTGTGGTATGTGACAATAATAATGTGTATAACCAATGTTACAATACAGCTCAGACTTAAATACAGAAGAGAGCGCAAGAACATACAAAACGGGAAGGACCCACACAATGGGAAAAACCTACAAGTGGCAGTCACAACCCCAAACGGGCCGTTCCCCAAACGAACTATCATACCTTAGCAATAATGGGGTTCTAGCTATTAGCTCCATTGCTTTGAGTTAATGGTGAGGGTTCTTTTGGGGGTTGTGCTGCCTATGATTTATGAGTCATCATTCGCCGTCAGACAAGTGCTCGCAAGAGTGACGCTTTGAGGTGGAATGTAGCCGATGGGGTTATCAGCCCCGTCTGGGGAAGTTTGGGCGGAATCCGGGAAACGGCGCCGAGAAACCATTATTTATGTAGCTACCATAGCATACCCGTGTTGTACAACTATGCTCTCTTATCATACTCGAACCCGAGCGAGAAAGTCTACTGTTCACTGGAGGAAGGATCTCGGGGGACATTCGGGAGCAACATCTAATAGCAACCGCTCGGCTATTCCGCGATGATAGAAGGTCATTGAAAATATTAGTTCGGGGGACGGACAAAGAAAGGCCTTCAATCGCTCGCATAGAACCCTGTAGGTCCCCTGAATCTCTTTTTTCTTTTTTGGTGATCAATTCCAACAAGTGCTATATCAGAATTTCACAGCTAAAACTAGTTATCAAAATGGCTCACTGGGTCAGTTGTCGGTTAGAGGCCTTTTCCCTCTTTTTTCCTTTTATACATTTGGCTCTGACGGGCATGCTTACCGAGATACATATCATACACAGGATCTCTAACCTAGTTGTACTGTACATCAGGCGGGAGCTCTAGTTATTTTGTTTAAAAAACAACCCTACCTATCTATCTATTATTCCTCTTCATCATTGTTAGTCGCTTGCGTTTGTCTTCTTTGGTTTGTTTTTTGCCAATTATGCTGGTGAGTTATAGCCTGCCGCCGAATTTGAAAACCAGTGCATTTCCTGTGCACGAATTGGAGAGTGCACAAACCATGACATCTTCTTCCGGATCTTCCTTCGTTCAGTGGGGGTTTTTTTGCCTCCATCTGGCATGGGAAAAGGAGGTTTTTTCACCAATTATATCCATCCGCCTGGCCAAAGTGATGGCCTGGGGGGTTTTTTCTTTCTTTTTTTCTTTTTTTCTTTTCTTTTTAAGAAAAGAAGCTGACATGCTGACTAGGACAATGGAAGATAACCTAGGTGAAGGAGAAGGAGATGGATGTGCGGGTGAGAATTTGATATTCGAGTATTGAGGAGGGAGGGCGAGGATGAGGGAACTACCGTGGAGAAAGGTTGAATTCATGATACGAGCCTAGGTCGCACCTAGACTCGAGGGCTCGAGCCGCCAAGAGGCTTGAGTCTAGGGTGGCCACGATACCTCTACCGTACTGGACAGCTGGGCAAAACCCATACAAACCAGCGCCAAGATTCCGGATACTAAAAAAAAACGTCTAGTACCCACTACCATTATCATTCAAAACAACCAGCAATTGTATATAGCAAGAGACTCGAGTCGGCTCGTGGACCCCTGTTCGAGCCGGCTCGTGCACAACACTAATTGAGGGGGGGGATCTGGTGTGCGTATCTGGATTAATTTCTCTCTCTCTCCCCCATCACCTTCCAACTGCGATTATAAAGTGTTTTTTTCTTCCTGTATGAATCTTCAGTGTTCTCAACGGTCCGGGGCCCCTATAGGACCCCACGCGGGGCTGCCGGGATCCCTGGACGGGACGGGACGGCAAAATGCGGTCCACACCCGTCCTGGAAACCTCAGGAAGGCCGTCATTGAGGAGGACTGTGGGCCCTGCAAGGTAAGACAAATCAGCGTAGGGGACTGTGGGGGACGGCGGGGGATTGCCGGGGATTGCGGGAGACTTCGGGGGACTGCGGGGGACCATGTATGAATCCTATCGACCACGTTTCCTTACACCCTCCCCGAGCAGATACAGAAATTCATCGAATAATATCCAAAGAAAGCGAATGCTATCTGGTAGGGATAGATTGGTGTATAACTTTTCCCGGGATTTACAGCAAAAGCAGGGGAATCAAGCAGAACTCTTGATATATTCTATGGTGGAATTAACTCTAACGTGAATCGGATGAAAAGCACATTGAAGGCACTGGAGCTCTATTCGCTTGGTCTTCGTTCTTCCTTTGTTGTCTGAAATTGATGTCTACTTTTATTCTTTCATTTTACATGCATTTTCTGCTCTGCTTTAGTGTTCAACCTTCTAAAGCTATGAGTTTCATGTGTTAAAACCCGCCTGTGAGACACACATAATCGTATACCCAACTTGCAGTCTCCATATATCTAGACTTTCGGGGTGTTAAGAAATCTGGGATGATGTAAGCAATCCCTCCCGGGATTGCTTACTAATTGATGTGTGTTCCCGAGTATTGATGAAACATTTCCCAACCAAAAATGAAACAGTTTTCACGGGGGACGGCGGGAGTATAGTCCTTTGCGCGGGGGCGCAGGGAAAGGACTAGAGAGTTATGGCCCAAGGGGAAAGTATTTGGTACTCTCTTTGTTGACGATCTTGCACCAGCTAATATCATGAGGTTAGTATGTTTCCAAATAGAATACAGAGGAGGTAGAATATACTGAAGAGGATTTTTGATACTTAATTCGGGCTCACTGTTTGAGCAATATTGCTCATAGCCATCCTTGACCAGTACACCAGAGCTTCTAAGAGCCATCAGCTGACTCCGGGGGCCCCAAAATCCAAGAAGAAGGGGGTGGACTTTGGTGTTTCTTCCGTGACACGGTATTTGGTGGAAATGGGAGATCGGGGCTTAATTCGCTTTCTTCAATGCGTTCTGAGGCGGAGACTTCTTCAAAGTCATATGGCCGAAACTCAGAGAGCAGACTGGGTGTTCACCAAGTAGCTGGAGGGCTGAAAACCACACTCCTGATATTAGAACAAAAGCTTATTATTTTATATTTGGTATACACTTGATGGTGAAGAGAAAAGTGATGCAGGGGGAAGAACAAAAAAGGGTGGGTTGAGTAGATGGTAGAAAGAACAGACCTGTGTGCTTCCAAGCAAAAGCTGCGTTATTTCTCATCTTTCAAACCCACAGAACGAGTGATAATTCAATACCGCTAATTGCTTTTCTGCCTCGCTTTTCACTATACTATTTCTATTGGAACACGCTGCTACTTTCACCTTTCTGCTAAAGGCAAATACTGTTCCAGAATTCTGCATGCTCAGATTCTGGTTTCCATCGTGATCACAACTTAAAGTATCGTGAAAATTAGAAACATGGGACAAAACATTTACTAGGTTTGCCGGGCAGCCCGGGCTTGCTCTAAGGTGAGCCCGGCCCAACGTACCCAGCCCGGCCCAATGAAGAGCCCGGGCTAACCCATCGAAACCCCGACCCATTTGCAGGCTTGCGTGGTGGTGGTTGTCAGGAGCTTCCTGATAACCTCAAACGAGGTGCAGTCTGGACATATGCGAGAAGATACAAGGAGTAGTTTCAACTAGTTTGGGAGTCGTTTGGGATCGAGTGAGGAGTGTTACGGATTGGAAGGGATGGAGCCCCCAAATGTGGTGGATATCTGCGAGGTTGACCTTTGTGTAGGATATCCCTTGGGCGGTCTTAAACAGTAAAATTCGTCGCCAGGCACACAAGAAATTGTCATTGGTTGCAGTTTAATGGTTTCCATGATGCCGAGCCACTAAAACCTTAAAGCCCTGATTTCTA
>Ga0307510_10001478_pt1 | contig 25934 bp, 35 predicted proteins | sample 12_EM_MG_FD_207224 | JGI IMG/M metagenome (GOLD analysis project Ga0307510, IMG submission 207224) | Populus trichocarpa ectomycorrhiza microbial communities from riparian zone in the Pacific Northwest, United States - 12_EM | ecosystem: Host-associated > Plants > Roots > Unclassified | place... | reverse complement strand
ACGGATCTCAACTCAACCCTCGCATCCGCATCGGCAACTCAATGTTGAACCGGCTCGCACCGGCCCGGTTCCTTTTACTCACTCTTCGAGCGCAGCGCCCGACAACGCATCTGTTTGCAACTGACGACCATTCTCTCACAATCATGAAGATTTACTCTCTCGCCGTCATTCTTGCCCCTCCATCCGGTCCAAGCGCAACCCTATGCCAGGCGTCGGATCTTTCTTCTTTCAGTTTCTATCAAAGAGGTTCCGTCAGCGAGTTCATGTCGTTCTTCACAAAGACCGTCGTAGAACGCACTGCTCAGGGTATGCGTCAGAGTATCCAAGAGAATAACTATACTGCGCACGTATACAACAGGGGAGGTGCAGAACAGCTTGCTGGTGAGCCTTCACACACTGTAGCTCCGTACGCATCGGGATTTTAACACATCCCCCCTCTGCAGGCGTGATCATCACGGACCAAGAATACCCTGTCCGACCAGCCTTCTCCCTTCTTGCCAAGCTCCTCGATGACTTCACAGCGAAGATTCCACAATCTTCCTTTTCCAACCCATCCGCAATCTCGTTCCCAGAGATGAACACTTACCTCCAGAAGTACCAAGACCCACGACATGCGGATAACATTATGCGCGTACAACAGGAACTCGATGAAACCAAGATCGTTCTCGTTCGCACCTTCTTCCTTGTTAACTTTATCTCTTGTGTTCATGTTGTATGACCGCAGCATAAAACGATCGAGTCGGTGCTTCAACGTGGCGAGAAGCTAGACAATCTCGTCGAACGCTCGGGTCAGCTTTCTGTGCAAAGCAAGATGTTCTACAAGACGGCTAAAAAGGTACATCGGTCCCCCCATCCCCGTCATCTTCGTTGATTGAGCCCCACTGTTTTACAGCAAAACTCTTGCTGCACTGTCATGTGAGGCACTTCATAGCGGACGTGCGCTCTATCTTTACTCTTGACTGCGATGTACATGTACACATACCTGGCGGACAATTCAGGACCAGTTGACTAATTCCTCTAGAAGGAATCACGTTTGTGGCCCCACATTACACAGTAGCTAGCACAGCTTTGACTGCGCCTTGTTGGCTCGTTTTGCGAATCACGGGGCATTCTCAGACCTAGCGCATTTGTTTATACAATGAGCTTAGCTCAGCCCAATTGATGACCTTACGGTAATACATGATGCCCCGTTCTTGTCATCTTGGATCGAAATAACGCTGAAGATTTCCTGCGGGGTTCACATCCACCTCGACGATCACCTTGGATGACCGCTTATGGCACTCAGGCTGTTGTCGAACTGTGTTGTAACTCAGAATGCTTCAAAAAGTAGCTGTCGAGATTGGATTGAGGGAAGTCTTCCGCAGTCTACGAGTCACCACCGGAGAGATACCTAAGATATCACTACAAATGGCCCAGCGCTCCTACTTATTTTAGAGGACACAAGACTCCTTCACTCGCATGCAGCATTATGTACAGTACCAGAAATTTGGCGGAAATCCACCGCGGACGTAACACTGACGTAACTTGACCTCCTTTCCGATGAGGGCCTCCAGAGGCCCAGTGTAGCCGTAATTTCTAAGTGGTCAGAATTGCCGGAAATCGCTCAGTCCAGCCAATTAATATTCTTGGACGGTATGCCGTAATCTGATTAGCTTGAATGTGTGCCGTAGGGAGGCGGCGCTGTGGTGTTCTGGAATAGGATAAATGAGAGGTAAGTTTACATTACCACTGTACCGCAGTGACGTGTTCGCCACGAGACAAACCCAAGCTCGTCGTGTTCTCGGGCGGCATTTTCCGAATGCCTATACAGCTCTCTCAGCCACAACATCGATTGGTAGACAGTTCCCACGCTTGAACTTCCCCCTCAAGACACAAAACTCGCCCCTCGCCATGGTACGTGCATTCTTGACGTTCTACGCGACTGAGATCAAGCTAATGACAAGTCCTATGTAGCCAAAGGAGATCCGCGACATCAAGCAATTCATCGACATCTCGCGCCGGAAAGACGCCCGCTGTGCGTTGACTTATATTTCGTCTTAATTGCTCGTTCAACTCTTAACAAGCATGTATATAGCGGCACGCATAAAAAAGATCGCACCCGCAACTCCCGGCGCGAAAGAGCGCACAAAGTTTAAGATTCGGTGTTCACGGTACCTTTACACCCTCGCGATCGATGACCCAGAGAAGGCAGAGAAGCTCAGGCAGAGTCTCCCACCAGGTGAGTAATATTTTTTTACTGATGCACTCTATCTAATGCGGGTTTGCGACAAAGGCCTGGTCGTTGAAGAAGTGAAGAAACAGCCCAAGAAGAAGTAGACCCTTCTTGTGCTGTTGGTGGAGGTCTCTCTGCTACGCTCAGAGGTGGAGATCGTGTATGTTCATGTTGGGTGTCAACCATAATGAGATGGCTATGCATATGCACATAAGCTATGAGCTACGTTTCCCCCCAGGTCCTGCAATACCACCTGTGCATGGTCATCCGCCGGTTTGCACGTATCTTCGCAAGATGCTATCATACACTCCCAACATCACGCACCCGCCAAGTAGGCCAGTCGTTATGCCCCGCAAGATTTTGTTTGGGTATCTGTGTCGTGGATTTCGTGATGGCAGGCTCCTCTCCCTTGACCCATTTTCTATGTCTACCTCGGCTGAACTGGTAACGTCGAGATGATAGTGTACGGCGTCCATCAGTTCGCCCCCATCTAATCGGGGAAGGGGAAGAACGTTGAGTAAAAATAATGCAAGTGTTAATGTCTGGGTATATCTGCCGATGCAACCTCAGTTGCGTAATGCCCGTACATGTGACCTCAACTACGCACATTATCATCTTTGATGCAATGCCCGGGAGCCAAAGAGGGAGAATGGACAACCGTGGTTGCCATCGGGTAACGTCCACTAGATCCCCAATAAGCCGCGCAACAATGAGATCGCAATGATGGTGGAATCATACCATCCTGGTAGATTTCTTCGCGTTGCCCGCGCCACAGCACGACGCGCGTAGAGCCGTCCTGATCAACAGACTGTACGCCAATGCGCAAGAACTGTTCGCCTTCGCGCAGGCGTACACATGTCTGGCCATCTGCACACGACCGCTCACAACGCACAATGATGGCTTCCGTGGGTACCAGGAATCTCGACGCCTCAACACATCGCGAAGTTTCGTCACTGCTGAGGGGTATCAAGCAAGCCTCAGAGCCGAGCCCAGGAGGGGGAGTTGCACAGCAGCCACGTGCGTGATCTGAAATAGGTCATCAGAGAAAGTGAGACAGGACCGCAGTAAAGGTGCCCACTGAGAAACCACTCGGTCTCCACGCACCAGGCCCGTTCTTTTGAGATGGGTGGGCGTGGACCAGTCAGATAGTCGGTCCATCCGCTCTCTTGGGTGTTGGCAAGCGGAAAGTCGTCGAGCGTGGTGAGCAACGCGCCTGAGGGGAGATGGGATGCCAACGGCGAATCGCGCGAGACGGATGTTACCAACAAGCCTTCCGCGGAAACATCCGAATATCCGAGGAGGAGGAATGGGCGCCCGAGCGGGAGTAGGAGGACGAGGTATAGCAGTGCGCTGAAGAGTGGACCGGCCCCAGCGATGCGTGCGCGGACACGTGGGGCCGAAGCGGCGAGCGTGTGACCAGGAAACGCGACGAAAGCCGTGGGCAACAGTACAGTTAATGATGCGCCGAGAGATTGTAGCGGTACCGCATCCCTGTCGAGGACGTGAGTGATGGAGAAAGCGGAGGTAAATTACGCAGAACGAACAGCGCAGCAGACAGCGCATGCCCTGTTTCGTGTATAGCTTGCGAAAAGAACAGCGCGCATATGAGTAAAGGCAAGTGAGACAACGGAAGGGTGATCCCGGGGATCTGGGTTGGTAAGTGAGTGAGTCGTAGCGAAGACGATGAAGGTTGAGGATTAAATCAAATGCGACGGTGCATACCAACAATTGTACTGGAATGTCTGGTGGCTTGCGCGCAGTAAGCGTGGGCGAGACGTGGTTACCGTCGTATGCCCTCTTTGCGTACGGATACACGTCTGCAGACTGCGGAGACTGCGGCGCGAAATCGGCCGCCGTCCTTCTTGCGAGTTGCACGAACGTCCACGCGAGCACGGCCAAAGCGACGACCATGCCCAGAAGAGATATCACGACGCCCGCGTCAAACACGGAACGCAGGATCGCGCGAGCACCGGCGTTTCGACTTCGACCGAGCCATTTGGCCAATGTGTCATGGCCGGCGTTGAATACGGTGCTCTCGATACGTAGGTGTGGACCGATGAGCGTGACGGTTGTCGACTTCCGCTTCCGGGGGGTCAGCGAAATCGGCAAAAGATCGCGGGGTTTGTGAGCGGGTTGATGTAGGCGGTAAATGAGGTGCACTGATGACCATAAACCGAGAAGGAGGAGAAGGAAGGTCAGCGGGGTCATGCATGTAGGTTGTGTGTATCTCAGGCTTGCTCTGGCGGAAGCCCACCGTTACCTAAGCAAAACTGGCGATATTGCAACAATTTCAATAGCTCCAACTTGAAGTTGGCAACTGATCTCTATAATTAGAGGGCCGAAATGCAGCATCATCTGGTTGTTTCGGCCTTGAAATCTCGTCTCGGTTCTCCACTCTTCCACACTGGCTGTGCAGTTTGCTTGAGGAACCCGAGGATTCTCGACTTTTCGCTTTTTCGACACAGGATACAAACCCAGGCGCTCAATGCCGTGTTGCTGTTGCCATTACATGCTTAAAGTTCTGTTCTTGGCTTTCAATTCTCCAACGAAACTGTGATCCGAGGCCGATCAACTGATCGCATGACCCAGCATCAAATCAAATTTCGTTCTTTTCCACTTGTTACTCCGGTAGTACTAGTACACTAGGTGGTCTCGGCAGTTCCAAGAAAGCACCTGTGTGCACGGAAAAGTGGCGGCGTACATCAACTCCAACCGTCATTATCGGGGAAGGAGGGCCATCAGGAGCGAAATTATTCATCGTCTCTGATTAGCCGATCAGTAGCGATGAGCAAGTTGCATATAAGTGCTTGGTCCGGTCACCGAGGCTCCCCAGGCTGAGCCTCCCTTCGTTCATTCGCCACGCTGATTTTTTCCCCGTTTCCCCGTTACGCTGTACTCTACACTCGACCTCTCCGCCTGCTTAAATCCGCTAGTACTCTCTACTATTGAATCTTGTGCCATGGGTTGCGGTCGTTCTCATACATGCTGCTTCATTTTCCCTGTGCGGATCGGTGTGTTCATCGTGAGCACGCTCTTCCTTATCGGCGCTACGGTTGCTGCCGCTACCGGCTGGTATGGTGCTACACACCGAGGTACGTGGCATCTAACTCCTCTAGATCGTGGCCTTATCGTTCCGCAGAAAAAGTACATATGACCAAGAACCAGGAAATTTCCGTCGTGATTACTTCATTATCGAACACTGTCCTTGCTATCGTTTCCCTCTTTGGGTCAGTTCGCTTTGTACAATCTAAGTTTGCGCGATTCCACTGGCAATGCTCATGTTGTGCCCAGATTGATCGGGGCCATCATCAAGCGTCGCAGTTTCATTTCTGCGTATTCTTCGGGTATGGCTTGGCACTTGGGATTCAGCATTGTGAGCGGCGCGTACTTCATCTATACGCTCTTCCACAAGGTTGGCCAACACGAAGTGGACAACTGCCTCGCCCGCCACAGCAAAGACAGCAACAAGGAAGAGGAGTGTAGGAAGGACGTCCACTACCTTCGTGGTGTGATGATCGCATTATATATCATATCCTGGTTGCTTCAGCTCTGTGCGTCTCTCTTCGTTTTCCACCTCCCAGCTCTCCCAACCCTTTTCTTGGTTTGATTGTTTGCTAATGGATATGCAGGGGGTTGTCTCATCACCGCCGAATACGTCTCACAACTAAAGGAGGCGGACGAGCCGGCCTATCCGCCTCCTGCTGAGTTTGCTGCGACCGCACCACCGTTGGCCACGACGTACAACTACAGGAACCAGTATACGTTCTCCACGCCAGAGAATTCATTTGGCCAGAACAACGCGTCCAATGTCTGAGCTACAAGGATGATCATGATCATGTTACGGATGTATTGCAGACTGTCGAGTACACGAAATCAGTATTCCTGCGAGCATATTGGTTGTCATTTTTATTTAAGAGCATTCAAATATGTAAAATAAAATGGGAAGAAATACACCATTTGGATGTGCGCACGGCAATTGCCGCTCAGATCGTATCAGGGACAGTCGTCATTCGCCCGCCGCCCGCGCTTAGTTGCGAACCATGGTAGGGTACAATATCATTAACTGGTCGTAGGTCTGGCTTACTTATTCCCAGGTCGTGTGCACTGATTGCGGAGGAACTGTCATCGAATACGATGCCGCAGCTGGGAACGGCTTTTGCGTGCAGTGCGGCACTGTCCTTGAAGAAAACACCATCGTAAATGAGGTCTCTTTTGGCGAGACCGCAGCGGGCGCTGCCATGGTTCAGGGATCATACGTTGGGCAGGGCGCAAGTAAGTTCGATAGAGGGGATTCTGCGTGCGTGCTGAAGCCGATTCGTAGCCCACGCGCGTATGGGGGGCCCATTTGGAAACAGAGGGAATACAGAATCGAGGGAGCAGACTATCGCCAACGGTGAGCACTTGCTCCTGCAAATTTTCACAGGGAAACTCGAACCCTCTCCTCTCGTCATTGCTGCCGCATGCTTTATTCCATCATCTGACACTGTCTTTGTTAGCGAACCGCAAAATACAGAGCATAGCCTCTGTTTTACGACTGTCCGACGTTGTGTCTCTTGCGGCAACACGCCTATACACTCTTGCGGTGGAGCACAAATTTACTAAGGGGCGGAAAAGCCTCAACGTTGTAGCCGTCTGTCTCTATGTTGCATGCCGGCAAAAAGAAACGCGCAACTATATGCTTATCGATTTCTCTGACCTTCTCCAGGTAATGCCCACTTTTTAGTCTGCTCCTTAGATTATGTCTCTCATGTTCTACAGGTCAACGTATTCGAGCTCGGACACACTTATCTCCAGCTCGTGCAGACCCTCAATCTGCGTTTGCCCTTGGTGGACCCTTCCCATTATATCTCTCGCTTTGCCACGCTGTTAGAATTTGGCGATGAAACGCACAGGGTCGCGACGGACGCCATTCGACTCGTGCAGCGATTCGATCGTGACTGGATGACCAAGGGGCGACGGCCTGCAGGCATATGCGGTGCATGTCTCCTCCTTGCTGCCCGCATGAACAACTTTCGACGGTCAGTGGAGGAGATCGTACAAGTCGTCAAGATCGCCGACACTACGTTGCGTAAGCGGCTGAAGGAGTTTAAGGAGACGCCAAGCGGTTCGTTGACCTTGACGGACTTCCGGACGGTCTGGCTCGAGGAAGAAATGGACCCCCCTGCGTTTATAAAGGGTAAAGAAAAGGATCGTGCGACAAAGGAGGTGGATGCGGATGAGGGGGCTCCTGAGGAGACGGGCAGGGTTCGGAAGAGAACCAGCAAGGCAGACAAACGCAAACGCAAACGACGGCGCATCAACGAGAGTGAAGAGGAAGGCGGCGGTGAACTTCCTCCCAACAATGCCCCGCGTCCGTATCTCGACACCATGCTCCTCAACTCTGGCATTTTAGCGGGTACCTCCCAATCCCAGCCCCTCTTCTTACCTGATCCTGCGGATGATATCCTCGGTCACCAAACTGATCCTACGCTTTTAGTGGAACAACCTCCTAGCGACTCTGTTATCCCATCTCCGTCACAGGTCATCAATTCGAGTGATGTGGCCGATGTGACGTCCCTCGAAGTCGAAGTTAACAACCTCCTCACCGAAGAAGTCGCAGCATTTCTGCTCAATGAACAAGGTGCACAGCTCAGTGCCGCGTTAAATGAAGTAGACGAGCGGCGCATAGCAGCCATTCAGCCTGTGGACGAGTTGGTCGGGCTAGACGAAGATGAACTTGATCAATTCGTGATGACCGAGGAAGAAGTCCGGATCAAGGAGCGCGTCTGGGTTGAGATGAACCGGGAGTACCTTGAAGCGATCGCAGGTGTGCTCGTTTGTACTGGCACCAAGATACGGGTTCATCTGACATTTCCATTGCTGATAGCGAAAGGGGAACAACTCGACTCGGACACCATGTCAGTCAAGCACAAGAAGGTTTGCATATAATTTTACACATGCGAGGCATTTTGGCTGATCATAATGATGACACCCAAACAGCGCCGGAAGCCCGCAGCAAGACCTCGCGACGCCACTACCCCTCACGGAAGTACGGCCGCCGAGTCTGTCCGTACACTTCTCAAACAAAATGCGCGCTACAGCAAGCGCATCAACTACGATGCCCTCAAGGACCTCTTCACGGACGAGAAAGACGACGAGGACGACGGCATGCTATATACAATCGACAACAAGGACGAGGACGCGACGAGTGTGGTCGTTGAGGAGGGCGGAGGGCTCATCGGTGGGCGTGCTGGCTTGGTTGATCCCGGCTTGCTACAACCGGATGCCGGCGACGGTGATGATGGCGACGGAAGCGACAAAGGTGACGATTACGACGATGGCATTTGGGAGGAGGACACTTATGAGCAAGAGGTGTAATTGTGGGGAGTCGAGATTGTAAGTCCTTTCCCTCGGATCTTTGGCGACAAATGAGCTCATGGCTGTGCAGTGGGTCAACAACCCCATCAACATTCTGGTCATTCCTCCAACTGGGGCATGGTGTAATTGTCAGACAATTGTTATGGTAACTAAATTGTAGCATAGAGACATGTTACAAGTTGCACTCTGTAGTCTACTGGTTCTTCTTTTATGGGTCAATATCAATTAGCGGCACGTGTAAGAATGGGGTTCGATCCCCACAGAGTGACAAAATCTGGCGATCATCATCTGGCTTGGCATTTTCTTGTCCCCTTTTCTTTTGACATATGAGACCCCCCTTGCGCGGATGATTATCGGCGAATCCATCTCTCATATTCTTGACTTGTGGGCTCATAGACCTCCCAGCCTTAAAACAACGCCTCACGTCGGTACCCGAGCAGTGAGCGCTAGTGAGCTTCCTATCTATCGCTCTATAGCAATACATGGCACCACTATCTTACGTGGACGGGGGAGTTCTCCCCCGCATCACGGAACGTTGTTTCCTAAGCTAAACGGTACAAACCAGGAAAAACCAAATGATATAGCCAAAATGAGGAGTAAATGGACAGACATCAAGTGTTAAGGAAATAGTCAACGGGGAACCTAGACGTCCTTGACTTGTTCTTCGCACCATTCCCACAATTTCTCCTCGAGCTCAGGATCGAGTGCCCTCTTATGTGGAGGCGTGACGCGTGCCCAGGCAGTAAGATACTAAAAAAAGAACATTCGTTTACGCGTTAAATCGACGGGCTACGCACGGGCAATCTTGGAGGCAAGAATACCACCTACCTTTCCATTCAGCTCGGCACCAGCGGGGGAAGTGCCCGCGTATAAAGAAGTGATCGCGCCATATGGGACAGGGTACGTGATCACCCGTCCAAAAAGCTTCATGAGTACACCCGCATCACGCGCGAGATCCGAAGTAACGTTTCCTGGGTGTAGGGAGATGGACACGATGCCTTCGCCACCGTATCTCCGAGCGAGCGAGTTCGAGATGAGGATGTTGCCCTATAAAAGCGGTGGATTAGAAGCGGACAAATATCCGGAGCGAAATATATGTTACCAGCTTGCTCTGACCATACAGCTTGAGCGCGCCAATTTTCTTCGCCAGTGCGAGAAAGTCGTCTCCGGGTTTGAGCGTGGACCACCGGATGCCCTCCGGGGGCGTCATGTGGTGGCCGAGGGAGCTGACATGGACGACGCGCACGGACCCGGGAGGTGCGTTCTTTGCGGTCGCCGTGAGAAGGGGAAGGAGCAGCTTGGTGAGATAAAAGTGGCCTGCGGACGAGAGTGATCATCTCAGTGTTTAAAACAAGTCGCCGGGTTCTGAGCAGAAGTTTTGAATCTCGTCTCCCGTACCTAAAACGTGCGTCCCGAATTGATTGTCGTAACCTTGACTGGTGACCCTATCGATCACCGCGTACACGCCGCTGCAGCCGGCCAGCCCGTCGTGTTAGTTCAAGTTGGTGGGCAGGCATCACGGTGCCGTACTTCCCAGTCGTGGGCGGAAGCGCGCGCAACTGGGATGGTAGGACACTCACGCGTTGTTGTAAAGTGTGTGAAGCTCGGACTCCTTTCCGATGAATTCTTCTGCGGCGGCCTTGACGGAGACGAGGTCCGCTAGGTCGAGCTTGAGAAAGAAGATGGTGTCCTTTCCGGTCTCCTGCTTCAGTTCGTCGATCGCTCGTTGCGACTTCTCCTCTGAGCGAGCGGCGATGTACACTTTGGCGCCCTTCGAAAGCAACGCCTATGAAAAGCAAACGCTCTTAAATCAGCGAAAAGTCTACGAATGAAACGGAAATAATAATTAAGAAAGTGGCACCACCTTCGCGGTCTCCTTTCCAATGCCGTTGTTACCGCCTGTGATGATGACGGTCTTCCCCGTCTGATCAGGTACGTCCTCCGCAGTCCAGGTCGGCTTCGGAGGAAAGAGAAGGCTTAGATACCCAATGGGCTTGTTTGACATATCTCAGAACTTCGAAGCTGGTACAATACCAGGGACAGGGGCAATTGTGGGAAGACGGAACGGATGCAACAAATAGACGCTCACAGAGTTCGTCAAGGAAGTGTAACCAAAGTTGATTCGCATCACGAATCACGATGACCGAAGAGAAGCCATTGTGCTTTCGATCTCACTGGCAATACTGGTGGTTATCCCAAGGAACGACTCGGAGCCGATACCTCCGCTCAACTAAGCTGGCTTCATGTAATCTCAGACCGGTAGTACAAGTAGCCGCCTTTTTCTTCCCTCTTATTTTTGCTACTCCTACAATTCATCGTAGCTATATCTCAACTCAATCTGACGTACATTTCCATCCACCCATCCACCCTTCCCCCGCTTACGCACCCCTTATAGCGTGATAACTACATGCCTACTCGTTAATACGGCCCTCGCGCCAGGGACCACCACAATTGTCTGCGTGTCATCAATCACGACCGCAGGCCCATCTACAGCGTCTCCGACTGCCAGTTTTCCGAGTTCAAAGACGGGCGTGTCGTCTACTCGGCCAATCTTGTCAAAATATACCGAGTGACGGGTCGCCGCGCTTTCGGCCTCGACCGCTCGGATGCGCAGCTGGTCAAGCTCATCGAAGACCGTTTGACCGGACTCATCAGTGGTCTTTCCGACACCGCGAACCTTGATGTCGTCCACCACTACACGTGCCTCGTCCAATAGAAACCCGAACTCGGCTTTGTACGCGCGGCGGAAGGCGCCAAGGTAGTCCTCCCCGGCCTCGGGAAGGATCATGAGCGCAGTATCCGTGCCATTGAAGCGCATATTAAGCATGCGTTCGGACCGAATACGCTCCGGGGCGAAGCCCTGCTTCTCGAGCTCCTTCCGCGTTGCGTCGGTGAGAACATCCAGACGTGAGGTGAGTGTTGGCACATTCTCCGTGGTGTAAAATGTTGATGCAGGTTCCTGTATCTCATACACACTTATGCAGAGTAAATTGGTGGACTTAAGTGGAGCGAGAGATGATGTACCGATCTGCCAGGGCGAGCCCGTAGGCGGACAGGATCGAGCTGTGCCGGTGAATTAAGACAGTTTTGATGCCCAACAAGGAAGCAATCTCGCAAGCGTGTTGTCCGCCTGCGCCACCAAAGCTGGCTAGTCTGAATGGCCTGTATGGGATCCCTGTTGACCAAATGCAAACGGTATCGCACTTACATGTGTGCGGAGGTCGCAAATCCTTTTGCCTCAGTCAGCGCCCGTATAGGACGACACATGGTCTCGTTTGCGACCTTGATGAACCTAGGCAGATTCAGAGATAGAGCTACGGGTGCTGCGCGACACGTACCCATAGATGATCTCGTCTAGAGTGAATTCATTCGCGGAATTTTTGTTGATGTTATGTGCAAGCTTTTCGAATGCCTTGCGGGAAGCATCCACGTCCAAGGGCTCATCTTCAGATTTGCCAAATATCCTTGGGAAGTACTCCGGGATGAGCCGTCCAAGGAGCAGGTTAGCGTCCGTCACTGCCAAAGGGCCGCCTTTTCTACATCACATTGTGGATTTTGGTTCTGGTCAAGAAAGTAGATTCCACTAACCGGTAGCATGTCGGGCCAGGTTCAGCTCCTGCACTTTCGGGCCCAGCAAGGAACAGACCGTTGCGGAACGTGAGACAAGAGCCACCACCAGCTGCGACAGTGTTGATATCTAGTTGCGGCGATTGAATCGTGACGCCTGCGGTGGTTGTTTCGTATACGATCTCATAGCGACCAGAAAAACGCGATACATCTGTGGATGTACCTCCCACGTCGAGTCTGTCAACCTTACTCTTGTCAATCAAGGCGCGGGGAAAAGACCGAACAGAGATACCGACCCTATGATGGGTGTCTTCCGCTTCTCATCCCAGCTCGTGCGCGCGTAGCCCACTACCCCGCCAGCTGGCCCACTCAGAATAGTTTTCAGTCCTGAAAAATGAGAGGCATCTACAAGTCCGCCATCGCTGCTCATAAATTCGACGCGTGGGAGCTGCGCAAAACCAGAGAAGAATCCGTCAAGGTATGCGCGCAGAATGGGTGTTAGGTATGCGTCCGCGGTAGCAGAGACTCCGCGCGGAACCATTTTTATCATAGGTAAGAGTTGAGACGAGAGGGAAATGTGTTCAAAACCTAGAGAAGACGCCACTTTCCCAACGAGCAGCTCGTGGTCAGGAAAAGTATAAGAGTGCGCAAACACGACCGCAACAGAACGATAGCCATCATCATAGAGTCGTTGCAGGTCTGCTCTGATAGCAGCCTCATCTATGTACAGTTGGGTTAGAAGAGTTGCGATAGGCAGGGGCTGATTACTGATACCTGGGTCTTTGAGGATTCTCACGGCTTCTCCTGAGATCCCTTGAACAATCCTTCCTGGCCCTTCTGCGTCCCCTTTTTGGTCCCACCCTTTCCCTCTGTACCCTCGTTTGACTTGTCCGTTCTCATCGAAAACCACCTGATGTTCCTCCGCCTGCGGGTCGCTCGTGTAGCCCACAAGGGTAACACGTTCGTCTATTTCCACGACAGTCGAGTATAATGGCGGAGGACGACGAATGTTAAGATCAAAAATCCTGGGGCGAGACTGGTTTCCGATTAATAATAGGTCCTTAAAGCCTCTGGTGATGAGAAGAGCATGCTTGCGGCCTTTGCGTTCAAGGAGTGCATTGGTCGCGACAGTTGTGGATAGACGGATGTAATCTAATGGCGGTGTCAATCTAGAGATATGGGTGAAGCGACAAGGACAACAGCGCACCGATCTTGGTTATATCAAGCTTTTCACCTCTTGGTATTACCGTCCCAGTGACGGCCTCGAGCACGCGCCTGATACCCTCTGTCGGGGCATCATTGTAATTGGCAGGGTCCTGTGACACTAAGCGGAAATTAGGTCATAATTCGCGTTCCAGGGAGCTAGTAAGGGACATGCAGAGCTTAACGACAAGTTCCTTTCTATGCTTTGGGTTATCGGGATCAGGATAATCTCTGCGATGGGGTAAGTAACCAGTCGATCAAACGCGGTACATGTGGGGTTGAACGCACGCGTAGACGTCGCAAAACGTACCCCCTCGATCTGCAGAAATTCTAATTGAGTGATCCGGGATCATCATCACTTTGGTGATAAGGGATCATAAATACGGCCAACTACGTGGGTGACAATGAAAGTGCTCATAACGTGATTCACTCCAACTGGCACATGACGATTATGTCATATATGTCTCTGGCCTGTTTGTGCCTTCAGTTTGCTGCTTCCAAGTGAGAATCACGCCGTCAAGCCAAATGAGATAACAGACTTGGATAAATTCATGAAATTCAGGCCGATGCCCTGGAATCTAGGCCAGGTAGCAGTCCCCTTGTCTGGAGGATCGCGGCTCAGCTCTATGGTGGTCTATCCATGAGTTGGAGATGTTGGGCCTTTTGTCGGCCCGGCAGCAAAAGTGCAAAAAGTAGGTAAGGGGCTTGGATGGCCCTTCCAAGGCAAAGTTATGACTATATAGGGCATGGGTCAACCTATACAAGGGCTTACAAGGGGTAAACTACACTACCTCCATTTGAAACTTTTGCTGATGTGGCACTCAAAGTAGGTGTGTCGCCAAATTCCAGTCACACTACTCGCGCGGGATGTTAGTTGGCAACTAGTTCCACAAACACCGTGGCTGCACAGGTGGTCCCCGAGCCTGATCACACCATCCTCAAACGTATGACCTTGACGACGGCATTACCGTAGTTCATACAACCTGACCTCGAGGTGTCAGAATGAGTACCGCAGCGTGATCAGGGGTGCTGGATCAAACGGCTTTCCGAGTTCAAGGACTGGCTTTTTGCTACACCGGCATCATATGTGTAGACGTGATAGCGGGGTCCATCATGGACTTGGCCCGGCAAATGTGTGGATCAATGCCCAGAAGGCGCGTCTCAGTTAGGATACAATTATTGTGCGCTATCGTGTAGAGGTCGATTGCGTCTCTCGAATTGTACACTACGGTCTTCCCTAGCACCAGAAGGTCTGAACGCAAGTGCGAGTGGTGACTGAGTTAGGGGAATAAGGATTGCGCGATCGACGGGTTTATGCCATCTCTCATATAGCCAACAATTCTTCGTTGAGTTGAGTCGGCGAAGGAGGATTGTCCAATGGGATCTGGTTGTCGCTTCCCATGATAGTTAACAGTTCTCGAATGCCATGCACTGTATTTTGTACTTCTGGTCTCGGAATCCGGACCGCACTCGGTGAGATTAATTGTTCAGTGCGGCGAGATCAAGATCAAGTTTATTATCAATAATAACTGAAAAACTGGTGCTTTCATTTGGTGAGCCTATATACCTTCCACCGAGCACTATCATGTCCCTGGTAGTATATCGGATTAGTACACGCGCCTGTCAACCTTCGGGTCGCGCGAGAGCGGGGTTCGACTCCCCGCCAGGGAGTATCATCAGAAGTATTTTTCAGTCTCATTCCGCAACAGCCTTCTGCGAAGGAAGGGTGCTGTGCATTGAGTAAGTCAATCCCAATGCATTTGAGGACGGGTCAAGGAGGGTATTGCCAGCGTCAAGAAGACTAAGAAGGTGACCGGTGACGACCACTTGAATGGATGTGTAAACATAAACCCATGCACAAGGCGTAATCAGGAAATCGATCATTAGTCTACATCAACCCCATAGGCCACGTATGTCCCGTAGATAGTTCTCAATGCCCATCACCTGCTGGGCAAATCAGAGCATTCAACTGGAAAATAGTTATAGACTTCGAAAGAGAAGTGTTGAAGTAAATATTTGGTCACATTAAAGTTAAAGTTTTTTATGTGACCATAACTATTTTGAATACTCTGATTGTACACGCAACCTTCAAACCTCGTACTAGTACTACTGCAAGGCAAACCTTACAGCCACAGTACAGCCACGCGTGAACAGCCACAACGGAGTGCCTGTCAATGCCACAAGTCTTCCAGTCACTCTCCCTGTCTCATAGCCTCCCCTAGCTCCTTTCTCTTCCTGTGCATCTAGTGCAAGGGGCACTCGGGAATAGTTGGCGGTACTACGGGAAGTATGCTCCAAGTAACCGAAGGCCATTGTATTTGTATTGGGTGAGTAACAAGTGCATCGTTGTGGACGGCCTCAAGGGGATCTGTTTTGCCTAATTCTACGGGAATTCGGTCGCCCACGGGCAAGACTAAACGATTGCCCAGTGATCCTGTGACAATAGGGTGCCATCCGAGTCCAGTGTGCAGTAGCAGTGGCGCAACAAAATATCGATACTTGTCTCCGAGTTGTCGGGTGGAGCCACACAGCACCTCACAGTTGCCCCGCCCAGTGGCAGATCTCCCTTTATAATACACTCAGCCTTTGTACCCCAGACTTCCCTCCTGTGATAACGGTATCAATTCCCCAATGGCTCATCTACCCTACGACACTTTCCGTGTGGCTCTGGCATGGAAGTATCCCAATTGCGGGCACGCTCTATGGGAGCCCAGTCCTGGTGGGTTGTATGATTCCGTAGAAGTGGGCGACGTTGGTTTTATCCGCAAGGGCTGTTTCCATCGCTTGTTTAATGTTTTCCTCCCTGGAGATCATCCATCCCATCAAAATTTCGGTGTTCCGGAATCCCATCAGCAACTGCGCCTCAACGTGCCGACCTGTATTCACAAGGGTATCGAGGGAACGAAGGATTTCTACTCGAAGTATGTTTGCCTGTCCCGTGAAAGTGATGTTTATGCCTCGGGGTAATTGTGCTTCATGTCCCCATGAATTCTGGTCACTGACATCCGACTACTAGACCCGACGACGATTCAAATGTCACGGTTTCATGTCCCGGCAAGCGAGGAGCCGTATTGTCTCTCCCTGTTCCAGCTCAACGTGAGGACACTATTGCCGTTGGAGTATTCGGAAAATGGATAGTCAAGAATATCGACGACTGGTTTGCATTTGCTGAGAATCTTGACCTTGGAATCAACCGTATGCAAGATCTCATTCTCGTCACTGGACGGCACTGTGCAAAGTCGTGGGTCAATGCAGCGTTCTCTGAAGGATTAAGGGACGCAGAGGTCTCTTTCGGAGTAGGGATGTCGGGGGTTTCAGGCGTTAATATTGAACAGCGACGAGCGCGTGGGGATGTGGTGGTGAAGCTTGGCCCAAATGGCGAGGTACGCTGATACCAGCTTCGATTGATATTGCAAAGTCTCCGACTCCGGCTTGATATTGCCTTACCAGAGTCTACCCGAAAACCAATGCATCTTCGTACGGGGCTTTCGTGTCGCTCGAGTACTAAATATATGGCCAAGACTTCGAGGAGAAGCAGGACCCGCTTCCGACATAGGCGAGCACGAACCTGAAGCTGACAAACAACTAGAGTCCATAGGCACCTCTGCCGATACTAACGTAAATATGTCTCTTATTTTCCAAGCTATTGTTTGATGGTTTGAAGTATCAAGAACCCCTTGACGTATTGTTGCAATATATTGCCGAAGTGAGTATTTACATAATTGTTTGTCGTGAGTTTTGCAACCTCGGGCCATTATAACTTACCTCGTACAGAACGCACCCGATTGTGATATGGCTCTTGTTCATGATGACGACCTGATATGCGTCAGTGATACTGTACGCCTATTATTTATTGAATATTACGCTGTATACCTCACTCTAGTAGTCCCTGGACAGCCTCCAGCCTGATGTAATGATGGAACACCTCCGAGGTTCCACGCTAGAGATCCAGCAGGTACAATGTGGTGAGTAGTTGACAGCATCACTTTTCTATGACTTCCTCGTTAAATACATCTTGAAGATTTGACCGAATTTGGAGCTGACAATGCGAGTGCCAAAATAGCGTCGCTATTTATGGGTTCATGTTCAGTATGTCAACCTTCAAGTTTATTCGGTATCAAAGGGTGCACGGCCTCATCCTCTTCCAGGTTGGGCTGCCAACGACTATTACCAGTGACAGCCGAGATCAAGGGCCAGCCCGCTCACCGGACTATTGGCAACGATGCGCTCTGTCCGAGTCGTTATTCGGTCACCCAGGGGCAATCTTTCCACATCGAGAGGAAGCGCAGATAATGGTAGCCGTGCAGAGTCTGAAAGCTTCTTATGATGTTGATATCTCGTGCAGGTTGTCGACAATCAGGAGGAGGACGCCTATGACAAGGTGCAGGCCATCGACGATCAGGAACAGCGAGTCGATCACAAGGTGCAAGGTGTCAAAGACGGAATAAAGGACGTTGGCATCAACATGGACATTGATGGTGCGTAATCTGTTTCCAACTAATCGGCTACACCTAATGGTAAATTCGGCCAGGGAGTGAGAAGATAGAAGAACTAGATGTGCATGCACTGAATAAGAATGGCCAGACACCACCACACGAGGCGGCGTACACTGCGCGGGACCATGGGACCCTTGATCTATCGGTCCACCAGAGCGCCGGCCTTCGTGAGCCAGCGATTGAGAATCTCCGACGACTTGCCAGCTGTTACCTAAACAATCCGTCTGCACGGGTTGACATTCTTCGCGTGGAACGGGGTTCTAATGGTAACTTGAAGGTGGTTATAATACTTGAAATGGCAGATCCCTTTTGAGGACACCCCTTGTCCCGATGGAAGGCAAGCTTCACACCCACGCATGAACGGCCACGACGGAGTGCCTGTCAACTTGAACGCCACAGGTCTTCCAGTCCCTCTTCCTATCTCATAGCCTCGTTCCGTAGTCCCCTTCACTTCCTGTGCTCCTCTCACTGCCTCTATTCAGTACTTACAGCCTCAATAAAGACGCCTGTAGGTACTGACATATATAAACTTGCCTCCTCACTGTAGAAGACAACAGTAGAACAACTTGAATAGTAAGGGGTTTTAGTCTTTCCTTCAGAGCCTTTCGTGTGCGCATTCGCTTTTTGCTCTCCCCTTTCCTCTCTCCCTCTCTCTGTCTACCCGGCCTTCCCCTTGGGGCGACATCAATTTTATCGCATTCGCCGTACATATATCGCCCATTAACACTGTCATCGCCCCAGACTATCATGTCAGACGGATGCTGAGCCTTAGAGGTGTAGATGGTGTTTCTGTGCAGAATGAATCGATACGTTATTACTTGTTCTAGGTATCTGAGTGCTAGCTCTGGATCTAACCGAGCGCCAGGCCCAGTCACCCCAGCCTCGACCACGTGACGTCCTCCGTTCGCCCAACAAGCTCGCCACGTGCGGCCCTCTCACCCTTGTCATCTACGCACCCGCCGTCGCACTTGACTACGACTCAGTAAATCTTGCCTCATTTCAGACATCGCACCTCCTTCGCCTTCGCCGTCTACGCATCCGCCGCCGCGCACTTGACTACGATTCTGTAAATATTCCCTCATTTCGGATGCCGCATCCGCTTGAGTGACAGTGGCAGCCACGTCCTGCGCTCTTCGGGCCGGGGCCGGCGGAACTCAACTGTTGGGCACATGCGGATCACGCCGCAACTTTGACAGGGCTCGTCGCTGATATGGACCTGATAACTTAGGCCTGATGCAGCGCCGTAATTTGCGGCGCTGCGCTCAGTGTAATGGATTGCTGTGGATCTGGCGCTTGTTTATCAACATCTATATATATATATTGGCACCTACTAGTAGTGTGATGTGCCCAACGCCCAAACTTTGACTTCCTAGTATCCCTCCTGTGATAACGCTGTGGTCGGTTCAAGTTCCCTGATGTCCCGCTTTCCCTGCCACATTTTCCGCGAAACACTTGCAATCAAGTATCCCGATTGCGGGCACGCCCTGTGGAAGCCCAGTCCTGAGGGGTTGTATGATGCCGTAGAAGTGGGCGACGTTGGTTTTATCCGCAATGGCTGTTTCCGTCGTTTGTTCAATGTTTTCCTCCCTGGGAGTCATCCGTCCCATCAAAGTTTCGGTGTTCCCGAATCTCATCAACAACTGCGTCTCAAAGGGCCACCTTTCGTCTACAAGGGTAGCGAGGGCACATTGGATTTTTTCTCGAGGCATGTCGACTTGTCTCGTGAGCGTGATGTATATGCCGCGGAGTAATTGTATTCCATGAAATATTTCCATGAATCAGGTCGCTAATAACTATCTAGACCCGACGACGATTCGCATGTTAGAGTTTCATGCCCTGGGACGCGAGGAGCCTTGCTATCTCTTCCCCTCCCAGCTCAACATGAAGATACGATTGCTTTGGGCGATTTCGGAAGATGGATAGTCAAGGATATTGACCACTGGTTTGCATTTGCTGAGAATCTTGGCCTTGGGATCAACCGCATGCAAGATATCATTCTCGTCACTGGGCGTCATTGTGCAAGGTCGTGGGTCAATGCTGCGTTCTCTGAGGGACAGGGGGGCTCTGAAATTTCGTTTGGAGTACGGGTGTCGGGGGTTTCAAATATTAATATTGAACAACGACAAGTGCGTGGGGGTGCAAGGTTGAAGCTAGGCCCAAATGGCGAGGTACGCTAGTACCGGTTTCGGTAGATCTGGCAATGTCTCCCTCTTAATATTGCTTTATCAGGACCTACCCGAAAATCAATGCATCTTCGTGCGCGGGTTCCGCGTCATCCGGATACTGAATAGATGACCAATACTTCGGGGACAAGCGGGACCTGCTCCAGATATTGGTGAGCACAAGCCTGGACCTGATAAGCAGTGCCAACTAGAGCCCATGGGCACCTGTGATGATGCCGACGTAAACACCTCAATTCTTTTTTTTTGCATCTCTTTGATGTTTCGAAGTTTCAAGATCCCCTTCATGTGCTGTTAAAATATATCACTGAGGTGAGCACACCATCTTTCGGTTGTCGCGCGTGTGGCCCTGATGATACTAACTGTGACCGTATAGAGGGCTCATGGCTGTGACATGGCTCTTGTTCATGATGACGACCTCGCATGCATCGCCAATGCTGTATGTTTATTATATATCAATCCCTACCTTCCATCTCCGAGTCCCTCACTATCGTAGTCCCCAGATAACCTCCAGCCTGATACAGTGGTGAAATACCTCCAAGATTTTGTGCCAGAGATCCAGGAGATAGAACTTGAATGTGGTAGGTATTTTACAATAATATTCCCATGGTAGTTTTGTTTACGCCACTTCACAAAGATTCTTTTCCTGGCAACAAAAATGGGGCAGCTGTCGTAATTGCTAAGGTAGCGATACTATCTGCTAACGAAACTCTCTTCGAGGTATGTCAACAGCCGATGACAATGTATTTTGGTCTTACTCCCCCCAGGCTACTGGTCTGCCAGAGTTATCCAATGTGCCAAGCACAGACGATGAGATCACGACCAACAACTTGAAACGGGATGTAGATGGTGTCCTTAACTTTGTAAATCCTCGTCGACTGATTCCGTGCATTTTATCATACTGATTCTTTCGAAAGAGTTGCATTTTCTCAGCACTCGTCATATCGTTCCTCGCCGAAAGCTACGTGTTCCCCTCGGATCCAGCCGCTTACGTCGATGTCCTGTGGTTGATGAGCCTTGTGCTCAGCTTGACAAGCGCCCTGCTTGCGATATGTCTTCAGTGGCTAGCCCGCACATACCTCCTCGTTCCGAGTGCATCAGACCTCCGTCCGATGCGCCACGTAGGGATGATCACTATAACGCTCCTTTATCCCGCCATATGCTCTTTTCTCGTTGGCCTGGCAATACACCTTTCCACAAGATACAAGACGCTGGCCATCGTTATCTCAATCGTTGCCAGATTCATAGGAATGGGCTATGCAGTGCTGACCACGTTCCCTTCTATCCACGGCAAACGCCCTTCATTACTCGGCGCGTAGAGGTCCCAGTGAGCGTGACTGGACCAAATTGCCTTCGCACCTCCATTCCGCATTCCTCACCCGATCTGTTGTATTACTATGAGACCACGCCAGGATCCTTATCGGATGTCAGCCTGTATCTTGTTTTCGGGTTCTACTTCTGTCCTGATCATGTATAATATACAGAGGGCGTACAATTAGGGAAAAGGACCTCTTTGGCTAGCTTTCTTCGTAAATGTGGCATGGAAGTAGGTGCGATGTGTGAGTGTGTGCGTGTGCGAGTGTTGGTGGAAGGGGTAAAATATCAACCGGGAGTATGCAAGGAAAGTGTATCCACATTTGTTGTGCATATTGTGGGTATGCACAACCGTAACCTACCCACAGGCAGGGCTGCTGTAAACTTGGCCCAGGGTCAAGCCTGTCCACTTGCACGAGTTCTCTCAATGCAAACTGGGAGGTACATGCCCTAGAGGTTAATGTAAGAATGACACAAGATCACATAGTAAATCTCAGAACACAGAATCCTAAAGCTGGTGCTTGCTTTGTCAGCTCCAGACTTCACATTAAAGTGCTCGATCGAATCGGATCGATAACTGTCAACTGTCTGACTTCCTCCTCTCCCTTCTGCGGCAGTGGGATTATTTCAAGCCCTTATGTCTCACCCACCGTACCACACGTTCCGTGAAATGCTTGCAATCAAGTATCCCGATTACGGGCACGCTCTATGGGAGCCCAGCCCTGGGGGATTGTATGATGCCGTGGAAGTGGGAGACGTCGGTTTTATCCGCGATGGCTGTTTCTCTCGTTTGTTTAATGTTTTTCTCCCTGGAGACCATCCATCCCATCAAAACTTTGGTGTTCCGGAATCTCATCAGCCACTGCGCCTCAACGCACCAACTTTCATCCACAGGAGTGCGGATGGCACAATGGACTTCTGCTCGACGCATGCTAGCCTGTCTCGCGAACGTGATGTATACGCCTCGGGGTAATTGGGATTTGGACATCTATGAGTTCTGGTCACTTACACGTAATTAGGCCTGACGACCATTCACACGTTACAATTTCATCCCCTGGAAAGCGAGGAGCCGTGTTGTCTCTTCCTATCCCTGCCCAACGTGAGGATACGATTGCAAAAGGTGATTTCGGGAGGTGGATAGTCAAGAATATCGACCAATGGTTTGCATTTGCTGAGAATCTCGGGCTTGGGATCAACCGCATGCAGGATATCATTCTCGTCACTGGGCGTCACTGTGCAAAGTCGTGGATCAATGTTGCTTTCTCTGAAGGACCGAGGGATGCGGAGGTTTCTTTCGGATTACAAGTGCTGGGAGATTCACATGTGAATATCGAACAGCGACGACTGCGTGGGAATGCGGTGTTGAAACTTGGCCCTAAAGGCCCGGTACGTTAGTGACGGTTTCCAATCGACCTTGCTGTCTCCAGCTTGATTTTCCTCACCAGAACCTACCCGAAAATCAATGCGTCTTCGTACGGGGTTTCCGTGTCGTACGCATACTAAACATATGGCCAAGACTTCGGGGGCAAGCGGGACCTGCTCCCAGTTTACACGAGCACAAACCTCAATCTGACAAGCGACTTGTGCCTATAGGCGCCTTCGGTGATATCGACGTAAGGGCCTCATACTTTTTCTACAATTTTTTTGACGTTCCGAAGTATCAAGACCCGCTTCATGTTCTGTTACGGCATATTGCTAGTGTGAATACACCCACGAGTTTTTTGCGTGTGCACCCTTGACGCGAACTGTGGTCATACAGAAGGCCCCAGGGGGTTGTGAAATGGCCCTTGTTCATGATGACGACTTGGCATACATCGTCGGTGCTGTATGTTATTGTCTATCAACTCATTCCGCCATCTCTCTCACTATTGCAGTCAGATAGTAACCTCCAACCTAATGATGCAGTGGTGAAATTCCTACGAGGTTCTGTGCCAGAGATCCAACAGATTCAATGTGGTAAGTATCCAACAGTACACTGGCAGTATAATAATCCATGATTGCCTTTTGCGTCACGTTCACAAAGGGGAAGTGGCTATTGAAGTAGCAATGCTCAAAATTCCTTTGGGGGTATGTCAACACTCGACGTCAAAGTATTATTGTCTCACTGTCTTCTAGACTGCTAGCGTGTTGTCGACCGACGGCATGAAACAGCAATCCGCTGGACTTGTTATCACTGTAAATCCTCGTCGACTGATCTCATCTGCTTTCCCATACTGATTCGTTCGAAAGTTCATTGGCAGCTTTTGTATTGTCTGTCTTCTGTCCAGCCTGAGTTTTTTCACGGTAGGCATCTTTGCCGTATCTATCACGGCTGGGATTGGGATAGTAGGAATCGGCATCGGCATTTCGCTACTACTACTAGCGGATTCGGAGTCAACATCTGCCGGGTCAGGGCGGAGGAGCGTGCGTCAACCACGCTAGACCACAAAGAGATGTTGAGGGATCTTGTGTTTCGGATCTGCGACTACTTGTGAGATATATAGAAAAACGCTACGATATGACTGTGAAACTTTGCGTGCTAAAGCCTCCATGTGTCGGAAGTGCTATAAGTCCTCCATACCCCTTTCGTCCCTCCGGCTCCAGGCTCCCATTACCACTGCACTATCATAGCCTCCGGCCTGAGATGGTGATGGAACATCTCTGAAGTTTCATGCCAGAGATCCAGTAGGCACAACCGTTGAACATGGTAAGTATTGACAACGGCTCTCAGTCGGCTTGTTGACGTCCTCTTCACAAAGACTCTTTTCCTGTCAATGAAGGGGCTACTGTAACTAAGCTAGTGAAGCCATCAAAGACCAATTCTCCTCCGCAGCCCGCGGGTATATCTACACCCAACGTCAAAGTGTGATGGTCTTGCTTTCCCCCCGGCTACTGGTATGTTGTCCTACATGTTGGACATACACATTACACAAAACGATTATGGCCAACGCCTTGTAACCGGGGGGCTTGAATTTTGTTCTTGCATTGGTGAATCCTTGCAACTGATCCAGAGTGTTTGGTCGCGCTGTGTCGTTTGAACGGCAGGCTTTATTCCCGCGGTTTTGTTCTTATTAATTGAGGGCCATGCCAGTGTGTTGTCCTCCGATACAAGTGTCTACGTCAATGCCATGTTACGAACGGGCCTTGCGCTCTGCTCAATATGCCTCATCTCTACGCGATCAATTCATGAGCAGGAACTTAGATTACACTGATTCTTCCCGTCTAAGGTTCGGGGCACGTCATGTCATGTGCATATGTCACCATTCATCGAATATTCATCACTGGCCACAGCTGCGATCACTGCAACCTTTCTTTACGTCTCTATTCTCTGTTTTCTGGCCGGTATGGTGATATTGGTTTTCATGAGATGGACGCTGTTGTCCCGATCATAGGACTCATGGGAATACATGTGCTGTGTAGCACTGACCAGCTTTCGTTCTGACCATCGCGAATGTACACCTTCTATATCGTTTCCCAGTCACGGTGTGTCGTAGTCCTAGCGCGCATAAAATGTGTTCCACACGCTCCATCGAGTAGTCGCTGCCCATTCCGTACATTTACCTATCGTGTCATCACGACACGACGCAAGGATTGATTTTGAATATCAAGTTATATTCTGGTCTTCGGGTCCCACTTGAGTACCGAACATGTGTATAAACTGTTGACTCGTTTGTCTTGATTATGCTTTACTTCTATATCTCGTGCGTGTGGCGCTTCCCTGGGGGGGGCTGTGGTAACTGTAAATCTGTAGTTCAAGGAATGAAGTAAGTTCCTAGTATGCTAAGTCATTTTATTGGACGATTTGACACTTCAATCCTGGCAGTGTCAATCCTCGTGCTGTCGATTAATCTAGTGGACCAGTTTAGACCTAACACCAAAATCATGATAACTACGAACGTGGAACTAGTACTAAAGAACAGTAGATAAGGCACTATGGGTCAACTTGACCCCTCACCCGCACCTTCGACCTTTGGTTTGTCCTTCTTCCTTACGATCTTCACCCCTTTGAGTGCCGCATTGCTCTTGCGCGAAGAAGTAGCGCACAACATAGAGCCCGCGACCGCCAGCGGCTGCTGTGACGGTGACGGTGGCCTCGTCACGCGTAGTAATGGTGGCTTAATTTTCGGCATTGAGGTCGGCGCCGCCTCGACAGATGCGGATGTTGGTTGTGGACGTGTGCCCGGCTTGGCCGGGAGCGATGGATGCGCTGGCGCAGGAGGTTCGGTCCCGGTCGGGGGCGCCTGGGCAAGCTGCAACAACTTTGCCTCCATCTGCGCGATCTTGTCGTCCGTCCTATATTCCCATCACTTTCAGTCAGCACAAGACAGACATAATAAGGACCGGAGATTTTTTTTTTTTTTGGTGCGTACCTCGAGCGCGTCGTCGGAACGCTCTTCAGCAAACTGAGCGTCGTCGGCCGTCCAGAGTCGCTGTGCAGCGCCGCTTGTTGAGGCGCGCGACGCGACGAAGAGCCTGCGTAGGCATGGGCATCGAGAGGCGCTTGATGCGCGTACGTGACGGTGATGTGTCGTCCCCTCAGCACCTTGCCGTTCGCCGCTCCAAGCGCCGTAGCGGCGTCCTGTACAAAGCGGGTTCGATGGTTCAGAATACGATCAGCGTCTAAGA
>Ga0307510_10001477_pt1 | contig 25945 bp, 34 predicted proteins | sample 12_EM_MG_FD_207224 | JGI IMG/M metagenome (GOLD analysis project Ga0307510, IMG submission 207224) | Populus trichocarpa ectomycorrhiza microbial communities from riparian zone in the Pacific Northwest, United States - 12_EM | ecosystem: Host-associated > Plants > Roots > Unclassified | place... | reverse complement strand
ACAGTGCGCCAACTCGGATGCGGTGGACGTTGCGGGACACAAGGTTCTTGAATAGTATCAGCCGTTCTTGAACAGCGATTAAGTAGGGCGCGCCGTCGATTGCATCGAGGTCGGTAAAGTCGAAGGCCGTGTTGGAGCGGATAACAGTGACGTTGTGGAAGGGTGGCAGTTGGGTATCGATACGCGCTGTGTACGCGTTTGATCCAGGAGGAAAGCGCGGGTCCTCGGCGAGATGGAGGGCAGAGAGGGGACAGTAGAGAACATTAAGTTCATAGTGCACTGGAACAGGGTAGTCTATGACGTGATCTTCGCTGTAGTCGGAAACGTCGACCCTGTAGAGAATATGATGTTCAGTTAAAAGTGTCAGCACAGTCTGAGGGAAGATGTACCCTGCCCTACGATGTTCGCTTTGTTTAGGCTCGCGACGCACGTAACTAATCATGATGCCCATCTCAGCCCCATATCGCATATATTTGGCCTCCAGCTTGTACGCTTTTGAGGGAGTGGCTATCTTTGCCACAGGATACGCTGTCTTGACGCGATGTTCCATCATCAAGAGTACCAACGCATACCGATTCGTTCCTTCGCGGACTGATGCAACAACGTATTTTCCGCCGGGGACAATCTTCATGGACATCACGTCCGCGAATACACAGAACCTCCATGCTTTATAGGCTTTGGGCATGGTACTCCGCCAGTTTGCTTCCGAAGCGAGAGCACGGATGACTAGACGTTCAGCCTCGAGGCTGCTGAGAGCGGGGAAGGAGTAGCGAATTGTGGGAGGAAGTGGTGGTAATGGAAGATGGAACGTCCGCAAGATGCGTTTCCAAACCATTGGTTGGTGGGTTAGTCCGTAGAACAGTCTGCATACCTGAAATAGATGATATCAGCAGAAAAATAATGCTATGCATCGCGACATACAGTTCTTAAACGTAGAATGTCCCGCACGCATAGATGGATGAGAATAAGGTCGACGAGTGTGTCGTTCGGGAGAGACAAGAGCGTCAATTTCGTGGGCGAAACCGGTTGACGCAGCACTGTGCCACGTATGAGAGGATGAGTCGCAGGCATTGTGAGTTGAAAGACTATGAACAGACCTGAGATATTCGATGTTAAATAGGGCATGGGAAGTGCCCAGGATGATGGTTAGCGAAGGAGTGCCCATGAAGGACACAATAATCTTCTTGTATTTTTTCCATAAGCGTGGACACAAAGAAAGCGGATGGTAGAACCTCGTATCCAGGCCACTGCCTTTTCTTTGAACATCGAGAAAACAAAACCTGAAGCGGGGGCAAAAGGATGATGATAAACGACGACCCAAGCACAGCCCCTTCCCGTTTCCGTTTCCGTTTCCAGTACAACAACCCGCCCCGCCCCGGGCCGACCCGGCCACAACTTTGGCTCGCTCACCTTTTCAATTAATTCTCTTTCTCACTCAACTCTCAGCCGTGCTGTCATGTTGTCCGCCATCCGCTTCACATACAGTCGTTCTCTTATCACAATTACAAGGGCCATGTCAACCGTGGCATCTCCTCCGTCTAACAGAAATCCTTTGTCTGCTCTCGCAGCCGGCGCGTCAACACCTTTTCCTGTCGCTTCACCAACGACGCCACCTCCCCTCTTGGACATACCCCCAGCGGAGGATCCTCTCCTTCAATTCATGGCAAATACAATCATGCGCCACGGGAAACGCAAGCGCGCATCCCGCGTTGTTTCGCGTATGCTCCTCTGGGTGCATTCTCTTACCCGCGCGCCACCACTCGAGATCGTCCGCGAGGCCGTGTTGCTCGCCTCCCCTGCCGTGCGCAGCATGTCGCATACCCGTGGTGGCAAGATTGTCTCCCGCCCTATTGCGCTCAGTGAGAAGCAGCGCACGCGCTATGCTGTGAAATGGATCCTCAAAGCGAGCGAGAACCGCCAGGGACAGACCCTCGAGGAGCGGCTTGCGAGAGAGATTATTGCCACCATACAAGGAACCAGCTCAGTTTTGGCCGAGAAGGAGAGGGCACATACGTTTGCCATGGTTAATAGGTGCGTGTTTGTCGATCAGCTCCCGACGCTATGTCCGAGCTCACGGTCTCTCAGGGGGAACGCGGGGGCGCGAGTTTAAGGAAGTAGACCTTTCAGCTGTCTTTTGCCCTTCGCTTCAATATACATGGGACTTAAGCGTTTGGTAAAACCTGCATAGCGCATTTCATCGCGCCGCGGACACTATTCCAATCGTATTCCGACTGCAATACAAACCCGACCTACCCCGAGATGACGGAAGGTCCACGTACTAAGACCTTTCGGCATGGCCAAGCTCGTACGAAGCGTGCTTTACACACTTATAAATCACTTTAGATTGCTAAGATACGAGATAACAAAGTATTAGTGCGCTTTATATGTTCGGCGGTGGATAATGTACTGGATATACGGGATAAAGGGTCATCTGATATGGAGGGTGTGGCATGTAGACAATGAGCGGTTGCGGCGTATAGTATGGCACTGATGCATCGTGTGGTGGAGGCACAGGTGGTGCTATGTTGTGAGTCACCTGACTTGTAGGCATGACGGCGGGTGTGGGAGCAGGAGCGGAGTGAATAGCAGAACTAATGACTGGAGCAAAAGTAATGGTAGGAGCAGAAACAGGAATTTGATGACTATGGTGACGACCGGAACGCCGTGGGGGTATAAGGGGAGGAAGAGTAGCTGCCTGAGCGGCTAGATGAGCAGGTAAATGGTGATATGTTTTCCCATCCACTGTTAACGGAGTTGACTCTGCATTGGCTGTAACGCCTCGGGTATACACCTGGTGACTGATAAGCCCAAGTGTAGGTGACATAGGAGCCCCAGGGTCGGCGCAAGTGTTTGATTGCTCGTCAGAGACTTCCGGTTTCTCATCCACTTGACTTGACCCAGCCTCGACATCTTCGGGAAACAAGAGCTCCTCGACCTCTGCGGGACTTCCTTTAGACCGCTCATAACTAGGCTGGTTACTCGAAATAGGTCGGGCCACCGAGTCCTCCTGCTTGATGGTCTCCCGTATTCGATGTATATCAAGCATTGTAATGTAGTGGTCTCGTTCATGTTCGCTGTGCTCGCTACGCACACGCATTGACCGCTGGACTCGTCAGACCGAACTGCAGCTAAACTACGTGTGACTTACCACTTCTTTTGGTTTCATATGCCGGAGGAGACCTGAGGCATTAGCACGGGTTGTGTCCTGTAAGCGCGTGGACCCCAGGTTGAGGATACCCGTGGCGTGATCGTGCTCAGCTCTGTACCAGCCAAGGACAGTAGAAGTGTGGGGGTACGTCTTGATGATGACCCTGCACCTGCACCCCGTTCGGTTACTTGGCCGCGACCTGATCCTTTCCAGGTGTTTCCCGATGGATTTGGATTTTCCACCAGTTCCTTGACGCGAACAGACGTAAATTCGCTTCTCATGCCAAAGTGAGCCGCTGGCAGAAAACGTTCGGACGAGAAGCAGCTCAATCCCGTGGTCGAGTTGCTCTTTCATGCGCCACGTTTTGAATTCATCCAGAGAGTTCCACTCGTGAGTAGGACTTCGTCGCTTCATGTCGCGCGTGATGCTTCCGTTTCGTTCGGATGTCGCAGGGTCAGTAACGTCAACCGGAGGAGCAGCAACAGCAACTATGGGATGGGCGACACTGGCGGGACTGTTACGCCGGGCAGAGAAGGTGTGGAGACAGCTTTTAAAATCTGGCGTGGTTGCTGGAACTGAGGGATCCCTAGTGGGCCTCAAGCGGTAGCATGGAAGCATCGACATAGCACAAGAAAGGAGTGGGTGTGTTGGGAGGAACAGAAACATTCGGGACTCCGAGCTACATAAAAGCCCGGCCCGCGGCTGCTGTGGCCTCTTTGTTGCCGTCATCCACTAGTTTTGTGTACGGTGAGAAGTTTATTTTTGTAAACGTCTAAGTCATTGTCCACATCCCTTTAGAGAGTGGATGAAGACTAGGATGTTGACTAATTGTAGGTTAGGTATCAGCGAACTAAAAGGAGTACTGTACCACTGTAGTACACGTCGTTACTGTGAAGAGATCACAAAAGGTTTGTATACCATGCCATCACGATATGGACAGAATTGGGATTCGAATGTTCAAAGCACCAGGTAAGTGGGAAGGATTCGCTCACGCTGGGTTTCTCCTTTTTGTTGATGCATTGTATTAACTCATTCAATTGTCGTGCCTAGGCCTCGGGGATTATGCAATTCATTTTCATGTTGTCCCCTTTCCAGGGGAACAAATTGAAACACAACTGTGAACGTGGTGCATGTCGATGACTTTTTGTGTGTGATCACAAGTTGGGAAGAGGACTGACATCGACCACTGCCAGTCATGATAACGTCACTTCAGCAGTTGCAGTTGGGAGGACCGTGGGAATCAAGGCCACGTGGGTCCCGACTCTCCACTCTCCACAGTCGCACCCATTGACATCCTTTCCTTCAGCCATTAAATGCTCACCTGGGCCATAGTGTTCTCGACCGTTAAGACCATTTTAACCCTCGATTCACCTCCAGAGCTGGTCCTGCGCATGATGAGTTCAGCACGTTCCGCTGCAGCAACAGCACAAACATCCCCGCCACCAACTGCTCAACAACTGCAACAGCAAAACCGACCGGCCTCCGACCCTTTCCCAGAGAAATACCTCTTCAGAACGCCATGGCACCCCCGCTAATCACCTTTCGTTCCCCTCTCTTGACTTCACTGACCTCAGCGGTGATGCCGGCAGCAGCAATGGCTGCAACATCACCACCTCGAAACACGAAGTCGTGATGCCTCACGGCCTCGGTGATGTGAAGAACGCATTCAAACTACCATTCCTTGACCTGCCTTTCTTCAAGGACAATGCCAGCAACGCTACGACTATGTGGCACCCTCAGATCGACTCGATGCCGCACAGCACCGGACGCTTTTCCCGTTCCCATACCACCCCCACACCGTGCACGTAGCCTGCGTATCCTTTACATGCAAGATCCCTGGGAACACAAATCCCAGCACGACCGCGTCAATACACGCATGGCGTGGTGAGCCCACACTCGTGTCTTCTCGGCGTCACAGGGGAGCTACTCTTTGTGTGTACATGGGCACCACACAGGCTCACTGCGGCCACACGTTCATCCAGGTTCGTGTTCACGCCTCTTGGTCGTACCAAGACCCTCACTCACATGCAGATAACAGCATCAGGCGCTGGCACTCGGATCATGGCGGCTTCGGCATCACGAGATCGTCCTCCGGTCCTCTTGCTTATGCGGACACATACAGTGGCGCCAAAAACGCGTGGGCGTTCGTGGCAGTGTCTTTGTACTGACAGACTCCTCGGAGAAAGGCAAATTTTCAACCGGGATTGCCGTTCCCAAGTGTAATTTAAAGTGGGAAATTGTAACACTGGGCACAGTCACCCTGTCGAGCGGTGATTTGTGTTGGTGTTTGGCATACGTCTATGAATGTGAATCAAAGGCCATGGCAGCGCGAACGACGCGCTTTTGGGATTGTGCTCGGGACCTTTGGAGGCTTTTATATTAAGGGTATTCATGTCCAGTATTGAAGGAAGGGACAATCGTTGACTACAACATTTCCCTCTCGGTCAGTTCCTGTGCAGCGCACGCTGAGTACTATTCAGCGATTGAATTCCAGCCGCTTTATCGATCAAGAGTTTCAGGGGCATATCTCCTTGGAGATCAGCGTTTTGTTTCGGCGACAACTCAAAACTTGTTATCATGTTATCCCCAATGGACGACAAAAACCGGAAACACAGTGAGTTCACTATGAGAAGTTGTGTGCCTTGATCTAACAGCAGTCAAGCGATGTACCGGTGACTTGTCGATCCGCCACCATGATGAAACCCTGGGTATTCATACGGATACGAACCTCCAAACCAAACTCGGAGAAAGCGAGACAGTCAGCCCCCAGTGATGCCCAGACTTAGCGCTGAAACTCGACGACGGTGAGTTATTCTCCAAGGTGCCAGTGCTGAGCCGCAAAGGCATGATTTGGTATGCTGGCTAAAGAAGGATGATGTGACTGCGAGTATATGGCATGTAGGGTGCGAGTGCTGGCAACACCGTGACATAACGCGGGACGGGTGTGCATGCAATGCGGCCGGGTAACCAAATAGGTCGATTTGGAAGAATATGGGGCTCAGGCCGAACGTCAAACATCGGGAGTGCTATAAGTAACCGGCACGCGAAGAGCGCAGAGCGCTGCAATTCAATATTGGCCATAACAGGACAAGCAGCATACGACGTAAGTGATGAACTTCATCTATTACGTCGGTCTTCAGGGATTTTCCAGACACCGGTGCACACGTCGTGAATTGGCGTCACGGTAGGCCACGGTAGGATCACATGAGGCTTCCCGAAGTGTCTGGCGCGGCAACGATAGATGCTGGGACTGCGTAAGACGCCGCTAGTTTACCTTGCAGTGTGGAGTGATCAGTGACTTTGGTAAACTCTTTGCAACGTTCCTTGTATTCAGTACCTGACAAGGCATGCCTGCTGTGGCAGATCATCTAGCTCTCTTGTAGCTCGATGTTGTTACTTCTCGAGCTCACACGGGCAAGCGCACTAGGAGCGTTCCTGGTATGTCGGTCATCGCCATGGCATGTTTGTCATAAACCGACAAAGAACGGTGGATCACGACTTCATGCTTGTCCTTCTCTGCGGCTGTTCTCATGCTCGTAATGTATTTTCTCGGGGTCCTTTCTCATAGACGCGGGTAGGGGTCCGAACCTCTCAACGAAGTCTATGTCCGTGGGGCTTCTCTGCATGGGCACGTCAACTTTGTATATGAAGATTTGAACTGAAATAAGCTTTCTACCCTCCATACGGCGCTGCAGCTCGTTGTAATCACCATGGTTCTGAGGTCTGTCAGTTGTGTGTACACAGTAAAAGGCGATGGGTATTACCATCAAGCTATGTATGTCCATTTTTCTCGCATTTTTGGCTTGTCATGAGTTAAGAGGTTGATCTCAAGGACATCAACCTTGGAAATATCTTTTAATAATTTTCATCAATGCCCCACACATTTCTGTCCCTATGCTGAATTTTGGACCACTTCAAGTACCTAGATTTTCATAAATTTAGGTGCGGTGCACATTTTCCAAGGTTTCATTTTCATGGTTCTATTGATCTTTTAGATTTCTATGCTGTACAGTACAAATACAAATCAAAACGGAAAATGTTAAAACTGATCAGACCTTAGGTCTCATGTAGAGAGACTGTTATTCATCACCATCACACCACCGGCACCCCTGTCATAAACTCACAATGAAAGGAAAGGGACCGGTCGTCCCGTGGTGGATTTCTCGAAAAGGTCTGCTTGCAATATCTTTACCCCTGAGGCTAAGGCTGTGAACTGGTCATTTAGCGCTCGTGCTATTAACAACCGAATGATCGTGCTGATGACACGTTCTGGCGAGATTGATATCCGGCATGGCCCCGGCGCTAAGGCTGTGACTGTTGTTGACGTTGACTTACGTTCCCCTTTCGGCATGTCGGCATGTAGTGCGGTTCCGTTGCTACCGGCTGTTCTCAATTATCTGATCGCTCGGCGCCCTGATGCACCGGAATAGTGCTGGGCTTCATGGCCAGTTCATGAACACCATGAGGACTCGGTCCAGCGTCTGACGCTTACTATTTAGACTTACTTGCCTGGTGAAGGGGGATGAACCTCTTCGAGTCCTAGCTCGTTCCCCACCGCTTGGACATTCAGTGACCCCTTCGGGCAGCATGCTCTTCTCTCGTCTTACTCGTTCCTGGCTTCTGCCCACCCTGTTCAGCAGAGTGTTGCTTGTTGTTGCTGCTCCAACTCGAGATGCCCCTCCTGATCCATGTGCCAAGATCGCCGGGCTCACCTTCGTCGATCCTGCGGACGCCATATCCTGCCAGAAGTCATTCCCGTTCAATGAGACACTCAGGCAAAATGTGATATCCGTCGTCTCGCGTGTCTTCGATTTTTATACGTTCGAGGATTTCTACCTCAACTCCCCTCCGCCGTTCCAGGAGTCTACGAAGGACATTCGCGCGGAGATTGCACGCATAAATTCTACGCAATACGCAGTGAGGATATTCTCTGTGTGATGCACACGATGATCCTACTCATTGTCTGTCACGATAATCTCCCCAGACCGACTATGACTTCAACATGGATCTTTATAACTTCACGCACCAGTTGAATGACGGACATACTGGTATGCCATTATGCTTCGAAAGAAGATCCCCTTTTAACTTTATTTCTGTCATCAGGGTGGTTCCCAACTTGCTATATGATCTACCAGAACATCCTCCCTGCTCCCATTGTGCTTCTGGACACAGGCGTCTTCATCTCTCCAGATTCTAATGTGCTCTTTGATGGAGTTGGGCAAGACTTTGCCGACTACTTTAATAATAAGGGTTTCGACTGGAAGCGCCTTGCTGGTGCTGAAGTACTGGAGATCGGTGGGCTCCCTGTCCTCGACTACATCGACTACGTTGCCCGTACCGCCTCTGGGAATTTCCTTGATCACAACATCAGAGTGAACAGCGTCGTCAGCAGCTATCAGCTGCCCTCTGGGAACTTTTCCCAACGTCTTGGCGACCTTGCATCCTCACTTGTCCTAACACAGACCAGTCTGACGTTTTCGCTAATTCCTGTGGACTCGACCTCAGGCACACCTGAATCTATCGACATTCCTTTTGTCGCCGCCTTCGGTGGCCAGCCGTTTGTCGATGGACAATCTTAGTATATCATTTCCTTTTCCATCCTGCCCTCGAACTAACAAGATTGTTTAGTTGGGATAACCATTGTGTTGCAACCAATACGACGAACGGGGTGGACAAGAGAACAGCGTCCAGCACCTCTAAAAGCCTGGCTTATGCAGGGCTCTCTCAAGCCGCAGGAGGGATAGCGTCGGATCCAAAACTTCCTTCACCTTTCACGCCTACTCTACAACAGTCAAATGGCAGTACCGGCCTGATGAAGTCCTTCGTTCTCCCGGGAAATAAGACTGGAGTCGTGAGTGACCCTCGTGTCTAGGACCTCCCATTTGATGACGGATTTTATTTGCTCTCGTTTTAGATGTTTGTCGGCACATTCGCCATAGAGGGTAATGATGATGCGACTGCTCAATTCCCAGCTGATGTTGAGGCTGCTGTCAACGAATTCAAGTCCTCCGGAGTCACCAATCTCTTGATCGACGTGACCGATAATGGGGGTTCGTAAATTAATCAGATATGAAAATAGTCTGATGCAAGTGGCCGTAGGCGGAAGTATCTGCCTAGGATTATTCCTTCACAGATTCCTTGCTGGTAGTGGTATTGATATCCCGTATGTGTTCAAAATATGATCGCCGTTTCACCCCTGACCAACGATCATAGAGGATTCCAGACGACTTCACGTGCCAATCCACTAGCCCAAAAGATCGTGAAAGCTGATATCGCACAGGGAGTGAACGGCTCGTTCTCTTTCTATGCACCCGACCGTTGTATGTAGTACTGATGAATCATTTTACATGAAAGATGACCTTTATTTCAGATATGTTCTTGAATGGCACGCAGATGCCCTCTGATTTCAATTACAATGATCCGTCCCTCCCTTATGGGATCAATGGACTCCAAGACCAGACCTCACAGCGGTTTTCGGTAGAGGCAGCTTTGGATCGGCATAGTTCCTGTCTGACAAATTGATTAGGATTTCTGCCAACTCGAAGATTTTGGTGTGACCCTGCCCGACTCCCCTCCCTTTGATCTCAAGTACGTTCTCGTACTGATTCACTGTTCGGATCCTGCTTACATCGATCCTCTAGCAACATAGTCATCGGTGAGAGAGTTATCCCGTCCTTATTTACTTGGTATTGACATGGCGTAATGGCCACAGTTGGAAATGGCTGGTGCGCTTCGACATGCGCTATCTTCACGACCGTGATGTTTGAACGACACCAGACGAAGATAGTCACGTTCGGGGGACGTCCAGACCAGCCCATTGAATATAAAGGTACCTAACTTTTGCAATTGAGGTCAATTTTATGAATGCATATATGTCCTCACAGGCATGGCCGGAGCACAGGTACTCCCCTGGGCCGACTTAAATAGCGAGATCAAGACCGCGGGCCTCACGGATGTAAGTGGTTCTTCTTCCGGAAAGCCCCATGCGCTCATCATCCGATAGGATCCTCTTGCTCCTCCGGATCTGTGCGGCTCGCTCTTGTCGTAGATGAAACTCGGCTGATCCCTAGCAATATAGGTTGGTTAACGCTCAAATGCCTGTTAATTGGCGGGCCGGTAAGTTAATCCGGATATTCGCGACTGGAATGTTCAAAGGCGAACGGCTTTGGCAGCTTACAGCTTCCTTGATGAAACCCTACCGATTGCATACGTCTCCGAACCGTCCCAGTGTATGTCCTATCTTCGGCTCGTAAAATTGTGTGTAGGCTCATCCCTTATTTTCGTGCAGTCCGCTTTCCGTACACGGCGGAGACATTTAACAACCCCCAGAAGCTGTGGGCCTTTGTGTTAGTATCGGGATTCCACGTGTATTGAACGACTTGCTAACGGCGGTCCTAGCGAAAGCCAAATTTTCAACTAGGCCAGGAACACCTCACGTCTTAAGTTGAGAAGCCTACCCGGAACTTATAATCCAGAGAGAGACAACTTTGGGCTGTCTTTCCCAGGACCGTGAGCGAAGGGGGAGCATGGACACTTAGCAGTGACGTTCCTCAATTTCTTAGTAGGGGTTGTACTGAGAACTTTTGTTTTTTGTTTGGAACTTTTTTTTGCGCCATTATTATATATTGTATGCTAGGGCCTTTAATCTGAGTTTACATGAAAACGACGTTGCACCCTAAGTCCCCTCTGTACCGCGTGTCAGTGCTAGAACTGCTCCAAGTCCTAATACTCGATTTGGTTGACGTACCTGGGGCTCAGTGACAGACTTCCTTCACAATGCAACGTAAAGGTCTTCACGGTGACCTTGTTCGCTGGGCCCCAGGCCTGCGTTGATTTAGCAACATTTTTGGCGATAAGGCATATTAGTAGCCTACTACTGCACACTGCACGCACACTCAGCGTGTTGATACACCACGCCCACGCGTTGTAGTGGCCGGGCCGTAGAAGATCCGGAGACACCTTAAGTGCTCCATGAACAAATCAATATGATATATGGACTGCACAGTAAGACCAACGCGCATCGCAATGACCTCGGATTACCATATACGGATTATAGGCTCGCCTACGAGACACTAGCCGCTTAGCCTCTCACCCTCACCTACACATCATCTTCAGTTTTGCATGCCTCACTTCCAACTCTTCGTAATCCACCCTCACTTTCCTCACGTTCAATCTCATGTCCCTCACAACTAGCTTCTCCTCATTTCTCCGGCCGAAGACACTCGGATCGCCCAAGCACCGTTGGCCGACGCCACAAGCGCACACGCGGCACACCGCCTCGAAAAGCCCATCGTTCTACGTTGCACCCATCCCATACGGCCCCTCACTCGCCGAGTCCGGGTCCTAGTCCGGACCATCTATCCGTTGGGTGTTGGGAGAACCCCTTACCGTAAATGTGCTTGACCGGGCCTCTTTCGTACGTTCCCTTATTTCCTTCTCGTCGTAGACCTCCCGTTCTCCACAATTTCCCCTTTTACTTTAGCCCTTACCGTCGAACGTCGCCGCACCTCCTTCACCCTCGTCGACCAGGCGCTCACTGTCGCACACTTGGATACGATGCAGTAAAAAATTTGCTCAGTTCGGACACCGCTCCTTTTCATTATCGTCGCCACGCGGTCTATCGCCGGCAGGGCCACATTCTCATTCGTTTCCCTCTCTCCCCGTCCCACTCCACTCGTCTTACACCTAGAATACTTGTCTATAATGCTTTGTATTCATATATATAAGCCCCTCGCCTGGCCTTAAGGCAACCGTGGCGCATTTCCCCATTCCTTTCCCTCACGTGTTCCCATCTCTCGGATCACAGCCTCACTTCTCTTTTCCTTTCTCTCTCTCTCTCATTCTGCACAGCTCCCTTTCACCACTTACTACCAATGACCTCCAGTACTAAGGCCGACGCATCATCCGATCTGAATCTTATGTCGATCACCGGCACCGGATATCGTGATAACGTCAGCACTTTTCCACTTTTGTTTTCCCAACCCAACGAACTGGCTCTCGACGCTGACTCATTGTATCCTTTGCAACAACCTTTTTCGCTCTCTCACACCCACAACTTTACCTCCAGCTAGCCCTGCACAGCACGTTCCGCAGCAACAATAGCACCACCTTCCCCATCACTAACAAGCCCCAGCAAAGCCTACCGCGCTCTGCCCCTTTCCCAGAGCAACGCCTGTGCAGAATGCCATGACACCTTCGCTGATCCCCTCCCGTTTCCCCCTCCCGACTTCACTAGCCTCACCGGTAACGCCAGCAGCAGCGGCTGCAACAGCGTGGACTTGGAACAAGCAGTCGTAATATCTCACGGCCTCGGCGATGTGAAGAACGCATTCACATTATCGTCCCTCGACCTGCTCCTCTTCCAGGACACTGCTGGCATCGCAGCGACTGCCGTAGCGCACCCTCAGGTCGACATGATGCCGCGCAGCATCGGCCTCTTTCCGCCTTCCCATACCACCTTACACCGTTACATGTGGTTTGCGTATACTTGACATGCAGGACATCTGGACACAAATCTACAGCACGGCGGGCGTCAATACCGCATGGCATGGCATATTTACGCTCGTGTGTCTTTTCGACGCCACATGGGAGCCACTCTTTGCGTGTACATGGGTCTGGCGCACGCTCGTTGCGGCCGTACGTTCGCTCACTGGCAGGCATGTTCATCATGCCCCTTGGTCGCACTAAGACCCTTAATGGCATGCAGGTAGCGGCGTTAGGCCTTGGCGCGTAGACCATCGCCGCCGCTGACGGGCTCACCGTTCTGCTCCTTATGCTCGTCTTCCCGTCGGGGTAACGCTGAGTGGAGGCCAAATGCGGCAAAAAGGCTCACCTCATGGATCCTGCAAGGATCATGGAAACGCGACGGCTCACTGAGCTGTTAGCAGGCTTTGGTACGCCGAGCAGTGGGGCGGTGATGGTGGGGCTGGGAATGTATGCGTGAGCTATGCCTCGGGGCTCGTACGGGCTCGCGAGAAGCACTACAATTTGACACTATCTGTACTATGGCCACCTGTATTGCGCATCCTGGGACAAGTAACATCCGACGCAGACGGGAATCCTGGGCTCGATGCACCCTGCCACGTCGCACGTCAGTCACATCACGGGTCACGGCAGGGTCAGGTGTGATCATGTGATCTACAGTAGACGTTGCCTCCTGTTCGTGCGTGTTCGTTGTTCGTGTATGTAAAGCAATGATAGGCGCCGGCATGGCGCGGTCCTCGATGATTAATCGATGATTAGTCACAAGTTCATATTAGGTTCTGTCGATTATCCTTCACTATCCTCGTTCTCTGGAAGGCTCCATCAGATTTTTTGACCGGCGCGACTAAGTGATGGTCTAATTCCCCTTAATCTCCTCTAGCTTCATGTCATCCGTACTTGATCTAACCCTGAATCGTGAAGGTAAAACAGTTTCATGTCTTTAATTTTCATGCCTCACTGGCACCGTGACGCCCTGCAGGCTGAATCTTGAAAGCATAGGAGCGCTACTACAGTAGTAGGTTGGTCACACTATGGCATGCCTTTCGTATGCCAGTAAAGAACAGGATAATAAACCTTCGATATGTCTTGATCAGGACGTTATACTGCCCCTGATTCGTTTTTCCTGATGTACGCTGATTTCCCCTCACCCCGGACCCGAACAGGTATTAGCTCAACACCCCTATATGAGAGCAGGCGTAAGTTCATATCTCCATTCAGCGGATCGTATCCTCCAATTTCAAAGCACGAAACCAATCATCGAGAGGGGCCATGAGGACGCGCTTTAGTTACCAATGGTACGTGGTGCTTCCTCGTTGGTCTACTTATCAAGTACTTGGGCGCGTTACTGTACTTGTGGTAGAACTCGCAGGTTCCTCGATTGCGGTGACTCGGAACTGCGGATTTTGAAAGGGAACTGCCAATTTACTTGGTCGCCTTCCTCGCATCTTTGACTTTGTCACAAGTCAAAAAGCGAGAAAGCTGAAGAAGCCAACGATATAATCTCAGCTTGGAGTACTTTCTACTGATCCTATCGGCGCCTTTAAAGTCTAGATGCCAATGCACATTCGACTTCCATGCTTGTCAAGTCTCAACGTTTGCACACCAAACACGCACAGCGCAATACTCCTCATGTAGAGCCTACTTATCAGCAGTCAACCCCTGTGGTAAGTTCACAACTACAGTAGAAGGGGCTGTACGCGCGCCGGGTGTCAATCTGTCTCGGATATTACTCTTCAGCGTGATCATTGTCATTCGAGACGAAATGTGGGGTCCAGCAACTTTATACCAATTTGAATTTGAGGAGCGAGGAGCAACACGTGACGCCGCCAAGGCTAAAATTTCTCTTCAGCACGAGGTTCGTGCGTGGCTCTAGATTACTAGTACCAGCAGGGTTCCCGCCACATGATGCGCCAGTGCTGCGCCTGCTCATGAGTGGCACAGCTCATGGACGACCCCCTTGAGAACTCAGGTCCCAAGACTACTATTTAAACTTGTCTGAAAAAGGGGAGTCGAATCCTCCCCCCCCACTGTCTGGACATTCGGTCGGCCTCTCGGGCAGCATGCTCTTCTCTCGTGTCATTTGTCCCGGGCTTCTGCCCGTCCTGTTCAGTAGGGTGTCGCTTACTGCTGCTGCTCCCGCTCAACGCGACCCCGCTCCTGATCCATGTGCCGAGATCGCTGGGCTCTCATTCGTTGATCCTGCAGATGTCATAGCTTGCCAGAAGTCATTCCCGTTCGACGAGGATCTCAGAGACAACGTGTTGTCTGTCGTATCACGAGTCTTTGATTTTTATACGTTCGAGGATTATTACTACAACTCGCCAGAACCGTTCCAGGAGTCTACGAAGGACATACGCGGGGAAATTGCGCGCATACGCAGCACGGAATATGCGGTAAGAACGTCACTCTGTGCAATGCATGGCGACCCCGCTCATTGTGTGTAATGCCCAAGACCGACTATGACTTCAACATGGATCTGTGGGACTTTACGATCCAGTTGAACGACGGACATACTCGTACGTACTTATTCTTCCGAAGCAGATCCGCTCGTAATATCAAGTTGTCTTCCGTCATCAGGGTGGTACCCATTTTGTTACACGGCTTTCCAGAACATCCTCCCTGCTCCCATTGTGCTTCTGGACACAGGCGTCTTCATCGCTCCAGATTCTGATGTGCTCTTTGATGGATTTGGGAAAGACTTTGCCGACTACTTTACGGCGAAGGGCTTCGACTGGAAGCGCCTTGCTGGTGCTGAAGTACTGGAGATTGATGGGCTCCCTGTCCTCGAGTACATCGACCAAGTTGCCCGCACCGCGTCTGGGGATTTCCTTGATCACAACATCAGGGTGAACAGAGTTATCAGTAGCTATCAGTTGTACAATGGGAGCTTTTTTCAACGTCTCGGCGACCTTGCATCCTCATCTGTCGTAAGACAGACCTGTCTGAAGTTTTCGCTAATTCCCGTGGACTCACCCTCAGGCACGCCTGAATGTATCGACGTTCCTTTTGTTTCTGCCCCCTATGGTCAGCCATTCGTCGATGAAGACTCTTAGTATATCCTTCCCTTGTCTATCCTGCCCGTTAACTGACAAATTTTAGCTGGGATAATAATTGCGTCGCTACCGATTCGACGAACGGGGTTGACAGAAAAACAGCTTCAGGCACTTCTGAGAGCCCGGTTCGTGGAGGGCTTCAAAACCTTGTGGGAGAGATAGAACCCGACCTTCCTTTACCTTTCTTGCCTACTCTACAACTGTCAGATGGCAGTGCTGGCCTAATGCAGACCTTCGTTCTCCCCGGAAATAAGACTGGAGTCGTGTGTACTCCTCATTTTTTGGAGTTCTTCAGTTGACGAAGGATTACCTTTACGCTCGTTTTAGATGTTTATCGGTTCTTTCGACGTGGGGAGCAACGCACTCAACAACCAATTCCCAAGTGATGTTAAGGCTGCTGTAGACGAATTCAAGTCTTCCGGAGTCACCAATCTCGTGATCGACGTGACTAATAACGGAGGTTCGTGCAGTGACTCGTTTTCAATCGAATGTAAAATATGTCTGACACAACAGGCTGCAGGTGGACTCATCTGCCTGGGATTATTACTTTACCGGATCCTCACGTCTAAGGTTGACTTTCCGTATGTGTCTGAATATGATTTGCATCGCACATCTGACTGGCAGTTGTAGAGGATTCCAGACGACTTCACGTGCCAATACACTCGCTCAAAAAATTCTGAAAGCTGATATTGCACAGGGACTGGATGACGCCGTCACTCAATATACGGCTGACAATTGTATGTTATCTTATGGACCATTTACATGGAGGATGACTTTTATTGCAGACCTGTCCCTGAATGGCGTGCAGATGTCCCCTAATTTCAACTACAACGACCCGCCCCTCCCTTTCGTCATCAATGGTCTTCAAGACCCTACCTCACAGCGGGTTCTGGTACTAGGGACACCTGGTTCAGCATAGTCATTGTCTAACAAACTGAGTAGACATTCTGCCCAGTCGGGCCGCACGGCCCCATACCCGATCCTCCTCCCTTTGATCTCAAGTACGTGCTGATTCAAGTCCTTATGCGTTCGAATCCTGTTTAGATTGGTCGTGCGTCTAGCAACATAGTTATCGGTAAGACTCCTCGCATTCCAAATTTCTTGAGTTTACCAAGCCATTGGATGAAGTTGGAAACGGAGCCTGCGCATCGACATGCGCTCAATTTGCGACTCTCATGTTTGAACTACACGATACGAAGATAGCCACGTTCGGGGGACATCCAGAACAGCCAATTGAATATAAGGGTACCTAACTTTTGCAATGAGGTTAATTTCATGAATGGTTATATGTCCTCACAGGCATGGCCGGAGAACAGGTACTCCCCTGGGCCGACTTAAATAGCGAGATCAAGACCGCAGGCCTCACGGCTGTAAGTGGTTCTTCTTCCGGAAAGCCTAATGCGCTCATCATCCGATAGGATCCTCTTGCTCCCCCGGATCTGTGCGGCTCGCTCTTGTCGTAGCTGAAACTCGGCTGACTCCTAGCAATATAGGTTGGTTGACGCTTTAATGCCTGTTAATTGGCGGACCGGTAAGTCAATCCGGATATTCGCGGCTGGAATGTTCCAAAGCGAGCGGCTTTGCAGCTTACAGCTTCAATGACGATAACGTACCGATTGCATATTTCTCCGAGCCGTCCCAGTGTGCGTCCTGTTCTCGGTCCAAGAAACGGCGCGTATACTGACCCCATCGGTGCAGACCGTTTCCCATACACGACGGATACATACAACAACCCCCAGAAGCTGTGGACCTTTGTGTCAGTATCAGGATCTTTTATGTATTCGACGACTTGCTAACGGCGGCACATAGCGAAAGCCAATTTTTCCCCAGATTCCCCTAGGTCAGGAATACCTTCCTGAATTGAATTTTCTTGGCGTTCTTCGACTCTTCTTCTCTTTGGTTCTCTCTGTAAAAATTTTGCGTTGCTTGCGATTCTTTCTTGTGATATAGAGCGTTAACAGACTGGAAATGAAGGATTAAGAACCCGAGCAGTTCTGTTAACACGATACAGAGAAAACTTAGAACAGTGTCATTGTTCATTTCTCGATAAACGGCAATTTTTCGGGCTAGACTTCTGTTGGACGATGCCGCGGATAAGAACGTGGTGTTGGCATGATCTAGACCTACGTGACAGCTTGGGCGTCGAGACGTCTTAGATCACGGAGTTAACTTTATCGTTCGAGGACTCATACAATGGCGACCACGGAATACAGGGAAGAGGACCGCATCTAGAAGAATATCTCGAGTTTTCGGGTGAATCACAGGCCAGTGACTGGCTCCACTGTAGTACGGACCAATATGAGTGGGGACTTGTCCAATGAGCCCCAAATCAATTACAGTAGTGTAGCGAAGACGGAAGTCCACGCTGTAAGTTCGGGGGTGGTCCGAGTAATAGCCCGATGCGTGTCCGCGTTCCCAATGGGAAGGCGAAGGTGCAAAGGGGAGAGAGTGGGGGTTGGCTCCGCGTGAGCCCGGGCGGGAGAGAGAGAGAGAGTGTGTGTGTGTGTGTGTGTGCCAGGCTGTGTCACAGTGTGTGTCGTGAGATGGAATGGCTCCGCGCGAGCTCCTTGAACGATGCTGATAGCTTGATACTGAATGAGAAAAACGGAAACGAAAAGAAAAGAAAACGGGGGAAAACGCGAACGCAGAACCGGTGGCACTCGTGGCCCTGCCCGGTGAGACAACCTAGCCTCTAGTTGCCTTTGCTGCGCGTGGGTATTTATATCGGGTCTGGTACCTACTTACAATCTATACTAAAGAGGGTGCGGGTCCGGGAATCGCCCTAGAAACAGAGACAGGTGTCCAATAAGATGCGAGGATCCGAGTAAAACTCGGACGGCGACTCGGAGGTGTCGCGCGCGACATGTGTGACACGGGCTGACAGACAGCTTGAAGGGCACGCACTTGTGGCGCCGGGCATGTCATACTGTATGTCGGTCGAGAGGGGCATTCCGAGCCCTGGCTCGTCGGTGACTCCTAACTGGCAACTGGGTGGTCACTCGTTGGTATGGCTCCGGCACACAGAGCAGCATGGCCGCGTTGTGGAGAAATGCGTTCCGAAGGGGGCCGCGGGCGGTGTTGCCCTTATGGCGGGTAAGGAACCCGAGCAGGGCTCGAGCGGCTTCGATGTGAGGCGCCTGGTATCCTTGGCATACGCAAGGGACGCCAAGGAACTTTTTACCCTCAGGTCGAGGGTGTTCCCGCATGTCACGTAGCCATCTCTTCCAAGTGGCATTATCATCATAGGGCGAGGGCTCCCTGGGTCTGGAGGCAACCTTGCCTTGTTCTTCGCGCTCCGAGTCCCAGCGCCACATGGCCTGCAATTCCATCCAGCAGTCGAGAGCTCGCTGGTGGAGTTCATTGCGCAGTTCCGGTGGGGTATGCCGGATCCGGTTGACGGAGGTGAGGGCCTTGCAAATTCTGCCAGGCTGGTAAGACAGCCACGTCGTGCTACATGTGATCACACACACATAATCGTGTGTGCCCATGATTTGCGCTTGTGGGGGGCATGGACATGTAATGTTGATGTAGGGCGACCAATAATATTGGACACCTTGCACCCTCCCACTCCAGAACGAATGCAAGGGGAGTTAGAAAGAATTATATTTCACACTTTAAATACCGTAATACAAGTGTACTCCGGTTTGACTGAGGTATCCATGTTATGCATGGTATCCAGAAATGGGAGGCCACTAGGCCAAACGAGACGCTCCCCGAGCCCCGCGCCGGTAAGTACGTTGCTGTAAACGAGGGTGCGGCGGGCGGGAGCATAGGTGTCCTGCCGATGACGGAGGAGGCCGAGGCGGCGGGCGCGAGGATCGCATCATCAGCGAGTCGCAAAGCAAGGTCCGTGCCCGGTGCAAATGAGGGTTCAGCGGGCAAGGGCAAGGTGGCTCCTCGAATAGGAGCGAGGGTGTGCACGACGCCTTGATGTGGGGGCAGCGCGTATAAACGACGACGCAGCACCCGATGGCTGCGTCTGCGTCGCAATCGACATCGCCGTTGACTCGGCGTAAATGGACGAGGAAGCCGTCCACATCGTACGAATTTCGACGCACACTGTCGAGTCCTTCTCTCGAGGCCGCGCGATGTGCGGGGGTAGGGGTGGCGGCCTCGAGCCTCGTGGTGCTCGAATTGTCAGCTCCCAGTCGTGAGGCGAAATTTCGGTGGACGCGTGGCGGACAAGGATGTTGGCAGCCCGCCGAGGATGGAGGCACGGCGGGCGAGGGCATTGTCAGCCCCATGGGGCGCAACGAGCAAGGGCGTCGGGAGCCTCATGAGGTGCGACGAGCGGGTACGGGAGCAGCGACCTCGAAGCTGGTGGTCGAGGCGTTGGCCGCCAGGCGGAAGGTGAGGTCACCGCCCTCCGAGGATGGAGGCGCGACGCGCGAGGCCGTCGTCCGCTCCACGATGCGTGGCGGTGATGCGGTGATGGCGTGCAGGAATCTCGACGCAGCTTGGCGACACACAGACGGTCGCTGTCCGCCAAGGACGAAGGCTCGGCGGGCGTGGGCAAAGGCAGCTCCACAAACGGGAGCAGGGGGGTGGGTGAAGGGGCCATAGACGGAATGGTCAGCGTGGAGACGGGTTGCAGTTACCATTCGAGGTAAATGAGGGCCGTCGACAGTGAGTAGAAGTCGACATAGTCGACGAAATGGTAGACCGCGAGCAAAGGCGCGGGGAGTAGAGGTACAGGTACAAAAAAGGTGGCTGCACTGAGGCCGCGCAGGATGTGTGTGACGACCACCAAATGGGCGCCTTGTTGTCCGTTTTTCGAATCTCCCAAGATCGGCGCTGCCCCTCTCGATGGGCCTCAAGCCGAGATGAGTCGACTTCTCGACGGTGGGATGGGAGGATGGGATATGGGTAAAGGTGCGTGGTCGCTTTGTTGCGATGATGCCAGCCTACTAATTCTTTGGGTGGCCAGGTAAGTGGTCTGTTGCGGGCGTCGAAGCCCGCCACGTCATCCTCGCTGGCCTTGCAGGCCCTCTTCGACTCGACGTTCTCTCTCCCAGGATCCCAGGGCAGGTCCCATTCAAGATCACCAGGGGTAGTGCCCTTCAAAATGGCCAGCACGCCCTCGCACGGGCTCTGTTGTGGCATCGTGCCGTGTTCGCGCTCGCCCTCTAGTGGCAGCGCCTCATGCATGCGCCTACCCTTTCATGGCGGCGTCTCGACCATACACCCGTCCCCTAGTGGCAGCGCCTCTGGTTTGCCCATGCGCTCGCCCCCTGGAGTCGGCGCCTCTGGTTTGCCCATGCGCTCGCCCCCTGGAGTCGGCGCCTCTGGTTTTCTTATGTGCTCGCCCCCTGGGGACGGTCATGTATGTGCTCGGTCGCTGTGGGCTCCAACGCCTCGAGTTGTGCGGCGGCGGCTTTATCAGCCCCGCTTGCTGGCTCGATGCTGGAAGTTCCCTTGCAATGCCCACAGCCGGCAGTGCTCGATTGTGCGCATCCGGTAGCGCTGCCCTTCGATTGTGCACGTCAACGCCCGGGGATCAACTTCCCTCGCGTCCGCGTAGGCGTTCACAGCCATGCCCCCCTCGTTTGTGCGTGTCAACGCTCGAAGGGTCCACGTTCACCACTGCCTGTCGAGGGGCTGGGAGCTCGGCGGGCCAGGGTGATGGCCGCTCGGGCCGCTCCGCAAGTGGGAGCGATGAAGTATGTCTCTCCTCAGTTCTGGTGTAGGACGAGGAACTGTAATTCTTGAACTCCTTGACCCTTGACTGTTCAATGGGTCGAGGGGCTTCAAGTCGATCCTGAGCATTCCTGTGGTGCTCAAAGTCTGCGGTCCTTTGATTGGAGCCACATTCAGCATAGTGCGCCTGGCTACGGACCAACAATCATAGAGGATTCCAGACGACTTCACGTGCTAGTCCACTAGCCCAAAAAATCGTGAAAGTTGATATTTTACATGAAAGATGACCTTTTTTTTTCTTTTTGGATTCGATTACTGTGCGCAAGATGACCTTTATTGCAGGGATGTTCTTGAATGGCACGCAGATGCCCTCTGATTTCAATTAGAATGACCCGTCCCTCCCTTACGTGATCAATGGACTCCAAGAGCCGACCTCACACTGGCAGCGGTGCGGTTTGCGGTAGAGGCAGCTTTGGATCGGCATAGTTCCTGTCTGACAAATTGATTAGTATTCCTGCCTACTGCAAGATTATGGTGTGACCCTGCCCGACTCCCCTCCCTTTGATCTCAAGTACGTTCTCGTACTAATTCGCTGTTCGGATCCTGCTTACATCGATCCTCTAGCAACATAGTCATCGGTGAGAGTTATCCCATCCTTATTTACTTGGTATTGACATGGTGTACTAGTCACAGTTGGAAATGGCTGGTGCGCTTCGACATGCGCTGTCCTCACGACCGTGATGTCTGAACGACACCAGACGAAGATAGTCGCCAAAACAGAAAGAGGGGAAAGATGGGCTGCGATTGCCTGCCTTCCTGAGACCAGGCAGGAGGGTTTTTTATGGACAAGTAAGCTACGATCAAGATGAATCAGAGGGAGATGAAAAGAAAGCGAACGTGAGGGCAAGGTGAATGTTGTGCTGCCGGCGACAGACCTGCGCGGCGACGAAAATGGTGTTCAAAGTGAAATCTTTTCACTGAATGGTATTGATGTGCGCGACAGCGAGCGCGCAGATCACGAGGGGTGGTGAGGGTGCGGCGATGTTCGATGTAGGAGTCTAAGGTAAAAGGGGAAAGGAGGACGGGAGATCTAGTACGAAAAGAAAGACAAGGGGACATACGAAAAAGTCTTGATTAATTCTTATCTACAGTACGTGTCCTTCCAACGGATGCATGGTCGAGGCTTTCGATGGTCCGAGCGCGGTGTGGAGCGACGGGATTGACAAGGCGGCGCACACTAGTGGCGTCGGTCGACGAGTCTCGAGCGATCCGTGTGGCATTGGCAGGAGGAATGAATGGCGCGGCATTTTGAGGCTAGATCGTGAGGGAAAGGAGGAAGACGAAGGTGGTTGACGAGCGTTGGAGGCAAGGCGTACGACGTCGGGGATGGAAAAGAGGAAAAAAAAGAGGGTGAACGTCGTGTTGAGGTACGAAATTGCAATTGTGTCGAAGCGAAGAGGTCGGATTTGGGGGCGTGGAGCGTTCCGCATGTATCCTTACGTGTTCTCTCGCTCGGGTCCACTTCTCTCATCATCCGGTCCGGATCTTATCTCGATCGCCGGCACCGATATCGTGATAATGTCAGCACTTTTGCAAAAACCAAGGTCCACGTTCCCGTTCCGGAGAACGGAAGCTCCCGTTGAGTACCCGTTGCCGCGGCCGGCGTTGACACTGACTCATTAGCCTTTTTCGCACTCTCACCTCCATCTAGCCCTACACATGATGAGCTCAGCACGTTCTGCAGCAACAATAGCACCTTCCTCATCCCTAACAAGCCTCAGCAAAGCCTACTGCCCTCTGCCCCTTTCCCAGAGCAACGCCTCTGCAGAATGCCATGACACCTTCGCTGGTCCCCTCTAGCAGCGGCTGCAACAGCGTGGACTTGGAACAAGCAGTCGTGATATCCCACGGTCCTGGCGATGTGAAGATCGCATTCATATTATCGTTCCTCGCCCTGCTTCTCTTCCAGGACACTGCTGCCATCACAGCGACTGCCGTGGCGCACCCTCAGGTCGACATGATGCCGCGCAGCGCAAGCCTCTTTCCGCCTTCCCACGCTACCCTACACCGTTACATGTGCGGGACCTCTGGGCGCACAAATCTAACAGCGCGGCGGGCCGGCGGCGTCGATACCGCATGGCATGGTATACCCACGCTCGGGTGTCTCCTCGACGCCACATGGGAGCCATGTACATGGGTCTGGCGCACGCTCGTTGCGGCCGTACGTTCGCTCATGTGTTTTCATGCCCCTTGGTGGCACCAAGACCCTTAATGGCATGCAGGTAGCGGCGTTAGGCCTTGGCGCGCCGCCGCGCGTAGACCATCGGCGCCGCGGTTTCGGCATGACGAGCTCACCGTTCTGCTCCTTATGCTCGTCTTCCTGTTGGGGTAACGCCAAGTGGAGGCCAAATGTGGCAAAAAGGCTCACCTCATGGATCCTGCAAGGATCATGGAAACGCGACGGCTCACTGAGCTGTTATTGCAGGCCGTGGTACGCCGAGCAGTGGGGCGGTGATGGTGGGGGCGGGGCCGTTTGTGGGAATGTATGCGTGGGTTATGCCTCGGGGCTCGTATGGGCACGCGGGGAGCACTACAATTTAACCCTAGCTGTACTATGGCCACCCGGAGCGCATCCTGGGACAAGTAACATTCGACGCAGATGGGAATCCTGGGCTCGATGCACCCTGGACACTAAGGAGTTGACGTCGCACGTCAGTCACATCACGGGTCATGGCAGGGTCGGGTGATCCAGACATACTGTACAAAAGACGTGTTTGCGATCACCCATCAAGCAATGATAGGCGCCAGAAAGGCACAGTCCCGATGACTAATTGTACACAAGCTCATTAGGTTCTGTCGATTATCCTTCACTATCCTCGTTCTTGGAAGACTTCCATCAGATTTTTTGACCGGCGTGACTGAGTGATGATCTAATTCTCCTTTATGTCCTCTAGCTTCATATCTTCCGTGTGATCTATCCCTGAATCGTGAAGGCAAAACAGTTTCATGTTTCTAGTAATTCTCATGCCTCACCGGCACGCCCTGCAGGCTGAATCTTGAAAGCTTAGGAACGTTACTACAGTAGTAGGTTGGTCACGCCATGGCATGCTTTTCGTATGCCGGTAAAGGACAGGATGATAAACACTTCGATATGTCTTGATCAGTCGACCAGGACGTTAAACTTGCCCCTGCTCCGCTCTTCCTGATGTGATGTACTTACTGATTTCCCCTCGCCCCGGACCGGAACACGTATTAGCTTAACACCCCTATATCAGAGCAGGCGTAAGTTCGGGTTGATGCTTATCCTCCAATTTCAAAACACGAAACCAATCATCGAACGAGGGACCATGAGGACGCGCTTTAGTTACCCGATGGTACGCGGTGCTTCTACTTATCAATCACTTGGCTGTGTTACTGTACTTGCCAGTGTGATAGAACTCGAAGGTTCCTTGATTGTGATGAACTGCGGTTTTTGAAAGGAACAACCAATTTACTTCGTTGCCTTTCTCGCATCTTTGACTTTGTTATAAGTCAAAAAGCGAGAAAGCTGAAGAAGCCAACGATATCATCTCCACCTGATGTACTTTCTACTGATCCTATCATCGCCTTTTAAATCTAGATGCCAAGGCACACTCCACTTCTGCGCTTGTCAAGTTTCAACGTTTGGACACCAAACGGGCACAGCGCAATACTCCACATGTACTAGTAGAGCCTACTTATCAGCAGTCAACTAGTCAACCCCTGTGGTAAGTACACTAGGAGCTGTACGTGCGCCGGGTGTCAATCTGTCTCGGACATTGCCCTTTAGGGTGGTTATTGTCATTCGAAACGAAATGTGGGGTACAGCAACCCTTACTACAATAGTACTAATTTTTTTTTGAGGAGCGAGGAGCAACACGTGACGCCGCCAAGAGCTAAATTTTCTGTTTCAGCGGCTACGAGCCTAGATTATTGTGATTGTCTTGCTTCCAGGCTGCTCTGTAGTATTCTAGTAGGGTTCCCGCCACATGATGCACCAGTGCTGCGCCTGATCATGAGTTGCACAGCTCATGGACAACCCCTTGAGAACTCAGGTCCCAAGACTGCTATTTAAACTTGTCTGGAGAAGGGGAGTCAAATCCTCTCCCCCCGTCACTGTCTGGACATTCGGTGGGCTTCTCGGGCACCATGTTCTTCTCTCGTGTCATTTGTCCCGGGCTTCTGCCCGTCCTCCTCACTAGGGTGTTGCTTACTGCTGCTGTTCCCACTCAACGCGACCCCGATCCATGTGCGAATATCGCTGGGCTCTCATTCGTTGATCCTGCAGATGCCATGGCTTGCCAGATGTCATTCCCGTTCGACGAGGATATCAAAAATAACGTGATGGCTGTCGTATCAGGAGTCTTTGATTTTTATACGTTCGAAGATTTCTACCTCAACGTGCCAGCACCGTTCGATGATTCTACGGTTAACATACGCGACGAAATTGCTCGCATAAAAGGCACGCAATATGAGGTAAGGACGTTACTCTGTGCAGTGCATGGCGACCCCGCTCATTGTGTGTAATGCCCAAGACCGACTATCACTTCAACATGGATCTGTGGGACTTCACGACGCAGTTGAACGACGGACATATGCGTACGTA
>Ga0307510_10001476_pt1 | contig 25950 bp, 20 predicted proteins | sample 12_EM_MG_FD_207224 | JGI IMG/M metagenome (GOLD analysis project Ga0307510, IMG submission 207224) | Populus trichocarpa ectomycorrhiza microbial communities from riparian zone in the Pacific Northwest, United States - 12_EM | ecosystem: Host-associated > Plants > Roots > Unclassified | place... | reverse complement strand
GTGCAGTCAAGAGCAGCCAACCCAACGAGGCAGCAACATTGCCGTCACCTACTGCAGTGCAGTATCGGAGAAGACACTGGCAGGGTCAAGGGTACAGACCAAACGAGGCGGCGAACTGCACACACTAAGGTAGGGCGCACAGAGTTACGGTTCGTATCACATGACCGACTGTGACAATTGCAAAAAACCTTGTAAAACCATATAAACTCTTGACACAGGAAATAAATGCGATTTTCATGAGCGAATTGTGATGTATATTTCTTATTAAAACAAATCTGTAGTTTTAACTTCTTCTAAAAACCATTTTTGAACAAGGAGATAGGTTTTTGGGTGTCGAAATGTGATGTTTGTCCCGTGTTTGGTCCAGTTGTATTACATGATCATTTGTGACAAAAGGTGACAAAATGGTGAAAGATTTCGACTTAGGCTCTTGAGAAATAAATAGGTGTGATTTTAGTGACCGAAGCCAGATGAAGGTATGTTATTTGAACATATCTGTGGTCTTGGAATTTTTATTGAAGTGCTTTTGAAGGGCACATTAGACTTTTGGTGCATGCAAAAATGTCTGGCACCACACGGAATCGAACCAACGGGCTTATGCCGCTCACTCATGTAAGCAAAACATCATAACCACTACACCATTGACTCCAATAATATTATTCCTTTTAATGATACTTGACTAGCTGCCAATCATAAAAGGTGAAACTTTTGAAATGTAGTGAGGGAAAACAAAATTTTATTGGGATAGAAAAGGAAGGGCAGTGGGGGACAGCAGAACAGTCAGATCTGATTTTGGATGGACCAGTACTCAATCCCGAAGGAGCAACTCTTTCCTGGTCACAGTAATGTCACGTCATGGGGATATGTGGTCACATAAATGTCACGTCATGTGATACGAACCGTAACTCTATGCGCCCTACCTTACCAAAAGGACCACCATATTACGTAATCCAATACCTTATCCGTCTCCCAAGGCCAAAAATGTTCATGTCAAACAAGAAGATCTCGAATGAGTGTAAATGTGGGTGCAAAAGAAGTGTTACCACATCTACGGAATTTTTCTAGGCTAGATCCCAATCTTGGGTGATTCTTAGAAGTCGTCCATGTCGTGGAGGAGCAGATCTTGGGCAATGTGCCCACATGGACTTCGTGTAGATAGACAGAAAGCATATGATCATTTGAATACACATAGCACATGGACCACCTCCTAGTTTACAGTGCCGACGCACTAGCATTGACAGTACCATATCACCCTCGTTTTGCTTCCGTCCAGTACCCCAGTTTATCCGGACCTCCCAGTCTTTCTTTTATACAGTAGTAGCCACTCTCTTGACTCCCTCAGATTCGTGCCCACTTGCACATTTACTGAGGTGAGCTTCCGCTTGTTACTTTACGCTTTTGTTACCTGTGCTTACCATGCGTAGTTCATTACTATTTGTGTCCTTGCACAGGTGAATATAACTATAGATTCATGCCCACTTGCGCGTTTACTGAGTTCATTACTATTTGTGTCCTTGCACAGGCCTCAAATACATTCACGCTTGCACGTTCTCATAACCCATAACTTAATAGTTTGCATCAGTCCAAGCAGGTGGGTGTTCAACGTTCAACTCAAACACCAGGATGTAGACTGTCCGCGATCCTGTCCGTGAACATGTCGGACCAGGTTCACCCATGAACCAGACCTGATGTTTGGGTTTGGGTTCATGCACATGGCTGGACTGAACCTCAACTGGGGTCTGGGTTCAACACCTTGGGTGAACTGACTTTGCAAAATGGTTCAAGAATGTGTAATTTGTATCTTCCAGGACTGTCTTTCTCTTGAACTCACAGATGACAAGCTTTTCCGAAAATGCTGTGAGTATAACTGAACACTTACGCAAAAGAGAGTGTGTTAGATACATGTTACACTGCCAAACTTTCCCCTGACCATGACAACGTTCGTTGAAAAGAGAAGATCATGAATTCGCAATAATACTCAGTTCCAGTCCAAACATGCACTCTACCGGCGTCTCAGAGGTATATATGCACGCGTCTGGATAGGACACCAGTTGTTGGGCCTCCGTTCAGCACAGGGCATTTCCCCGTTTCCTAAATCCTAATATGTTTCAGGCTACCATGGCTCCCTGGTCTTCACGCTGACTGCAAGCTCTGGTTTCTCATGGCCATTAGTCAATTATCCATGGCAACATAGCACAGAGATTCAATCCAATGTGCGTACAGGTGTAATATGTCATGCCACTGGCAAGGGCCTGATAGCTCAGGAAAACGCCTCGTGCCAAAAACCAACAGTACATGTAGCACCTTTGTAATGTAGTCCACAAAATGTACAATCCCCTGTAATAATGTACCACCCTAATTCCAACAAACTTCTAGGGCTGCACAACTGCTGCACATATTATAATGTACATCCCCCTCTCCAAGCAGTACCATTATAATGCACTCACCAACACTTCTGCCACATTATAATCCCCCCATCTCAGAAACCCAGAGCTGGCAAGCAGCTACCCTCCTGCGCACGCCCCGCCCCCAGCAGCCTCCAGTGACACGAATTCATCATCGCTTGTTGTCGCTGACAGCGGGCACGCTCCACCCTGCTGTCGCCGTCATTTCCGTCCTCAATTTGTGGCACTACGCTGTGACTCCTTCCGCTGCTAAGCTGGGCAGCGTTTGCAAGTTCCGGGGCTCGCACATTGTCCCAGACGACGGCGCCAATGCCATGTGGGTGTGTGGGGAACTGCTTGCGAGTTGCGATGATGAGTCTGCGCAGTTCGAACAAGAGCGAGAGTGCGGGCATTTGCATGGGTATTCGCATGGACATCCGCGTGGGCATTCGCACGGGCATCCGTGCGGGCATTCGCATGGGCATCCACAGGCAGATAGGTCATGCAGGCAGTTCGCAGTAGTGCGTCGTGGGTTGCGTCCGTCGCTGCGTGGCGCCTTGGTGTTGGTTGCTATGGTGGCAGCGACGATGATGGCGATGGCGACAACGGCGGCGGTGGTGACGCGAGAGGTCGCATTGCTGAGGCGGGGCGATGCGATGGCGGTATGTGATGGCAACAACGCGAGGATGTACGCGGCCGACGACGCCGGCACTGGCACAACTGCCGAACAGTTCGCCCGTACGTGGGCTGCGCTGTGGGGGAGTGAGAGCGGGCCTTGCTCGGCCCATTAAAATGTCTGGAGGAAGGGGTTGGTCGTCAGCGCGCCAGCAGTGGCCAACGCACCTGTGTCTCCTGTGTCCCCTGACTCTCTCGGGCTTGCTGGCACGGTCTTGAAGGTCGACATAGCCTCAGGCATTGACACGCGCGGATGAGGGGAGCACTCCCGGTCATGCACGCTGCACTTGCCATGGCTGAGGGTCCTGCCGGCATCAGGTCTGCTGGTGGGGCTGATAAAGCCACCGTTGCAGCACCCGAGGCGTTGGGTCCCGGGGCGTATGGCAGAGCAAGGGGAGGGAGGTGCGAAAGGCCATCGCATGGGGAGGCCTGGCATGGGGCCGATGCACCGCGGCAAGAGGGCGAGCGAGCGTCGAGTCGGAAAGAACACGACCTTGCGAGGGGCACCGATGAGGTGGGGACCGCAGAGGAAGGTAGCCCGAGGGACCTGTCAGGACACGGAAAGAATGCGACTGAGTGGGGGTTACTCACCTCTGGAGACTGCAGAGGAAGGGATGAGGAGGGACACAGGAAGAATGCGACCTTGGCACCCACAAGCTGGGGCCCGCAGAAGGAGGGGCCTGTCAGGAAAGGAGGGGGGTGTGACCGAGTAAGGGCACTCACGCAGAGGGAGGATATGTTGGCGCACGGAAAAAAGCGGCCTCACGAGGGGCAGAGCGAGGGAGGGCATGCCGAATGCCTTGGTGTGGGGATACTGGGAATAATCGAGGCCAGCCAGGGAATCGTAGGTGAAACCAGACCTCGTAGCGTCAATGAAGTCGGGGCTCTTGGATGGCTGCAGAGGAGTGAGGGACTTACGCATACTCACGAACACAGGACACTGTGGTTAAGGTTGGGGTTTAGGTGTTTGCAGTCACGCATGAAGTTGTGTACACTCATCGCTCCACCATACAGTACTTGTACAGACCCGACCGCACGTCTGTCCGGACTCATTCACAAATGCTGACAAGACCTTCGCACTGCGGTCCTTCCCTCATGAGTGCTCATCACTCAGTCGCTTTCTTTTCCATACCCTGACGTCTCCCTCCTTCTGTGGTCTCCAGACGGTGAGTGACCCTTGCTCGTTCACTCTCTTTCCCTTTCCTGACAGGTCCCTCTCTCTGTGTGCCCCAGCTCATCAGCGCCCCTTGCGAGGTCGCCTTTTTCTCCCCTTGCGATGTATCCCTTCTGCAGTCTCTATGGGTGAGTCACTCCCCCTTGTTCGTTCACTTCCTTCCCCTTCCCTGACAGGTCCTCCCTCTGTGGGCCCCAGCCCGCCAGTGCCCCCCGCGAGGTCGCTCCTTTCCCCTGCCACAACATATCCCTTCCTCTGCGGCCCCCAGAGGTGAGTAACCTTCAACTGGTTGCATTACTTCCATGCCCTGACAGGTCCCTCCTCCCGTGCCTGTCGGTGCCCCTTGCGAGGCCGCATCCCTTTCGACTCAACATGCGCCCGCTCGCCCTCTCGCAGCAGTCCATCAACTCTGCACATGCCCCCCCCTGCTTTGCCATACGCCCTGGGCCCCAACGCCTCGGACGCTGCAACGGTGGCTTCATCAGCCCCGCCAGCAGATCCGACGCTGGCAGTGCCCTCGGCCATGGCAAATGCTGCGCCCACAATTGGCGGTGCATCCCCTCGTCCGTTCGTCAACGCCCGACGGTTTGACTTCCCCTCACGTATGTGCCGGCCTTCACAACCGTGACAGGCTTGCACTCTCATTCACCCCACGGCGCGGCCCACGCGTGAGCATGTTTGGCGGTTGCGCTGACGCCAACGTTGTTGGCCGTGGACGCCCCCATTCCGTCGCCGTCACACATCGCCATTGCATTACCCCACCTCGGCAATGCGAATTCTCGCATCACTGCTGCCGCTGCCGCCGCCGTTATCCCCATCGCCATCATCGTCGCCGCCACTGTGGCCAGTGGCCACCAACACCAAGGCACCACGCAGCAACGGACGCAACCCATGCTGGACTGCTACAACCTGCCTGTGCGAATTACCTGCACGGATGTCCACACTTTCACTTTGCTCGAACCGCCCAGCCTTGTCATCACGATGCGCAACCAGTACACTGCAAGCGCGCACAGCATCAGCGCCATCATCGGGGTCCACGTGCAGGCCCCGGAACTTGCCAGTGCTGCCCAGCTCAGCAGCGGAGGAAGTTACGGCACAGCGCTACGGACCGAAGATGGAAATGGCGGCGGTGGGGGGGGTAGAGCGTGCTCGCTGTCAGTGGTAATGAGCGACGACGAAGTCGCGTCACTGGAGGCCGCCGGGGGCGGGGCGCGCGCAGGAGGGTAGCTCCTTGCCAGCTCCGGGTTTCTGGGAGGGGGGAGTTGTAATGCAGCAGTGGTGTGGGGAGAGTGCATTATAATGGCACTACTTGAAAAGGGAGATGCAGCATTATAATTTGTGCAGCACTTTTGCAGCCCTAGGAGTTTGTTGGAAACACAGTGGCACATTATTACAGTACATTGTAGAATTTGTGGGCTACATTACAAAGGTGCTACATGGACACCTCCAAAAACCTATGAATTTCTGATAGCCCCTAGTCACAGCCCACGTTTTTCTGTTCTCACTAACGATGCAGAATGTCTAACAACGATATTGCGACAAGACACACAAATCAAATATCTCCTAACCAGCAGTTTCTAGTCCAAAGGGATTCATTTTCATACGCCGCGCTCCATGTCCTTATCATAGTTCATTCCGTTCGACTTCCCATGTATCTCCTCACCTGTGCTAACGCTCAACTCATCATCCCTAATCTGTGGCGTCACATACTGCTCAGATACAATGTGCACGGTTACTTCGATCCGATCCATTGAGGTTGGTGTCACCATCATCCGCCTGGAGTTCTGAACTACAGGACAATTGTCTTGTGGAACCCCGCATACGCTGAAACGACATCATCCACAGTGAGCCAAAAATGGCGAGGGAGTAGAGTATGTCATACACATCGGTGGAACTGGAGGCGAAGTCTACCAGAGAGCGGTACAACCGGGTTGCAGCGATTACCATCGTGATATAAGTTGGAAACTGGAACATCTGGGAGAAACTAGTAAGGAACTTTCCCAGTAATGAGAAATTAAACATACGATGTCAAATGGAACTGGTATTCCACAGAGGATGGGATTCAGTGGACATGGGGCAGAGATCAGGCCGAAAAGCAATACCATTTAAATCCAAAATGATGAATACCTAGGTCAGGTCATGATAAGGAGATGAACGAAGACGAGACGAGCGAGAAGTTTGTCGGGCTTACCACTGGTGTAACTTCAGTTACCAGAGCAAGCACGAGCCAAATGACAGCCTTATAAAAGGGAAAGCCACCAGCAGGTTATATGAACCACGGTCCACAGCAGACACAAACTGTCATCACACCTGTCTCCAGAGGACTTGGGCCAGACCAAACATGTCATTACCGGAATGACGCAGCCGAAACAGGCCAACGAGCATGATCAGAAGTAACGCAATGTCGGTAATGGCCATGGCGATCATGTTGAGTTCAGTACTCTCGATGTTAGGAAGTGCGCAGGTCAGTAGGGGAGGTGTCTCTTCAAGACGAATCGGCTAGGAATGGGATAATAAGGGTGTGTTTGAAAATATGTGGAATTGGATATTCACACGCGCAATCACTGATAAACCCACATTGGTATGCGGCTTAATTTTCGATGGCCCACAGGAGAGCAAGGAAGTGACTTACATTGGATGAAGAATGCAGCGTTGATTACCCACAAAATGATTGCCGTGAATACAGCGACCTTGTTTCTGTTCCAAACGGCAACTCTAACGACTTCAATGAACGTCTGATTTGGGGAGATCGCAGTATCGTGGAAGTGTTGACGAGGACGTACACGCGAAGAACGATCAATAATGAGGAAGTGGACACGGCCAAAAAAGCGAAAACCTAGAAAAAGGTTAACGATAAAGTGGTAAGTGTTCCCCCTGAGAGATGAATGCACGATGAGAGCACCAATTCTCACAAATTCGGAAGTGACAGCGGCCTTAAGATTGTGTTAGTCAGAGACCCGCTATAAGGAAGAAGGCGGCGCGGACAGGGCACCCACCTGACAATGGATATGGGCCCTATTGTCCATGAGGAAAAAACCAAATAATACGAAGAAAAGGGCAGAAAATCGCGCAATGGAGTAAATCTATCGGCCAATTGAACGAATAAATTAGTCTGGGACGCTGGTGAGGCAGAATAATACAAAGGGAAGTGCATATATCTACGGACCCATATCGTCCAGCGGTAGGGGCGACGTCCCCGAATGACGTCCCATTCATATTCAAGAGTCGTGACATATTCCCAGCTACGAGTGAGGGTTGCGTTATGCATGATCCTCAGGTAATACTGATGCGGCATGAGAGACTCACATGTAGAGACCGCCCACAGTGTGCCAAAGCTTGATGAGCGCCACTGTCAAGGGAGGACTTAGTGCGATCCCTAAGCTGTAAAGGATAATTGGAATATGTACGCACGGATATCCTGTACGAGTACAGCGGAGTTCTGGAAGTCGACCATGCTGACAAGTAAGCAATAGATTGGAGACGTGGGGAAGTGGGATTGCGGCTAAGGTCGTTGGTCGCCTTTTGTAGCACTTGATAGTGCACGTATATAGACCCCTTTCCCATAGAGTGTCACATCATGGTCGTTGTTCTGATGACGGAGTCCGTGGGCTCACCGTGACAGCATCATAGTACGTGGATCGAGGGCAACGCAGCGATTCGATGCGCTAGCGCCCGTCTATCTAGGCCAGATGCCTACCATTTGCTGCGTAACTTTGAGGGTTTTCTTTACGTTTCTAGTGGTATGTGGTATGAAAAATAGTGGTATGGGTTGGGTAGTGAGATGAGATGACCGACAGACCCATTATGGCATCGACTTTCCTCGGGTGAGCGGCCCCGGTTGCACGTGCCATATGGCTTTAGCCCGAGGTGACCGTGTGCTTCTTCTCCACTTCAGAGCATCTTCATCTTTGACACCCATCACGATACTGTTGAGTACAGATCGAACGATTTAGTCCACGTCTCTTCGTTACCAACAATTCTTTGTTCATAAAATCACGGTTCAAGCCGTCAGGAGATGAATAAGATTGCTTGTGCGGTCTGTATAGTAAAGGTTAACGAGTGCAGCGGTAACTCGCCTCTCCTCCTATCTGTATTATCGTTACTGTTGCCTGTTCACAAACACATCGAACCCTGAATTAGTGTTTGCCCTCCTACTCCGCGGGTCTGTCTGTCCCTCGTGTCACTCCACTCAGTCCACTGTCGATCATTCGGGCACCATTAATACTTTCTTTTCTCGCCTTCGCACTCCACTCGTACCTCAGTATTTTCTCGATGTAACTACGGCTGCGCCTTCTCGTTCCTCAGCCCGTACTGCAGTTTATGATCAACAATTTCTATTTGAGCTAGGCATGCGCGTGGCGGTACGTAATTGTATTGCTGTGGATGTTGCTGTGCCCATGGGTACAGTATGCATGATGCAGTACGGTTATATCCCGAATCGGCCGCGTGGGCCCCCGAGTCTTGTCACAAGGCCCAGCGTGTGTAGTATGCGTGTGAACCTGTTATTGTTTTGACGCCCATTCAGGCGCGCCAGACCCTGTACTGCTCGGGCGATGGTGTCACAGCACTATCAAATCTCTGTCATGCGATGCTTGGCAGAGTTGACCAAAGGCACTGCTCAAATACGCTCCTTGCTAGGCGGAATGGATTGAGAAAACATAACCCGAAGTCACGGCACCGTCTGTCAACATTCGAGGCGCACAGACTGATCGTCTTTTCAAAAAAAAAAAAAAGAGTCTATAGTGATAAATCGGGATTACATTTACTATTAGCCAAGTATTGGAATTAGCTTGTATGGTAGCACTTGGCACACGTGTCAGGCCGCAGTCGACCCCCCCCCAAAATGTTAAGCCCCTCCGTGATCTGAGCTTTGCGCTAACGTCAGTATCTGACCTGAGAACAAAGACATCGTCGTAGATGCAGACGGGGCCATAGAGAGCGACGCTCGATTTTTTTTTCTACAATGATGATGGTATACAACAGAGGTGAGGCAACGGAAAACTATGCCAGGGGCGCAGAGCTGTCAGAGGCGCGGAAGGCGGGAAGGGTGGGTGAAACGGGAGGACGGTGCAGATTGGAGCCTGAGTACGAGTTAAATGGTACGCGGAATGAGCTACGGTCCCGGAGCATCGCAGGACGCGGGGTAGCCAAGTGGGGTTCCCGGAACCATGGGGACGTGAAAAGCGGGAGGAGCGGCGGCCGTGGGTTTGCGGGTGCCAGAACGAGATGCTGGATGGCAGGGATGAGCGTTTTGAAGAAATAGCCGAGCATCCATTGGACGAGCGACGGTGCTGTGACGGACACAACGGAGCGAAACGGACACAAACATATATAAACAAGAAAATGAAATTAATGGAAGGGTGATCAGATCGGTGGTGTAAACAAAAATCACATAATTGACCTACTCGTACCTGATGACTGCGGCGATCTTACTGATTCTATTCGACTGATGGGTGTCGTCCAATTGTCGTTCCAGATCAGCAGGATGGTACCACAGATGATGGCGACGATGACTATTGGTAAAGAGGTCAGTGAGGGCCACATGATGTGGATAACGTTTTACAATACCTAGTATAACCACGACATAGATGGCTGTTCGACACGCGAGCTGCCCCCCAGAATTGGTCATAACTGAGCTCGTAGCAGCTGGAGATGATAATGATGACGACGTCGACAGTAACGCTGGGGGAGGTGACATGGTGGACAAGAGCGGGTAAATGATTAAATGGAAACGAAGAAGTCGAACGATGCGAACGAGAATTGAAGGCTCAAGGATGGGGATGCCGCCAAAATGTTTTTTCCCAACAGGACAGCCTCGCTTTTATAGCAGGACCGAAGCCAGCACAGAGGAAATAGGCTTCAGGGGGAGCCGTGTAGATGGGCCGTTGAGATCCGATGATGGGTGTGCAGTACATCTAGATGTTGTGAGGTTGCCTTGTGTTGCAACACGCTACTCGGCAGTCTCAGCGCTATTGGCTCGCCAAAAAAAGACATCCCTGGTCTTTAGACCTGGACAACCTCTCTGCAGCGCCCGTCCGGCCCCGTCAGGCAAATCACACATTCCCCTTGAGCACGCAGAATCTCATAGTGAGGGTATTGCACGATCCGAACCGTCCACTAGACGATTCAATGATAGGACATGAAACACAAGTGAGAGCACATGTGACAGTACCCTCCACAATTACACGGAAGGAAACGCGCGATTCGGAGGAGTATGGTCAAAGGGGCCAACCAAACGATGCGAGGCGCGGGGTGGAAACAGGAAAAAGGCGCCAATTATTACGTACTGTTGATTTCATTTCAGCCTGAGTCTCACAGACTGAGAAACCCTATTGATCGTTCCCCAAAGAGTCATTTACCCAAGCAAAGCCAGAATATTTTGAACTAAGACCCAAACCATGGTCACGGTAGTACTGCTGTGGCGCCGCCGCACCCACGACGACCTTTTCTTCCGAGGAAGTGCGGGCTCACGCCAGTGGACGTCAATCACCACCGAGACGACGTCAGGACTCTCACGAGAGGTGACCCCCACTTGATAAAGAAACGGTCATTTGCCAGGCTACGGTGCGTCTGTTACTGCACGACCCAGCGACCTATTATCGATATTATCACGCGCGATGGGGGTTACCAGCGCCAACCTAAGGGCAATCGGTTCGCTGAATGCGGGTTTGTTTGATAAACGCGCGGTGGGTGGCCATTTATACTTGTACAAATCACCTCGGCCCCTTTTGGCCAGCACTGATCAGGCCTATCAGGGTTCATTCACGCATGCCGTACGGGGGACGGGTCGCCGGAACGTGGGCTGGTGACTCATAACCTGGCTGTTGGCGTGATGATCTCCCGGAAGGACGGAGCACTGCACCTCCTTAACCTCCACGCTTCGCTTCGTGGATGACCCGAGCCAAACAGTCGTTAAGGCCATGTGCCAGGTCATCGCCGCACGAGGGACAGTTCGGTGGACATCCGTTGACAGTCGACAAGTCCCTCCACTCACAATCTATTTTCTGTACCCCCCCTATCCCCCCTTCTCTCTTCCGAGTAGTTTCGATCTCGTCCTGGATGCGCTCAACAGATTTGATACATTAATGCAGCTCGAATCAGCAGGCAGTTTCCCAGTCGTCTACTACTGTGGGTGAGCAGCTAACAGCAACACGCCCTCAGCATCGCGAGCCTCGGCTGCCTCGCTCACGCCCACGATGCCAATGCCTATGCCCTACACGCCGGGTCAGGCGCCACTGACCGCACCTACCTTGACCTCCACCTTCCACAACCACAGTCCCGAGCCATTTTCGGAACAAGGCTGCAAGGCCACTACTACGTCCCCGATGTCCCTTCAGAACGCAGAAGCGCCCGCCTCTTCCCGTCATCACGTCGGTCCATCACCAGCACCCTACGTCCCGCGCTCGCGCAATACACACGCAAACCAGATTGGTGGCGGCGGAGCCGGTGCTGCCTTGCCGACACCAGCAGCCATTTCCGTCTCGAGTTTGTACGGTACCTCATTCGTCAGTCCCGCATCACGATCCTGCTTCGCGCGGTGCGCGCCACCCATCATTTCCATCACGAAACCAACTTCGGTACCGATATGGGTGAGGACGTGTTTGCCGCTGGGCTGTCATGCAGCCGAGCCAGGGCAAGAGTGTGCCCTCTACGGGATCTTTCGGGAGGGTGCTCGGAAGGCCGCGTGTCTGATGGGGTTGCAGGACAGATGCTGGCGCAGAGAGAAGGCTTCCTGATAGGGGATGAGGTCCGGGCGGAGTGGGCACGTGGGTGAATACTGATACACAAGGGCCACTAGCCGTATTTATGATCATATATCACTGTACACGAGCCAACGAGGTAGTGTGGTTTTGGCTGCTTACCTGAGCCGTATTACATACAGTAATTGGCCGTATTATGTATTTTATCACTTATCATTGTACAATCCATTTATGGTTGCAGGGTGGCTTTTTTAATCCCTTGTCTTTTCTCTCTCTCATCCTTGGTCTTCGCATGTTACCTGGGAGGGTGGTCTCTTTTTTCGTCTTCCGATTAAATTGAACATGCACCAGCACCACGTTTTCTCTGCGTTCCTTGCTTCTAACCCCCAGTAGTACGTGATTCATGCATAGAGACATAGCTGATCAATGTTCAACCATCGCGGACCTTTGAAGGAAAAAGTTTGAAAGATATTGGTCTCAAATGGGCTGCCAATGCAGCGCTGGACATACATACTGTCACGTACTACAAACCGTACAGCCCGGGTGGAATCGCATTTGGCAGCGCGCATGCATAGCGTAAACTTCACAATGAAATTTGAATCTACCCTACCTTGCCGGCGGTTGTGCATCTCGCCCGGTTCTTGGTTTGGTTACCACTTATGGACCAACAAGAAAATGCATTATATTCCCAAACAGCCATTCCCACGATAGTTTCCCCGCCCGCATCGATAACCTAGTTGGCAACTACAATACTATTACTGTCTACCACATGTGCAGGCACCGTCATTGATATCGTTTCTGGGCTCTGGGTCAGCCAATCCCAGCTTGTGGTTGATGCCTTCTACTTGACTTATGATGTGTTGGGGTCGCCGTAAGATGCAATTTGTATCCTTGCAGAAGAGATCGCTCGCCTCCTAGACTAGTCACAAGGTTGACATGCGTTCCGAAGCGCCCAACCTCTGTGGGGTGTGTGGACATTTTTTTCTTGGTGCCCAGGTTAGGCGCAACACATGACAGCCCCATCCAGCGCCGGTTTCATGTGGATCGCAATTGGTTAAAGTCGCGGCCCTAAAACGCCCCTTGCTGTTAGACAGGCTTAATTCACGGCGTCATCTATACTCCGGCAGAGAATTCAGTGGGTGACTGGTGAGCGGTCAAGGAGTACCCAATTTCCAGTGGCGTCTTTGCTCTCACGTGCTATTGTCTAAGGGATAGAGATCTGCCAGAGAGAAATATTTCAAAATCCATTGCTACAGCCAAAAGTCAGTGGGCGAAGGTAGTAATCGCTCCTAGGGTGGGGTTTTGTAGGATTCGGTACAAAGAGAGCGCACGGAGTGGCTGTTTTTAATAAAGAGAATCTATAGCGTCCTCAAAAAGCTATCCCTTTATTGGAACTAGCTCGTAGGGTAGCTGTGTTACACATGATGAATCGTAATCGACGCCAAAAAAGGTTCTGAGCACTGTCCGCCGTCTGAGTTTCCATCGCCACCCAACATGACTAGGAAGAAATCGTTGGTAAACGCGATGACCGGGTCTACGGAGAGCGATGCTCAAAATTTCACCACAATGATGACGACAAACAGTAGTTATGGGGGACAGAAACTCTAAGGCACCGGGCCGGCTGAGTAGAGGAAGGCAGAAAATGAGGGCAAAGTAGACGGCTCGGAACTAGAGTATGAATCCGGTGGAGCGCGGAACGTGCTGCTGTCGCGGAACACCGCAAGCGGCGGTTCAGCCAGCAGGGGTTGCCGAAGCCTTGGGCGCCTGAAGAGTGGGATGACCGGTTGAGGTCGCGGCGCTGCTGCGGCTCGTCCAAGGCGCTGGAAGACCGGAAAGAGGGTCGTGAAGTAGCAGAGCATCCATTGGACGAGCGTCGATGCTGTCGATGAAACAAAAACAATGCATGCGAGCGTGCCGGAGATCGCAAATACATAGATACAAGCAATGTGCAGGTGGTCAGAAACAAACCTCGTGTCTTCATAACGAACTTACCGGATAGTGCTGATTCCAATTTCAAACGTCGTAGGACGAGCGCGGTCCAATCGTCATTCCAGATGAGCAGGATGGTGCCGCTGATGAATGAGGTGACGGCTGTTAATGAAGAAAAAGAGGATTAAGGGGGGTCCCATAGCGATGGAGGGGTTCTGGGTAACAAATTACGATACCTAGCGCGAGTACGAGGTATACGGCCGCTTTCCACGCGAGTTGCTTCGCAGAGTCTGTTACAACAGTGCTCGTAGCAGCCGGAGATGAGAGCAATGACAACCTCGACGGCAACTGTGACGCTAGGGATGACGACATTTATGCGTGCCAGAGAGTAGGTAAGTAATTAGTCGGAAACGATAGGAGGCGAGAGAGAACTGACGGTCTGAGATACCGCCAAGTTGTTCCTTCCAACAATCAGGCCACTTTTATAGAAAATCGTCGACTGTAGGGCGCAGAGGGAAAAAGACATAAGGCCTTGCGATGAGGGGCCATGCGGGTGTGTGGCACCAAGATCCGATCCATTGACAAAAAAAGAGAGGGCCTAGGAACTGCAGCGTATTGCAAGTATTTTTGTCGACTTCCCCCAATAATGCGACAAACTAATCGGCGTTTCCGGGCCACGGAAGCAAAAATTCGTAAGCGCCAGGGTCAGTACGCCCCCAGAATCACGCTAGGAGGGCACCGTTACGACCTGAGTCGCCTGATAAGTGGACATGGTCTGAAGCGACGATGGGGCCTGAAAGCCGAACCAGTACGAGCCCCCCCGGTCATAGTACATTTTCACTAGCACGCAGCCGGAACGTGCAGTGGGCATAGTCGAGGGTGGTAAACCCAACAAGGCGGCGACGGCGCTGTGACATACTTCAATGCAATGTTGAAATGGACAGGATCTAGGGTGCGAAGCAAACGAGGCAGCCAACTTTACGGAACTGTATTGGTTCACCACCACATACCGACCCTGACCGAAAAATTGCCGACGACGTTCGATCGTGATGTTATGTAATCGTACTTATCAAACCTCCGGTCTCCGCAAAGACCACAATAATGTGGCCATCGAAAACAACTTGAAGGTCTTGAATGAAATTACAAACAATTATGCCTTCGCCCCGACGGATTTTTATTTCGACGTTAGATTCCTTCATTCCAACCTGGGCCGATTCTGGGACGACACGTCCAGCAGCTGACTCCAGCAGCACCTGCACCGGAACTGAGATCGGGCCCAGGGAGCTTATCTGGTTGCGTCCCTGCAATAGAAGGGCCAGGGACATCACCGGCAAACGTTCGGAGGTGGAGTCAAAGCCACCCTTTCCCGAATCCCGATCGGTCTCGCTACTTCGGTGACTCGCAGCGTGCCTTTTTAGACACAAGATCTGACGCTGTTGACCAAAACGAATTGAGTGCTTCCTGGCATTCGGAGTGCATTTGCCCGCATGGTCGACCGAATTCCTAATATTAATCTCAGCCAAGAATAAACACCATTCATCATTACGATTACACGTGCCGTCAAGTTTGTTGTTTGGCCTGTATGCGGTGCACCCATTCCTGCAGCTGAACTGATGGACTGTTGCCAGGGCTTTTTTGCAAGTTATCTGCAGTGAAGGTGCCAGCACAGATCGGGAAAAAAAGTACACTGCTAGTAGTCCATCTTGTGGGGGACGCATAAGATGAGGAAGAATGACATACTTGCCGTGATGAAGGGTGGAGCCAAGCTGACCAATGAGAGCACGCCAAATGCAAGGAAAACTCAGCACAATATTACTGCACGCTGCTCAGTTGCAATTACCAATTCAAGTTCGTTGGCGCCCCGAAAAAAAGGGTGGAAACACGCGACAATGGTGTGTGACCCCAATCCCCATCAGGGCGTTCAATCCGCTACCACGGTGTCCCTTCTCGTCCTGAGGCTTTTTGGCGACCACTGCTCCCGATACTGGCATGTGGTGAGTCCCCGCTTTCGTCCACGTTGTTGCGCGTCACTCTGATAGTGTCGGTACAGAATGTCTACACAATAGTCGAACGAAAAGCGATTTCATTTGTCCGTTCGAGGATCTACCGTGACTACCTCTTCAAATCTTCGTCTCTTTCCCCATCTCCACCAATAGTATGTACTTGTGATGCCATGGTATCCAGTCACCGAACGTTGGATAACGGCCCAAGTCCCTGCCCATTTCCTCTGTTCAAATGCTTTCGTCCAACTCGGCATGGGTCTTTCTCAGATCTTCCGTCAGGCTTGCCGGGTTTGCTTCCAATGCTGGCTGTGGCTGTGCCTCCGAATTCTTCGACCGTCAGTATTGCAGGTGGTGCTAGGGTTCGGCACTGATCAGCAACCCGGACTATGGGAACGGTGTGTTCGATTGATCGCCATTTGCTTCGATTAGACCTGCGTACTAATATTAAATAAGATACCGATTCCCAACTTCGCTGACATTTTGAGTTTGTATGGACCTGAAAGCCGCCTTGGGTTCACGCTCTGGATGGTATCTCAGGCTCTTGGTCAATTCTATGTGGCGGATTACACGTACGACCATCATGGTCACCCCAATGCGCAAGGGGGGTTGGCGCCAACCTTCTTCCTCCAAGGCAACAGGTTGCCGAGTGCGTTATTTAACCAACACGCGGCAGATGGCCATCGGTACGACCCATATTAACATCCTTTTGATAGCATTGATGGGTGATCAGTGTTCATTTACGCTGGCTGTGTGGAAGGGGACACTCCGCAAACCATTTAACAGCTGTTTCGCGCCGAGACGACTGGTGTCTCTTAACCCTAGCGGCTGGGATGATGGGGGGGGGGCCCCCCCCCCCCCCCCCAGAAGAGCGGAGCACGGCGCCCGCTTGACGTCCACACACTGCTTCTTCGTGGATTCCCAGAGTCAATCAGTGGTTCACGCCATGCAGTCGCAGCACGGATACTGAACCCCAAAAGGACCAGTCGATACTCGACGGACGTCTCAGTATCCCGTCACTCTCCCCACATGCGACATATTCTCTATATCCTCCATCTTTGTTCTACTGGTACTAGCTCGTGGAGTAGCAGTAATTGTATACAAGTGATAAGTCGCAAACGATTTCAAAAAATGCGCAGCACTGCCCGCAGTCCGAGTTATGCACCTAATCAGTAAACGAACAAAGAAATCATCGTAGATGAGATGATAGAGGGCATAAAGAGGGTGCTCAAATTTCGCTACAGTTAGCGAATGAGGCTCAATGAAAACTCTTCGGTACAGAACTCGTCGAGCGAGGAAGGCAGGAAAGAGGACTAAGGGGGCAGATTGGCCGGCTCAGAGCCAGGGCACCGGTCCAACGAGACGCTGCTGTCACGCGGCATCGCAGGGCGTAGGGCAGCGCGTTGGGGTTCCAACAAACCTGGGGCCGTGAAGAGCGGGAGGGCGGAAGTCGCGGCACTGCGACAGCTTGTGGAAGGCGCTGAAAAGTAGGGAGGAGTCCCGTGGGGAAGCAGCGGAGCGTCATTTGGGCGAGCGTCAATGATGTCGATACTGTCGCATTGAGCGTTAGACGGGCCTAAGACGGCGAAGTGGATGCGAACGAACGCGAACGAATGAAAGAATGCAAACACAGTCAAACAAGAAACGTGGCGTGTGGGTCAGAAACAAACCTTAAAGAAAAATATGTCACGATGGACCTACCAAATGGAAACGATTCCAGTTTCAAATGTCGGCGGATGACTGACCAATCGTCATTCCATATGAGCATGATCGTGCCGCAGATTATGGCGACGACTACTGTTGGTAAATAGATAAGGGTGGTGAGAGAGAGGGACGATGACAGCGCAGGGGCTCAAATAATACATCACAATACCTAGTGCGATAAGGAGGTAGACCGCCGTTTGCCACGCAAGCTGCTTTGCAGATGCAGGTACCACCGAGCTCGGAACAGTTGACGATGATATCGACGAGGACGGCAACGCTGGCGGAGACGACATAGCGTAAAGAGTGGGTGAGTAATTTTAAATGGAAAGAAGAAGTCGAACAAGGCGAGTGAAAACTGAAGGCTAAGAGACCAGATGCCGTCAAGTTGCCCATTCCAAGCCTCGCTTTTATAGAGAAATGGACGTTGGCAGAAAATATATACAAAACCAGGTTTGGGGGAGAGGGGTCATGCCGATAGCCCCGTGGAGATTTGATAAAGTGACAAATACGGGTGAGTGTCGACCACGCACCGCGTCTAGACATTCGAGTTGCCTCATGGTGCAACATGCAACTCGGCGGTTTTTAGATCCGTGGAGATAGACACTCAGTGGCGCGCGCCCAGAAAACTGCACTTCCAGGTCCGGAATATACGGAAACGCACTGTGAGGGTATCGCACGATCCTCGCCGTCCGCTGAGTGACATGGAAAGTGAATCGATGATGGGACATGAACTTGAACGGAGGGCTCATGTACTACGGTACCATCCGACGTGATCACGCAACGGGAGCGTGTAATAAGGACAGTCAAGGATGGCGAAACCAAATGAAGTGGAGTGCTGTGGGGCACAATAAGACATCAGTCATCGGGGTCACTGGCAATACTAAGAAGGTAAGTTGTTACGTACATCGAGGACCGCGCACAACATACCTTTCAAGTCCCGCGACGGGCTCGACAAAAAGATTAGCCAAGCCAAGCCAAGCCAAAGTCGTGACGTGTTGTGCATAACGAACACAGAAAACCCCTTGAAAGGAACCCAGCGGCAGATGCCCAAACATTGCCGCCGCATCCAAGGAGACTCACTTCTTTAGAGGCGAATTCCAATCTGGATCGGCGCAAGGGCGACATCTAGCGCCAGGAGGACATGGGAATGCAACTGCTTGGCCCCTTCCTGTGATTGAAGAACGGATAGGATCAACAACCGTTTGTTGGTATAGGTTCGAACTTCAGATGAGCAGCGCGGTTACCATCACCTTGTTTTCTTCGGAGACGGGGTTTTCCCCCCACAAATGCGTAGCAAGCGGTGTCCGTATAACAACACTACAATCAGTATTTGTGCTTCAGTCTCTCGGCTATTTCCCATCATTTCCCCTTGTCAGAAGGGCGGAATTGTACATGAATTACTGCCACTTACTGGCCATTCAGGTTGCTGTGTTGCGACTTCGGGCATTAACTGCCGATCTTTCGAAGGGAGATAAAAGTATCCCTGTGATCCGGCGATTGATCGCGATGGTGGGCTATTGTTGAGCTCGGACAAATTGGACGTGACCTCGACCACTAGATTCCAAACGCCGAAGATGTAGAGATGAAGAGCACGCACGACGCGGTAAAGGTCATATAGATCGAGTTTAGCTTAAGAGCGGCGGCTCTCGCGGCTGTTCCGCGAGAAAGCCGAGCTGCGCGTATGGACGCCTACTTGCAAGTAGAATGACGTATCTCGAGGGGAGATGTAGATGCGTGACAGGAAAGGATCACGCAAAGCAGACGAATCAAGAAAATGGGGCAACTTTGAGGGCAAAGCTGCTGCTGGGCGTCATCGCAGACACAATGTACTCACATTAGAAAGTGTCCAGGACTAGAGTAGATGAAACAAATTCGTGTTGATAGGACAGACATTGGAGTTGATTGGTTGGGCTGAGTCGGGAACGGGAGTTGTACGTACAGCGTTCGGGTGTGTCGTTTCGTGCGCAATGGCGGTGATATACTCACCACAAATTTTCGCCTTCCGTGACTTCAATGAAGGAGCTTTTTCTGAGCTACTCGCACCGCGCCAGCACAACGAAGGCAATGAAGAAACCAATATGCATAGTTGGGGTGGCGTCCGAGTCCCGTGTTGTAACGAAGAGAAGGGAAAACGACCACGTGGATGGTACCACTGGCACGTGACGTCCCTGTGCCTCTTTAGTTTTTTTTTTGCTTGAGATCCTCTGTTCTCCATGTACAAATATCCCCTTTTACTTTGGCCTTTTGCCATCGAATGTCGCGGCACTTCCTTCACCCTCGTCGTCTACGCGCCTGCCGTCGTGCACCCGACCTCGATCCCCTAAAGTTTCTGCTTTTCGGACACCGCCGTTCCTCCGAGTCGTCTTCATCGCTGTGCGGGTCTGTCGCCAGCAAGCGCCTCATCCTCTCTTGCCTTATTTCCCTCTCTACCTGTCTGACTCCAAGGATACTTGTCTTTATCACCTGACTCTTGTATAAAAGCCCGCTAGCCCGGCCTTGTCAAAGGCATGCACCAACAATTTCTCCCCTGTTCTCGCTCTCGCCCGACCGTCTGACGGCAAACTGAGCCGCCGTGCCATAACTCGTCTTCCTGGTCTAAGACAATCGCTCCCGCATATTCTTATCTTCTGTACGCTCGACTTTGCCTTCACCCGACAGGACAGACGGTAAATCGAGCCGCCACGCCGTCCTTTGTCGCTCTGATTTCGCGTACGTCTTTATTATCTTCTCTCTCCGTCCTCGTTACCTTTGCAGGTTGGCACCGCCTCGTCTTGACGACAAGATCAGTCCCTGTCGTCTTGCGTTTGGCCCGCGTCCTCGCCCCTCTCAGGTTGTCTCTCGTCCAGCCGAGATCTTTTCACGGGCACTTGGTCTCTCGGGATCGCGAGCTCATTTCTTTCCTTCTCTATCCTTTTCCGAACTCACTAATACGCCACTCCGGTCTACTTCCCTACAGTACCGTCGTCGATATCGTTACTCTGGACTTTGGGTCGGCAAAAGCCAGCTTGTCATTGATGGCTTCTACTTGACCTGTACACGCGTGCGGAGGCCATTATAATTTATTATATCGCTGCAAGATGCCGTTTATATCCTAGCAGAAGAGAACGCTCGCCTCTCAGTCCAGTCACAAGGATGACATGCGTTTGCGTAGCGCCCAACGTATGTGGGGTGTGTTAATTTTTTTTTCTTGGAGCCCAGGTTAGGCGCAACACATGACACCCCCATCCAGCATCGGTTATGTGCACGTGGGTGCCGTAACGTCACAATCCTAACATGCCCTTTCTATAATAGAACGGCAGAATTTGATCGATGAACGACACGTCAGACAACTTCAATTCTCAGCATCATCCATACTCCGGCGGCAGAGGACCCAGTGGGTGACTGGTGAGCGGAGTACAGAGGAGTACCCAATTGCCACTGGCGTCTTTGTTCTCGTGTGTCTAAGGATGGGGATCTGCCAGAGACAAGGGTTTCAAAATCCATTGCCACGGCCGAAAGTCAGTGGGCGAAGGCGGTACAGTCGAACCACTCATAACCCATACCCCCAAAAACCCATATTCCTCAACAAGTCATTGGACGATCCAATCCGGAACTTTTCCTTGTTATTAGTTTTGGCCTGTTGTTAGTGTCCCTCAGAACCCACATGCCCCTAGACCTCTCCCAAGGGGTATGGGTTATGAGGGGTTCGACTGTAATCGCGCCTAGATTAGGTTTTTTTGTAGGATTCGGTACAAAAAGGCGCACGGACTGGCTGTTTTTAATAAAGAGAATCTATAGCATCCTTAAAAGGGTATCCCTTTATTGGAACTAGCTCGTGGATAGCTGTGATACACATGATGAATCGTAATCTACGCCAAAAAAAAGTTCGGAGCGCTGTCCGCCGTCTGAGCTTACATCGGTACCCGACATGACCAGAATCGCCCGTAAATGCGATGACCGAGTGTACGGAGAGCGATGCTCAAAATTCCATCACAATGATGACGACAAACAATAGTCATGGGAGACAGAAACCTCTAGAGCGCAGGGCCCGCTGAGTAGGAGAAGATGGAAGATGAGGGCAAAGTGGACGGCTCGAAGCCAGAGTATGGATTCGGTGGGACGCGGGACGAGCTATCCCGGAGCAGCGCAAGCGGCGGTTCAACCAGCAGGGGTTGCTGAAGCCTTGGGCGCCTGAGGAGTGGGAGGACTGATTGAGGTCGCGGCGCTGCTGCGGCTCGTCTCCCGCGCTGGAGGGCCGGAAAGAGCGTAGTGAGGAAGTAGCAGAGCATCCATTGGACGAGCGTCGATGCTTTCGGTGAAAACAAAAACAATGGTTGGGAGGGTGCGGGGGATCGCAGATACGTATATGCAAGAAATGGTGTGGATGTTCAGAAACAAAACTCGTGTCTTCACAATGAACCTACCAGATGGTACCGACTCCAGTTTCAAACGTCGTGGGATGAGCGCGGTCCAATCGTCATTCCATATAAGCAGGATAGTGCCGCTGATGACGGCGGCGACAGCTGTTGATAAAGCGAAAGAGGATTAAGGAGGGTGCAGCGGGGGCCCATAATGGCGGAGGGCTTCTGAATAACAAATTACGATACCTAGCGCGATTACGAGGTAGACAGCCGCTTGCCACGCGAGTTGCTTAGCAGACTCCGTTATAGCCGTGCTCGTGGCAGCTGGGGATGAGAACGATGACAACACAGATGGTAACTGTGACGCTAGGGAAGACAACATCGCAGTGTTCCGGAGTGGGCAAGTAATTAGTCGGAAACGATAGAAGGAGGCGAGAGAGAACTGACGGTCTGAGATACCGCCGAGTCGTTCCGAGTCTTTTCAACTATCAGGCCACTTTATAGAAAATCTTCTACGGTGTAGGGCGCAGAGGAAAAACGACATGAGGCTTTGGAATGAGGAGCCATATAGGTGTGTGTGCCGCCGAGATCCGGTACATTGACAAAAAAATGGGGCGCCTGGCTAGGAACTGCACCGTATTGCAGATAACTTATCTTTCCCTATGATGCGACATACTAATCGGCATTGCCGAGCCAAGCAAGGGCAAACCTCGTAAGCGAGCGACAGGTTTCAGTACGCCCCCTCAGCGTTACAGGCGGAACCACGTTGTAGGGCACCATTACGATCTGAGTTGTTTGATAAGTGGGACAGGGTCTGAAGCGAGGACGGAACTTGCAATGAGTATGGTCGATGGTGGGGGACCCAATGAGGCGGCGACATTGCTGTGATATGCTGCAATGCAGTGTTGAACTGGACGAAGCAAACAAGGCAGCCAAACAAGACTACCGAACTGCCACATCCGGAAAAAAGCCGACGGCCGACACTCGGCCGACGGTTTGGTCGTTATGTAATCGCATGAACCGTCGCCTCACGCAATTTTTTTTCGGGCTCAGAGCCACTCTTCACGGGCTGTAACAGTCGAGCAGAGCCCATACACCCTTCGCTCGTTTAGTCTTCGCTCAGTCAGCCCGAACTGCCACGGAGTAACTCTGATCCCTGTGTGGAGTCCTCGTTGCATCAATGAGGCATCCGTGCGCTTAGTGATCACTTCCCGAAAAGCAGTAGACAAAGGACAAAAAAATAGGATACAAAAGTTTTTTGCCTTCTCTTTCTTGAAAAAAGTGAGAAAAGGAGGAAAAAGTAAATACAGTAAGGGGTTTTCCTGATGGAGCACCGGGACGAAATCCGACTGCGAGGACATCAAACGTTCGTTATCGTACGTCACAAGGCGGCGATCGGTTTCACTTATCCACCTCTGCGAACACCCTTTTCAGAATTCACAGAAGGTCTTGGCGCAGGGCAGCCGCTAATCAAAATGAATTGATTGCTTCCTGACATTAATCCCAGCCACGAACAAACACCATCCATCACGATCACACGTGCCGTCGAGTTTGTTGGCCTGTATGCGGTGCACCCATCCCTACAGCTGAACTGACGAACAGTTGCCAGTGCATTACAAGCTGAGAGCAGTGAAGGTGCCAATACCGATCGAAAAAAAAAAGCACACTACTAGGCCATCCCGGTCTGTCGGAGACGCATAAGATAAAGAAGAATGAGGGTGAAAGCACAACGAGAGCCACGCCGAATGCTAGGAGAGGTCGGCCTTGAGGTCACTGGCAATTAGCCGTTGCATTTTGCCAATTTGATTTCGTCGGCGCCCGAAGAAAAAAAAGCAGGAAACAAGCGACGACGGGGTGACACCAGTCCCCCATTAGGGCGTTTAATCCACTACCATCCCCACTGCTGTCCACGTCGTCGCTCGTCACTCTGATCGTGTCGACACAGAAAGTCTATACAACAGTCAAACAACAAAGCGATTTCCTTTGTCCATTCGAAGATCTATCATCGTGATTCGGGACTCCTCTTCAAGTCTTCGTCTCTTTTCTCATCTCCATCTCGCACCGCACAGCAAACGTCTCAGGAACCAACAGATCTACGTCCGAGTCCCATGCCTCCTCTCACTCCTGTTACGACCACCTCCCTTCCTCACGGCATCCGTCCTTCCGCTTTGCTTCCTCCTCGGGTCAACCCGCCGCTCCCTCCACCGTCGTCGAATGGAAACATAGGATAAGCGATCCATCGCACGACCATGAATCATCCGACTCAGCGCGCTTGGGGCAAATGCAACACTCGACGTACGCTGCGTCGAAGAACAGACATGCGTGATGCAAGAAATGCTTCGACGTCTGAGCGAAGATCTCGGTCGGCTTGAGGGCCTCGGTCGTGCCTGGGCGCATATGTATGCCCGTTTGGTCAACAATTTCGGGAGATACCGCAAGGAAATGGAAATTGAGCAACGCACGCTCATCTCACAAGTCAACTATCTCGCCGAAGACGTACGTCCATTCTTTAAATTGAATTGTTCATCCTGTAAACTGATGGCTGCTCCGTCTCTGGGCGTGTAAAGATCGTACCGGGGAAACGTCCCGGTATAGCACATCTGTGCCTGTTGCTTGCAGTGCTCGTGTTCCTGAGCGTCACGCGAGGTTCGCCAGGTGAATTCCACATATCGTGCTTCAATAGCGGCAGCACAGACATTGCGCGCGGCTGGGGCCGACGCAGCCTAAGGCTCAGCGGGGATTGGTTCCCCTCGCGTCTCCGCAGCGGCGCGCCCTCACGCCCACGACATCAAATCGCGTGATCCCTCGCGCGCCACGTCACGGTCATCCACCACAGACCGCACCGGCCGCCTTCTCACCTTCGCCTCTACCACCCCGGGCCCAACCCATCGTATTCTCCTCACGTCAGCTACGACGCCGGCGTTCTATCAGAAACGTCCACCGCTTTACCTCGTCACGCCCATGCAGCACCAGCACCATCATCGCATCCCGCGCTCGCGCAGCACCCACGCCGTAACTCGTTCCCGGACCGGCCGCGCTTGCCGACGTCACCAATGTCTCCCTGTTCCCTTGCAACGCTCGGGCTCATCCAGAGCGGCATTCGTCGGCCCCGTGCCGCGCTCTGCGAGACGCTGGGTGCGCATTGCGTACTTGCACGGGGTGTGTTGCGCCCGTCATCGCCAACACCAACACCAGCAGCATTACCTTCGCGGCACCAACGTTGGTACCTCAAAGGCAATCAGGTCGCCGAATGCGTTGTTTAACTATCACGCCGCAGATGGCCATCGGTACGACCCATATTGCAACTTTTTGATAGCATTGGTGGCTGATCAGTGTTCATTTACGCTGACTGTGCGGAAGGGAACACTCTGCCAACCATTTGACAGTTGTTTCGTGCTGAGACCGCTGGTATCCCTCAACCCTAGCGGCTGGGAGGATGCCCCCCCAGAATAGCGGAGCACAGCGCCCGCTTGACGTCCGCACGCTGTTTCCGACCTTTGTGGGTTCCCAGAGTCCATCAGTGGTTCACCCCATGCAGTCGCAGGACGCATACTGAACCCCAAAGGTCCTGGGCACGCTCGACTAGTTTGATTGATGCCTTTTGACGTGCGGCTTTATGATCCGCGTATTGTTCCCTACCCATCTTACATAACTCCAGCAGTAGCCCGCCGTCAGCGTCACAAGGCTCGCACAAACCCCATCGGATTGACGCCCATTTCCTGCCTGCCGTCTCGCGTGCCACCCACCACCACCACGCCTGCCGCACCCTTTCCCCCTCCGCGATCACGATCCTAACCCATATCCCGAACAACAAGGGCGCCAGGCCACGACCACGTCGCTAGCGTTTCGCCGGAAGCGCCCACCTCTTCACCTCGTCATGTCAATCCAGCACCACGATCACCGTGTCCCCGGATCGCGCGGTACGCACGCAGCCCCGATTGGCGGCAGCGGTACCGATGTTACCTCGCTAACGCCAATGACTATTCCCATGCAACACTTGAGCTCGCATGGAGCGCCGTTCACCAGTCCCATGTGTTACGCGAA
>Ga0307510_10001475_pt1 | contig 25968 bp, 35 predicted proteins | sample 12_EM_MG_FD_207224 | JGI IMG/M metagenome (GOLD analysis project Ga0307510, IMG submission 207224) | Populus trichocarpa ectomycorrhiza microbial communities from riparian zone in the Pacific Northwest, United States - 12_EM | ecosystem: Host-associated > Plants > Roots > Unclassified | place... | reverse complement strand
TGGTTGCAGCGGTAAGAAATTGGGAAAGTACTCCGTAGTCCACAAAACCGGTGCACTACCTAAAACAGATGCGATACCATATGTCTCGAGGTTAAAAAAGAGAAAATTTGTACGTTATGAGTGGCCACTGCAAGCATAGGAGGGAGGGACCGGGTGGGTCAGGAAACTGAGGGAGGAACGTGACGAGCCCCTCGCCTTTGTTGGTGTTGGTCCCCATACGAACACGTACCGCCGTGTAGTCCCGTCCGTGCGTTCTTCTGAACACCAAAACGGCGGGTACATCCCCCGACCCAGACGCGGCGATCGTTTGAAGAGGTTTTTTTTCTCAACGACACAGGGGTGTAGTAGGGTCGCATTATCCGAGGGAGTACTTGGCGTGCCAACTTTATTGCTGGCGAACATGTATATTAATTTATTTCCAGTATTTACCCCTCGCACAATAACTCCACTCTGCCCTGAACGAGTGTTCGCGGTCCCCACCATCGTGGCTGGCCCGGGGGGCCCATAAAAAAAAAACGGAATCCTTACGTACGTAATCTCCCTATACGTTGCCGGTCACCACTTGGATCCGATTGATCGTGCCTCCCCCGGTCACACCGGTAACATCGTCACGATGAACGCAAATCAGCACGCAGGACATCCACAAACAGTGTTCGTCTCCACACTTCAGTATTCACTTGTGTAATACATGGAGTCTTTTAATGTCGGTGCGGAAAGAGTGGTTCGTTAACGAGCCACGTGAAGTCAAATGTTGTGATTATATGATTAATCCAGCCTTCTGGAACTGACAGACCGCCTTACGCTGGACCGCGGCTCGAACAGCGTCCATAAGTGTGGGGCAGACGGCAGCCTAGTCCTTGTTGTGAAGTAGTAAATCAGCCATTCGACGTCGGGTCCTGGATCAGCAGTCTTCTTGAACAAAACCATCGGACGTATTACGAGTACGGGGATGGATGAATCTAAGGGAGGATGTAAGGGCCAGAGAGACAAATCATCATAATGGGTATTTACATTATACTTCCACTTTGACGGATAAAATAAGGGATCGGCCTGGGGTCTCCTGCAGGGGGAAATCGAGATAAAACTTACGTTGCGGGTAGGAATTTGGTGGTGGTCTGTTGGTGAGGGTGAGCTACACACACCCTTGGAGATGAGAGTACCACAACCTTTGCGAGGATTACAGCTAAAACCAAATGGCACGCCGTCACGACAACGAAATAAATAGTCGTGTCTTTGAGGACTCTCTTAACTCTGCACGGTATTCCGTATCGAGACTTGGAGCGTATGGCGTAGTAGACAATCACGACGAATGTCGCTAGGTCTACACCTATTGGGAACGAATGGCTCGGCTTTGAACTTGGTGCTGGCTGACCAAACAGGGACAAAAAGCCAGCATAACCAATCGTAGAATGCCTTGGTCTTCACTATGTACATGCGTCTAAAAGTGCGTCAGAAAATTCCACTCCTTTGGGTGAGTGAGTGCTCGCAATACAGGACCGGCAAAAGGTTTCACAACACCATTACTCGAATTCGATGGTGAGTTAATCATCACGAGCCCGAAAACCAATCGAGAAAGAGAGTGTATAGATTGCTGTGATAACGTGTACAGCCCGATGGCTTGTCATGAGACAAAGCACGTTTAGGCGTCGAAATTTAAATGTGACTGCGGACCTCAGGCCAGAAATGTCTGGGAAACGACGATGAGGAAATGCGGTCTTGTTGCATCTGAGGCAGGCGTTTAAAAACCAAACTCGAGAGGTATAGATCAAAGCACACCTCTGTTAGAAGAACAGTTTGTTAACGGGCACTCGGTACGGAACGAAAACGGGCCTCTTGGGTGTATCTGGAATAATGTAGCATCATGAGGATCGTTGGGTTGCTTTCATGCGAGTGTAGGCCACGGGGCCTTACAGAACCTGGCACAGATCTTGGAAAGTACGAGCATGTACCTCTTCTGAGATCGGATTGGGATGTGACGGTCGGCGTTGGTCTCACGGACTGGGTACTCGCGCGGAGGAGGAGATAGAAAACAGCCTTCTCGTTAATAGTTCGGAATCGAATGTGACTGGGGGGGGATATGGAGATGCGTACTCCAACTTTTCCTTCCATCCGAATCTCGCGCGGACGTAAGAACGCGATCACCGGGGGACGGAGGGATATTCGGCTGACCTCATCTGGGAGAGCCAACGAGTAGTCGTACAACACAAAGGCCATGGTTGCTTCAGAGAAACACCGTAAGGTCCGCGTTGGCAGGATTGGTCGAAATGGGCGGGGAAATCACGACTTTTGTCAACATCCTAGCCATTGGTTCCGTCAGCGCTGTGGCCAAACCAAATATTTCTCCAACTCACAGCTCCTGTCCCGTCTCCGTTGGGTACTGGATGGAGAGTGGGTTGTCCATGAGCGAGCGGGGAACAGAGACGGGGATGGCCTGAACCACCGGGCGTTTGACCCCCGCATCAAGCTCAAGGTTCGTACCACCACGTAAGGCAACGGAGCGAGATGACTCCAAGAGAGCAAAAGTCGTTCACCCCCTTCGGCATCGCAGCCTGTGCCTGGATACTCGTCACCTCTTTCCAGGTCTGTAGCTGTAGCTGGCGGTTTGTTTAGTTCCCTTGTCGGGTCATTGACTCTCCCCCCCACAGTATGGTTACCACATCTCCGCCCTAAACCAAATCCAAGCCGTCTTGACCTGCAAAGCGACCCCCGACTCCGACGATGGTTCCCCCCTCGGACTCCCAAATTGCATCCCTATGACTGATGCTCAGTTCTCCGCTCTCACCTCCGTCTTCTCTGTCGGAGGTTTGATTGGCAGCGCTGGGGCAAATGTGGTCATGGATAGCCGTGGAAGGCGTGGCGCGCTCCGTATCAGTGCTATTCTCACCGCACTCGGTGGTTTGTTTATGACCGTCGCCTCTGGATATGCCCCGCTCCTTATTGGAAGGTATGTATCGCCCGCCCTCCGAAACATCCCCCAACCGAACCGATGACCCCAGATTGCTGATCGGAATTGCTGCCGGCGTTGGTATATGCCTGACCCCAATCTTCATCGCGGAAGTATCCCCGGCAAGAATTCGAGGCAAAGTCGGTCAGTCCATTTTGCTGAACCGTGGATTCCAGCTCCTCTTCACATCTGGTCACAGGTGTTTTTACCCAACTCTCTATCGTGGTTGGGATCATGATCACCCAACTCGTTGGGTTCAAGCTCGCGACCCCGACTGCCTGGCGTTACGTTCTCCTCTTATCAAGTTTGACCGCTGTTGCCCAGTTTCTCATCAGCCCCACCATGGTCGAGTCTCCCGTCTGGGCGGTCCGCAACGGCGACCCAAAATCCGGAAAAGCCTACCACCAGAAGCTCTGGAAGGATGATGATCCTCACTGTGAGCACACCAAGTTCTTCCAATCAGCTCGGCTCAATCGTTATCCTGCAGCACCAGATGAGGATCCATTGCTCGCCAAAGACCCTGACGATGGGCGGGAGCATGCCATTAGCATCCCATACGCTCTCAAGGCCAAGGAGCTACGACTGTCGCTCATAATCGTGTCCCTCGCTATGGTTTCCCAACAGATTTCTGGTACGGTGTTCAAGGTCTCCGTCAGAAACCACGCCACTGAATTTATTGTTGCATGGAACAGGTGTAAATGCCGGTGCGTTTAGTGATTCAATCTTCGTTGTAACGAGGATGGCTGATCTTCATCAGTTTTATACTATAGCAACGATATCCTTTCCAACATGATTCCTGGGTTGGGTCCCTATATCTCTATCCTCGTCACTGTCGTGAACGTCGTCATGACCTTCCCCCCAATTTTCCTGATTGAGGTTAACGCCAATTACCTGCTCTTCTTTTTTTGTCAGTTCACTGATGCCCACAACTTGTAGCGTGTTGGAAGAAAGAAGCTCCTTACGGTTTCGGTATTGATTGCGGTGACAGCGCACGGATTCATCGGTTTCGGGTTGAACAACGGATTCGTAGCGATATGCAGTGTCGCGATTCTGGTATTCATCATGTAGGTCTTTCGGTCCATCAAGTTGGACTGGTTTTCACGCAGGGATGATTAGGGCGTTCGCTTCTGGGCTCGGACCTATTCCATTCATCATGCTCCCGGAGGTTTCGCCGCCGCATGCAAGTCTCGTGTTCGGGTTACTTCTTCGCCATTGTCGTTAACGCGATCTACAGGCTGTGTCTGCATTGACTTCTATCGCCTTATCAATGAACTGTACGTGTCCATCTCGCTTCGCTGTGCCGTTATTATCGTTGAGTATGACAAAGGGATCTGTAATTTCATCGTTGGACTCTCGTTCCTGCCGCTTCGCAACTTTTTGTCCGGTGGCGAGGTTGAGTATGAAGGCCGGGTGTTTTACCTCTTTGGATCCTTGCTTCTGGTTTCGTATCTTGTTTTGTACCGATTGTATAAGTAAAAATCAGAATTTTTTCCAGGGCCCACCGAGCGCAGGTGGGTGATGAGATCAACCTCGTGGTGTGTGAGAACAAGGAACCGACCCAGCGCAACTTTTTGGCCAAATCCGCCATTGCCAACATCAGTGTCAACGACTGAGGCGGCGATTTTCTCTTCTCATTTCTTTCCTTACGATTTACGACCAGGTTATTGATTTTGCTCGATTCCTCATCCCCGTAGCAGCCAAAACGAAACGCAATCCGTCATGAGCAGCAACGATTCATCAACGCTGGACATCGCTTCTCTCTCGCTCTCTTCGAGGCCATCCCAGCAATTCACCCATGATTACGATTACGAAGGCAATGATGGCGACGGTGGTGCAAGGTCCCAGTACCACTATTCTACCTCACCTCCAATCCCCGCTCAGTCCCAGTACAACCCGCTCACTTTGGGCCAGTCTCCCCACAAGAACAAGACAATAAGGGCTGGGTTGCCTTCAGTGCGTTTTTTTCACGCTCTTGCCGTTGTAAAACCACAGGCTGACCGAACACCGAAGCAATGGCTGGACAGTTCCATCCTCACCCCCGATAGCCGGTCGCTCTCTCCTAACAATAACTCGGACTTTTCTTCCGCTGGAGGTTCCCCGCCAGCATCGCAGATCAATGCGCCTACCACTCCAGTTCAAGGAAACGACGATGAAATCATCCCCACAGCTATCGTCATCAAGAATATCCCCTTCAACGTCAAAAGGGAGACCCTTTTGGACATCATCGTCAGCTTGCCCCGCTTTCTCTTTATTCCGCGTCCATCTTACCTTGAATGCAGGCTTCCTTGTCGATCCCAACTCCTTACGCGTTCAATTATCACCTCGACCAATCCGGTCAGTTCCGTGGTCTCGCGTTCGCCAACTTCAGGGCCGCCAGTGATGCCGACGCAGTAGTGGCGGCCCTGAATGGGTTCGACGTTCAAGGCCGCAAGTTGCGGGTTGAATACAAAAAGGTGCTCCAGGCAGGCGAAAAGGAGCGTATTGAAAGGGAGAAGGCCATCCGGCGCATGCGGTCTATGCAGCTCGAGAAGGAGCAGCAGCAACAGCAACAGCAGCCGGCCGTTCCTTCTGTGCCTGCGTACGACGACTTTGGCCCGCTCATGCCCCCTACCTTCACACCCCAACGATCCTTCTCCGCCCAATACGCCTCCCAGCAACAACAGTACTCCCCTCCACAGCTCGCCGCAATCTCCGGGCTTTCCCCGCCGTTCATAAGCACCAACGTTCAGCAATTGCAAAGCATGATATCACCCCTTGCCGCAAGTCCTGCGGTGAAATCCCCTAGCAGCGAATTGGACCTTAATGATCCATCCACTCTGGATATCTACTCCCGCATTCTGTTGTTCAAGGATGACCATATGCGCGACGAGCTTGCATTCTCTCGGACGTTAACTCCGAAACAGCGACGGGTTGTCCACTTGATTGCTCAGAAATTGGGCGTTTATCACTACTCTGTCGGCGAAGGCGATGAGCGCTACGCGGTGGTCACTAGAATAGATCCAGCCACGGTAAACCCCTTCACATGAGTTCCTCAGGCAGTGCACGATGTTAATAACTGTTCACTCATAGCGACAACAACCTCGCCAGACACTTTCCCGCACCCCTTCAGCGTATCTTACCCCGACTAATACCACACCCTCCACCAACCTACTGCGGGGAAAGAAGTCCATGCCTGACATGAAATCGCTTCAGAATCCTGTTCCGCGGCTGAATACTCGTTCCTCCAACGGAAACATCCGCGAGGGTTATGCCACCATTGCCTCCCCTTCTCGCCGCTCTCCAGGTGGATTCGGATCCCTCTTTGCTAACTCCGGTTTTGGAAGTGGGTCTATCCCTCCTGTACCGAGTCTTCCTTCAAATGTCCAGAACGGTGTCGCCGAAAGTCCCACAATCATGCGTCAACCCCGTGGCCCCGGAGTCGGTGGATTCGAGTCCCGCAGGGAGAGGGTAACCGCCAGCGAAAGCCAAGCGATCCGTGGTGTTGACGCGCGATCCCATGAGCCGTTGGAAATCTGATCACGCATGTCCAACCTCTAAGAGGCAAGAGTATCTTCGGTCAACAGTGTTGCACCGTTTGCTTCGTTGTCTCCATCTTTCATGGTCTATGGTGATGATAAACATCTCTTTCGCGTTCAATTTCCCTCAGTTCACGCTCCTACCGATCAAACCTTTTAATTACGGGCAAAGAAAATTATTTTGTTCTACTTCCCTCGGTTTGTGTATGTGGCCCATGGCGGCCTCCATCTTATTGTCAAGGTTTTCCGCCATATGATCGTAGGATTCCAGGGCCGACCCAGGCCATCAAAGCCAAGTATGGACGAATATATACTAGATTGATTCAAGCCCAGACGTAAGGGACGGCGGCACAGGATGGAGATATCATCGACGGAGAATTCCCCTCCTGTCGTAGATCGAGACATAGCCCGACTCGTCACCACTAGAATGGCGTAAGTAGTGGTACAGCCTTATCACCAAAAAGCACCTACACAACTAGTTCCACCTCATGACCGTCGTAAATTCCCTTGTTACCAACGGAGAAATGGCCAATGGAATCATTTTCTCTTGCGATCGCATGTCCGTTCGCTGGATCTAGGTGATCGTCCAGGAGTGGGGTGTTCATTCGGTAGTCAACTGCCGGTCGTGCGATATCCCACATTCGTACACATCCTTCCGAACATTTAGTTCAGTGGTGCATGAAGAAGAATTTATCACAGGCAGCTCACCATCCTCACCCCCGGTGAGCAACCTTGCCCCATAGCCGTGCCAACCAACAACCCATTCCATCGCTGTAATTCCATACCGTTCGCTGGGGGGCTTCGTGGAGATTGATTCGCCGTGGTGGAGTGTATGCAAAATTACACCCATACGGGTGTCAAAAATCTGCACGATGTTATCGGAGCGCCCTACTGCCAGGTACTCGCCGCTGGGGTCAAACTTGAGGTGCTCAATATCGTTCCCATGCCGGATCCCTGACATTGTGAATTCAGTGGCCAGCTTTGATGCCTCCACCCTCACATCAAACATGGAGAGCTTATGGGATGTGTTGGTGTGAGTGGCAAGTGCAATCCTGGATCCTGCTGGCCTTATGAGCTCTATTAATTGGAGCCGGGGGAATCACAAACCATCAGGACTGAGGTCAAGAGCACTACCAGGGTGGGTTGAGGTGCTGAAATTGTAAACCAGGTTGCCATCTTGAATACCCAATGACTGGTGGTAGTTGTACTTGTTGATGGACTTCCTATTCCCATGAGGTTGCCAGGTAACAAACAGGAGGTCTGATGTCCTGTTTCTCCCCCATTGTAGGCCAGAAACACAGCAATTTTTAGCTGGTTCAAAATGTTGGTCTGACCCCAATATGGTAGGCATCCCTTGAGTATGTTTGCAAACATGAATGGACCTAAAGACTCCTGAGTCTGGTTTTGGCAGGGGACATTAGATTTCCTACCCATCAGCCACAATTGCAAGAGTGCCATGTTCATCTCCTCTATAATGAAGCTCAGAAGGCACTTTATCCATTTCAACTGTAGCAAAATAGAGGAAGTCATTAGCAAGATACACAAGAGGAGAGATAAGATTACATACCCCTTCCAGAAATCTGAGGATACAGCTGATCATGATCAGTGTTGAAAGTCCAGAAAAAAACACGTTTGTCATATCCACATGAGGCTGCATGCTGAGGACTGGATTGTGTCAGAGAATGAAAAATATTGAGTGCCACAACACACCTTTTTGGGTGAAACTTGACATCACTCACTACAAAATGTTTGAGGCCCTCAATAAATTCACCTAGGTAGGTAAGGTGAGTCTCCATAAATATGGAACTAGTAAATAAACATACCACCTCTGATGTCATCTGTGGAAATTGTTTCTGTCCCATAGAATTTTGTGTGGGTGTACATTGGGTAAAACCCTGGTAGAGTGGTTAATCATTGCCATCCCCAGAACTGTAGAAAAATTAGAATTATACCAGAGTTTTCCTTCCAGAATAATAAAGATGGGCCCATATTATCCACAGTTGGGAAACTATCATCCCCTCCCTGGACTGTTGAGGATGCAATAGCAATGATACCTCCACTTTGAGAAACCTGATTTATACCTGTGTACTCTTATGAAACTGCCAATTGAGGACAAACTATCACTGGGAACTTACTTCCAGGGGCTGCCCTCTGTGATTCAATTGACTGAAGTCCTCTCCAGTCATCAAAACATTTTGAGCTCCTGAGATAATAAGGCTTCCTCCAGTTTGGAGTGCCTATATGGGAAATGTGGTGGTTATGTCTGACTCCAGTGATTGACATGCTTTGTAATTTCTTTCCATCACTGAGCCAGGGACCTCCTGTATAATCTAGGTACATACCAATAAGAGTGAATCTGGAGTGCAGAACCATGGTGGAGACTGTGAAAACAGCTTCTGTGGAGTGGTCTTTTCTTTACTTGTGCTCCACTGTTGGATATCCTGCACCCAGAACAAATTTATCAGTAGAGAGGAAGGTATTAGTGAAACCCTGTCACACTTGTGTAGCCTTTTGATTGATAACCATATGGTAAAGGTAACTTCGTGTCTAGCATGAAAGCACAGTTAGTGTGGAGTGATAAATTGGTGGATATGAAATATTACAGAAGGGATATCCTTGATATCACTTTCACTTAACCAGGGCATCTCTTCTAACACCTAAAAAGCAGTCAATAAGGTACAAAGTAACATTACAAGCCATTGCACACCTTTGCATGGCTATATTCATCATCCACCTCTGAGACTGTATCACTATCTGTGCCACTGTCTCCAGTGACAACCTGTCCACACGAGGGATCACGTTCTGCCCTCCTTTGGTTTCCTGGATTAACAGAATGGGAGGAGGCTTCCATTTTGACAACAGGAAAAGGGATGCCTTCTACTTTGACATTAGAGTGGGATGACCGCGAGGGGGCTCCCTTCTTTATAGCTGTCAGGTTTTGTATTCTCATTGATCGTACAGGGTAGCATACCTGCTGTGGCGCTGGTCTTGAGGGGCCAGGTTTTGCCGGAGGCACCTCGTCATCCAAAACCATAATTGTATGATGGATGATCTCAACGTCTGAGTCTGAATCAACGAGGTCGATGACCACAGGCGTTTTCGCTGGTTGTCTGCCCATGCGTGGCCAGATCTTCGCTTAGGAACGTTCAAGTCTGATCGTGGCAAGAGTAAGACGTCGAAGTCGATTGCCATTCCTGGAGTGATCGAGTCGGACTCACTTGTCCTCACTGACGATCGAATCATCAAGTCATGAACGAAATCTACAATCCCAACCCAACGATTCTCAAAACTGCCGGGAAACGAGGTACTCGGGTCTCTTCAAACCTCTGGGATCTGGACGAAGGACAACCAGGCGGGTATGGCCCCTATGATAATTGTTCCGTAAGCGAAAGCATAGATCAAAATGAGATCTTCGGTCGGCACCCCTCCCCCATCTATCGCTGTAAGCTAACTAAAGCCACGTTCTCCCCATAGATCTGGTCAGGTTCATCACGGACCCGGAGCACAAGCACATGACACTGGAGGAATTAATGGTCGTTTCCGCGCCCCAATGTAGTGTCTCGAATGAGGCAAATAGGGTACTCATTGAATTCACCCCGACTGTCCCACATTGTGGAATGAGCACGGTGATAGGTGTGTTATATTCTAACTAATACAGCAGAGACTGAACAATCAATACAGGCCTTACATTGCGGGTCCGTTTGCTAAGAGCCCTGCCTGACCGATTCAAGGTCGACATCCGCGTCAAGTCTGGCTCACACCAGAGCGAAAACGAACGTATGTCCCTTGAAATATCTCAACAACTGATAGAAAACCCACACCAAGTGCAATAGTAAACAAACAGTTGAATGATAAAGAGCGTGTAGCTGCCGCTCTCGAAAATCCTGCACTCCTGGCTGTGCTCGAGGAGTGCTTGGAGCCGGCGCAGAACAGGGTTCATGGACACACACACTAAAAGTGATCCTGACTATCAGTTACACCACGAGGCACTAATGTACTTCCGCTTCATCCTCGGAAATATCCATGTCGCTAGATTCACCGTTATCGGCTCCAGACCCCGGCGACCTCCCTTCTCTGGCGTTGACAAAACGCTGGGCGAGCACGGCGAATCCTTCCTCCGTTTCGTCTTTCTGAACTGGATCTTCGACAGGTCCCTCTCCCTCTCCCCCTCCTTCTCTCTCTTCCTCCTCCTCTTCCTCCTCTCCGATATCCACCGTAGGTTTTACTTCGCCCCCTGTAGCATTACAGTCGCACAGTCGTGAAAGATGATAATCGGAGGATTCGTCTTCCAGGGCCTTCAGGGCCAATTCTGCAGCGAGAGCCTTGGATACAGCGTTAGTCCTGGCCCGAATCGGCTCAGTCACAGCGATTCCGTGGACCATCACAAGAACTGTGTCGGCTATCTTGATCTGAGGGTGGCTTGACCGTCTCCTACATCCCCGTTAACTTTGAGTGACGACTTTTGAACGAGGGCGTACTGGAAATTGACCCGCCTACAACCATTTTTACCCATCCAGATCATCAAATTCGACACCGGATCCAAGGGCAGGTCCATCTTGATCTCGCTCAGGAGTTCCTCCATGACCATCTCCACTATCACGCTAAATTTTTCAAAATCGTGACCCGAGTCCACAAATACGGCACCCATAACACTCTCGAAAACATCGCCGAGCGCTTTGGGAGGCTCGTACTTCCACCCGTTGACGACGATCTCCGCGTAAGATGTCTCTCGAAAGAGTTTTGCGGAGGACCAAATTGCGCTGCTCAGGCTTGCGTTGTTAAGCAATATCACCTTGTGTAACTCTAGTTTCTTGACGGCGAGAGATGCCAAAGCGGCGTTGCGGACCAGCCTACCCTTCGCTGTTGTGAGATCCCCAGATGTTGCTTTGGGGAAGTGGCGGTACAAATACCGCATGATAACCAGTTCGATGAGTGCTAGTGTACCGTGAGCTTCAGATCCTGTGATGAAGTGGACCTTCTTACCGTCTCCGAGAAACTCAAGCCGTTGGTACGATGGAAGGGAAGTGTATTGGAAAGATGGATGAGACACCGCTTCGATAAGTAAATTTCCGCACTTGAATTCGTGTCCGAGCCGTTCGGTAAGGGAGGTGAAGAGGGGTGAGACATTCAGGTGCTTGAGACGCCATCCGTATCGAAGCGACCAAGGTACCGGTCCACCAAACGATAGTCCCAATGCAACTCCGGCACGGAGAACGGTAGGTATACCACCAGACAGGAAAGCTGCTCCCAGCGTCGATTCCATACACTCCTGCAGACTCCGACGGGGGAAGGACCTCTCCACCAACCGGCCTCCTCCCACCTGGGCAGGGTCCCAACTCTCAGGGACTGTGTAGGGCCACACGCGCATACTTTGGATTTCAGGAGACAGGAACCTCTCCAAACCAATTACCTGAGCCCGAGCGAACAAAGTCCTGTTCGAGACACAGCACCTGCGGATAGCGTCCAACTGGCCTTCGTGCCGGAAGGGGAACTTGTGAAAAATATATACAACCGTGCAGAGTTTGAGCACCGAATCCCCAAGAGTTTCCAGGCGCTGATTATCAAAGCTCGCATTGGCGCAAGGGAGGGTCAATGCCTCCGCGAGTATGTGAAGTTGCATCGGAGGGAGGGAAAGTTCGATAACCGCCTGACGCGCACGCCACAGATCAGTGGCCCTACGCATGAGTACTGGCAAAATCCTGAATGTCTTCCACATTCCCTTCGGCATCGGGAGCTGCCTGCAAAGATAAAGGGGTAGTAACGATCTGGCTCCTACGGGGGCTGAGGGCTGGAGGCCATCTGCTCCGCGTAAGGATTCCGCCGAGTAATATGAAGACTGCTCTCGAGGGAAGTGCTGGATTTCTATGAGGGGACAATCGGTAGGTATGACTGGCTCGACTCCTTTCCGGGTGTACTTCTGTACCCAATATTCTCGATATGTCGGAAAGCTGGCTTCCCGGGAACCGGGCGTCGGTGGGGACATCGGTGTAAGGTCCCGTCTGATCGACCGTAGTAAGAGCGGCCGGCCGTGAACCTTCCCATTCATGACGAGTAAATTGTCGCAGTGTCGTTCGTCGATTGTGCTCCAATCGTGCGAGCCGAAAGGGGTGTCTACCACTTCCTGTACCGCAGAGAAATCAGGAAGCAACTCTCCGGTAAGCGGGGAAATGCACGCCGCGATGGGGGCAGAGATGTTTCTGTGAGTAACACACCACCATAATCCCGCTCTGGTGTAGTCCTGAAGCATCCGGAGTCGGTCCCATCCCTCAGGTTTTGGGATTTCAAACGGGGTTCCTGCCTCCATGGTAAAGAACGTATTCTGGATCGCCATTTCCACCCGCGGTAATGACGACCCAGTGAGTAATCCTGCGGTTGGTACACCATCGGCGTAGATAACGTGGAGGAAAAGTTTGTCGCGTAGGACCCAGGGATCCCGTACCAAGGCACTCAGCATATCCGGTAGGTTCCCAGTTGACGGTACCGCCTTTCCATCCGCATCTTCATATACCCTGGCCTTGGATCCTTTTGATGGAAGCATATACTCGTCAAAGACATTAAGCTCGCGTAGCCGCTTGACAGCCATGAATGCGACAGCACGTTTGGCTTCCCGTTTGGTCGGTTTCTCGGGTCCGGTAAAGATCAATAGTTCTTGGGGGAGCGGAAGGGAGGCAGGAAGTGTGAGGGTTGAAACGAAGTCACCCGCGTATCTTGGAATTTGCGGAGGGGTGAAAGCGTCGCGGGGGATAAGGGCGCACAAGCGGTTTAGGAGACTCGTGGCTGTAGCATAGGAAAGAACTGCACCAGTTGTGGGTACAACATATCGTTCGCCAAGGGGCGCATCACTAGCGTCGTCGTCGTCGAAATGGTCGTTCATAGTGGCGGTATCTCGGGTCTGGTATATGAGCCTAAGTCCGGGCTCACTTTCTTTGAAAGCTTGATAGCGAGCTAGCTGATAGGCGTTCCCCTCTTCAACTAGGATAACGAAAGTTGAGGTGTGATGTCGCGCCCGGCCCCTAGATTGGACGTATCCAACCATGTGTTGCACTGGATCGAAGCGAATGACAAGATCGCAGGCCTAAGGTCCTTAGAACATGACGACGATAGGGCAAGAAAAATTCTCACAGGAAAATCCAGCCCCTCCTCCGCAACGGATGTGGCCAGCACTATGAAGGAGTCAGGAAGATGGACGCAGAATCAAGTTATTTGTTCACTCACGTACGTTGACTTCCCGTTTTCGGAACATCTGAACAACATCCCCCTGAACTCTGATAGGCATTCCTTTGATGGAAGCGGTCGAATTATCTGTGGTTCCGTGCCCCAACAACACTGCGCATCTGAGACGACCGGTTGCATTTGGAAGGCGATTTATAAGCTCTGCTAGGGAGGTTGCGATATGACGTTGTTCCACAAAAACGATACTTTGGAAGGTTTCGTGGTAATTAGCTTGTAGGATGTCGACCAGGGCTATGACTTTCGGGGTGCACCAACTTGGCTCCAGGGGCTTTCCAGTACCATCCGCGAAGTGCTCATCATATTGACCTAGTAACTGCAAAATAGGATCGAGTTTATTGACCAGATCGGATTTGTTGTTGTCCTTGTTGACGTTGAACTGGCATGGTCCTAGCTCTAACGAAAGCTCTCCGTTTTGGGCTGCAGTATCGAGCAAGCACCGCACCTGCTGCCCCAGCTCCGCGTGAAGGAATATCTCGGCACCGCATGGCCCCAAGGATTCGTAAGCGACACGGTAACGAGTTTGTATCTTCATCCAAGGTATCGGGATGTCTGGAGAGTGGGGAATTGTGTCGCATCGGCTCCAAAGAGTGGGTACTGGATAGGATGGGTACTCCTTTGGTGGAGGGGAGTACTGTTTTATGATCTATACGGGACACTTCATCAGCGTGGAGAATCCTTTTATGAACAAGGGATTACCACCTCTTTCGGGCGTGGGGAGTGATCAGATAACTCTGCTGCATGATCTCGTACAGCAACAACTGTGGCGTTCAAGTTCCTTTCGAGTACAGCCAAAGAATTAACTGCGTCCTTCGCATTCCATATGGGAGAAGCAGTCATCCCGAATATTTTGGGACGTTGGTCAACGGGACATTGATAGTATTCGCGCATTATTCCGTTGTATGCATGATTTTTACGCGTGTGGTGACACTCGTCGAATATCAGCAAAGACACCTGGGACCAGAATTTACGTCCGTGGCAGACATTCAGCTGAAACGGCGAACCTTGTTAATGGCCCAATGGGAATGTGTAACGACGTTGAGGAACAACTGCGCTGGAAGCAAGTAGTTGAATCATTGCAAACCACGAGAACGAGCAGGCTTACCGGTGAGCACAACAACGTCGACGTCACTTAGCAGCTCTTGCCATCCAATGCGATCAGACATATCCGGAGCGGTCGCTCCAGTTGCTTGTTTCACCCTTAGCGGCGAATGTTTTGTTATAAACGCGCCTTGCTGTTGAGCGAGAGCAACCTTTGGAACGAGGAATATGACGAGTTTCTTATGTGCGTGTTCTTGAGTGGATACCCACTTTATGAGAAGGGTGCTGATGAGGGTTTTGCCACTGCCTGTGTCCAGTGCTGCGATCACATTTCCATGAATGGCTTTCTCGAAGATCTCTTCCTGATACCGGCGCGGTATCAGGCCGTCATCGCTAAGAGTAGCCGGCTGCGTGGTCATGAAGGAGCTCTCGCCTGTGGCGGGAAATGAGTGAGAAACGATCGAGATGCATAAGAATCAGATCCACGCGATTAACCTTACCGTGCGGTGACCCCGACTGTTAATTAATACTCCAATGGGGGTGAATCCAAACGAAGACACAGAATTGTAAGTTTCCCCCGTTAGTGCGTTGGGTTTCAAAGGCTAACGGTGGGACAGCAACGATGCCCTACGCAAGCATGGCATTTTGCCGCCAAAGGAGCCCGAGCCACCTTCTCCCTCGCCTCCTGCATCACCGACTCTGAGCGATCTGCTTGATGATATGGCTCCATCAGAACTCAGGGAGATCGGGGAAGATGCAAACGATGATGTATTGGAGCGATTGGCCGAGAAATTTAGACGACAACAGCTCGAGGAGATCAAGAAGGCCGAAAGTGCTCGTTTCGGTCGTGTCTATCCTATCGGCAGGGACGACTACACAAGGGAAGTAACGGAAGCAAGCAAGGTGAATATTCCTGGAGACTCAGGGAAGGGAACCGGCGTTGTCTGTCTCCTCTACAAAGACGGGTGTGTTCGTTTCAATGGGGACTTTCTCGATCTCACCAGGTATTAGGCTGCCGCGCAGTGACCGGACGTACGAGCACGTCAGGACACTAGCTCAGCGGCACCCGAAGACGAAGTTTGTCTCCATTGTGGGAGACAAGTGCATACCAAATCTTCCCGAGTCAAGGCAACCTATGCTAATTATCTATCGCGATGGCGAGATACAGAACCAAATAGTGGCTTGGGGAGGCGACCGTGAACGGCGTCTGGAGGGTAAGTCCGGATATTGTAGCCCACCGACGAAAGTCACGACTCTTACGGCTTGTCTCAGAACTGGAGGCCGTGTTGGTCCTGTGCGGTGCGATCATACCTATGGCCCTTCCTGGAAGCAGCCGGAATCAGCGAGGCGAGGACTCTGGAGATGAGTCGGAAGATGAGCGACAGAGATCGAGGTATGGGCCAAGAGGTGCCGCACATCGGACAGCAAAGACGAAGAAGGACGAAGATTCAGGGTCAGAGTTGGATATGTAGTATCGCTGTAGGTAGATGTACAAATATTGGATTCATCCTGTCTCTACTCGACTCATGAGCGTGACGTGCATTGGGTGTGATCGAGTGTGACACGCACTCTCTATGTCTAGCCAGGATGGACACGAAGATGAGTTCACCCACCAGCTCGCTATCAAGCTCTCCAGAGCCTTGAACATCGTCAACCCCAATGACCTACTTGCCCGGCGTGTGCAGGACATTGCCAAATCCAACTCAGTCGACCAGTTCATGCAAGGTCGGTGGACCGCCTGCATTATGAGAGAATGCTAAACATGTTCCTTTGTAGCCGCGAAATCCTTCGGCAAGTTTTCTGATGCGTTCCTCGTCGAGATACACGGGGAAATACTCTCCCATGTCAACCAAGAAGCAATGGGGAACTTGCTGCAACCCACCCACGGGATCACAGTGCAGGACACAGATGTGTTGCAACCCGAACCGATTCGCCAAGGTGGGCTTGTGCGCAAGGATGCTGTGCGTCCGGCTTCCGTAAACATCACAGTGCTTACATGCTGATGCGCTTAAAGCAACATAAGTTCAAACAACCTGCAAAGCCTCTGGAACCACCAACGCCGCGCACATCCGTCCTTGGGTTAGACCGCTTGGCGAGGGAAAAGAGGGCAGCATTGACCCCAGAAGATGGGGATAGGAAAAGGCAGAAGCTGGAATCGGACAAGCTCTTCAAAGGTGTGGAACAAAGAGATACTTCTCTGATTTTTCCCCTCGCTTATACCCAGCTCAAGTTCCTGCCCTACCTGGACCCCGCCCCGGACATTCACGGCAACGGGGAGACGAAACCCCTTCACATCCTGGAGGTTTGTCCGAGGCTGGGAGGAAGAAACTCGAGGAGTACCGTCGGAATCGGGACAGGCAGAGAGGTGACTCCTAACGTCCACCCATCTGCTGACGAGACTAAATCCTTGGATCGTGTAGAGGGTATCAACGCAGTCGAAGGGCGCCGAGATAATGGGGAGAAAGGGCTTGGCGAATTCCAGCGACGTTCAAATCGTGATCGTGGGTATGACCGACGTAATTGGGACGAGACACCTCGTTCGGAGCGAGGTGGGAGTGTTCGTGTCCCGAACGTCGGGTGGGAGTCGACGCCACGCAACTCAAGAAGTGATGGAGGGGGATGGGGTAGGGTTGGCAACAGGTCTTGGGACGCTCAGACTCCTCGAGTTGCACGTGATACCAGCCCAGACGGTGACGATAGGGCATTTGGCCTCGACTCACGGGAATGGGAGGAGGAACAGGTTCGCCTTGATCGGGACTGGTACACAGGAGCAGAGGAAGGTGGTGTCGCTGGAGATGAGGAACACAATCCTCTGTCGCAATACGAAGACCTTACTGCGACTAAAGAGGCGGAGATCGCGTCGAAACAGATTGTGAGGCTATCTCTCCCCTACACAGGGTTTCATGCACTAAAGTTTTTGCAGAAAAAAGTTTCTGCGAGACAAGCACAATATGTAAGTCGCAACCCGCGTCCACCTATATCTGCCCCTAATACTTCTGCCATACAGAACGCAGACAACGACCTTTGGGAGTCAAACCGCATGGTAACTTCCGGGGTTGCTACACGTCAGGCCATAGACCTCGACTTCGAAGATGAATCCGAGTCCACCGTCCACGTTATGGTCCACGATCTAAAACCGCCATTCCTCGACGGCCGTACTGTATTCACGAAGCAACTCGACCCAATTAACCCAATTCGAGATGCCACCAGCGACCTTGCCGTGTTTTCTAGAAAGGGAAGTGCGTTGGTTAAGGAGAAACGTGAACAGGCGGAACGCGCGAAGGCAGCCGCAAAAATGGCAGCGTTGGGTGGTACCTCCCTGGGAAATATTATGGGTGTTAAGGATGAGGAGGGAGAAGGTGCGTACAAGCGCAATCGCTATCGTTATGTTATCTCGGGTGGACATTCACGAAGTTTCCCTTCTCCTGTCGGGTAGCCGAAGCCCGCGAATCAGAAAAACCTGACGACAAGGAGGATTACAAGGGCGATTCGAAGTTTGCCACACACCTAAAGGCCTCGACTAGTGTCAGTTCTTTTGCGAAGTCACGCACGCTAAAAGAGCAGCGAGAGTATCTCCCCGCATTCGCCTGCCGCGAGGAATTGATGAAGGTCATTCGCGAAAACCAAGGTAGGTCTTCTTTTACGGTCTGTCTGCAGGGTCTTTATATTTCTACTATCAACAGTCATCGTTGTAGTTGGGGAGACTGGCTCGGGAAAGACGACCCAGCTTGCACAATTTCTCTACGAGGACGGTTACTGTGAACATGGGATCGTAGGCTGTACTCAGCCGCGTCGCGTCGCTGCGATGTCGGTCGCGAAGCGCGTTAGTGAAGAGATGGAGGTCAGTAGATGGTGTCCAGACCTCTGTCTCAGGGTTTCTCTAACCAGTGTTTTAGTGTAAACTTGGATCCACCGTAGGCTATGCTATCCGTTTTGAGGATTGCACATCGCCAGAAACCAAGATTAAATGTCAGTATTCTTCCCCCGTCACTAAAAGACGATATTGACATTCGCAAGATATGACCGACGGTGTACTCCTCCGAGAGTCTCTCAACGAAGGGGACCTCGACAGGTACAGCATAATCATCCTGGATGAAGCTCACGAACGTTCACTCAGCACTGATGTGTTGATGGGCTTGTTGAGGAAGAGTAAGTCTGCCTGGCACAGGGGTCCGAATTCGGGTGTTAACCCCTCTCCTCAGTCTTGTCTCGAAGGCGAGATCTAAAGCTCGTTGTCACATCCGCGACAATGAACGCTGAAAAGGTAACACAGACTCCCTCTCCCTGCTCGAGTCTCTCATTTCGTGAAATCAGTTCTCCAAATTCTTCGGCAATGCTCCTTCCTTCACTATCCCTGGTCGCACATTTCCTGTTGAGACGTTCCATTCGAAATCACCATGCGAAGACTACGTCGACAGTGCCGTAAAACAGGTCTTGCAGATACATCTATCTCTACCCCCTGGGGATATTCTCGTCTTCATGACTGGACAAGAAGATATCGAGGTTACGTGCCAAGTTGTCTCCGGTTCGCAAAACTCACTCAATTCCACCGTGGCCTCTTCTCACGATTTGATCGCAGAACGCCTCTCCCAACTCGACGACCCACCCCTTCTGGCAGTGCTTCCAATTTACTCCCAGATGCCTGCAGACCTCCAGGCGAAGATTTTCGATGCCACGAGCGACGGTCGAAGAAAGGTCATAGTCGCGACGAACATTGCGGAGACGTCATTGACAGGTGCGGATCCTAGTTTCCTCCATTGATCCTTTTAATTATTATGACACTAGTCGATGGTATCCATTACGTCGTGGATGCCGGATACTGCAAGCTCAAGGTTTACAACCCCAAGGTGGGTATGGATGCGCTCCAGATCACTCCCATCAGCCAGGCCAATGCCAATCAACGAACTGGCCGTGCCGGTCGAACGGGAAGCGGGTAGGTCCATCTAAGCGATTGGCGTCGACTAAATTCTTACCTTCCTTCGTTTTTAAGTTTCTGCTATCGGTTGTACACCGAGATGGCGTATCGCAACGAAATGTTCCCAAGCACGATCCCAGAAATTCAACGAACGAACTTGGCCAACACTGTTCTTTTGTTGAAATCACTCGGGGTCAAGGATTTGCTTGAGTTCGACTTCATGGATCCTCCTCCCCAGGTAAGCCCATATTCACTCCTGTTTCAACGTCTCCTTAACATACGACAGGCAAATATGCTAAATTCAATGTACCAATTATGGGTTCTCGGCGCACTTGACAACGTCGGAGACCTGACCCCTGTCGGACGGAAGATGTCTGAATTCCCAATGGAACCGTCTATGGCCAAGATGTTGATTGCTTCTGTCGAGTACAAGTGCTCGGTGGAGATGTTAACCATCGTCTCAATGCTTTCCGTCCCTAGCGTATTCTATCGTCCAAAGGAGCGAATGGAAGAGGCAGATGCCGCGAGGGAGAAGTTCAACGTCCCAGAAAGTGATCACTTAACTCTTCTGAACGTCTTCAACCAGTGGAAGAGTCGAGGGTAAGCCCGACCTGAGGTGAAAATTGGATGATAAGTAAAGGCTGACTCGAACAACGACAGGTATAGAGATGAGTGGTGTGTCCGTCATTTCTTGCACCCCAAACTCTTGCGCAAGGGACGAGAGGTTCGCATGCAACTTGAGGACATCATGAAGTTCCAGAAGATGGAACTTACCTCTGCTGGCACCGACTTCGATGTCATTAGGTACGCAGCCTCCTGATTGCGCAGTTTTTCGGGGGACTCATCTTTGGTAACAGGAAAGCGATTGCCGCTGGTTACTTTCACCAGGCCGCGAGAGTCAAGGGCATCGGGGAGTTTGTGAACATCAGAACCGGGCTGCCCACCCATCTCCATCCGACAAGTGCACTTTATGGGCTTGGGTGTAAGTTTTCGTTGCGCTCCCTTGCCTTTTTTGTTCTCTTAAAGTTGCAACCCGACAGACACCCCAACATATGTCGTCTATCACGAACTCATCCTGACTTCTAAGGAGTACATGACGCAGGTGACTTCCGTTGACGCATACTGGCTTGGTTAGTCTCCTGTCATACGGCAGAAGTGTTGGAAAATCCCTGACGCGATTTCGCAGCGGAACTTGGTTCTGTCTTCTATTCGGTCAAGGAGAAGAATTTCGACGAAAGAGGCCTGCGCAAAAAGGCAGATCGAGAGTTCTCACGCAAGGCGGAACTGGAGTCCGAGATGGCTCGACAACGTGAACAGTGGGTGCACAACTAGCGGAACGTTACTCTGGCCCTGACTCTCTCCTAGGTCCGCGAAGCAGGCAGCCGAAGCCGAAGTGGCGTCCAAGGCATCGGCCTCTTCCACGATGTCCAAGATCATCGTACCAGGTACACCTAGACACACAGGCTCCCGGGTTTCGCAAACCCCGCGCAGGCGTCTCGGGCTGTAAATCAATCATCCCACGCAACACATTGTACCCGATTATTTAACACCAATCATAATTAATGGAGCGTACACAACGGACTGGATTCGGCCATTATGAAACTACTCCTCTTGGACATCCTCTTTGTCCTCTTTCTCTTCATTTTTTTCCTCACTTATTTCCTCTTTCTTTTCCTCTTCTTCCTTTGCTTCCTCATCATCCCCGGCTTTTCCTTTGCTGCCAAGCACGGTCGCATTGAAGCTGGATAACATGTGTGAACGCAGGTATTGGGTATACACGGACGGCACAAAACGTACGTTAGCTGGACTTGAAGTTTCTCCTTCTCCCCGGTGTCGGGGTTGTCGACTTCGATTGTCATTCGCTTGCTCCCTTTCCACCCATAGGTGCCAGTGCTAAAGGAGCTAGGTTGAAGAGATAACGCAGTCAAGAAGCCTGGGTCCGTAGATTCCGCTGGAACATTTTCACCGGATTCTTCGACGACAGGGGGTGGTGTATGAGTGATACTGATGTGAAGTGGTAGAGCTTGAGACTTGAACGTCTTCGCGCTTAAGTTTGTCTTCGAAGGGGGGAAATAAGGGACGAGATAAATTACCAGGAAGCGAAAGTGCTACCTTTGGACCAGTCTTGCCCTTTGTTCTCCTGGTGCTGGTCTTGGGAGTTTTTGCAGGGCGCGTTGAAGTGGCATCCTCAGGGGCAGCGCGCTTTCTCCCTGCGTCGTACAAATCTTATTCAGCCTCGACGTGGCTTGACAACGAATGAGAGTATTTACCAGCCATTTTAGCGATTTAACTATGCAATGGATGTTGTCGAGATTGGGGTGGACGGTCAAGGGGGCAGGGGTCGATGTTGCTGAGATTCCACAACTCAGACGTCACGCGTCCACAATCACATGACATTCACGTGAAAGGTTTAAACTAAAGCTCGTGATTGGGGCTGAAAACAAACGCGAGGTTGAGCGGGGTATGTCCTGCAGTGGGGGAAGGGTGAGGATTCGAGTACTCACATCCTAAACGATGTCCATATCATCCTGGTCTGGTTCTGATAGGACGATCTCAGCCTTGGGCTTCCGATTTTTCTTTTTCTTCTGACGCTTCTCACCAAGGACACATTTTTTTGCCGGACGCGTCTCATCCACACCATCTCCAATGATCAATGTGACGCTAACGGTAGACTTGCTGCGGTCGGCGTATGATATATCTTCATCGTCGTTCTCAGGAATGATTTCATCACGGACTTGCACAGTATCGGTTGATATCTCTGTCTTGATTTCGCTTGGCTTAAATGGCAGAATGTCGGGAAGGGACGCGGTCAGGGTGAGACAAATAGGGATCGCAGCACCCATAGCGCTCAGATGCAAAGATTTGTACCTTGATAGACGTTGAAAGGCATGGTCAATGCGGTGAGGAAGAGTGGTAGTTACCCATCAGCCAGAATGACATCCTGGCATCTCCGGAGGTATGCCCCAAGGGGCGTCTTCCTCGTGACGCAGATATAGTTCTTTCCCTCAGAATGAGCAGAGCGTGGGCCAGTGGCTGAGACCGAAGCCGGAACGGTTGGAAACGGCCGAGGCGGGGTGAGTTTCTTGATTTTCCGTCGCTTGGCCGCCGGTTTGGCTGGTGGTGGGTTGGGTTTGGGTACCCCCTGCTCTTCCTCGACTACTCCCTCGTCTTGTACCGCGTCTGACGTATTGTATGTGTCGAGCTTTACTCGCTTTGCGCTTTGCTCACCTTGAGGCTGGTCATCGGGGTTCTTGCGTTTCGTGGCCTTCGGCGTCATGGACTGGAGTCAAGCTGACGGGGGTACCGAAAACGGCAAGAGGGATTTAAACTTTTTCCCTCGTCTTCTTCTTCTCCCCATCTTCATCCTTGAGCTCAGCCGAGGGCGGTCAGGAATCTCTACGCTACAGCTGCAGATTCGACTTTTGAGCTATCGCCATCATGAGTCAGCCGCAAGATATCGCAGAACAAAACATTCAGATGTGGAAGGTCAAGAAATTGATCAAAAGCCTGGATGCTGCCAGAGGGTACCGTTCATCGTCGCCGCTATCTCGTTGACAGTGACTCTCTGACACTGGTGTCTCTCTAGAGCCGGAACCTCCATGATCAGTCTCATCATCCCTCCAAAGGTGAGTACAATGTGCTGCTTCCCGGTAGTCAATTGTTGATAGTCCCATCATTAATCTCCAGGATCAAATCTCCCGTGTCTCCGCCATGCTGACGCAGGAGTACGGTACTGCGTCTAACATCAAGTCCCGGGTCAATCGATTGTCCGTATTGGCCGCGATCACCAGTACCCAACAGAGATTGAAGTTGTACAACCGCGTTCCACCAAACGGTCTTGTCTTGTTCGTCGGAACGATCTTGACCGACGAAGGCAAGGAAAAGAAGGTCTCCTTCGACTTTGAACCACACAAACCCATTAACACGTGAGCTATCAGAGAGCCGTACTGTCTTACTCTCTTTTCTCATAATCAACCTACAGGTCGCTCTACCTGTGTGACAATAAATTCCACACGGAGGCTCTGCAGGAGTTGCTCGAATCTGACTCCAAGTTTGGGTTCATTGTCATGGACGGAAACGGTACCCTCTTCGGAACCGTCGCAGGCAACACTCGCGAGGTTGTTCATAAATTCACTGTTGACCTCCCCAAGAAACACGGTCGTGGTGGTCAGTCTGCCTTGCGTTTTGCCCGTCTGCGCGACGAAAAGCGACACAACTACGTGCGTAAGGTCGCAGAATTGGCCGTGCAGCACTTCATTACCGCGGATAAAGTGAATGTGACGGGGTTGGTGCTTGCCGGTAGCGCTGATTTTAAGACGGAGCTGAGCATGAGCGACATGTTTGACCAACGTCTGGCCGCCAAGGTCATAAAAGTGGTCGACGTCAGTTATGGAGGCGAAAACGGTTTTAACCAAGTAAGGAATCCCGTTCGGCTTCCCAGACAGCATTCGCTTACGGGAGGCGGTGACATCAGGCCATCGAACTCGCCGCGGAATCCCTCGCAAACGTCAAGTTCGTTCAAGAAAAGAAGCTGATCCAGAAGTACTTTGACGAGATCAGCCAAGACACGGGCAGGTACTGTTTCGGTATTGAGGATACGCTCAAGGCTCTCGAGCTCGGTGCAGTCGAGACGCTAATTGTTTGGGAAAATTTGGATATCACCCGATACGTCCTTCGTAACGGAGCTGGAGGTGAGGCAGATTGATAAATCGTTGGGGATATTAACGGAAACTAATTCGTCTCCAGAGGAGATCGTTCTGTATGCAAATAAGGACCAAGAGAAGGACCGGGAGAAGTTCACGGACAAATCCACTGGCCAAGAAATGGAGCAGGCGGAAGAACCGTCTTCTTTGTTGGAGTGGTTTGCTGAGAAGTACAAGGGCTTTGGCGCCAATCTCGAGTTTGTCACGAACCGGTCTCAAGAGGGCGCTCAATTCGTCAAGGGCTTTGGCGGCATCGGAGGCTTGCTTAGATACAAGCTCGACCTGCAAACCTTGCAGACTGTCGACGACGATGAAGACGAATTTTATGATGACGACGACGACATCTGACTCGTTTGTTGGTTCCTGCAAGCAGGAACCACATCCCTCGAGGGCACGTCGGGGGGTGTGGTCCGGGGTGACGTGAGGGGAGGTAAGGACCATGTCAGGAGGGTGCACGGAGTACTTGGGGGGGAAGACGCAGAGAACGTGCCGTTTCGTGGAGAAGCCAGTGGTGAAACAGTGGTTGGTCTTGGCGACCATCGCTCTTCCATTCATGAGGGAGGTTCAAGGTTGTATGAATCCGGATCGACTTTGTGGTCGTGTTTCGGTAAGTCTTACCCTTTGAAGGTCTTTGGACACGATGACCGATGAACTGATTATAGGGTTCCGCATAACAAAAGGAGCCACGATTACACGTATGACCTTTGTCTAGTGTGTACTGTACGCTGTTCGTTGAGATGTACCAATCTATCTGTAGTCGGGTATCGAATCGCACCGCTCTGAATTATCGCTCCGCGTGGGATGGAAACATAACAGCCAACTACTATACAGAAATACAATTGGGGGGTTACAAGATCTAGGGTAGATGTCGGTGTCCATGTAGGCAATATGGGGATCATGAGAAATGCCGAGAGCGATCATGTTAGTATTTTACAACCTCAGTCTTCATGGGGCCTATCGTTTAGACATAAGCAGATCACAACCATAAGCACGATGTCGACTGTGGGAGCGCAGTCAACGACGACTGAGGGGCGTGGGGGGAACTACGTACCATATGCAGCAGTGGAGATGGTATAGGATTCTTTGCCGGTGGAGTTGGTGTTTTTGGGAAGGTTGGCGAGTATCCGGCCGACTTCGATGTCGTCGAATACGATTTTGCAGTGGCGACCCATGAGGCTCCCTCTGACCCTCAACTGGACGCACTCCTTGTTCCAGTTCATCATCGATACGATCATCTTGGAACCACCCCAAGACCATTTGCCACTGATGGTCAGCAGCAGCTGTGACGAGCCTTCGCCATCAAACACCTGTGGGAAAACGATGTTACCCCGGGTCTGGGACCGCGATTAGGGGGCGGGGGAGAGAAGAGGGCGGTACCTCGTACTCTCCGAACAACGAGTTTCGTTTCCGCCGGATGTTGACGATAGGAAAGCCATAACAGTCGTATAGGGTTTTTGGACCCCTCCCCCTCACGGTCATGTAGAGCTCGCCACGGCGGGTGCGGACCTCGGCGTCACCGTCGGCGAAGACCGAGAGGTTTACCGAGAAATCCTGGGGGTTAGTGTAGCCCGGGAAGAGCTCGATTGGGTATCCTGGGCTGTGGAGAGAGACAGGTGTCAG
>Ga0307510_10001472_pt1 | contig 25984 bp, 37 predicted proteins | sample 12_EM_MG_FD_207224 | JGI IMG/M metagenome (GOLD analysis project Ga0307510, IMG submission 207224) | Populus trichocarpa ectomycorrhiza microbial communities from riparian zone in the Pacific Northwest, United States - 12_EM | ecosystem: Host-associated > Plants > Roots > Unclassified | place... | reverse complement strand
CTAAGTCTCCTGCCACATGACACTTATTATTGGAATTTAGGCTAGTTACAATAGATAAATAAACCAATAATATAACGCTTTCAAAAAAAAAAAAAAAAAAAACTCTTGCACATGTATTTACCCATTTGTATGTTGGGTTTTGCACCCTGGGGTGGATGTTAATGGATTAAAAAAATAAAGTAACTGTAAATTAATTCCCAGAAACCCCAAAAGGGGCAAATATTATATTGAAATCCTGACCCCAATAGTTGGCCACCCCAAAAAATACATGGGAAAGTCCACAAAGGGTGTTTTTGGACATTTTCAGCCTTTCTGATCATGATTCTGAACTCTATTTTTCCAAAAAAGTTCTGGTTCTGGTGCTAGGAAACTTGTTGACCTTTGCTGTCCAGCACTGTAGTAGCAATTGGAGACCAAGTGCTAGCAGCAGTCACATATCAGACTCTTATGCGTTCCAACTGATGTGTGTTACATGTGATGTGTTACAACATCTTTTGCAACTGCAGCGAACACAATCCCAGCCTCATGTTTGCCCAAGACACCATATGTCGCTGGCCTTTCACCATCCATATTCAATCAACTTTTGCAGCTGCTACTGTTTATTTTTCTCTGTCCTACATTCAGACAAGCACCTTTTCAAAATGTCTTACCCCTCTAAACCCTCCTTGGCCTCAATTCATTCTAACCATCCTGTATGCGCATGGAGTCTCTCTCTTGCACTCAACGACTCAGGTATGCCCTTTCTACCCCCAATTAAACATTTCATACTGACGCCCTTGAAACACAGCATTCCCCATCAACTCTTCCTGCATTCCACCACTATCTCCTCTCCCCAACCCTCTGTCCCATCCTCCCTTCCCTCGTTGACCCCAAACATAAGGGTCAAGTGGCATTCAAGTTTCGACATAATCCAGAGCCTTCCTGGCCCTGACTCAGACCTTCCCTCACTGCAGCTACAGGAACTTGGTGGGCACAGGGTCTGAGCACGCCTGCCTGGAGCTGAGCTTGGCATCTTGGCATTGTCCTATTCCTTGTACCCCCACTCCCCCCTCCTGTCCCCACACAGCAGCCACATTGACGTCCCACCCGATGCGCCCACGCTCCTTGGATTCATGAATGACACACTTGTGAGCACATACCCACCCGAACCACAGAACAAAGTCATATCCATGTGGCTCATATGCACCGCCACGAGGGTCATAGACACATGCCCTGTCAAGAAGCTTCGCAAGGTCATCGGCACACTCCAGGAGGGCTTGGGTGTCTGGGTCGCAGACCAGTACCAGGTGCTTATGGCGGAGGAATATGTGTTCGATGTGGGTGGTTTTCTTTCCTACAGTATGTTTCCCTTCTTTGCGTTGAGTCTGAAGTTGCTGGACATCTAGCTCATTCCACTGTATCAGACGACTATGGTGTACTTGCAGTCACTTGACTTATTGATTGATGCTCTCAAAACTCTGGGCTCATTGCTGGAGGCTGGTTTTACCGGCTGAAAGGACAAGCTGCAGGCTGTTGTAGAAGCCTTCTGTGACTTCTGGGACTTGACTTATGCCAACATCCCTATTCTGAACAGCAGTTGGCCCTCATCCGCGATGACCTCCCTGCAAGCCTGTGGAAGGAATGTCACCATCAACGACACCACTTCCTGCAGAGATTGGTGATGTGGTTCTCGTTGACAAGAGTTGGGTGCCCATGCTCAAGCCTGCATTCACGTGGGGCTCTCCATCTACCATCACTGTCAAAGAGGATGGTGCATCAGATGTGACAGAGACATCACAGGACTCCAGCCCTTTCATCACCTGCACAAAAAGAAAAGGAAGTGGAACCACCATCAACACTGAAAGTAGCGCCCACAGTGTCCTCTCCCCAACAGCCATCAAAAACCACAACCGTCAGATGCACAGATATGACCTTCCCACCCCTCACCCTGATGGCACTCAACTTTGTTGTGGCCCCTGCATCTCCCACGACCCCATCATGACAACCTCAGACCCATCTTCTGCAATCACTGAAGAAAACCTTGGATGGCTCCGACAAGGAGAATTTGCCACTGAAGCCCCTGGTTCTTACCTCTCATGTGCATGCTGTGGGCTCAGAATCAGCAGCATCAGTGTCAGATAACGCTTTCTTTTCATCTGGAGCACAGACTGGTGGCAGACAGTCCACTTCTTACTCTTTATCCTCTTATTCTGAGACATATGTCATGTCACCACTCACCAACACTAGCTCTTCCATACCCACAGAGGAGACATCAGGCTCTGGAACAGTGGTCCTGCTAACATACACTACACAGTTCAGAGGTACTGAATTTCAGTATGTAGGATGTCTGAAAAAATGCTGAAAAAATGGCTGAGTTTAACCCAAAAATTTACTGAAATCCAGCCATTAGACTTTGTGAATTTCAGTAGTTTTCACCTTCTGAAATTAAGGAAAAACTGCACCCATTTCAGCACCTTTACTACTGAATTCTCAGCACCTTTAATACTGAATTTTTATCACCTGAAATCATACTTTATTTGTTGTTTTTTCACTCAATTTCAATTGCAGTTAAATGTGAAAAAAAATGAAAATTTATTAAAAATTAAACTAAATTTAAGTGACTTATTCACTTATTCATTGTCCTCCTCATCCTCACCATCCTCCTCCTCATCCTCACCATCCTCATCCTCATCCTCATCCTCCTCATCCTCACCATCCTCATCTCCATCCTCCTCATCCTCCTCCTCCTCATCCACATCCACATCCACATCCACATCCTCCCCCTTCCCCTCCTTATCACCCTCACTGTCCTCATTGCACTTACCATCATTGCCCTCCTTGTGCCCATCACAAGCCTTATCTATATCACTGCCAAAGTTAAACCAGTCATCATAGGGTATGTCCTTGTACCTGTCACTGCTGTGATGTAGGCTGCTGCGATGTGGGTTCTTCTGGTAGTACCATTGGTTGTTGAAATGGGATTTGAGATATTCTTTGATAGGCCAGTCATTCACATAATGCTCAAGAAACCTATGCTTCTTCTTCAACTACAAAATGCATCAGCATGCAAGAATTGGGTGAAAAAAAAAAAACATGCCATGTGACAGACACAAGTGACCTTATTCACATCTTGATGAGGCCAAGTGAGATGAGCCTTGAGATCTGCAGCAACTGCACAGTCTCTGGTGTCGGCCTATAATGGACATGATTTAGTTACAGTACACTTGACAAGAAAAAAAAAATGTATGAGAAACTCCTGGTACTTCTTATCTGGATTGCTACCTGGAATGCACATTGCTTCCTGAAGATTGCCAAGGTTGGTGGGGCATTGAATTCTAGGGAGACGCCCCCCAGTGTGGCATTGAGCAGCTCCTGCTACTTGAGCTACTTTGAGCTTATGGGTCATGGCGGCAAGTTGGGCTAAGAAAAAAAAAGAAAAAAGTTTTATTTTTGAAGTGTGCACAAAGCGAGTACTCACCACATATGACTGCCAACTCGGAGGCAACATGAGGATCCTGAGGGACCTGAGAAATAGTGGCCATGGGAGCACCATTACCTGTCAAGAGCTGTTAGTTGTGAGTGGCAGTAATATGTGAGCATACCTTGGTCTGGTGCGGGGACAGCAGGTGGGGCACCTGTGGACATGTGTGTCGTAGAGGTTGAGGGAGATGTGGAGGCCCAGGAAGTCACATGTGCTGGGTTAGCGCCGGTCAGCAGTCACTGAAGCATGGCTCTCCTTACCCAAAGTCACACACTTCCTAGGGGTGGCCTTCTGGCCAGATGATGACTTCCAAGCCAAATCCTGCTTCATCTGCGCAAGGGCCTTTGTTGTAGGCACCTTCTTCCTGGTACTGGATGAGCATGTCATGTAATGTTCTAGCGAAGAATCACACCATGAGCCAAAATGGAGAAAGAGGGGGGAGACATACCAACAAGTGAATGAGGTCCAATAAAAATGCAAGACAAAATCAAATGGGCCCAGGATGAGATGAGTGAAGACCAACAACGTACCAATGCCCGACCTTATATAGCCACCATCTCACCACCTACCTGATGAAAATTCCGCTCTTAGGATCTGTGAACCATCATGTTGACAAGGCAATCAACCCACCGCTGTAGCAAGTGAATTGGTAAACATAATGGCGGACAGTCGATCGCAAGGTTGAAGGACAGAAGTAAATGAGTTGAACACATTGAACCCTTTTCGGTTGCCATGAAGCACACAATAAGTCATGTGATCCATAGTGCTGCTGCCGTTTCACGCTGAACTGATATCAACTCTTCACCCTTACATGATAATCATCAGTTACCCAGAACTACTTTACATTCTTGATATTGTTGTGGATTCCAGTTTCTATACAATTTCTTTGGATCATAGGTTATGAGCCATCTGAATTGAGATGACGGTAAGTACTGGCACCATGTCGCTCACTCTCACCACACTTCCCCTGGCGATTGTCTTCGTCAATTTCAAGTGCTTCACAACCCTCTTGTGTTTGTGGGTTTTTTTTTTGTGTAAGTTTTGCGCATTCTGCACCAACTGGATATCCACATAGTCTGACTTCATCTCAGCCCACTCTAAATCTTAGATCGTCCTGTTGATGCCAACATTACGAAAAACCCTGAGGCAAAAGCCAAAGAAATTCCAGTGCATTTGCGGATGCAATCATCTACTGACCCAATGGACAATTTGGCATCATGTTCAGTCCTCTATGATGCAGCATAAATCTGGATCCCCTCCACCTTGCAAGCGGCATCGCACTGGCCATTTTCAGGCGGGTGCCAGCTCTTCCTCTAGCAGTCATCCCCAATTCCACACATCCTTGTTCGAGTTCGATCCATCCCTGCCATTTCTTGATCTACCAGAGGCTTCAAATCTACTTCAATCACCAGGGTACGCACATACTATACCATTAGGTTGTGTTGTTGATGACATCCTTCTAAATCTTCATGCTTGGACATATCAAGCTACTGATGAAAGTAATAATGAGGATTCTGAAGACGCTCTTGGGGGGGATATAACTGAGGCTGCTGGTCCTGGAACTGGCAACTTGTGGAATGGAGAGGATATTGACATGGAGGAGGAAGAGGACCCCCATGGGGACGTTGTCTTGCATTGGGATATTTTGGCTCAAGACTTCATTGCAGAGGCCAAGAAACTTGGTAAGTCTAAGCATTCTTTATTGCATACTCCGTGACTCACTGGCGTATTTGGCTTTTAGCGAGTCTTCTATCTCAGACCATGATCTGGATATCCTGCGTCCATTTGCGATGAAGACCAGAAACAATCTAACCGCCTTGGTTTTTGACGAAATTCTGTATAGCTTTTCCAATGGAACCATGGAGAGTCTTGCCAACATGCGATCCTATGTTCAGTCTCTCTTGCACTTCAGGTATGAGGATGCAGGGCCAAGGCATTGGACTTGTGAGGCATGCAAACTGACAAAAAGGACACATCGACAGTAGCAAATGCAATGATTTATTGTAGGGGAAACCTCTAAATACATCTAGAATACCCTAACAACATGAGCACTCAAACACAATTTTGGAAACTGAGACTTATTATGTCATCCAAATATAGAACAGCCATTACCATATATGGATAGGTGCCCGCTTACATACCTAGCTAGTCCAAGCCCAAATGTCACTTCGAAAAAAATCGACCCCAGGTCTTTTTTTTGTGGGTAGTGCCCCCCTTGAAAAGACCCTCAAACAAGTTGCATGTGAACGTTGGCTGAGATAAGGAAAAGATCGGGTTTAGTACCTAAAATAGATAGAACAGAATGTATATAAAGACTGCCTCTCCATGCTGGAGAGGCAGACACCCTTTTTATGCGTCTTTTGCAGAAATAAACTCCCCATGTATTTGGGCCAGTTTAGTTTTGCATGAAGCCCTTAAGAGGACTTGTCTTTTATTCATACTAACACTCTTACACACTCAAAAGCACACTCACATACAAGCATGTTACAATTTTTTAAACCTTTCAACCAAGGGTTTTTTATTTTGCGAAAGCATCCTGTATTCATAAAAAACAACACTTGTGAAAACAAGTTAAAAGAACTATTATGTCTACTGGAGAGGGACCAGCATGAAACACTTGTGCTCAAGCTGCACATTATGATCAAACGTGTGCATATCAGAATACTCCTCCTCAAGAGGAAGTTCAAGTTCCTGAACCAGCAGAAGCTCCAGCTCAGCTTGATAGTCCACTCGTCTGTGAAGACAGCCTCCTAACTTCAATTTCTGAAGCACCTACTAGTGTTGAATCAGAGCAAATTGAAGAGAGATCACTCACTGATGAAAACACCTTGAGTGACCATGAAACCATTTGTGATATCCTGGAGGAAACTTTTGAACCAGAACAGTCTTACACAACTGCACCCAGTCTTTTAGTGGATCCCAAGGGATTAGAATTGTTGACGCCCATGGTCACAATGGATAAGGGAAAGGGACATGCAGTTAGCACCCTGCCCCAAAGCAAAACTAATACTTTGTCCTGGGGCAGGAGGGATACACCTCCCCACCTGTCACATGGAAATGAAGAGTGGGCGCAGATTGATAATGCGCTAAATAACTGGTCTGCAATGGCAGAAAAAAGCAAGGTGGATTCTATAAAACATAGACAGGAGTTGACTGACATTCAATCAAGAGTCACCAATTCGTATCATTGTGCATCTGATACTATCAATGCTATGCAAGGTATCTGAAAGATGTTTGATCAAATTTGCTCCAGATATGAAGGACAATGCAAGCCTTCCCCATCTCCTCAAGCCTTAGCTACCCAAGTCATCTATGCAGAACGCGGATCCACTGAAGGGGCTGTAGAATATGAGTGTCATTGAAGAGTGCAAGCTAGATTCGAGCTCCCTCAACAGACTAGGGTTGAGGAGACTGAGAGTCACAATTCATCAACCAATCTAAGAGTCCCAGAGAAACAGTCTACAGCACAAATGACATCAGAGGAGCGATTTGCTCTATCAATGGCAGGGATTCATGTTCACACCACAGCAAAAAATAGATTGCAAGCATGAACCACTGGTCCCCCTACCCAGATTCAAGGACCTGGAGGTGGGGATCCAGAGTGAAATCCCTCAGACTCTGGAAGCAACGACATATCAGCAAGCTCAATTGACTTGGAACCACAGCATCCTAGGGACAACATCCCTTGTACCACTGGAAGTCCCATTGTAGACTTAGCCAACCACTCCCAAGCGGCACAAAAAGTGCTGGAAAGAGATTATACACATCAAGCACATTCACAGTCGCAGCAGTTGGTTGGGCCGATGTTGAGCCCAGGCCCTAGACAGGGGCAATCAGTGGCCCTGATTGCTCAGTTAGCACCTGCTCAGGGACAAGCAAATATGGATCATGAAACACTCATGATCGAATCTCTAAAAGAGCATATCAGGACGTCATTGATAGGAGTCCCAGATAACCTCCCAGAGCTCAAGGGACTTCGTGCTAAGATGCCTGATACTTATGAAGGTGAAGATGACTTTGATTGTCTTGAGAAGTGGCTCTATAGGTTACTAAGATTCATGAAAATCCATTGCCTGACAGGAGTGGACAAAGATATGGATCGAATCCTGGTGACAGGAACGACCCTGAGAGGAAGGGCTGAGCGTTGGTTCAGCCAGGAAGTGGAACATCCAAGGTGCATAATTTGTGACTGGACATTTGAGTCTGTGGTAATTGCACTCTACTGCACCTTCATAACCACTGCAACTTCACAAAAAGCTATGCAGCATTATATGAATATTAAATATACACAAGAAGTGGGTATTACCACATTCTATAGCAAGCTCCTACAATGGGCAGGCCGACTTGCAGAATATCCAGATGTATACTCCTTCAAAAGGAGGATATTTGGAAGCCTGCCAGGCGAGTTCTGTCAACATCTAGTGCTTTTCAAAAACATATCTCCTGAAATAAGCACAATTGATCAAATTGTGCAAGAAACACAACATCTTGAACAAACCCTGACAAGCTTGAAGGTCAGATGCAGTACTGATAGACAGCCAGTGCTAGCAGACACTCAGAGCAGACTCCAGAGGTCCATTAGACCACAAGATGATCAATGCTATCAGTGTCCACATAACCTGACAGACAGACGACAGCAGTGCAGGAATAGTTCCAGTACTGAGGTGCGAAACAAAAAATCCACCTCAATGCAAGCCAGTGGGGACTGTGGAAAGAATGTGCCCCCAAATCTATCAGCTCCAAAGGGAGACACTTCCAAGATGATGTGCTACAAGTGTGGCAAGCTTGGACATATAGCCACCAACCCCAAGTGCCCACAGTACAAGAAACCTGAGCGAAGGCAATTATATGCCACCCAGGTCATAGACGATCAATCTGAAAATGAACTGCATGACCAGGAGCAGACAGATTCGCAAGGAAGCCAGTATGAGGCTCTGGTACCTGAGTCTGGGGAAAGTCAGGATGAAGGACCAAGCACACATCTAAATGAGGATGAATGTCCTGAGGGTTCGCAGTATGAGGACAAGAAGTCTTCATCTGAGGAAAGTGATGACTTCTCATTGCCTTCTGAAGATGACAAGCCCATTTACATTCAGGCTATGCACTATGAAGCAGGCCTGAGTATCAACCCAGCTCCTGCACAATTTGACTATGCAGATTGGCAGTCGCATCGAGATATAATCAGATCTACCTATCAGAGATCTCCTTGGATGCCTGGAGCGATCTGGGAGTTCACTCCGCATGATGGCATTGTGCATATCCACGGCTGTGGACTTTGTGTGAACTTCAAGGAGCATCTCCTAGTTGCAGGAGCTGTGGATACAGTAAACCCTTTGGAATCTTCTGCATGGAAGATCCAAGATAATTACAAAGAGAACCTTATCTGTCTTGGATGGGGTCTAGCCCACAAAGGGGGGCGCATTCCTCAGTCATCTGAAATGGCAGCCTTATTAGCATTGCACCAGCGAAACCATCACTTGAATCATCAGTTACAAATGCTGCATACCCAAAATGAACACACCATTCAATGGAGTAATGAACTGATGCAAGAGCTCGAAATAGCACACACCTCCACTCAGCAGGGGGAAAACTCACCCCAGCCAGAAGCAGATGTAGTAACATCTCTCCATGAACAGATAGCTACTCTCAATGTCAGATTGGAGGTTCGGTGCCAACTAAAAGAGTGTGCAATGACAAAAACAAATGAACTCATCGAAGAACTTGAGGATAAACACTTAGATGTCACACTCCAAGGTGGTGAAGTGGACTTTTGGCAAGGCCATTGTGAATATCTTAAGGAGAGATGCAAAAATTTGGAAGAAAGACTAGGTGTGGACCAGCAATCAATCCCACCTTCATCTAGGCATGAAGACACTCCTATGAGGTCAATGACCTCCAAGTTCAATACCACAGACCAAGAATATTGGTCCGATAGCTCATCCTTAGTTGTGCAAGTTGGAGATGATGAGGATGAGCCAATCCCTGGCCCCAAGGAGGACACAAATGACGCATACTTCCAGGGCTTCAGTCCAGTCAATACCATTTTTATTGCAGCTGTGCATGATGGTATGAACACACCACACAAATGAGAATTCAGATTGGCACAATGCTACCATAATGCAAGTGGAGAACACCCTCAAACGTCAGGGAGTGACTGCTGCTGCATGGCAGCACTTGTAAAAGTGAATGGCCTCAAGGCCTATGCATTGCTAGATTTAGGAAGTATGACTGTATCTATCATGCACAACTTTGCCCATGTGGCAAAACTTAATGTCATGCAATCAGAAAATCCAGTCCTGCTGCAATTGGGGATGGTTGGTAGTTGATTGATGATAAATTATGGGGTAAAGACACACCTAGAACTAGGCCCCATAATAGATAACAACGCATATCTAGATGTGGTCAATATCGATTGATATGATATGATAATTGGTACTCCATTCATGCACAAACACAAACTTGCACTCGATTTCAACAAAGACACACTAAGTATTCGAAACACACAGCTCCCAATGATGACCTCCGGACAGGAGGATCTCATGCTTGCAAAGAAATGTGCACTGCAAGTCCACATGTCCCATACAGAGGGGCAGCAGACACGCACTTCATACTGAGGATTGTCTGTTAAAGCGGCACCCTTGCATACCAATGCACACTGCAACCAGGGCAACACTAGCTCTCCTCTTGAGGGGGGGGAGGGAATATGAGTCCAAGTCATGAATGAATCACCCAAATCACCCAAAAGTTCATGAGAATCAGAAAATAAGTTACAAGCCATTTGCAAATGAATAATTGCAAAGTTTGCAGATATATTTGGAGGAGTGCCTTTGGAACTCCCCCCATTAAGAGAGATTAATCATCACATTCCTTTAATGGACGATGGAAAATGATATAATTATCATCTACCACACTGCCCTGATGCAATGAAACCACAACTTATGGAGAAGTTGCAGCTGTATGTGGACTTAGGGTGGTGGGTTCCAAAGGTGGTACCACAGGCCACCCCACTACTCTGCATACCTAAGAAGACAGGAAAGCTATGGACAGTAGTTGATTGTCAGCAGCATAATGATAACACAGTGAAGGATGTGATGCCTTTCCCTGACCAAGACCAAATCCGAATGGATGTAGCACAAGCGAGATATCACTCAAAGATTGACCTATCAAATGCATACAAGCAAGTGCACATCGAGCCAAATGATGTCCATAAAACTGCATTTGCTACTGTCTTCGGAACATGCAAGAGCAACATAATGCAGCAGGGCGATTGCAATGCTCCAGCAACGTTTCAGCGGCTCATGACTGCAATCTTTCGCAATGCAATAGGACAGTTTGCACACATCTATATGGATGATCTATTTGTCTATGATGATACAGTCAAGGATCATGCAGGACATCTTGAATACTCACTACAAAAGTTGAAAGAAAATCACCTCTTCCTGGAAGAGGCAAAGTGCGATTTATTCTCATCATGTATGGATTGTCTGGGACATCTCATTGATGACTGAGGACTCCATGCAGACACTGATAAAATGTCCCGCATTTGCAACTGGCCTGCACTGAAAAATCTTAAAGATGTGCAGCGGTTTTTGGGCCTTGTTCAATACTTAGCGCATTTCATGCCAGACATAACTGCATACACTGGCCCGCTCGCTGCGATCTGTAGGAATGGCCAGCCATTTTATTGGAAACCATTGCATGAAACATGCTTCAATCACATAAAATTGGTTGCTTGTAAAACTCCAATATTAAAGCCCATCATCCCAAGTTCAAATTGACCAATATGGATCATTTGTGACACATCTATGTCAGGTGTCGGCTCAATGTATAGTCAAGGGGAGACTTGGAAAACATGCCGCCCCACTGGCTTCATATCAAAGAAGTTCTCTAGTGCACAAATGAATTATCAAGTCTTTGAGATGGTGACCATAGCTATTCTCGAAGCCTTGCTCAAATGGGAAGACAAGCTTCTTGGCAGAAAAATTACTGTAGTCACAGATCACAAGGCACTAGAGTTCTTCAAGATGCAGAGACATCTAAACAGTCAACAAGTGTGATGGATGGAATTCCTTGCACAATTTGACTATGATATCATGTACATCAAAGGGGAAACCAACTTAGTGGCAGACACTCTGTCTAGATACTACAAGAGTGACAATTGGGATGAGGCAAAAGATGCTCCCCAGTATGTCAATGTGGATGCTCGACTCAACCCAGAAGGGGAAGATCTCCCTTGGGATAGGTTCAAAGAGACCTGAGCAATGCATGAGACTGGCAAGGAGCATAATACATGCACGCAGTGGCAGCAACAAACACCGTGGCAAGCAGATAAACCCATATCCTTTGCACCAAAGCGCCCAGTTGTCAAGACAATAGAAGAGAGGCAGCAAGAAGCAGCAGAACTCGTTGCCCATAAGGAAAGCACCCAGGAGCAACCATCAGATGAGCACACAGTGCATGCACTGCGATCAAATGATCAAGTAGACCCTATGATCAGAGAATCCTTAGGACAGTTGCCAAACCTCTGCCCACAAGTGAAGGGTGACCACTCTATTCTGAAAGACATAAAGAATGGATACCCAAAGGATCTGCTGCTCTCTAAAGTGTTAGAAAATGTCACACACCACAAAAACTTTGAGATCACTGAAGATCTCATATACACTCACAACTGTGCTGGTGACTCAGTGCTGTGCATACCATCCATTGTCCAAAAGAAGCGACGATTAACTGAAGTTATTATTGCACAAGCACACAAAGTACTAGGCCATTTTGGCCCTCAGAAAACGGTGGACTATATATGTTGCTACTATTGGTGGCCACACATTGGACAGAAGGTCGAATTGTATTGTAAAACATGCCCCATATGTCAAATGATGAAGTCCAGCACTCAGCGAGTGCCTGGACTCTTACACAGCCTGCCAGTCCCAACACAACCATGGAGATTGATAGCCATGGACTTTGTTGGTCCATTCCCAGAGTCCAATGGACATAACTATCTATGGGAAGTAATTTGCCACCTTACTTCCATGATACACCTAGTTCCCATCTGCACAATGACAACTGCAAGTGCACTTGTGTGGTTATATGTCTGAGAAATAGTCTGTTTGCATGGACTTGCAGAGACCATAGTCTCGGATCGTGACTCAAAGTTCACATCCAAGTTCTGGCAAGAGACACATAAGCTACTAGGGACAAAGCTTCTAATGTCGACATCTTTCCACCTGCAAACAGATGGTGCATCAGAATGCACAATACAATCGGTCGCTCAAGTACTTAGAGTGATGGTGCGTCTGGATCAGCAGGACTGGTCAGAAAAGATCCCGATGGTGGAGTTCACATTGAATTCCGCCATTAGTACCTCATCCAGATTCGCCCCATTTGAGCTCAGCTATGGGTATATACCCAGTCTCAATCCCGGGATAATCCCAGAGTCAAGTGCAGTACCTGGCATGAAATACTTCATCACACGTGCACTCAGGAACCTGTCTAATACACACAATGCCATAATAGAAAGTCAAGTGTGACAGACACATAACACAAATCACCACTGCTGTCACCGCCACAAAGTGAGGGCAACACTGATTCAGTGTTGGTTTAGATAAGCTGTCCTAACTTGGCGATATGTCGTGTGGATAGCTTGGTGCCAAGTTGTAGTTGATAGAAGAAGTGGTTCCCGCACTAGAGTAATGTCCTAGTGCCCACTTATAGCAGTATGAAAGAGATGAGAAGGGGAGTTGAATTGACAGGAGATTCAACTTGCCATCTTAGGGACAGCAGTGAGCCTCTTTTATACTAAAGGTACAAGTACAACTAATCGCTATGTAGTAAGTCAGATACATACTATGACTAAGGTACTACTAGGATCACTAAGCGACTCCAACTCAATCAATAAGCACAATAAGTGTATCAGTCATCCAATCAGTCATCGGATCACTAATCACCAGGGCCGGTTCCCACAACTTACAAAGGCTGTACCATATGAGTAAACACAATCACCTAAGGCCGGTTTCAACTGCTGTAAGGATGATACCTTCACAGCTGGTGATCAAGTCTACATCTCTATAGCAGATCTTTCACTCCCAAAAGGACAAGCGACTAATACTCAAAATATGTCAGACCTTTCAAAGTGCTGGAAGCACAACCAAGCACATCCTCCTATAAAGTTGAACTACCAAATTGACTGTGAGTGCAGAGATTGCATGACCAATTCCATCACAGCAAGCTTTGCCCATACCATGCAAATGATGATACACTGTTCCCACACCGGGAAGCGCATATGCACTACAACTTTGGCTCTCCAGACGATCAGGAAACCCTGGTCAAGGATATCTTGGCACACAAGTGCAAGAATAACAGACTGTCTTTCCAGATACACTGGAATGATAGAGATATCACATGGGAGACTTACAAGACTTGTAAAGATTTACAAGGTCTAGACAAGTATCTCCAGCTCCTAGGTGTCAAGGAGCCCTCAGAATTGCTGAGAAGGAGTGTTTCACCTTGAATGGACACTTCCGCCAATTTCATTCACCTTGCAAAAGCACCCCAAAAAATCAGCATGGCGATCAATCGGTTTTATGATCAATCATGTTGATCATAGTGCAAATAAAATTCTTATTTCATATACTACTTGGCTTATAGTCAATCCAAAGGTCAACAATGTTCCCCACTTTGCCTGAATACAACATTGTTACATCCACCCACAAAAACAGCCTGCTATGAGCTCTCATACACTTGCGTTGAACACAAGTTCTACCAACCCTGGGCCATGGCAATACAATGCCATGGTCCGCATAGTATCACACGAAACCCATACTTGCAAAACTTGTACAGTATGGGCTTGTCATTACATGTTGTCTGCATTAGACAATGAACCATCCCTTACCACCGCCAAATTGCAACACGTGGAGCTAGTGAACACTTGTGATGACCTTGGGGGCATACACCATTGATTTAATTCTGCAGAAGATGAGATCGACAGTCTGCATGATAGCAAGCACAATAAACAGACTACGATCAGTGACCTGACTGAACAGGTCGACCTTCTAAAGAACCAACTTCACAACCTTGAGCATGAGCACTCCTCGCACCATTGCAAGCAACCTCATCTCACCCCAGATTCTCCCACCCCATGCCACACTGACTCCCTGATGATCAAGGATTCTGCTGCACAACCACAGGTCATGCCTCCCCTTCTTTCCAGGATGGCAGATCCACCACAGGCCATCTCTACTGTCTCTACACTTCAAATTGTGGCACCGTCTACCCCTCTGAATGACCATGCACTCCCTGTTGTGGTGCCATTTACCCCTCTGCTGGGAGACACTTCACTTGCTCCTCTTGCTCCACTCATGGTGCCCTGTTTCGCTACCTCCCAATTCTACAACAGCATTGGCCTTTATTCTCTCCATCCTATCTTATCCTACACATCTAATCAGTACTTCTGCACTGCTCTTACTGGGGATGGTAACATTGATTTCGCATCTTATGCACTCTTTGTCTACACCTTTGGCGATGTCAATGCAGCAGGCCCTGCTTGGACCACTTATCTGGTCACTCAGGCCCTATGAGAAATGCGTTGATGCTATGTGGCATAGTTTGACGTTTACTGACTTGGTCAGCAAAAACTGATGCTGAGGGGTACCAGTTGATTAGCCTCATCAGAACGTTCCTCATATGTCAGCAAAAACTGACTCTAAGGGGCACAAGTTGATAGGGGCACAAGTTGATTAGACTCCTTAGAGTGTTCCCCATGTTGTTCAGTGACTTTGACTTGAACTCAATCCACTGTGACTTGCGTGTGCCTCAACGACATCCGCGTCAACTGCATTCTATGCTGGCATATATGCTGGCCTGACGGACACCACAACTCCACTTATGCCAACAACACCCTTGCTACCAGCATGCCAGTCTTGGACATGTTGGCTACAATGCTCTACATAGACTTCTTGGAGCTCAACGAGAGCACTGAAAACCCAACGCTGAGTGTGGTGCCCATAGACCACAACAAGGCCAAGCGACACAAGATGCTCCAAATCAAGATCCTCGTAGTCAGGAGTTTTTTGTACATGTCTCCGGTGCGTAGTGGTGGTTCTTTGATATGTATCAACCTGACCCCTTCTCGACTTTTCAGCTTTGCCATCATCTCAATCCCGAATTCGTGCACTGGGCCACCAGGTCGCCATCTTTTCTCAGGTGCTCATCTTTGTCACTTGCTTCCATGGGTTCTTCATGGAACATCCATCATATGCATTGATGGCTGCCTTCAGCTTGGTGTGACTTGTAGCTTATATCATTGCCGGTTTCACTGTATCCAGAAGATCTTGGCAGATAGGGTTGGTATTGTTTGGGTTTGGGTAAGTCTCCTATTTGTTTATGTGACTTATTCTAATGCGTCCTGGGCAGAATATAATTTGGTTCAACGAGACCTCTTCGACGCACACTTCCAGCTCCTGGCCCTGGACCGACCTGACAATGAGCGGACTGCTGCATTCATCAATGCGCTGCGGACCTTGTCCCGGGCGCGTACAAGGGTGGGCTCAAGATGTGGGAATGCGCGCTCGACCTTGCAGCATACCTTGATAGAGCCATCCTGAGATCGCAGTTGGTAGCGGAGGCAGGAACAGGAGAAACTGTAGTGGCAGGGCGGCGCATTTGTGGGTCACACGTACTCAAGGTGAGTTGTGTTATTCGTCTGCTGTATTCCATTGTTGTGGCTGACAGGTGAGCACTCTTACGGCCTTGCCTTTGTTGTGTACGCTGCTGTAAAGTTGGGTTGCGGGACTGCAGTACCTACACCCCTCCTCCTCAATCGCCTCTTCGCGCACATTGCCCCTGAGTCCACAGACACGACGGATCCGCCTTGCAGTGCCGGCGATAGCAACGTGGGATCGATGCCAATTCTGTCATTGGTGCAAGAGACCAATATTCACTTGCAGGACTACAACCGCTGTGCTTGAGCTCTTCACATTCCCAACTGTCCTCCTTGCATGGTGTCCATCCTCTGTTCTCACCCACCTCACCTTCCGCCCCCCTTCTCTGTCATGACCTCATTAACAAAAAGTGAATAACAATTGACATGTCCCCGCTCTCTGCAGAATACCGCGCTTCTTCCGTGACCAACTCGGACAATGATGATGACGACCACAACAAAAGGGACATAGTCGCGACACGGAGCGACGCTCAAGAACTATCATGGATCAAGTACCTCTGCGACCATCACAATGAGGCCACAGCAGCAGCCACTTGTGCCCTGGCTGAGACAGTCATCCCGATGACGCAAACCCAATCACATGCTGCATCCATCCATAAATTCTGTGTCACAAATACCTGCTGAACGCGCTGCTTTCAGGCCAATGTAATGGATACCATCAATGGAATCGTTGTACTCAAATTGGACACCATCCATCCACCACACTGTACTCCATTCAACAAGAGAAGGAAAAGTTGCAGGTGGGTGGCGTTTGTTCTGCTCCAGGAGACTTTCTCATACTAACTTTGGCCAGATATATAAAACCCAAGTAAAGCAACTTGTACTAATCTTGGCAAACTAGAGCCCCTTTCACGGAATGTGGTCAAGAGCGCGGATGCAGCAGACATGGCAGATGTGGTGTATCTGGCGGATGTGGCGGGTGCGGTGGATGCGGTGGACGCGTGTGGACTCAGATGTGATTGACGCGGTGGATTTGGTGGGCTGTGGACTTGATGGACTTGGTGGACCGTGGATGCGGCGGGAGCAGCCCAGGGGAGCCTGGGGATATGGGAATGGACCATGGGTTGTCTTTAGTCAGATAGCATCAAATGAGAACGGATTTTTCTGATGAAAACGGGCGTGAAATGGTCATGGGAAGGAATCAGAAGACCGGCTTACAACGGTATTTTGGCCTCAAGTTGACTTCAAGTGACGCTATCTGATCAGCATTTGGTGAGCCGCATGACGTCGAAATTCATCACATGGCGTCAACAGATTTCTCGTAGGGACTCAGGAGCAGCTTACTGATGAGCTTCATGCTCCAGCATTGGCTGCTAACCTTCCCCTTCCGCTCATCTACATTGCTGGGGGGGGAGGAATGGTGTCCTTGTATCACCATATAAAGATCCGAAGTCTGAGGAGGAGGTTAACACCCTCTTTAGTACAGATAACAAGGCTTTTGGGTACTGTGAATGTATCCATAACATGCCTCGCAAACTGCATGATGCATTCCATCAACGCGCCCTTGATTGCTGGTTGGAAACCCATGACGGGAACCCTCCTCGACAGAGCCCATCTAAGCGCAATGAACTGCCGCCCTATGACGAAAATTCAGTCTGGAAACGATGGCTCAAACTCAAATGCGAAGAGGATGCTTCATTTAAGTACACTGGTATCCCACAAGTCAGTCAGGGATATCAAACTGTACACATCAATGGCACGAAGGCCATCCTTTGCTTTATTCCTCATGCATCAAAAGGACCTAAGGGGCCCACTTGCACTATTATCAAAGATGCGTTCCTTCATGCAGCAGCCACGCTGCTCATCGTCCCAGAGCATTATCAACATATCATCAAGCAGCTGGGTCTAACCATCGCACCAAACCGCCACGCAAAGATCTACAACACAACAATCTTTGGTGATGAACGCCACCTTGGCAAGAACGAGATGGCATGCTTCCTGACCTCTGTATCACCGCCACCGACTTTATGCTCGCGCTGAAAGAAATTCAGCCCTCCGCGCAGCGCGAAGGTTTTGCGACAGTCCCGGACGTGACATGGTCAGACATCGGTGCGCTACATGCTACACGCAGCGAGCTACATATGGCTGTGGTGCAGCCAATCCGCAGGCCGGATCTTTTTCGCGCGGTGGGTATCGACGCGCCTGCAGGCGTGCTCCTATGGGGTCCTCCAGGCTGCGGGAAAACGTTACTGGCGAAGGCAGTTGCGAACGAGAGCCAAGCGAGTTTCATCAGCGTGAAAGGCCCTGAACTACTCAATAAGGTGCGTTTCCATATTCTCGTTCGGAAAATGGGTCAGCTGATCACCATGGTCGGTACAGTACGTCGGCGAGAGCGAGCGCGCAGTTCGTCAGGTCTTAGCTCGCGCACGCGCGTCCTCTCCATGCATCATTTTCTTCGACGAGCTCGACGCCCTCGTACCGCACCGAGACGACACGCTCTCAGAGTCCTCCGCGCGCGTCGTGAACACCCTCCTCACCGAGCTAGACGGGCTCGACGCCCGCCGCGGCGTCTTCGTCCTCGCCGCGACCAACCGGCCAGACATGCTCGACCCAGCGATGTGCCGACCAGGGCGGCTCGACAAGCTCCTGTACGTCGACCTGCCCGCGCCAGACGAGCGCGCGGAGATCGTGCGCACGCTCCTCACAAGGCGACGTGTCCCGCTCGCGCCCGCGGACCGCCATGGACCACGTCGCGGAGATGATCGCTGGCGCGCGCGGCGACGGATTCAGTGGGGCCGATTTGGCGGCACTCGTGCGTGAGGCGGGTGTGCGAGCTCTCCGGCGCGCTCTGGGCACGCTCGAGGAAATAAACGAGGGTGGCCCTGACGCGGAGAAGGACGGGGCGGGCGTGGTGGTCCTCGTTGAGGACTTTGAAGCTGCATTGGAAAGGTCGCGCCGAGCGTGAGCACGGCGCAGAGACGGCGGTATGAGGCACTACGCGATACATTTGGGAGCGGCATCGGGAGTAAGAGGAAGGAGGGAAAAGAGCGTGCGATGTAGACTTGTTTTGCAACAATTACATGTCTAAGATATACAAAAACGTTGTACAGCAGGAGCTTCAATCGTGTTGTCGAGTCGTGGCGGGGCTCCATTCCCGCGGCCAGATCCACCACCACCCACCCCAACCACGCAACCCGGCGCCCCACGTCCCTGCCATTCCAAAAGGCGTCAACATCCCGCGCCATTCCCACTGGTGCATCATCTCGTACGCTTTGATTGCGCTTATCACGCCGGTGCGCGTATCGCACGTCCCGGTGATCACGAACGTCCCCACCCCATCGTGGCCATCGCCATGGAAGTAAACACGATTGTGTGCCGATTCAGTATCCGCTGCGTCCGGCGCAGGTATGGAGCTCAGCTCGATATACATTGGTGGCTCCCTGTTGACTATGCCTCTGCAGGTGTAGTACCCAGCCCACGCGCAGCCGGTCGTGGACGAGAGAGCGGCGAGCGGGGTGCCGGCCAGCCCATCGTGCAGCCAGGGCCGCAAGGGGGCAGACAAGGCTGTAGTGATAGTCCCCGGTTCGACGGGTGCGCCATTGCCGTGGTATGGGTGTGAGTAATAGAAGGAGGATGAGCGAGGATCGAAGTGCGGGAACGAGGGCGCGTGGAGTAAGGGCTGTGGCAAGTCGGGTTCTGCGGCATGTAGGTGCAGCGCTGCGAGGAGGATCGTCTGGAAGAAGAACACGGCAGAGTAGCGCTCCGAGATGCGCTCGGGTGTGAGGGCGTCCAGGACGGTGGAGGGCTGCTCGGTCCCCGTGGCCTCGAATACGGTGGGATCCGATTCCTGGGTGATAATTGATTCCTCGCAGTTGTCAGTGAAGATGGACACGATAGTGGTTGGATCGCCTAACGGGCGTTTAAACACCACTCATCGTTAGCAGGTGCTTCCCGAGGCGGCCGGGAGGAAAAAGGGGGAAACCCACATTGCAGAAGGAGCGCTATCAGACTGAAGCAGATACGTTCAAACCAGCTGCGTTGTGGCGACATTAACTTGGGCACGGACTCTGGGATGCCATCAGGATTTAGGACGGAGACAACGCCAGTGCAGAACTGATCTACGACTGTCGCGTAAGCACGGAGCGCATCGAGATGTTTTCCTTCGGTGATGCGCGAGATGTTTCCTCCACCTAGAAAGATTAAAAGGATGCGTTTCAGGGAACGCGGAGAAGCAGCTGGATGTGCGTACGGTGATGGGTAACAAACAGTGGCAATACCCCACTCAGCTTTCGCAACCAGGTGACCAGCATTTTTTCATCGGGGACTTGGCCTGGCTTAAGGCTTCGGTCGTCCTGCCCTGACCCAGGATCGGGATGCGCCGATCCCGATACAGCGACACCGCCATGTACGGGACCCTCTGAGGTGGTAGTCATAAGAAAATAACCCTCCGCAGTTGCCTCGTCAAAGAGTTGAGCGGTTCTACAAAAACTATGATCAATGTGCATCCAGCGCCCGAAATCTCCTGGGGACTGTGCGGTGTCGTCCTCGTCGTTCCAGGCGCTCAGGTCCCACCCTCGTAATACCAGACGTGCCTTGAAGAGAGCCGGTGTCGACAATGCATCGCGTATGAGAGTGTTGGTGAGACGGAAAGCGAGGACGTCCTTCGTGAGAGGAAGGTGAAGGGCGATTTGATAGAAAAGTTCTGGGGGGATTCGTTGAAAGGCGGGCATCGTTTACTAGAGCGCTTAACGCAGATCTTGTGTTGAATGTGAGACGAGATCAGTGGTGTGCCCAAGTTACGGGACGAGTTGGCGAATTGAATACTCACTCCCAGTGAAAACCGGTTCCGAGCCGGGCCGAGTTTGACTGAGATATACCGAGTGTGCTGACAACCTCAGCCTGCGCCAGAAAATGGCGCGGGCTCAGATGAAATCTGAGGTCGTCCGTGATAAATCTGGATGATTACTAGCTCAATTCGGTTGAAATCTGTGTCACACCATGTTCTGCTGCATTCTACAGAGGGTTTCAGAAAGCTTTTTATTTCGGAAAATACACAGTATTCTATGCTCTATGCAGTCCATGTCTGAGCTCATCCGATCTTATCTGTGCGCACTGAAACTGTTCCACCTTCTCTGCTTCTACATTGATATTTCCTAAGCCCTAAATAAAGAGAAGGTGGGATTGTCAGGGAAATCATTCCAGTGCAAGAACAAGATGTTGACGCACTCCAAGTCAGCCACCACATTTGAATCATTTGCAGTGGTGGTGGCAGGGATATGGGCAGCTGATTTCTGCTCCTTGCTCAACACTTTGTACTTCTGGTGAAAAATGAGCATATTACCAAGGTGTGACAGTGTTATTTACATACCTTCTTGGTCTCAGAAGCGATGTTATCCCATATCTTCTTGAATTCATGTTTTGTTGTCATCAGGTGTTCTTTAAGGTAATTGATCGCAAAGAGATTGCTAGGGAGAAGTGTATCAGAAATCAATTCTAATCATCAAAGATCCAAGGAAGTCTTACCACACCGATAATGTTGTCGATGAAGTGACCATTAACTTGCCTGATTTTGTACTTGTTGTAGTGGATTCTGCCTCACCCAAAGGCACGCTCTGCGGTTCATCCTCTGGTACCTGGATTGATGGTTTTTGGATTGAAAGGCCAGCCCTATGATACAATGTCAGTCACTGGTTGTGAGCAGCCATTTGTAGGAACTTACAGTGGGTTTACCTGAAGATATCGTTGATCAACAAAGAGAAACTTGAGTTGTGTGAAAAACTTACCTGTACCCAATGCAGCTGGCTTTGCTGCCCACACCCATTTGCCATGGCTACATTCAAGGATTCACACATAGGGTCAGCTGAATGCGTTGCAACATCCACAGCAACATCTGTTTGGCTGCGTGGCATGTTGTTGTTGTCTGCTGAGAGGGAAAGCGATGAGGGGTTTGCATTGTTTGGTAATGGCAATGGTGGAACTACAGGATATCGCATCCATCAGTGGGAAGGATTAGGTTGGAGTTCCATCAGCATACCTTGAATTGGAGCATGGGCTGTGGATGGAGGATTATCAGGTGATGATGGGCTTGAGTTCTTGGGTGCTGGGCCATAGGTGTCAGTCTGTTGTCCTTGGATACTAGGGGACACACTTAGACCAGATGCTGAGGGGGGACATGAATCGGAGGGGGAAAGGGCAGAAGTATAAGGAACATGGGTGGTCAAAGAGACAGCAGTTGAAGTCGACAATTCATGAGGAGGAGGGCTTGATGCTGGTGGTGTAGTCAATGTAGATGGGGGATTGGGTGTGGTGGTAGTGGTGGAGAAAGTTGGAGCGGTATCATTCAACTCTATTACCTGCTAGTGTTGCCGAAGTCCAGTTCAGTTCAGTTCAGGGTATATTTTCCTGAACCCTGAACCAGACTTTGGGTTCAGTTCAGGGATTTTGCGAACCCCAAACCTAAACCTGTAAGAACCGAACCTTGGGTCTGGTTCAGGTTCAGAGGGGGTCCGGACCTGAACCGGACTTGAATGGGTTGCATGGTGTGTTTCATATGATGGAATCAGGGTGGGTACATACTCCAGGGGCCGTGGATGCTGTGCGCGATGGAACCAATGGAGGTGTGAATGCCAGGGACTGTGCATGAGGCCTGAGGGGCAGTGGACTCTTGTGTGGTGTGCCAAGTTGTGTGGACAGCACAGTAGTTCGTGCAGTAGTGCATTGCATGAATCACAGCACAATAGAATTGTCAGATATGGAAATGCGATGACCATGAGCAGGAACTCAGTCATCACCCTCTGTTTGTGCAGTAAGAGTCAGGGCAGGCATGCACTCCAGGGACTGTGCACATCATGCGAAATGGAACTGATGGAAGTGTGGCATGCATACCAGTTGCGTGGACAGCATGGTAGTCTGCGCAGTGGCAGGGACACCAGACAAACATGTCACACACAGGAGCACAGGTGGATGTGGCAGAGGGGAGCACAACTGCACAGGAGTGTTCACAGATCTAAGTCAGACAGTAAAACAACAATTTATCAATGAACTTGGAAGTATTTACAACAATGTAGACGATTAAATCTAAGCCGCTGTGTTACCTACTGATCTGCATCAGCAGCTTTGCTATCCTGACCTTCCATAATGCTCCTATCTCCTTGATATTGATAATGCCTCAGTGCCTCCGCTGCAGCACTCATATGCCCATTACAGTACATGCTCTTCAAAGTCTGCAGTGCCTCAAACACTTCCGTTGTCAAGCGGTTGCACTGCTTGCTATCTGTAAGAGATGCATTAGAGAATGCACGCTCAGAAGGCATTGCCAAGCCCTGGATGGGCAGATAGTCTCACGCCATTCGTGCAAGAATGGGGTACTGTGTCAAGTGTTTCTGTGGCATGTCAGCACCTCATTCCATGGGAGAAATTATGTACTCACACCCCACCAGGCGATAACATTGACATCGTCCCCTAGCTCCTCAATTTGTGAGTCCACATACGCGTCCAGCTCATTGCAAGGCCCTGCCTTCGAGCGATCCGCAGCCTTCCGTTCTCCAACAGCGCGGGCCATCCAGGAATATCCATAACTGGCAGTGGATTTGTTGTTACACAGAGCTGACAGTTTGGTTTCGGTTGTAGACGATGTTTGGGGGAAGCAGGCAGCATACTGGTCAAACTAGGACATATCAGTTATGGCCCAAGTCATTGAGAAGGAATAAACACACCACATGGTGCAGTTTTGCAACACCAGCTTCATGTGCCTCTTTGTCCCACTTTTGTGCCATGTAAGCAAGCTTCCATGCAGGATTGAGGACTAGAAATAGACGTTAGGGTGATTGTTTTCTATTTCATTAAGTTTTGTTAACAGCACTTACCAAGGCAAATAAAGTACACATCAGTGTCATCAGTCTTATGATACCACTTGCGTAGGTTTGCCAATCCACTCTCAATTGCATCCGCAAGCTTGTAGAAGTCTGGATTATTAACTGTGGTCCCCCATATCTCTTGCAAGAACTCAAGGACTGGTATCGTGTGCCAGACAGTGGACTCCCAAGATTCCGAGAAGGATTGTTGTGCAGTCGCTGGCTCCTATGACCAATAGTCTGCATGTGAATAGCTTGAAAATGCAGATTCATCCAGTGGCTTACCTCCAAAACTTGGCGCAGTCATTTCAGCCGCTCCCATTCAAGATTTGACAGTCGGAAGTCATGGTACTTCTTCTTGCGCAGCTTGGGGACTTCTTTGCTATCATCAGCTAGTTGGGTGAAGTGTGTTATAGCCTATGCATGCATCAGTAAACATCTTAGCTAGCTGTGAAAGATACCACCTTTTGGAGAGCGAGTGCTTGATCCAGACACAAAGACATTGATGACCATCAAGTTTGTACAAACAGCACGAGCTCAAGCTGTGGGGCACCAACCTCACGACACATCCACTTGAAGAATGCATGGGCTTGAGGGGATTTCTGTATCTGAGAGATGGATTAGTACATGTGATAATCACAGTCAATTCAACGCACCTGCTTGATAAGTCCCATCATTTTGCGAAGGGCACCCAGTGTGATGGCCCCACTCTCATCAGTGGAAGAGTCATCAGAAGACAACCCATCATCCTCATCCTCATTTCTAGTGTTGTTTGTCTTCCTGGTGGGCACAGGAATGATGTGCAAAAGGACATGACCAGCCCCAAGATGCAACAAATGCTCCATACATCTGTAACATTGCATGAGCTGATGAACAGGTAGATGGAAGTAATGTGTACCGAACTCAATGCTGGACAGGGTCCCAGTGGTCTCCATAAGGGTCTATGTAATCCCTCAATGCTCTCAGTGCTGTATCATTGTTGCTTGCGTTATCAGCGGTAAACCATCCGGACTATAAGTCGCAAGTAGTAAGCAGCTGTATATAGCATAAATACATTACATACCTTTTCATGAATACCATATCTCTCAAGCACGCCTTCAAGAACTGAGGTGATGTTTGCTCCAGTGTGGTGCCCCTCCAGTGGAGCAAAGGCAAGTTGGATGTCCCTAAGCGTCCATTGATCTGGCTGGTCTTTGGGGCTATCAATATAGTGTGCCGTCACTGAAAGGAAGTTGTGGCCAGGATCAGAAGTCCAGGTATCGAACATGAAGGATATTTCTCCCTCAACACCCTTGTAATGAAAGTTAGGACCTGTATTGCAGTGTGTCAATTATATGTCAACTTGAGTGTACCTGAAGTGATGCCTTTATGTTGGATTCGCCCTGCATAGCGCGTTTTAGGGTCTCTTCACAAATCTTGGTACAATGGGGAATGTCTCTGTCATTGAGTGCTGGACGGAGAAAGGTGAGGAGGTCACGGAATGCAGGCTTGTCAAGCAGTAAGAAGGCTTCATCCTCAGTGACAACAAGCTGGACCAGATAGTCAATCAGTCCCTTTGAGGTGAATGGCGGTACATGAGGTTGGTGGGTAAGTGACCCATCAAGTGTGGTTTGATGTTGGCTAGGAGTCATCATAAGCACATCGATAAGGTTGATAAGGTATCAATAAATCGACGTACAATGACCCAGTCCCAGTGCTCAATTGGGAGGGAGGGATTGTCGCGAGCGGTACTCGCGCCCCCCAGTCTCAGCTACAAACCCATAACTCCAAGACCACATGACCGTGGGAACATATCACATGACCCTACACGTGACTCATCACATGACCCCTTCGCCACTCATACATCATGTGATTTATCAGCACGTGACCCTGGGAACCTACGACCCTGTGGTCCTGGGAAGATAACACATGACCTATCAAGGAACTGGTCATCAACAATGTCACATGACAAGACGCGCTTTGGACGCGCATCTAACCCGTTGATCAACACGTGGCAGATCGTGGGAACGATCAACAAGA